>OQWE01000081.1_pt1 | contig 28781 bp, 36 predicted proteins | sample 1691591 | NCBI WGS metagenome assembly OQWE01 (sample SAMN03418265, study PRJEB22391) | human gut metagenome | biome: human-gut; feature: organic feature; material: feces | host: Homo sapiens | place: Tanzania | collected 2013-01
CTGACGGCGTTGTCTACATAGGCCACGGGGATGGCTCCCACCGTCACCTGGGACAGACAGTTATAGGATGCATCCGGGGACACCACTTGCTGGGAAAATGTAGGCGTCACCGTCTTGGCCTGGGGCTTCATGCCCTCGTTGCCGCTCATGGTGCCCGTGACTCCCAGGATGGTAATGCCCTCCCGGATGTTCTTGGCGATGATTTTTGCCTGCTCGGTGGCGTCAATCTGCACCGTACCGCTGCCATCGTGAAAGCCGGTGGGGACGGTATACTTCTCGGCTACGGTCGTGATCTTCCCGTCCACAGCGCCGTTATCCGGCATGGTGCCGGTCAGTTTTGTGCCTCGCGCATAGGCAGTCTTGCCCTTCAGGATTTCCGCCACTGCCGCTGTGGCATCGGCGGAATCCACATCCAGAGTGCTGGTACCCACGATGGGTGCACCGGACTTGTCGTGGGCGGTGATGTTCTTTGCCAGCTTGTCCGGGCTGATGGTGTCCTGGGACAAGTCCAGCTTTACCTCAGCTCCGACAACCACTTTGTTTACATACTGATTTGCCATTTTTTTACTCCTCTCCGATGATTAATGTTTTACCCCCGCTGCCGTTGCTGACCTCAAGCTGCGGGATTTTGTGGACTAATACATCTCGGCCCATGAGCTTTCCGCCGGTGGGTAGGGTCTGCGCGGTGTACACTTTCGGGACGACCTCGTACTCCCCTGTATAGGCTGGGGCGGTGGGGACTTCCATCACCTGACCCATATCAACATCCAGGGGCACGCTTTCCGAGAACTCCACCTTCAGGTCAGCGCCGGGAGAAAAGGTTACCGCAAACTCAATCATAACAACGCACCATCCCGGAGAATACGCTCCACAGGCACCGAGAATACCTGGGATGCCATGCGCTGCGCCCCAACGCCCACACGGAGCTGTATCTTTGCGTCAATGCCTCTCCCTGCAGTAAGCGACAGGGTCTCGGATTCCGTCAGCGTGCAGGAGACAACATTCCCGTCCAGCTGTACATCCGGCAATGTTTTTTCGATCTTAACCTGTCCGGCCTGGGCCACGGCAACGGACAGCGCTGTGATGCTCCCCGTGTCGATGGGCAGGCGGAATGTCAGCGTGGGGGTTGTACCTCGATACATACATATACCTCCTCATACTATAGATTTGCGAGGCTCAGCGGTTGGGCAGTCTTTCCAAATCCGCTATCCTGTGATTGGCGACCTTGATCTGCTCCTCCAGCACCGGAACGCGCCGGGCAAAATTGTTGTGCTCCCGAACCTCTCTGGTCAGTTCTTCCAGTTTTGTATCGGTGACGGCCTGGTGCTTGTCCAGCTTGGCCTGCACATCCCGGGTGGTTTTGTTGCTGGTGATGATTACCCCCAGCAGCGACAGGCCGCCGGTGATGAGAGCCACGACGATTGTTTCCATTCAGTAATTTCCTTTCTCCTCTGAGGCTTGGTTTGCTTGCAGCGTTGGGTTACTTCCAGCGGCCCTTTGCGTACAGAGATAAGTACACCCCCTGCACCGTTTGCGCTGTCGCTCTGAGTAAATACAGGCTTGGCGTAGTGGTTGCATCTCCACCGTCAATTTCTATGCCGCCAATCGCGTATCTTGTCGTTTGTGCCGACGGAAAAAATACGGGCTGACTTACGAAAAGTCCACTTGGGTATGCAATGCCGTCCATTTTGCTCCCCTCAAAAAGTGCGCCCCACGCAGATGTAATAGCGATGTCTCCACAGTTCTTCCCTCCCCAGCACTCCGCCACGCCGCTGGCCCATTTGCGGTAAGTCCAGATACCACTGGTGCCTTGCTCTAACACATAGTCACCATAGTCCAAATCGGCTCGTAGCTCCAGCAGTGTCCGGTAATGCACCAACCCGGCATTATCCAGCACCGCCACCTTAGGCGGCGTTTCGCCCAAGTCCGCGGCCCCGCTGACTTGTAGGCCCTTTTCAAAATGCGCATCCCAGGCCACATCCAGCCGCGTCTCTCCGCTCTCGCTGGCGTACCGCCCAATACCCACGGCTTTACCGTTCTCGCCCAGGTGGAAAGTCATCTCGGATGTGGGGATTCTCGTTTCCACCGACCCGCTCTCACCCAGCTTGTCCACCGCCTGAATCTCGATGGTATATACTACCGATACCGATAGGGTGACACCGGGCGCCACGCCTGCGTAATCGTTTCCGGAAGATTCTGCCAAAAGCGTGATCCAACTTGACCAACCGCCGCCTTCTGCCGCATAGCGCAGACGCAATGTGCATTTATTATTGTTGGCCAGAGGGGAAAAGGACTTGGAGCACTCCACATAAAGCGCCGTGCCATCTTCGCTTATTGTTCCATCAGAGGTAGACCGTGCGCATACAAATCTTCCCGTGCTGCCGTTACGCACCACAGAGGGCGTATTGTACGCCAGCACCGTGACGGTTTTAGATGCTGTAGTGGAAAAGCCTCTGCTGTCCGTTGCCGTACCGGTGATTGTCAGCACGCCCGGCGTTTGCAGTGCGTCACTGGTGGCTGTTTCCCCGGAGTAAGCCTTGCCCTCTACGGATGAGGAATATTGATTTATGGTCGCGCCGAACTTGCCGCTGGCCGTGTGCGTGATTTTGGCCTGTGTTCTGCCCTGGATATATAGGGCGTTGAACGGCGCAGACAGGGCGCTGACAGGGGCCACGGCAATAGCTTCGCTGGGTCGGGTGGCCGCATTATTGGTGACGGTAAATGTCCTTTCTACGGTGTCGTAGTAATAGGTGCTGCCGATTTTGGTACGCAGCAGGAACACGACTTTTCGTGCTAATGTCGTGTTGTTGCGCAGCACGGCCCGCTCCGCATTGGTAAGCTGGAAGGTGTAGCTTCCGCCGTTGGTGCTGACGGCTCGGTAAGCAATATCCGATGCCGACCCGGTCAGAGATATGCACACATCCAACGCAGACACCGCCGAGCCAGCCGGATTGGCATAGGCAATGGCCGGGTTGTCCACATCTGTAAAGTTGGGTGCGGATGTGATGGTCGCCGCCCGGGGTATGGCAGGCAGGGCAAAACTCTCCGCTGAAGCGGTATAATCTCCGTTCCCGTAAAGCCAGCCGGAAAAGGCGGAAACGGTGAAGGTCTTGCCGCCGTCATTGTTGTGGGAAATATCCAGTGTGCCGGAGGCAAAGGTGCGATCCTTGTAATCCGTGATGTCGGAATATGTGCCACCGGAATACACAGTTTGACCGTTAATGACCACCGCACCCATTTTTATGGCGTTTGTGTAATACTGCTCCTCGGGGTGCAGACCACAGGACCAGGATATGGTAGTCTTATTCCCGGCTATGTCCTGACTGCCGCTGATTTCCCACTTGACCCAAAAATAGGAGCCATATTTTGTGTTTGTTTTTACGGTTCCGCTTGTTGCCATTCTATCAGCCCCCTATCCATTTGAAGCCAAGGCCCTTATTCCGGCGTAGCTCATAGCCGCCAAGATTCAGGTTTTGGACGATGATACCGCTGTCGATGTAGAAATCCTTGCCCGCGAAGTGGCTGATCTCCTTCCCGGTTTCATCGAAAAAGGAAATGCGCCCGGCTGTGAACTGGGCAAAGGCGTTATAATTGCCCGCCGTATCGGTCTGCCCGATTTTCACGCCGTAAATCGGATTCCCGGATTCATCCTCAGCCACCTTGCCGGTACGGATATATCCCGCCGTCTCTGTGACCTTTTTCTGCACATCCGTAACCTTGCCATCTACGCCAAGGACTTGCTGCTCCACGGTCTTGATCTCGGTATACCGCTGCTCTATGGCCGTGCTGTTGGCGGTTAGGTCGGATTCCGTTTTTTGCCGGAACTCGTTGAAATTGGACTTTTCTGTGTAGGTTTCGGATACCGTAGCCTTGAAGCTGTCCACATCCTGGGTCAGCTTTGTCACCGCCGTGCGGGTCTCGCTAACAATCGGTTCGGCGCTCTCGGTCATGGCCTTACTGATGCAGTATGCGCCGGTGTAGGCCGTTTGGCCGTTGGAATAGGTAATCTTCGTGCGGCTCCAAAGGTAGGTGCCATCCGTGATGGTCGGGGCTGCAGGCTGCCATGTGCCGCCGGACAGCTCCGTGTCAGAGGTGGAAAGGTAATACTCTACCTCCGTGCTCGTCACAGAAACACCGTCATCGCCCTTGGTTCCAGGCTTGCCGTCCGCTCCTACAATGCGCACGGGCGTTCCCCATGTACCGCTGCTGGCGGACGCTGCTACCTTCTGTGAAAGCCATACCACAGCATCGGTCAAGTCCGTGTGCCAGCCGTTCAGCGTACCGTCTCCTGTGGGCTTGGCCGGGGTAGTCGTGCCGTCATGGTAAGTAATCCATACAGACAGACCGTTGGTGCCATTGGTGCCGTCTTTGCCGTCGGCCCCGGCAGGGCCGGGAGGCCCGGGGGTAAGCTCGATATTTTCAAGGTCGGTTTTTGTGGCATATGTTTTCTGGGCTTCTGTCTTGCTGATGGTGGACTCAAATTTTCCGTCAATGGCTATGAGCTTTTGGGAGAGTCCAGAAACCGCATCCTGACTAACAGAACCTATGGCAAGGGCCGCACCGTTGATCGTTCCGTCCATCGTCAGGGCTACTTTACTGATGGTCTTTCCCCCGTCAGTAGAAAAGCCCAGGCCACCGGTGGACATGATCCACATTTTGGTATTATCTTCCACGGTGGGTGTATTTCTTAGCGTCCAGCCAGTAGGGTATCCGTCTTTGTCATAAGTGATTTCAAAATAACCCCCCTGTGCTCCGATTATTTTTTGGGTAGCATCTTGAAACGACTTTACAACATCTTCATACATCCTTTTGAACTTCTGTTCCGATGGAGAAGGGGTAGCATAGTCTGTATCCGATGGGGCATAGCAAGTCAAGTCGGCGGACATTCCACCCTTGATTTGCGTTTTTAGCTCCATCACATAGGCCGTTAGATTCTCTCCGCTGCCGCCTATAACAGAAACAATGTCTCCCGCTTCAACGGCTGGGTTCCCACGCCACTTAACGGCGCAAGGCCGCATTGTTTTGCCGTTAATCTCGGCAAAAACGGTTTCTGCTACTTCTGCGGTCATGTATGGGTTAATGGTGGTAATACCTTTTCCCGCTCCCACACTGATGGGGTTGCTATCCGTGCCAGTCAAGAGACTGTGAATTGTAAATGCATCATCAGTTGTCAGCGTCAAGCCATCCATGTACTGCGTATCGCGGTCAATCGTAAGACCGCCATCGGCATACCAGCAAAAGACAAGGTTTCCCGTTGCATCGAACTTTGCGTTACAACCGATAAGACCGGCCAGCCATCCCAGCTGTTGCCGCAGAGTGCCCGTGTAAGGCGCAGCAATCTGAATACTCGGCATAGTAACGGCAGGCGGTGTTACGCTCGCCTGTTTGCAGACATCTGCCAGCACCTGTGCCGGAGTAGCCGGGAATGTGATGGTGGGCATATAGTCCTCTGTCAGACCAGCCATACGGTCGTAGCCTGTGACAGTTACCCACAGCTTCCCGCTATCCTCTACGCCATCTGAGGGGATGTAGTATTTGCCCTTTTGAACATATTGGGCTTCACCGCCTACCATGATACCGATAGAGGGGATGAAATACGCACCGTTCAGCGGCAGATTGTCCTGCTTGTAGAATGTAACCTTGCAGCTGGACGAAAACGCCGCGCCGATGGTCACACCGTCTGAGGAGCCAAACTGCTCCGTTATAACGATCTCCTGTATCTCCGATGCTGGAAGGTCTGTCGTACCGTTAAAATTTACCTTGCTGGTGATTTCACGCCCCGGCGCAGAACACGCGGCGTTAAATGCGTCTGTTACAGTATGCATGGCTCACCTCTCGATGAAGTTCATGGAAAGCCCCTCCCATTGATATTCGCCATCAATAAGGCTATACATGGGTGCTGTCCTGTCGCCAACATAGGCGGTCATTTGCCGTTCAGAACCGGTCATAGCATCGGGATATTTTACTTTGAAAAAAACCTCGTCTACAGCCTGCAGCAATGTGGACATCGGCGCGGATTTCATGGGCGGCCACGATAGAGTTAGCTTACGCTTAATCCCTACCCGGTCACGAAACAAGTCTCCGTTTTGGTTTCTCCCCGTTCCATCTGCGTCAACATCCTGTATGCCCCACGAATATTCGCTGGGGTCAGGCAGCGGGACATTCGTCCCGGCTGCCTTTGTAATGGTTAAAATTGCCATTTGACCTCCTTATGTAACAAGAGGACTTGCCCCAGTCGCCCGGACAACGGCGTTGTTCTCTCTGACCACCGTTTCAAACAATTTCTTACCAGTCACGCTGTCGAGAACAATGGTCACATGGACTTCTCCAGAACCGCCGGATTCTTCGCGGACAATTTTCCGAATAAGTCCTTCCGGTGCTTCAATGTTATTCCCGTGGGTCTGATCGCCGAGCACGGCAAGAAATTCATCGTTTGCGGGGATAACTGCGCCTTTAGCGAGGCGCGGGAGCACATTCTCGCTGATATAGTCAATGTTTACTCCAATAGATTTGCCTCCTACAAACGGCACCCACGAAGGGACATCGAAACTAATCTTGTTCATCTGCTTAATGAGCCAGTTAAGCCCTTTGATGATGATGTTGATTGCTCCATTAAGCAGATCGATTATGGTGTTCAAAATGCCCTTAAAAATGTCCTTAATTCCCTCCCACGCTTTGTCAAAATCGCCCGAGAAAACGCCGGAGATAAACTTGATTAGCCCGGAAAAAATCGTCTTAATTTCGTCGATTACATTCCCGACGGTTTGCTTGATGTTGCCAAAAACGGCGGTTACAATAGCCTTGATTCCGGTAATAAGCGGTTTGAGCTTTCCGTTTGTTTTTTTGTCGATCCAATCCAACAGCCCATTTAGCCAGTCCCTTATGCCATCAATCACAGCACCAACCGCATTTTTCAGCCCACCGAAAATTCCAGCAATGCCCGCAGCTGTGCGCTCCGTATCTCCGGTAAAGATTCCAGCAAAGAAGTCAATAAACCCTTGCAGGGTCTCTTTCACGCCGTTGATAAGTTCTTGTCCGTGCCCGGTCGACGTAGTAATGCTAAGAAGCAGGGATGCAATCATTGCGATTAGCAAAGGAATCCAAGACCCAATAAGTATACCGATTCCGACACCTGCCGCAAGAATTCCGGCAATAGCGAGCATTTGGTTCTGGAAATTCCATCCGCTTTTATCTGCATCAGAAAACGCGACAGCCAGCACAGCAAGACCGGAAACAATAGCTGTAATTCCTCCAGCAACCGGCCCAAGTGCAACATATAGCCCGGTCACGGCAAGCGTCATGCCGAAAATCATTCCGGTCATGTTCTCTTCTGTAACGCCGTTTACGATTGAATCGAGAATGTTTTGCACCAGCGTAAGCGCGCCAAAAATACCGACAGCCAAGCCAATGGTTTTCTGCAAATCAAGGCCGAGTTTTGGGCCAAGTTTCCACGCCGCTAATCCAGCGCCAATTGCAAGAATCCACGGGAGCGCATTTTTGAGCTTCTGCGTGACTTCATCAGCCTGCTTACTTACATCATTAAGAAAACCATACTCAGGCAATTCAAAGTCAAAACCGCTGCCGCTGGGCATACCTGCAGAACCAGACCCGGACGCAGTGTTGCCGTTCAGAATGTTAAGCTCATCAAAGCCCATAACGGACTTTTTCAGCTCTTTTGCTGCGCTTGCCGCATCGTCAAAGCCTGCAGCGGCATCTTCTGCGCCGCTGGCGAGATTCCCAACGCCGGAATAATCGATCTCCGTGAGTTTGAAGTGAAACAGTTTTGCAATAGCATCCGCCAGCTCGCGTACAATACGAAGGACGGCGATTGCAATGGGTAATATCTTTTGAAGAATAGGAATAAAAATATTACCGATTGCTCTTGATGCCTGTGTTAACTGCGCTTGGAAAATACGGAGCTGGTTTGCGGGGGCATCCAGCGAACGGGCCATGTCGCCCTGCGCCGTTGTTACCTGTGTCATAATGGCGTAGTAACGCAACTCCGCCTTTTCTGCCTGCGTCATTGCGGAAACAGACTTTTCGATTCCCAGCGTCAACGCGGTTTGTTCCAGTTTGGCTTGCGACAGGTCATAGCCCAATCTACGCAACGGCTCCAATTCTCCGGAAATGCCGGATTGCAGCTTTTGCATAGCATCTTCAACGGAGATGTTGAAAAACGAGGAAATGTCATAGCCGAGCTGTGTAAGGTTCTTACTCATAAGGTAAGAACGATCTGCGACAGATCCGAAGCCGGACAGCAAAGTGTTAAATACGCCCTGATTCCGCATCCATTTTGCGGGGTCAATTCCCATTATTTCTCCAACATTTTCCGCATACTCTTGGGCTTCTTTTGCGTATTGCCCCATTGACGCAGTAAACAGGTTCAAATCCTCTTGGTAGGAATTTGATTCAGTGATGGCCTTGCTGATTCCTTGGCGCACCATACGAATTCCGGCCACAACCCCTGCCGTTTTTATGCTTTTGAGGGAAATCCCAAATCGGCTCGTTTGGGTGGAGCCTTTGTTTACCGTGTTGTTGTACTTCTCGGTCGTTGTTATGAGCCGCTGAATTCGAGACGGCATGGCACTAAATCCATCGGCTACATGTTGCATTTCTGTGGCAAACGGTCTCAGCGCATTTGCAAGCCGGGTCATTTGGTTTGAAAACTCGTCAATGTCTGCGGCGCGGAGTTCGCGCACAACGTCCGGAAAAGCGCTGAGCTGGTTGATGTACGAACGCATGTGCGCACCTTCCAGTTCGGATAGCGGGCGCAAAGCATCTGCGACATTGTAGAGTTTGTCTATATCGCCATCGGAAATCCCGGATAGTGCCGTTCCGAGCGATTGCATATTAGTCCCAAGAGATTTTGGAATCTTAACGGTTCCAACATCGGATATGGCCTTTAGCCCGGCAGCGATAGATTTAAGTTTTTGCCCAACTGCACCGGGCCCAGACAGCGCTTTATTGAGCGCAGCAATCTGATTTGCAGTAGTTCTTACGCCGGACGCTCCGCCGGAAGTGGCCGTCTTTAGGGAGGACAACGCTTTTTCAAGCCGTCCCAAAGACGCAACGGCACTGTCGCTGTTCTCTTTGATTTGAAATTCAAGTCCGCGAATTTCAAGATTGTCCATGCTTTTCACCTCCCGGCTCGAATTTCTTGTTATTTGCAATCATGAACATTTCCATGATTGCTTTTGCACGGCTATCATTCTTCTGCTCTTTCACTTTTTTCTCCGCAGAATTATAGCTTTCACCCACCTGATAGGGGGAATCTCGATACGGAATAGGCTTTGTACCTTTCTTTGCAAACGCATGAAGAATAGGAGATACATCCGCCAAGGCTTCATAGAAATACGCACCCTGTAGCCATGCGTTCTGGTTGTCCAAGTCCTGCTTGATTTTCGCTGCCTTGCGGTAGTACTTGACCAACTCGCAATCCATTTCCCAGAACTGCTCGTAGGTCATGCCTATTGCAAGGTAATAAGGAAAAACCTCATAGAACTTTTCCGTGTAAGCGTAGAGGGGGGTATTGCCCCCCTCTTTATCGGGCGGCGGTTCGCTTACCAGTCCACCGTCCAGCTGGCGTTTCCCTCGGCTTCGGGATCATCCATGAGCGCTACAATGGGTTCGCTATACATTTCCACCAGCTTGCCCAGCATATCTCCCTTGTTGGGCAGCTGGGCGTAAATCTTGTCGATAACATCACGCTTTACATAGCGGTGATGCGCCAAAAAAGCGCCAGCAAACAGGGCGGGCAGATAGGTCATGGGCTTGCGCTGCAATTCCTCGATCTCGAAGCCCTGCCGCTCCATCATTTCCACAGATTTTCTGGTGTATTCCAGCACATATTTCACATCGTTGTGCTCGATAGTCATTGTCTTTGCCATAATTCCTCCTTACTCGCCGTCATCCAAAGTGATGACCGTGGTGGGCGCGATGGTGATATTCATTCCGACCACTTCGTTTACGCCGCCGCCGGTGGGGTACACGGAAAGCTGGCCCTTGAAGGAAAACTTTCCGTCAGAGCCAGTGGGGGTAACAGCACCGCCGGTCTCAGTGCCGCCAAACCAGACGGCATAATCCGCTTCTGCGCCCTCTTTTGCTTTCAGAGTCTTGTAATCGGCCAGTGTGTAGTTTGCCGTGAAACTCAGGCCGTCCATAGACTGAATACCGGCGATGTAGGTCTGCATCTTGTCAGACAGGGTGGTGGTTTCCAGCATTTCAGGATCACCGCCAAGGTCGGGGAACTCCTTGATGTCCACCAGCTTCGTCCATGTACCCCCGGTGGACGCTTTCTGCATCAGAAAGCATTTGTAAGTACTGATTGCCATAATTTACCTCCTAAAAAGTGTGTTTCCGTCCGTTTCGGCACGGTATCGTGCCACTAAACGATAGATTGACGCACTGTCCATGTTTGGGACGGGGGTCATGGAAATGCGTGTGAAATTCATTGCATACAGCATTTTGTCGATTTCTGACAGGATGCTGCGGCATTCCGCTTTGCTTTCTCCGGCTTTGTTGGAGTAGACATTGACCTCATACATGACGGTCGCAAAACGCTCTGTGTCGGAGCTGTCCTGATTGATCGTGGTTGTATAATTGTCCTGTTCCACAATGCTTGCATACGGAAAGTCAGGAGGAGATTTTACATACGCCCCGGAAACAGCTATCCCCTTGAATTTCTTTCGTAGGGCTTCTGCAATCGGGGTAAAAACCATCCGTTCCACATCAATCATCGGAACACCTCCTTTACGAGTGCGCCAAGCCGTAACTCCAATTCTTTTACGGCGTTATACATGGGCATATTTGCGGGGTTGCCGTGTGTAAGAACAAGCGTTCCCTTTGCTCTCTCTCCTGCAACTGTTCCGTTTGTTCCGGGGTCTCCGTAATAGCCCCATGTGGTTTGTTTTCCGTGTCCATTCCCATACGTGCCACGCACCATACCAAGATCACTTGCTTCCGGGTGGTTATCCGGGTAAGTTATTCCGGTGCCGAACTCAATAAATAAGACCGTGCCGCCAACGGCGACAACGGCCTTTATTTTCCCTCGATCTTCGACAGACACGGTCACATCGTTTGTACCGTCATATGTGGCATCCGAAAAACCTGCGCTTGCCACCTCATAGCCCTCTTGTGCAAGACGTTCCAGCAGAAGCGTACAGCCGGTTTTCAGCCATTCTCGGTATTCCTGAACGGAATCGATCATCTGCTGCACACCGGATGGAGAGAGGGTGGTAACAACCTTATGCTTCACGATACATTCACCTTGCTTATGGCAATGGAAATGGAATTGAGCGACTTGGCCACTCGCTTTACGACGTAGTCATACAGAGGCTTTTCGCCGGCATACTCCGGCTCCTTGTCTACAAACAGAACAGTATCCTCGCTGATAGGGCAGCTCATGTTATCCGTGACAATAACCTTGTCATAAGACACAAATTGTCCAAACTGCTCCACCTGCGCCGCCCCGGATGCAGGGGAGATATTCGCCAGCATCTTCACTGCGTTCTTGTATTTTACGGACATTTGACCGGTTTCATATCCATCATCGGACACATTCATAGTTTTCCCGTCATACAGGAGATACCAGCACTCGGATTTGTTCCGATCCATGCACCTCATCGCACCACCCCCGCATAAGGGACAATGTCACGCAAGAGGGAGGATGGAACATCTCCATCCTCATAGGAGCGGGAAATGCCATTCTCGCTGTGTGCTGTTTCGCCCTCTGCTCCGCGCTTGTTCAGCAGATATGCTGCAACCTCCACCTGTGTCATGTGATACCGTTCGGGGACTTCTTTAATCGTGTCGTCAAACGGGTATAGTTTTCGCAGCACTTTATCTCCAGCAATAGCAAGGTAGGCGGAAAGCACGCTTCCTTGCTGGTCTGTCATAGTAGCTAAAAGCTCGGTCTTTTCAGCTTCGGTCATACTTCCCGCCCTCCTTTATCAGCCGGTCACAGCTTTGGTGTTTACAGGATTGCTTGCGTCATTGGCGATGAACACGCTGCGGCTGTAGGTGGGCGCAGTGAAATCGGTGGAAATACCGGTGAACTTGCCATGATACCATTCGGGTCCGTGGTCAAGGCCAACCTGCCCGAACAGCTGCCACTTCTCACCAGCGCCTGTCTTGGACAGCTGCTCCAGGAAGAAGTTACCCTTGCCGGGAACAGGCTGGTACACAGGGGCGATAACATCCAGATTCAGCAGCAGTGCAGTGCCAGCGGGCAGGCACTCGCCCAGGTACAGATAAACCACGCCAAGGGGAGTGATTACGCTGGACAGCGCAATACCGTTGATCTCACGGGCGGCGGGAACCACGGTAAGACCGTTTTGCACGGCATCCGCATTGATCTGGAACATGGTCACAGCATCGCACCACAGTGCCAGACCGTTGGTGGGAGCGTTTGCACCGTAAATCTTCTTCACCATGTCGGCCACATCCCACAGACCCAGAGGCTTAGACCCCATTGCAGTCACATTGGTGGTAATAGCGGTGGTCAGACCACGGGTCTTGTTGATCTTGGAATCGTCCGTGGCCTTGTTGTATGCGCCCTGAATGAAGGTAAACTCCATGTCACGGGCAATTTTCTGAAGCTTTGCGCCAACCTGAAAATCCAGTTCATTGATGGGGTTGGCCTGCTGATTCTCGATATTCACACCGGACAGGGTTCCCATGTTGGACATCTTGGCGTAAGAAACGCCCACGGTCTCCTGAAAAATCTGCGTAACATTGGTTTTCTGGGTACGGGTCACCACGGTAGCGTCAGGGGCAGTCAGAGACGCAGTCTCGCTGATAGCGGGCTGTGCGCCGCCAGCGGAGCTGTATTCCTGACCAGTGACAAACTCCACATGATTGGTGATCTTTGCCCGGCTTCCGATAATGGAAGAAAGGGGGGTGCGGATGTTGCCCTTGTTAAAAAGCATACCGGAGTAATTCAGCACTCCGAAGCTGGTAGCAAAAGTATCTGCCATTTTAATTCATTCTCCTTTACTGTGTGTTGTTGTCCTGATTCATCAGGCGGGTATAGTACGCCGCCTCCGCAAAATTGCCGGCGTTCTGCGCTTCGGCAGCTTTCTTGGAAAAGTCTGCACCATTCGCCCCTGCGCCCGCAGCGGGCTTGGGCGTGCCTTGCATTGCGCTGGCCTTTACCTGCTTTGCATAAGCCTCAAGAAACGCCTGCTGGTTGGCAAACACCTTATCAGTGTTTCCGTCAGCCATCGCCTTTGCGGTTTCGGCAGCAAGCTTTTCGTCATAGCCCTGTGCAATAAACTTGGCTGTGAACTGCGAAACGGTCTTGTCTCGGCGCAGTTCGTCAAGTTCCTTTTGCATGGCGGCAATGTCCTCCTCCTGCTTCTGCTTCTTCTGCTCGTCCTCGCTCAGCAGGGCATTGTGTTTCCTTTTCCACTCTGCGGCCTCGGAATTTGCTTTAGAAACAGCCGCTTTCTGCTTTTCGAGCTCGGATGCGTTGTCGTTATACTCAAACGCTTCCAGTGCTTTCAGCTTGTCCTCCAAAGACATTTCCGCATAGCCCTTGATCTGATTGGTGTCGATTTTTGCCATTTTGATTACCTCCTGCGTTTAACAAGGCTGTTCACTCAGCACTATTTTCTGTTTTTGCGGGTTGTCTCCCGTTTGCGTTTTAAGGTCGTCACTGACCATTTATCGCCTTTCGGCGGTTAAATCAAAAAATAAAAGGGGCTACCCTTTCGGATAGCCCCTCGGCTGTCGGTCAAGCCCTTGCAAGACCCACTCAGTATTTTTTCTTTCTTCGTACTTCAAGCACCACGATCTTCCCGTTCTCCACTTTCACCTCCGCTTGATTGCGGTTCTTGAGGATTTCGTTGATCGTCCGTACCATCTCCAGCGTTAATTCCATTGTTCCCTCCGTTTTCCTCCAGATATTCCATGCTCATCTTGTACGCAAGCTGCGGGTCGCTAAAAAGGCCGCAATGCGTAAACGCAAGCTGCGGCGCAATTTTACCGTTGCCCAGCATGGTAACCAGCACATTTGCCTTTTCGGAAATGTTCTCATAATTCCGCCGGGTAAATCTGATCTCGATTGCAGACAGTTTCAAAGACAAATCGCTCAAGTCATTGCAAATCCGCAAAAGCACTTTCAGAAACTCTTTTTCGGAACGCTTGAACACCAGCTCGGAATCCTTTGCTCTTGCTTCTGCCGCAGACCAGCCGTCACGCATAATGACCGCAGACCCGGTGTCAGAGGTGGAAGAACCGCCGTTTCTGTTGGGCATCCCGCAGATGGTCAAAACCGTGTTATACAGATTGTCCGCAAGAGTCTGTGTCTGCGTCTGGTTCAACTCCGTGACAAGGTTCTTGATCTCCGCTTTCTTCTGCGGGTCAATATCCTCAAACTGAATCGCTCCATCCTGCCGCAGTGCAGAATATTGTTCTTCGGAAATACGCACATTATGGAACAGAAGCAAGGACTGCACGAACTGCTCCACGCCATCCATGCGATTGGATTCCACATTGTTGATTGCATCCAGCAGATTTAGAACAATTTCAAACGCGCCAAGTCTCGCACGGTTTGCCGGGTACTCAATAATGGGAATCCCCAAAATCTGCGTCTCACTGCGAATAATCTTCCATGTGTCGGTCACTTCATAGAAGTGGTCTTTCGTGTAACAGCTGAAAACGACTGTCCCATCTTCCATCTTGACATACTTGACCGCCATGAGGGGAGGATTTCCCAGCTGCACGGAATACACCACAAAGCAAAACCGTGGGTCAAGGGTAAAAATCTCAAACGGGGCTTCATCTTCATCTTCCGGTGTGTCCGGCATGACCATGCGATAAGCCGTTCCGCAGATGTGGAACCAGTCTGCCAACTCCTTATCCTTTGCCGGTTTGTCCTCTGACAAAACATAATCGTTCAGTTTTGTTACCATCTCGGCGATTTTTTCATCGGCAGCTCTGCTGACATACTGGACAGGCTCGCCCATCAAATAGCCGACCTTAAAGGACACAATTTCGTTTGCCCGGTTTTCGACAATCTTGTTGTTAATCTCCGGGCGTACATCCTTTACTCTGGAAAGGATAGGCTGGTCGCCTTTATAGTACCTGTATAAATATTCCATGTCCGCGCGGTTTGCGGCGTGGACAACCATTGCTTTTTGCAGGATATTTGCAATATTACCCTCGTTTACCTCGGTAGCATCCGAATAAATGACCTTTCTACCAAACATTTGTCTCAAAAGCGTCACCCCTTAAAACGGTCTTTTAAATATCTCAATCTTGCCGCTGATGCGGTTTCTGATTTCGTTCTCCAGCAACGACAAGGAATCAGGCGCGTCATCGTGCGCCACCTTGCCGCTTCTTACATAGGTGGTCACTTCCTGCATGAATCCCCAGTATTGACACCCTCGCTTGTATGTGGACGGATGCTTGAAGTAAAAATTCTTCTTGATTCCATCCGATGCGAACTCAATTCGTGTCTGCTTGTTGGAAATCGTCCTTTTTGTCCGTATGCTGGTGTTGAATCCTGCGTTTTTCACAAGCTCTGCAACATCTCTTGCGAAATACATACCGGCGTTGTTGGATTCAAACAGTGCGTCTCCCACCTTGTTATCAATCAGGCACTTTGCGCATTCTGGCTTTGTTACCTCTGCGGGGGAATCATCGTATACCACATCCACAATATAGACTTCATCCCCATATAAGGCCGCAATAGGCATCGCCGTACTGTCTTTTCCGCTTTCTGCGGTGTCTGCCACAGCAATGATCGCATCCGGGTCACGGTCTACCGGCAGTTCAAAGAAATAGTTCAGCCCCGACTTATTGAAAAGCAGCCCCTTTGATTCAAAGGGCTGCTGCTGAAATTCGCTTTCAAACTGTTCTGCGCTCAGAAGCTCTCTCTGCTCGCGGAAATACGCGGTGGTAAAAACCTTTTTACCCTCCCGCTCATACTCATAATTGCTTTCGTCTGTAATTGGGTCGAGGGCGGGGATTTCAATGGCTTTCCATGCCCAGCCGCCTTTTTGTGCTTCTTCCTGTAAATGCCCTATGGGGTCATATAGGGAGTATCTCGTCCCGGTGGCCACAATAGGCGTGCCCTCTATGGCACGGCCTAAAATATCGCCGGAAATTACTTCCCACTTATCATCCAGCCGTTGACGGTTTTTCGCTTCCTCTCTGCCCTCCACACAGTCATCCAAATAAAGGACATTGGTTGCCTCCGACAAGCCAACCTGCCGTGCGTCAATCGACCGGCACATGACCGTAGGGAATCGGGATTTAGAACGCAGATTGATAATTTTCGTGTCTGCGTTGGTCTGCACCAATGGAGCATCCGGGAACACATCGTAGAACAAATACTCGTTTGGCGTTTGCAGGTATTCCAGACAGCCGTTATAGAAACTCCGCACAAGATCGTCTCCCGTGCCTTCCATAAGGGACGATTTATCCGGGTTTCTCCCGGAAATCATGTTGATAAAATTGATCCCAAGCTGGCTTTTCCCGGCTCTTTTTGGCAGGGAAATGGTCAGCAGCCTCAATTTGCCGTCAAGAACATCTTGATACCCCTGCACAATAGGTTTTAGATACCGCCTGCGTGGAGCATAAAACCGCTTCTCCGGCTTTCTGTCCATCTCCACATACAGCAGGAAGGTGTCAAAATCATGCGGCGCATCAAACAGCATGGATTGCTTATGCAGCGTGTAGAAATACTCCGCGTCTTTCGGGTTTCCGTTACGAAGTGCCTCGGAGGTCATCATTCGGACTTCGGAATTTAACTGGTGCGCCGCAGCAAAATCTTCCGTTTCGTACCCAATGCACAACGACAGCAAATCCTTGTAGGCTTCCCGGTCATGCGTTTTCTCTATGCGGTTTTTGATGCTTTCCGCAATCTTCCGATAATCCATTCGTCCTCCTACAATAAAAAATGGACTGCCGAATAATCGGTAGTCCATTCTATTTGGCTTTTCTCTTACGGCTTCACTTCATACTGCGTTCCGTCAATCTGTACGCCGGTCACAATAAACTCTCCGTTCCCTTGATCTTCATACCAGACCTTTGCCGGAACCCAGTCTTTCATTTTAAGCGCATTTGACGCATATACCTCGCACTGCACCATGTAGTTTTCGTCCGCACGGCCAATGCCCCAGCCGTCATAGTATCTTGCGTTTACAAAATACTGGTCAAGGACACGCTCGGTCTTGTCTTGTAACTGCCGATACACGCTATACTCAACGGAGGATTCCGGCACATGAACATCGTCTATCTTCATCAGGAACCCGCCCTTGTCTACATCGTACAGGTCTGTTCCATTCAACGAAACATAGAAAATCTCTCTGTTATCCACCGTGAACCAAAACACTCTGTCCTTGTCCACTACTTCGCGGAATACAACAAGCCCGTCAACCGTTGCGCTTGTATCGGTAGGTTCGCAGTTATCGATGTTTTCAACGCCACACATCAGAAGAACCTCACGCCCGGCACGCGCTTCATCCTCGGTCATGCCGAACGATATTAACTTTTCTGCGATTCCATCACTTACAATGTCCGACAGTACTTCCGCAGATTCGCTGCCGTTTACATCGAAATCTCCCGCTGCGTCAGGGCTCTCATCTTTTTTGCTGTATGCAACAGCAAGGGTAATGATTAGCAGAATGGCTAATACGATTGTCATTTTCTTTTGCTTGGCCGGATTCGATTTTTTCATTTCTATTTCCTCCCTCTATTCATCAGCGCCGTCTCGGAATCCCTGCGGAGTCCTCGTAGTCCCACATCCGGCGGTAAAAGGTATTGCGGCTCACTCCAAGCTGCTTAATTGCATAGGATGTGGTTATCTCGTTTTTGTACCATTGGTCATGCACCGATTTAACCAGATCTTCATTAAGTGCTATTGGTTGCCGTCCCTTATATTTTCCAGCCGCTTTTGCAGCAGCTATGCCCTCTCTCTGCCGCTGTAAGGTCTGCTCTCGCTCCAGCTCCGCCATTGCACCAAACACCGTGAGCATGAACTTGCCCTGCGGCGTATTCGTGTCAATGGATTCCTTCTGCGATACAAAGCCCACACCTTTTTCTGTGAGCTGCTCTACCAGCGTCAACAAGTCCCTCGTGCTTCTCGCAAAGCGGCTGATGCTTTCAACAATGACCACATCGCCCTCTCGGACGAAATCCATCATCGCTTCCAGCTGCGGCCTGCCTGTGCGGCTCTTGCCACTCGCTTTATCCATGTAGACACGCTCCACACCAAGGTCTTTCATCAGTATCTCTTGGCGGATCGTGTTCTGCTCCTCGGTGGACACCCGAATATATCCGACTTTCATGTGCATCGCTCCCTTCATCTTGTAAGGGTAGTGTAGCACACGGCATAATTTGTGTCAATATGTTTTGTGCCCAAAATTGTCTTTTTGTTTTTGCCGGATTTTACAACATGGGGCAAAACGGCTTTTTATTTTTTGCGGGATTTTTGGGGCTTACCCCGCCCCCGGCTGCCGCCGCATATCCCCCGCCCCCGGTCATGCCCGCCGGAGATCGACAGCCGCAGAAGCTTGCCCCACTTATCCCACACAGGTATACCACAATGGGCATATTATACAAATACCCACACAAATTATTATCTATATTTTAAGGTCATTATATTGCCCATAACTATTGACAAATACCCTAATGGGCATTACAATAGACACATACAAGACGAGGGCGCACCCGGCAGCCAGCCAAAGCAACCCGGGAACGCCCCCCAACCAGCCAACAGGCCAGCACGGAGAGTATACCACATCCGGCAGCCGTTGGCAAGAGATAAGGCCATAAGGCCGGGAGGTAATACAATGGATTATACAACAGTACTTGCAAAGGCAATGCAGACGCTGGAGCAGCGCAAGGACCGCAGCGCATGGAGCCGGGGCGTTACAGCCTATGCCGTGGATATGCTGCAGCAAATCGCGGATTACCACAAAGGCGGTTATATCTCCGCCGACGATCTCGCGACATGCGCCACCGTCAAGGCCGCAGCACTGAACGGCGCGCGGGATTGGAGTGAATACAGCTGGGGCGGCTCTGCCCTTGTGTATGATGGGGACATCGCCGCCGCGCTCTGCACCCCGTCCGAGCTCAAAAAGACCCGCAACGGCGACCGCAGGCCGAACAGCCGGGAAGAATGGTTGGATGTGCAAGCCCGGGCACTGAATCAGGCTTTCGCCCGCGTGTATTCGGCGATCCGGGCCGCCCGTCAGGAGGTGCAGCAATGAGGAAGTATAAGCAGCGGGAGCTGCGGGAGCTTGTGCGGCTTGGTGTCGCAGAAGACTACACCAACAAGCCGAGCGAGTACATTTACACGCTACGCAGGCTTGAAAAAGTGGGCTATTCTTCCGGCGTTTACGGTCTCAACGGCGGACTTGTGGAGGACACCGAAACCGGCGCTTTATATGCCATTATTGGGCGTTGCTCCAATCTGTTTATCTTGTTTTAAGGGGGTTTAATAATGAATATTGACAGCATCATGAAAGAGCTTGCGGAGTATATCCGGATGCAGGAGGAGGCCGCCGCAATGGTGGAAAGCCTCAAGGACCAGCTCAAAGTGCGCATGACCGCCGCCGGGGTGGAATCCCTGGCGGGGACAGAACACAAAGCCACCTATAAGGCGGTTACCTCCTCCAGAGTAGACACAACCAGCCTTAAAAAGGATCTCCCGGAGATTGCAGCCCGCTACACCAAAACAACAACCGCCCGGCGGTTTACTTTTGCTTGACCCGCTCCGGCGGATGTGGTACAATCGATATGTAAGGAGGTGCCCACAATGATCCTGTTGTATATCCTGTTGCAGCCTATTTTACTGCTGCTTGACCTTGCAAAGCTCCAAAAATAACATTGCCCCGCATGGCTCACGCTGTGCGGGGTATTCTTTTGCTCTCGGTGTATTCCGGGGGCTTTTCTTCTGTTTGACTTATTTGCCATTTTAACGCGTGTGTAAGGCGTTTTAATGTTTGGGGCTATCCCTATACCGACGCCGTCCCGCTTGTTCTGTGCCCGTTGTTTGTGGCCTTATGGAAGTACATAGAAGCCAGCGACTTTGATGCAAAATGAGCCGAAACCGAGCGACTTTTGCACGACTTTCCGTCAACTCTCGGAAAGTGGGCAAGAAAAATCCCGCCTTTATACACGGAATTTTGGAAACGACTATGATTTTGGGGTAAAATAAGCGACTTTGGCGCAGGCGCTTGCGACTTTCCCGGCGACTTTGGCGGAGCGCCACGCACGGCGAAGCAGCCACCGGAGGCCACCGAGACCCAAGAAAATTCAGCTTCCCGGAAACCACAAGTTTTGCGTCAAAAGTCTGCAGAAAACCCTTGGCTTTTTTTATGATGGTTGCCGTTTCGGGGCTAAATCCCTTGCGTTTTCCGTATAGCCAGTCCTTAACCGTGCTAATTGAGTAGCCTGTTGTCATGTATAGTTCCTCTACTGTTGGGGTCTGTCCTGTCTCAGCGCACCGGGCAAAATAGTCGTTTATTCTCTCCGTGAGTTCTTCGTCACTCTTTACCCTTGGCTGTCTGTATTCTACAAGAGCTTCCGTAAGGAGGCGAGATACAAGGGCTCTATCCTCATCGCTGCTAAGGTCAGGCAGAGATTGAGGGAAGTTTCTTTTGCCGCCTCTGCCGGTCTCCGGTCGGTTATCCTTTGCTTTTGCGATGGCGGTAGGTTTCTTTGTTGCCATTATGTATCACTCCTGTTCGTAGAGTGCGCCTGTATGTGGGGTAACGGTATAATACCGCCGCCTATTGTCCTCAAGGTTTCTATAAGGGATACCATTGGTAAGTCCGCAGCGACCGTACCCGCAGCATTGTATTGTTTTTCGGGCGCGATGTATTCCGGCGTTCCGTTTGGCACCTCTACGACATTATGGCATCCTTCCTGTGGGCATTCGGCCCACAAAGTTCCGTATATGCGTGTCAGCTCTCCCAAATTGCAGGTAAATTCGCATCCACATTCGTCGCATTTCAGTTTTATCTTCCTGATTTTCCCGGGTTTGATGATCTCCACAGTTTCTCTCCTCCTTGTTTGTCACCAGCCCCCACCCCTTGGCTACAGTAACAGTCTTTCCCCGCCCCAAAGGGCAACAACGCCGCCCACATTGGGCGTTATTCTTTCCATTTGAGTCGCTTACACAATTAGCCGTACAGAACCATGCAAGCATACCCCCCTACACAACGGCCTTGCCCAAGGGCAGCCGTTACCTCACCGCTTCCGCATGTGCCTTTCGATGAACACGCCTCGGAGTTCGCTCTGCATGATATAGTTCTGTACGCGCTAACCACGGAACTTTTCAGCCCTGCGCCGGTATGTCGGTCGCATCCGTTTCTTTATCCATAGGCCGGAGCCAGCCAAATAATTATTCGGCCTGCCGCTTTCATACAGCGCACAGGCAAGCCCCTTGTAGCGGTCTTACCCTTCCGTGGTGCCGCAATGCGGTAGCATACATCTGGCAGGGACGGTTGGGAATCGAACCCACCCAAGCGGTTTTGGAGACCGCCTCGCCAGCCTTGGAACATTCGCCCCTGTATCCCGCGTTTACGGATTCGTCACGGAGCCTCATCCGCGTTCTAAGTAACGCTCGATTCAACGCGGGCAAATCGAACGGCCCTTTGCGGAGCCACGCCCTGCTGACGGGACAAATCTGGACGCATCCTGCCGGTAATGGCTTCCCGGCTTTGAGCCCCTGTACGCTGTCAGCTTTGGGTCTTGGTGCAGACGGCTGGACTCGAACCAGCGACCAATGGCATTCAATCGCATATCCATTTGCGCGATAAAGCTCTACCGACTGAGCTACGCCTGCATATAACAACAGCCCGCAGGATAACCCCGCAGGCTGTCATGATCGCGTTGTGCCGGTACGCCCGTTCCCGGGGCCGCTTGCGCGGTGCGCCCAATACCGGCGGCGCATAGAAGGGAGGAAAAGTGATGATTGGGAAAACGCGTGGATGCCACTGTCCTATCATCCACTGTACCTATTGTAGCACATCATTAAGTGGAATTTGTGCCATCTTTTGTGTAAAGACCGCTGTATTTTGCCACATCCATCAAAAATTGCTCCTTCCTCCGGCTGAATGTCCTCTCGCTGATCCCCGGGATCACGATCTTGTTGCGAGAGTATTTGTGTTTGCCTTGACAGTTGCGCATAATGCCATATATTAACTGCCGCCGGATTGTATCGCTGCCGATATCTCTGCCGCAGCGGTCTATAGCGTATTCCACCGCCAGCATCTTCTGCGTCTCCGGCCATCGCTCTATGGCGGCCAGCTGCTCCGCCTTACTCTCGGCAGGCCTACCAGCGCCCGATCCTGTTGGCATGCCCTCTGTGGCGCTATGCGTCCCGTCCAGGATCTCCGCCCGGGCCTCGCGATACGCCCGCACCCGGCGCGGATACCCACGCACATAAGCAATGCACTCCAACCGCACATCATAAGGCAGTGTCGCCTTTTTGCTCATTTGCCCTCCTTTACTCCGCGCTGTTCACCATCTTATATTCGCCCCGCAGGGCCTTTTCTATGTCCGCCATCTTGATATATCCGTTGTTTTTGGCCTCCACCAGCTCCACAAGGCACTCCTGTAAGTATTCCAGGCTGCGGGTGTCGTGCTCGTCTGCCGTCTCCTCCCGCACATGGAATCCGCACTTGTCCAGCAGTACGCAGGAAACATTGTCCATGCATTGTTTGGTGCCATCCAGGCGGCCCAGCTCGTATGCCTTGGCCGGATTATTTGGCGCCGGTCTGCCGTTTGCCCTTTTGAGCATCGCTATCACCCCTTTCCTCGTATTTGCATACGCCCGGTGTATTTGCCACTGGGCAATAATCCGCACACGCCGGGCAATCTGCGTTGACGCATATTTCGTCCTGCATCCATTTGCAGTCATCAAACATCGGTTTCACCGTCCTTCCGTTCGCCGTAGGAGCAAAAATCGTCAGGCTGCACCCGATGCCACCCGCGCCCCCAAATCGCGCAGAAAAAACCGCGCCCTTCGTGGTCAGTCGCTTCTTTACAGTGTTTACAACCCCTACACCGCACCACCGGCACTGCATCAACGGTGGGCATTTGCCGTATCACTCGGTCAGCTTCTGTGAAACCTTCTGCCAAATTATCCAAATGCGTTTCCCCTGCCAAAATTAACTTCCGTGTCTCCTTAAATTCCGCGTCAAACAAATCTCTTACATTATCCGCATCAATCAGCCGCATTTGCAGCCCCTCTTTCCATTTTTTTCTCCACAGTTAGGGCAGTAATTCCACAGCTGGCTCATTCCATCGCCTCCAATGCTTTCTCCGCATCCTCGCGGGTGAGGAATACGGCCTTGCCTATGCTCGTGCCATCGTTACGCAGACGATACGCGCAAAAGCCATCCGGCTTACGATTACAAGTTGCCATACATAAGTTGTCCTCGTCCGTGCACACCGTTCTGATGTCCGGTGCTTCAAGCTCCATTTCTCGCGGCACACTGTCTCGTCCGATTACCCATAGTTTTTCGCCCACCTTGCACGGCGGCACCACCAGCCGCCCGTCCTTGTCGGCCTCCGCCAGCTCCCGCAGGCGGGCAACGCCCTCCTGCTCCGCATCACGCATTACGATGTACCGTCCTTCCGCGTCTGCTCGCGCAAATTCGGCACAGCGTTCCGGCGTCAGCCCCGTGTCCTCGTAGGCGGCGAGGCGTTCAACCAGACAGTCAAACGATGGGCAATCTATGCAATCCATGTCCACATTGCAGTTGCCAGAACACTTTATGTAATGGTCTGTGCCAAGATAGTGCTTTTCCGTCAGGCGTTCCATCACTCCACCTCCTGCAACGACTGCACAGCAACTGCTACTGCCTCTGACATCCCATCACTGGGAGGCCACCCATATTTTTCGCACAAGGTAGAGTAGTCTGCATACAACTGCACTAACATAGCAGCAGCTTCTTGTTTTGTCATTTCACTCCACCTCCTGCATCCAAAATTCACGGCGGCAGGCATCACAACGCTTAAGTTTCTTTACAGTGGCGTTTTTATCAATAACACAACTAACGTTAGCATCCAAACATTTAGGGCAAGCTGTCAGTAAATTGTCCTTATCTCTTGGCGCATCAGGATAATGCTCCAGAAAAACACTCTGCCGTGTCTTGAGCGGGTGCGCAGCCGACCATGCCTCGACTATGGCAATCTGAGTCGTAGCGTCCAGCGTTGACAATTGACCAACTGCGCAACTTAGCTCATGCTCGCAAACATTAAAAGCAGGGCACCCTTTACATCCAGCATCAAAACTCTTACACATTCTGTTGCGTTCCTCAATAAACTTCACAGTATCCATATTGTCAACCTCCTGTCTCATGTGTCGTTTCCCGGCCTTTGCAAACCTCGCGCTCTGCCGCACATAGCGCTCCCGTGCGGCGGTGTTGGAACGATCCACCCAGGGTTTTTCCTCCAGCCGCTGGGCTTCGTATGCTTGGAATGCCTCACAATTCATCCGGCATTTTCCGCATGGCAGCCTGTCCGGGCAATCCTGTACGCAGGGACTTTTTAATTTTTCCCCCATCAGTATCTCACTCCTATGTATTCCAGCACACGGCCATAGCCGAGGCCTTTTTCTGTTGGTTTCCATAGTCCGTCCAAAGAATCATACGCCCCGCCGCCGATGCAAAATTGGTAGTGTTTTGGGTGGGTCAGCTTCATGCGCTCAAAGCGGTTGGGGGATTTTTCCAGGTGCGCCCCGAATCCGCAAAACATACAGCCAGTGCGTTGGCACCCTGTGCAATGCAGCGGGCAGTCCACAAGCGTGGCGGTGTAATCGTTCTCCCCGTCGCTGGGCACAATGTCGCCGTACACACTTGCATAGGGTATATTTTGATCTACGATGAACCGCAGCACATTTTGCTCCGTCCAAAAGCTCATGGGCTTGCTCATGGGGTGCTTGTTGTCAAACGCATTGCAGCCCGTTTTGAGCCAGTAGGTCATGCGCAGTCGGGATTCCGCCGCCATTGTCGCAACTATGGCCTGCTGCTCCGTTTTGTGGGCGTAGGCTTTCAGCGGCGTTTTTTTCATGAACGCGCAGCACTTGGCGGATATGTTAAACGGAGCATATAGGAGATATTCCCACTTTTTGCAATTGTAAACGGACGGTTTCCCGTCTCGCCGCATATCCTCTCCACGCAGTCGCCGCATCCGCGACCCGTCTGGGTTGCGCTTTGCGTCTGCAATGCATTCCGCAACCTCTTTACTGACGATGCTATAGCCGTACTTCGTCACCACCTGCCGAATGTTCATCTTCGGACGCAAGCGCACAAGATTGACAGTCACGCGGGGAAACTCCCTCCGCAGCCAGTCGGCGTCCTCATTGACAAACCGCTGTATCTCCGGGTACTCCAGCCCGGTGTTCACAAACACCAGGTTCAGCGGCCATATCGGCGTTCTGTAGCTTGCCAGATACCGCGCCGCCAGATACGCCAGCACCGTGCTGTCCTTTCCGCCGGAAAAACTGACGTAGCACTGTCCGCCCCATGCGGTGTACCACTCGTCCAGCTTTTCGTAGGTCAGTATCTCCTTGTCCTGCACGTCCAGCGCCATCAGCTTCTTTGCCGCCTCGTTTGTCAGCGGCTGGTTCGTCAATTCCATGTCCCTACCTCGTAAAATCCTTAAACTCGCACGACTTGAACGCCGCTCGCATATTCACCCAACGCGCCAGTTTTTTCTGCTCGTCCGTGGGTTCGCCGCCGTCGTAGTCGCGGTACGGCTGGGCGAAAGGCTGTACACCCATATCCCGCAGGGCAATAATGCGCTTGTGGCTCTCCTCCACATCCTGCACCAGCACATAGCACCAAAACCGCCACGGCTGCACACCCGCCTCCCGCAGATATGCCGTGGCCTGCTCGATCACCGGCAGCATGGCGGAGGTGTCACAGCTCATACGAACGAACCGGATCCATTTCAAACCCGCCAGCAGCTTGGCAGTCTGCGGCGTGATGAGCCTCGCATCCAAACCTTGGTTGAAGTCCACCCGCACATTCTCGTGCCCCATGCGCTCGATCTGCTCCAAGCCGTGTTCGTGTGCCAGCACGTTGTTGTCCATAAAGATGATGTCCCGACTTTCGGGGCGTTTTACTTCTTCCCATGTTGCCGCCGGTCGGATAAGTCCTTCTTTCTTCGGCACAATGCACCAAGGGCAGTTACGGATGCAGCCGCGTGTCAGAAAGCCGATGGCCGGCTTCCACTCCTGGTACAGCGAGTAGTCCGGGAATGTACCCTCGATCTCCGCCGGCAGTGAACCGTAGTCCTTATATCCCGTGCCGCCCCTGATGATTTCGTCGGCATTGATGCAGGTGTCCATGTCCGGGGAGAACGTAAAAACCTTGCTCATGTATACCCGGTCGTAACGCTTGAAGCCGTCCCACCATTCCACGCTGTCTCCCTGCGCCCTGTGCCATGCAGACAGCCGCATAAGCGCGAGGTTCGGGAAGTTGTGCCCATCCACGTCGATAAGACCAATGTTCATTTTGCTTTCTCCCACTCCCATCACAGGCAGAACTGAAGGTAGTCCTGCAAAGTCTTTTTCGCCCGGTTCACGCTCCGGCTGACCGTGCTCTTATTTACGTCGTGCAGCACCGCGACCTCCGTTACCGTCATGCCACCCTCGTACATCTCACTCAGGTACACCTACTGATCGTCCGTCAGTTTCAGTGCCGCTTTCGGGAAGTGCCGCCGCAGACGAAGAAGTGCACCAAGGTTCGCGTCCCTGTCCAGCAGCATTTCATCCACCCTGCCTCCCAGCACTTCGTCCAGCAGGACGTCTGTCGCCACATCTCCCATCTTTCGCGTTGTCATTAGTGTCACCTATCCTTATACTTCGTCGCCCCAGCAGTCCCAGCCGTCTGCCTGGTGTCTGGCAAACAGCTCTATGCGAGGTATATCTCCCATCAGTTCCACGATCCGGTCTCTCGCCTCATCCGGCTTCCTGCTGTGCTCCCGCACGTGGCTCAGCACCACGCTGTGTACGCCCTTGCTCACACGCTTCGGCTTGCCCCTTGTCGCCAGTAGGCACAGCTCCGCATTGGCCCGGGTCCAGAACCCAAGTCCCCAAAACAGCCCGTCCGACTTCCGGTTCTGCTTCACCCATGTAAACGCACAGGTCTTGTAGGTAAAGCCCCACTTGCGGATCAGCTCCAAGCCTTCCTCCAAACACGGCATAGTCACCCACAGAAACAGTACGCAGTCCTCCGCCGCTATGCCCTGCACCGGCAGCGCCTGTATGTCCTCTTTTCTCATGCAGCGATAATGCGCTTCCGCGGACTTCTTCTCTTTTCCCTTCGCACTGTACGTCTTAAACGTCCACGGAGGATCCGCGTAGATCACGCCATACTTCTTATCAGTGTCCAAAATGTCTACTACCATACACAAAGCACTCCCTCGATTTAACTTGCCGGTCATTTGCTCCCGGCCCTTTGGCAACCGGTAGTCTAATCGCCGTGTCAAGGGAAGCAGAAAAACTTTTTCGCCTCCATATAACATCCGTGTCAACACAATGCCGCCACCCTCGCACCACCGCCGCACAAAGGCCGTACCTCCCCCTCACATATATGGCGCTTGCGCCCGCCGAAATTTTAATTTTTCGACCTCGGCCTTTTGACCGTTTCGTTTTTTCGACCCGGTTTCAAAACTACCCCCCTACCCCTAACTTGCCGGTAACTTGCGTGAGAACGAGACTGAATGCGGAGATGGAACGTGGATATGGACACGGAAAAGGGAACGTGTAGGCGGGGAGGAGAGTTGCGTAGCAGGGAGAAAAGGCTTTGCCCTTCCGGTTTGTAAACCTCCCCCGGGTTGCCGTCCTGGGGGTTGTCAGGTGGTGCCGGTGGTGGTCAGCGGGTGCCGGTGCCGTCCATTTCCGCCGGATTTTGCAGGAAAAACGCCCGCCGCCGGGGTGCTTTCCTTTCCATATTGTCCTAATATGTAAAGGAATGTTCCGATTTTTGCAAGTTCCCCGTCATTTCGCCCGTTTTCGCGCTCTGTTTTGACGATTTCCGCCGGTTTTGACTTTTTGCCGGTGGCGGCTGCCGCCTGCCGGATGGTCACGGCATGGAGGCCCAGGGGTCGCCGCTGCTACGGGTCTTTGCCGGTCTGCCGGGAACATAGGCCGCCGGGCGACTCTCCTCCCCTCCCCTCGCCGCTGATCTTTTCTTCCGGCCAGTGCTTTCCGCTGGTGGTCTCCGTTCTGCCCTGGTGTCCTCCTGCTTTGGCTGTCCTGCTGGGGTCTTTGGTGCGGGTTTCTGTTCCGCTGGGTATGGTTGTATACGGGGGTATATTCTTTTTTATTCAACCGCGCCCGGAATAAACGCACGCGCACGCGAGGGGCTGGCGGTGGTCTTTCCCGCTTCTTTGCCCTCTGCGGGGCTGCTGGCGGCGTTTTCCTTTGGGGGTCGGTGTCGGTGTATTGCTTTCAGTCTAAAAAAGCGTGGCGGGTCGTTTCTGTCCGTTTTCCATATTTCCGGGGGCATTGTCAAAAATCTACACGGGCATAAAATTAGCACCGCTGGGGCGGTTTTTAGTCCGTCCTGGCGGTGCTGGTTTGGGCTTCTTCGGTTGTCTGTTCTGGGTCAGGTGGTGACGATCTCGGCGGGGCTGGGCGCGTCCGTGGTTAGTCCTGGGCGTTGTCCTGCTGTGCGTGGTAGCGGTCGCGCATAGCGTACAGGCGGCGGGAAATGGTGGACCGGTCAACCATCAGCGCGGCGGCTATCTCCGCTGTAGTGTACCCGCGACGACGCGCAGACCGTAGCCGCCGACGCCTGGACGCGGATGGG
>OQWE01000084.1_pt1 | contig 28556 bp, 21 predicted proteins | sample 1691591 | NCBI WGS metagenome assembly OQWE01 (sample SAMN03418265, study PRJEB22391) | human gut metagenome | biome: human-gut; feature: organic feature; material: feces | host: Homo sapiens | place: Tanzania | collected 2013-01
GCAAGACCGTTCTGGGCAACAACAACTTCCTGATGGAAGGTGCCCATATCTCTCATGATACCGTAATCGGCAACGGTTGCGTATTCGGTTATGGTACCAAGATTGCGGGCGACTGCGTGATTGGTAACGGTGTCATCTACTCAACATCCGTAGTAGAGAACGCCAAGACTAGAGTAGGCGACTTGGCGATGATTCAGGCAGGTACCACCTTCTCTAAGGATATTCCTCCTTATATCATTGCCGGTGGAAAGCCTGTGAAGTATGCAGGTCCTAACACCATCATCATGGAGGCAGCCGAAGTTACCGAGAAGGTTCGCAAGCACATTGCGAATGCCTACCGACTGGTATTCCATGGTCAGACATCCCTCTTCGATGCCATCAACCAGATCAAGGATCAGGTGCCGGATGGTCCGGAGATTCAGAACATCATCCAGTTCCTGGAGAGTTCCCAGAAGGGTGTCATCACTAAGATGTAAAATTTGCTTAGAAGGATTTGGATCCTTCAATTCACTATTATGTTTAGTTAAAATTCAAGTCATACCTATTTGAATTTTACTCAGTATCTTGAAAGGGCTGGCCGTGAGGTCGGCCCTTTTTATGTTTGTATAGTATGAAATCTCCGTTCATAAGTTTTGAACGCACATTCAGTACTTTTGAATGTATGTTCAAAACTTATGAACGGAGATTCAAAACTTATGAACGGAGATTTTCATTAGGCTTAGCAACAATTTCAGTTAATGGTAGCAACAAATTCATCTTATGGTATCCACAATTTCTATTAAGGGTAGTCGTAAAATCAATCTATTCCATCATCAATCATATACTATAATAGAGTCAAGTACCTTATGCAGCGAATCTCTGTTCCCTTAATAATTAATTGAATAAATGCAAATAAATGCAATTTTATTTTGTTATCTCTTCGTTTATGTGTATCTTTGCAAACAATTTGGGTAATTACGCCCTTCCGGTCTGAAAATAAATAGATTTAGAAATGAGAAAGAAACAATATAAGCCTCGCAATCATCGTGGATTGCAGGTTGTTACTTTATGCATCAGCACCGCCATGGTGCTTGTTTTGTTGGGATTGGTCATCTTTTCCGTATTGATGGGAAGAAACCTCTCTTCCTATGTCAAGGAGAACCTGGTGGTACAGGTGATGCTCGAGCAGGATGTTACCAATCCTGAGGGCTTGCAGATGTGTAAGCGCCTGAAGGCACGTCCTTACGTGAAAGGTCTGACTTATATCACCAAGGAACAGGCATTGAAGGAGGCTACCCGCGATCTGGGTACCAATCCTAGCGAATTTGCCGGTGTGAACCCTTTCCAGCCATCTATCGAAATCACGACACAGGCGGATTATGCCAACAATGATTCCCTGAAGTGGATAGCCAAGGAGCTGAAAAGCTACTCGCGCGTGACGGAAGTAAGTTATCAGCACGACCTGATAGAACAGGTGAACAATTCGCTCACCAAGATAAGCATCGGCCTTCTTATCGTAGCCGCCCTGCTTACCTTTATCTCGTTCTCGCTTATCAACAATACGGTGAGACTGGGCATCTATGCCCGCCGATTCTCCATCCATACCATGAAGCTGGTGGGTGCATCCTGGGGCTTCATCCGCAAGCCTTTCATCAAGAGGGCTGTATCGGTGGGTGTAGTTGCGGCTTTGCTTGCCGATGGTTTCCTCGGTGGATGCCTCTATGCTTGGTCGCTTCACGAGCCGGAACTGGTCAATGTGCTCGGCTGGCAGGAGCTTGCCATCACAGGCGGTTCGGTCTTCCTCTTCGGTATCATCATTACGGCTCTCTGTGCCAATATCTCGGTGAACAAGTTCCTCAAGATGAAGGCGGGAGATCTCTACAAAATTTAAACATTACACATTAAACATTATATATAATGGATAAGAAGAATTTAGCATTTGACAAGATGAACTTCATCTTGTTGGCAATTGGTATGGCAATTGTCATCATCGGTTTCCTTCTGATGAGCGGCGCTGGCTCTAACGAGCACACTTTCGATGCTGATATTTTCAGTACTCGCCGTATCGTAGTGGCACCAACCGTTACCCTGATTGGTTTCCTCTCAATCATCTATGCGGTAATTCGCAAGCCAAAGGACGAATAAAGTAAGAAGATAACGTTAATAAACATGGGAGTTGCCTTTTAACTCCCCATATATAATAAGGTATAAAAAATAATCATTAATCAATGAATTGGTTTGAAGCTTTAGTGTTGGGACTCATCCAGGGTCTCACAGAGTATTTGCCTGTAAGTAGTAGTGGTCACTTGGCTATCGGTGCCCATCTTTTTGGCATCAATGGTGAGGATAACTTGACTTTTACCATCATGGTACATGTAGCTACCGTGCTGAGTACATTGGTAATTCTTTGGAAGGAAATCGACTGGATTCTGAAGGGTCTCTTCAAGTTCCAGATGAATGAGGAGACAAAGTATGCCCTCAATATCGTTATCTCTATGATTCCTGTAGGAGTAGTAGGTCTGTTCTTCAAGGACAAGGTAGAGGAAGTGTTCGGTTCAGGCTTGCTCATCGTGGGCATCATGCTTCTCGTAACAGCATGTCTTCTTACCTTTTCTTACTTTGCCAAGCCACGCCAGAAGGAGAACATCTCTCCGCTGCATGCTTTCATCATCGGTCTCGGTCAGGCGCTTGCAGTATTGCCAGGTCTTTCACGCTCTGGAACTACCATCGCTACCGGTCTTTTGCTGGGTGACAAGAAGGAGAAGATGGCTCAGTTCTCATTCCTCATGGTGATTCCTCCAATCCTGGGCGAGGCTTTGCTCGACCTTCTGAAGGGTCTGAAGGGCGAAGAGGCACTTGGCGGCATCGATGCATTCCCTATGATTGTGGGATTCGTCGCTGCATTCGTATCTGGCTGCCTGGCTTGTAAGTGGATGATCAATATCGTGAAGAAGGGTAAGTTGGTATATTTCGGCATCTATTGTGCCATTGCAGGTGCCGTTACCATCATCTGTTCATTAATATAATATATGGATTTTAGAAAAGGAGAAATTATAGCCATCGACAAGCCTTATCGCATGTCGAGCTTTGGAGCATTGGCGCACGTTCGCTATCTGCTCAGTAAGAAACTCGGCTTCAAGGTGAAGATAGGACATGCCGGTACGCTCGATCCCCTTGCTACGGGTGTGTTGGTGCTCTGCACGGGTAAGTGTACCAAGCAGATTGAGCAATTGCAGACACATACCAAGGAATATACGGCAACGCTTCAGTTGGGTGCTACCACAGCAAGCTATGATAAGGAGCACAGTGTGAACCATACTTACCCTACCAAGCACATCACCCGTGAGCTGGTAGAGGAGGTGCTGAAGCAGTTTGTTGGTGAGATTCAGCAGGTCCCACCTACCTATAGTGCCGTGAAGGTGAATGGTGACCGCTCTTATGCCCTGCGCAGAGCAGGCGAGGAGGTGCAGTTGAAGCCTAAGACCGTGCGTGTGGATGAGATTGAACTCACCGATTACAACGATGAGGAGAAGACGGCAAGCATCCGAGTGGTTTGCGGTAAGGGTACTTACATCCGTTCCCTGGCACGCGACATCGGTCGTGCCCTGGATAGCGGTGCCTTCCTGACAGCCCTCCGCCGTACCAAGGCAGGAAGCTTCTCGGTAGAGAACTGCATCGACTTTGACCATTTCCAGGAATGGCTCGATGCACAGGAGATAGAAGACAGCCTTGCCAATAACTAGGCTCGAATTTCGAGAAATGTCATTAATAGTAAATCATCTTAAGAAAGGAGATATAATATCACATGAAACTATCACAATTCAACTTTAAGTTGCCAGCTGCTCAGGTGGCACTTTATCCACATAAGACTAAGCGTGTGGTCAAGACTGCTAGTGGTGAACGTACTTTCGAGATTACCCGTCGCGACGAGTCTCGGCTCATGGTGCTCCACAAGAAGTCTGAAACCATCGAGATGTACAAGAAGGACGAGAATGGCAAGGATATGGTGGATGCTGATGGCAATCCAGTATTCCTGCAGTTCAAGGATATCGTCAACTACTTCGAAGAGGGTGATACCTTCATCTTCAATGATACCAAGGTATTCCCAGCGCGCCTTTATGGTACCAAGGAGAAGACTGATGCCAAGATTGAGGTGTTCCTGCTCCGTGAGCTGAATGCCGAGATGCGTCTTTGGGATGTGCTGGTAGAGCCTGCGCGCAAGATCCGTATCGGCAACAAGCTGTTCTTTGATGATGTCAACGAGATGGTAGCCGAGGTAATCGATAATACCACAAGCCGTGGCCGTACCCTCCGTTTCCTCTATGATGAGGATGGCAATCACGATGTCTTCAAGCGTTCGCTCTTTGCATTGGGTGAGGCTCCGCTTCCTCGCTATATCATCGATGCCCGTGAGGATCATCACGCTACAGAGGATGATATGGACGACTTCCAGTGTGTATTCGCAGAGAAGGAGGGGGCCGTAACTGCTCCTGCTACAGGTCTTCATTTCTCTCGCGAGTTGATGAAGCGATTGGAAATCAACGGCATCAACGAGGCTTACATCACCCTGCATTGCGGATTGGGCAACTTCCACGAGATTGAGGTTGAGGACCTTACCAAGCACAAAATGGATTCAGAGCAGATGATTATCTCTAAGGAAGCTTGCGAACTGGTGAACAAGACCAAGCTGGAAGGTCATCGCGTATGCGCCATTGGTACCAGCGTGATGAAGGCTACAGAAACTGCTGTAGGTACAGACGGAATGATGAAGGAGTTTGATGGATGGACCAATAAGTTCATCTTCCCTCCATACGATTTCGGATTGGCAGACTGTGCTGTTGCCAACTTCTATCACCCAGAGTCAACCTTGATGATGTGTACAGCAGCCTTTGGTGGTTACGACCTGGTATATGAGGCATACAAGAAGGCTGTGAAGAATGGCTATATGTTTGGTTGCTACGGTGACTCACTGTTGATACTTCCAGACTAAATGGTGGAATAAACAGTTTTTGTACATATAGAAATGATTGATATTCAGTAAATAAGCTGAGTTATCCACAGTTTTCGTAAAAGTGTGAATAAGTATGTATAAAGTATATTTAAGCCTTGGAACGAATCTGGGCAACCGGAAGCGTAATATTCGTGAGGCTATCGATAAAATAGGAGAGCAGATTGGTGCGGTAGAGCGCCAGTCTGCTCTTTACGAAACCAAGCCTTGGGGCTATTCTTCTCCCAATGACTTCATCAATTCCTGTGTGATGGTTCTCACCGCCATGGCCCCTCGCCAGGTGTTGGAGGCTACCCAGCGGATAGAGCAGGAGATGGGCAGAACCCTGAAATCTGTAAATGGAGAATATCACGACCGCATCATCGACATCGACATTCTGATGATAGATGATCTGGTCATCGATGAGCCCGATTTCAAGATTCCTCATCCTCTGATGGAAGAGCGCGACTTCGTGATGACTCCTCTGAAGGAGATATTAGATTAAAAAAGTTTATGCAATTGTTCAGCAGTTATCACATACTTTCATGGGCAATCGTATCGATAGCTTTGATTGCTCTTATGGGATTCTATGTTGCCAGCTTGCGCTCCACCGTGAGGAGGCAAGCTAGCATCATCCGTTCTATGCAACGCCAGTTGCAGAATCTCCTGGCTTCTTCTCCTGCGGATGGAGCTTCTTTCAGAAAACGGTCTTTGGATGAAATGCAGAATGCGGTTGCCGACCAGGCACTCCATGTCTTGGATGCTGAGCAGGAGCTGTTTGTTAAGACCACTCTGTATATGAAGGAGCACGCTCCTTTTACCAATCCGGATCTGCGCATAGATGATCTGGCAAAAGCATTGTGTACCAACCGTACAACTTTGGCAAACTGCATTAGGAAATATACTTCAGGCGACCTTACCTTATTGCAGTATATCAATCATTATCGCATAACTCATGCGGTGCAGTTATTGGCAGATCCGGAGAATAAGCAGACGATTTCCCAGATAGCAGAGGCTTCGGGCTATCGTTCACGCAGTGTATTCAATCGCCAGTTTGCCTTGATTTATCATTGTTCTCCATCCGTTTTTCGGGAGAATTCTCTTTGCCAGGCAGAAGGAGAGATTCCTTCTGATTTGGAAAATACGCTGGAAAAATAGGCAAGCGAAGAGAATCCGCATTCGAAGGCAACTTCCTGGAGTCTCTTCTCGGGCTCTTTCAGCATGATTCTCTTTGCCTCGTCTATGCGCAAGCTTGCTACCCAACCGCTGAAGTTCATATCATATTCATCCTTGATGAATGTAGATAGGTAGGTCTTGTTGGTATATAGTCTGGCGGCAAGTTCTTCCAGGGTGAATTGCTCGTGCGTATAAGCCTTGGCTTTCACCCATGCTGCTATTCTTGGGCGCAGGATATTCCTGAAGTCCTCCTTATATATCTTTTTTGTTCTGCTGGTTGCAGTAACTTCTTCTCCTTCAGCTTCTTCATCCTCTTCTTTCACCTTCCTTTCCTTATGGTTCAAGTTGTTGGATTGTGTTTTGTCCATAATGCCAATCATTTCTTCGGTTGTTGCCAGGCGCAGGGTTGCGTATTCCTTGGCAAAGTTGATGAAGTTAACGGTGATATATACATTCACGGCAACGACATAGAACTGCAAAAGCCAGTTGAAGACTGCTCCTGAGGTGATGGAAAAGACGCCGAAGGCAAGCAGAATATAGAATAACCAATGGCTGATGTAGAGCCATCTGATCTGGCTTTTCTTGTCGGAAGAGAAATAATTCTCCAGCAATTCATTGCGCTGAAGATAGCTTCGATGAAAGAAAATGAGATGTCTGGCACATAGTTCTATGATACCCAGCAAGGCAATGGTGAGCAGGATTTGTCTATACGCTGCCAGAGCCTCGACCATGGCGATGAGGGCAATAAATGCTGTAGTTCCAAACTTGATAGCTGTTATCTTGCAGCGTTGTCTGGAGATATAGGTATAGTCGGTCAGACTGCCAAAGGAAAAGGTATAGCAGATGCCTATGAGATAGAACAGGATGGTATCGAAACTGGCTACCCATGCGTTTTCGCGGGTCCATAGACCAGTAAAGGTTGCCAGCCAAATCCAGATGTTTATGCTTGTCATCCACATACCGGCGGCTAACATCCATTTGGATTTCCGGTAGGGAGCATAGACGTCATTCTTGGGTGACTTGAAGAAAATAAGTACGAGACCTAGGATGCAATAAATGATACTGGTCATCGTAACTAAGTATGTAAAATTGCGCTCTAAGAAATGGATCATAGTTTTCTTCTTTTACTTGTTTCTGCTTTTTTTGTTTACTAAGAGTCTGCTAGCTGCAGCATTGGAAACTTGTTTCCTTATTGCTGGGTACAGCTTTGCGTCTGCAAAGGTACAAAACATTTTCCTAAATATGAAATTTTCTTGTTCTAAATTTGCAATAAACTGATTTTTAGGTGTTTTTAGACGTATTACCCCCCCTAATGTGTTCGGTCTTTTTACGTTTTAACATCAAAGGGGCACGATTTTTTTCTTTTTATCTAAAATGAAAAACCCTGATTTTCTATTTTTTAAAGCCTGTTTTACCCTTTTATTCTATCTTTGCACGCAATTAAAAGATGTAATAGTATAGATAATAATTAAGATAATCAGATTATGATATTTGATAGAATTGTATTAGTAACTATATTGATGATGAATTGTTGTTTCCCGCCTCTTACTGCCCATTCGGCAGAGCAGCACAAGCAGGTTCAGCAGTTTGGGCAGACTAGGCAGTTGGGCATCAAGACAAACTTGCTTTACTGGGCTACCACCACTCCCAATTTGGGAGTGGAGGTGGCTACTGGAAAGAAGCATACAGCTCAGGTATTCTTCGGCTTGAATCCATGGAAGCAAAGTGGCGGTGACCATTCCAGTCTTCGTCATTGGATGGTGATGCCGGAATATCGCTACTGGTTCAATCAGAATTTTGAGGGTTGGTTTCTCGGTGTTCATGCTTTAGGGGGACAGTATAATGCAGGTGGTGTGAAGTTTCCTTTCGGATTATTGAAAGGACTGCGCAATCATCGCTATGAAGGATGGTATGCTGGAGGTGGCATCACAGCCGGTAAGCAATGGATTCTTTCCAGGCACTGGAATCTCGAGACTTCGATAGGTCTTGGGTATATCCATACCAAATATGATAAGTTTGAATGTGGTACTTGTGGTGAAAAACTCAAATCTGCTCATAAGAATTATGTGGGACCCACTAAGGTGGCTCTTTCCCTCATTTACTTAATTCCGGGTAGGGCTGATGAAAAGCGTTCAACTGGGGCTCCTCAGATTATCGAGACCATTCAGCAGCCTAAGCAGAATGTGCTGAAACCGGTTCTCCAGTTGCAGGCTGTCGTTGCCGAGGCTCCAAAGATTCGTCATCTGGATAAGCGTGCCTATATCGACTTCCCGGTCAACAGGATTGAACTGCGTGCCGACTATCGCCGGAATCCAGAGCAGTTGGATAGCATCATCACTACCATCAAGGCATTGAAGGCGGATAAGAACCTGCAGGTAATGGGCATCAACATACATGGTTTTGCTTCGCCGGAAGGTTCGTATAAGCATAACGAGTATCTGGCAAAGAATCGTGCCATCACCCTGACGGAGTATGTTCGCAAGATGGTGGAGTTGCCAGACAGCATCTTCACCGTATCATCTACCGCCGAGGATTGGGATGGTTTGCGTGAATATATCAAACAGAGCAATTTGGAGAAGAAGGAACAGCTTCTGGCAATTGCCCAGGATGCGAAGCTGGACCCCGATGCCCGTGAAGCGAAGCTGAAGCAGCAATATCCTGCACAGTATCGCAATTTGCTCACCACCTGCTATCCGGCTCTTCGCCATAGCGACTACCACATTATTTATAAGGTTAAGCCATTTGATGTGGAAGAGGCAAAGCTGATCATGAAGACCAAGCCGCAGCTGTTGTCGCTCAATGAGCTGTATATGGTGGCCCAGACCTATGAGGTAGGTTCCAAGGACTTCAATGAGGTGATGGAGCTGGCAGTCCGTATGTATCCAACGGATGAAACAGCCAATCTGAATGCTGCCATTATCCGTTTGAACAACGGCGATGCTGATGCAGCCAAGCCATATTTGGATAGAGCCGGCGATTCAAAAGAAGCCGATGCCGCAAGAAAGGCGTATGAAATGATGACGATTCAATAATGCTGCGATATATTGAAATTATTTATAAACAATAATAAATACGATACAATTATGAAGAATTTTTTTTATCTTTCTTCAGTGCTTGCAACAGCGCTGATGATGACCGTTGTGTCTTGCTCTAGCAGCGATGACATTACAGGTGGTAATGGTAACGGAAATGCAGAAGGTACAACTTCTTACATTGCTATTAACCTGAATAGTGTAGGGAATGCCCCTACTAGTCGTGCTTATAACCAGGGAGAGGGTACGTACGATGATGGAGAGCCTAATGAGAATAAGATTAACACAGTACGTTTCTACTTCTATAATGCCGATGGTTCTTCTTATACGTTACAATCTGCTGGTGAAAAAGGTTCTAAAAACTATATTGACTTTAATTTTAATGCAGATTTAGGCGAAGGAAATCATGATAACACAGTATCTGGAACTACTTCTGCTGTATTGGTATTGAATGGTGAGAGCAATGTGGCTCCTGCTACTATGTTGGCTGTAGTGAATCCTGGTGTGAATACTGAGATGCTTGATGGAGCTACTGCCAATCGTTGGTCAACTATGCGTACGGAAATGAAAGGTACGAAATTCAACGATGCAACCAATGGCTTTATTATGAGTAATTCTACTTATGAAGATGGTGGCAAGGACTTGTGTACAACTCTGTTGACGGGTAAAACCTTCAGCAGTGCGGATGAGGCTACAAATAATCCTGTAGAAGTATTTGTAGAGCGTGTCAATGCAAAGGTAAAGACCACTGTTGACGATGCCAATTTTGAAAAAGTAAATACAGATGTTGAGCTTGATGGTGTGAATTTCAATGGTAAATACAAAACAAAGGCTCCTGTAGGTAAGCTTGCAACCATATTGCCAGATGGTTCAACTAAGAATACTGATGTTTATGCTTACATTGAAGCTTGGGGACTTGGCGATGAGGATGGTCAGGCTATGCTTTACAAACAGATTGATGCGCAGAATTGGACAGATGCAACACTCGGCTTTTCGGCAACTAATCCTTGGTCTGTAGCTGCTTATCATCGTTGTTTCTGGGGTAAGAGCGTTGCTTTCGGTGGAACTTCTACAAATTCTCCTGTTAATCATCCTTATAATAAAATTACGGCAGAATTGGGAAAAGCTTTATATACTTTGCCTAATACACCAACAAATTTTGATGGCGTTTATGCTGATCCAATTAAGAGCAATCTGACCAAGATTATGGTCGCAGCACGTCTGGCTTATCTCGATGAGTCTGGAACTGCTCATCCTGCAGAAATCTGTACTTATAAGGGTCAGAAGTTCTTAGGTAAAGACAATGTAAAGAAGGTCATTGCAAGTGAACTCAATACATATTACAAGAAGAATGTCTCTGCCGCTGGAGAATCTTATACACAGATTGAAGCTTCTGATATTGATTTCTCATCAAAGGTTACTAGTGGTAATGGACTTAAGTTGCAGAATTATCAGGTAGTAGCTGACTTAAGATCAGGACTTACAGAACTTTATCAGAAGAAAGGTGGCAACTTCGAGCCAGTTGCAGTCGCAACGGTAAAAGCAGAAATGCAGCAAGCTCCTGTAGATATCAGTAATGGCGGTAGAACCTATTATTATACACCAATCAAGCACTTTGGTAAAGAAAATACTGTAGCAGAATATGGTGTGGTACGTAATCACTCTTATCAGGTGGATATCACATCAGTCAAGGGCTTTGGTACTCCAGTATATAATCCTGATACCGAGATAATTACGCCTGTACTTCCTAGCGATGATAAGACTTATCTTGCTGCAAAGATTAGTGTACTCTCTTGGCGCGTGGTATCCTCAAAGGTAGATTTGGATAAGACAAATAAACAATAAAATTAAACAATGAAGAAGATTATAAATGATATCAAAGAGAAGGGAAGGCTGATGATGCTCTCTTGCTGCACCATACTCGGTTTGCTGCTCAACTCTTGTAACTATTGGCACGATAGCTACGAGGGATGTGAGGAACTGCTGAAGACTCATCTGAAGGTGCAGTTCATCTACGATATGAACATGAAGTTTGCCGACGCTTTCCCTCATGAGGTGAAGAACGTCACACTTTATGCTTTCGACCAGCAGGGAAAATTGGCTTATGTCAAGACCGAGGCTGCCGAGAAGATTATCGCCGAAGAGGGTATGAACATCAATGACCTGACTCCTGGTGTCTATGATCTTCTTGTTTGGGCACAGGGCGAAGAGCGATATGCTGGCTCCTATACTTTTGGGCAGGCCAGCGTAGGCTCTTCAGCCTGTGATGTGCTCAAAGCTACGGTGAATCGTGCCGATAAAGGAATCATCGACCATGATTTGACTCCGCTCTTCCATGGACAGTTGGCTAAAGCCAATCTCACTAAGATGGAGAAGGGGGGAACGAGAACCGTCAAGGTTTCGCTTACCAAGAACACCAATCATTTCAAGGTGGTTTTGCAAAACCTGTCGGGAGCAAATCTTAATGCCGATGACTTCATCTTCCAGATTACCGATAACAATGGTAAGATGGATTACGACAACAGTTTGCTGGAGGATGAGATGCTTACCTATCATGCTTGGTCTGTTTATGCAGGTTCGGCGGGAATCAACTCTGGCACCAGCGAGCAGACATCAGTGGCATGTGCCATCGCAGAATTGACAACCAACCGGTTGGTAAAGGGACATGACATGCGCCTGCGTGTATATAATAAAGCAACGGGTACAAGCATCATCAATATTCCATTGATAGACTATGCCTTGATGGTGAAAGGCAATTACAATAAGTCTATGAGCGACCAGGAATATCTGGATCGACAGGATTCCTACGACCTTGTATTCTTCATTGACGAAAACCACAAATGGCAGGCTGCTTCAGTCATCATCAATTCATGGAGAGTGGTGCTGAGTAAGACTGATATGTAAAAGGCTGGCATATAACGTGTAATAAGTAGAAGTTAAAAAATAGAAGTTAGGAGTTTTCCTGATTATAATATTGAATCATGATGTATGAGATGAAAGGAATAAGACATGCTGAGGGACTGCTCAAGTTTCTCTTGGCTACTGCTATGGCTTGGCTGGGCTGTATTGCTTTGGTCTCATGCGACCAGGGAGATACAGAATCAGAGAATACCGAAGCTCATATCACGCTTACTCTTTGCCTGAAAGGTACGGATACCGATAACAATACAAGAATAGGGCAGCCGGGGGGTAAGCAGCTCGCTTCGAGAAGTGAAGACGATGAGACGGATGAGCCGGGTACAGAGATGGAAAACACTATCGACTTTAGCAGATTCCACGTCGTTTTCTATCAGGCAAATCAGCAAATGGCAGGAATCCTGCAAAACATGGTGCTCATTCATATGGGCGGTAATATCTACCAGTTGACAGGCTCTTTGCCTGTGAGCAATAAGGTACTTGTGGGCAATCATTTTGTAGGAAAAATGGTGGTTTATGCCAATTTCGATATGAGTGAGGCTGACTTGCAGAAAGACTATAACCATACGGATATCGCCCAGAAGTCGTTTAATTACGAAGCAAATCCTGAGTATCTGCCCATGTGGGGCGTCCAGAAAGTTGACTTTACACTTGCTGCCGGCAAGCGTCAGGATTTCTCGGATATCGACCTGCTGAGGGCGGTAGCCAAGGTAAAGGTGAATCTGAGTAACGATATGAAGAAAAATGGATGGAGCATACATAGTATGCGGCTCATCAACTATAATAACAGGGGCTATTGCATGCCCAAAAAATATGCAGAATGTGAACAGACCGCATCACTTACCCATGAGGAGTTTTCGCACTTCTATGATGCAAAGCAAGGCGGTGACATCTTGATGACGGATGATGTGCCCATCTATCTGCCTGAATATCAGAATATAGATAAGGCAGATGCGGATAAATGTGTCATCAAGTTGAAGCTTAATTATAAAGGAAACGTTGAACGGGATGATTCCGGAAACGAAAAGGAATATACCCTGCGCTTCATTGATTATACAGACAAAGGAACGGAAGGTACAACCACCAATGATATCGTGCGCGACCATTATTATATCTTCGAGGTGTATAAGGGCAGCAATGGTCAGAATCTCGTGAAACTGACGGTGAGGAAATGGAATGTACGTAATCACGAAAATATCGTGATGTAACTTCTATGAATAATAAATAAAGTATTAATAAGAAAATATAAATCAAGCAATTGATTGTTGGCTTTTCAAAACATGGCAAAGATATACTATTATATATGTATTTGGGCAGTATGCTTGCTGGCGGCTTGTTCTGCCGGTGATGAAGCGACTTCCTTTCCCGGTCAGGCTGATGCCGAGAACCGGGTAGGGGTGACGTTGCAGCTGTCTGCCTTATCTTCCCAGACGTCGCAGTCTTCCCGGTCTTCTCTGACCAGGGCGGGTTGGGAGACGGATACCGAAGCTTGGTCTGGAGAAATGATGAAAAGCTGGTTTGTGGTGGTGGTACAGAATGGAATGATAGAGAAGATTATCACTTCCGATTTGAAATCTGGTGTTACGGAGGTGGAGAAAGACCAGGTGTTTGTAAAGCTGAATACTGGAGCGACAACCTTCTATTCTTTTGCCAATATCAAGCCTGAAGATATCGGGTTGAATGCCATTATGTCTGTTGGGAAATCGCTGCCAGCTGATTTTGATAAAAAGACTTATCAGATGGATGGCAACAGTAAACTCTTCCGTCAGTTGATATCACCTGAATTTCCGAATGGTTATCCTATGAGTAATAAGCAGGTGGTGAGTATAACTGATAATCAGCAAGTCATCAATCTGGAGGTTATCCGTATGGTGGCCAAGGTACAGCTTTCAATTACCAATGCCACCGATCATGACATTGTCTTGAAGAGCATCACCCTTTCGGATGTTACCCAGAATGGTAATCAGAATATCAAGCTTTTACCAAATGTGGATTCGGCAAATAAATTGAAGGGTGTGAATTTAGTTGATGGTGTGGCAAAGGGAACCATCACGCTGACGGCTGCCGAAAACAATGGTATAACCATAGGGGAAGGAGCTACGCAAACGGCTTGTTTCTATATGAACGAGAGTTTGGTAGATAAGGGCGAAGATGGTGGCAACCGGTATTTTATCCTTTCGCTTACTACGGTAGATGAGGCTACGGGCACTACCAGTAACAATCGTTATGCCATGCTATCATGGAATGAAATCCGGCGCAATGATTATCTGAAGATTCCTATCAAGCTGGAGGATTATCAGATTAAATGGAAGGTGGAGGCATTCTCGCCAATCGGTGTGTTGCCGAAGGTAACGGATGATGGTGTAAACCTTTCGCTTGTCTTCGGTTATTATGGTGAGTTTCATATCAAGCCCGAGGTCATCAAGTTGAGCCGTACTGGTTCTCAGACCCTGCCAGTGAGTGAATGGCAGATGGGAACGGAAGCTGCTGGTTCTGATGGTTGGACGCGGCAGGAGCAGAATCCGCAGGGAGAGGATGGTGTAAACATCTTCGATATCTCGCCAGCCTGGGTTCCATCTGCTTACCGCCTGGAAGGAGAAATGGGCAACCGCACCGGTTCTGCCATCTATACCATGAAGATCAAGGTGAAGGAACAGAATGGCTTGGGTGCATATCCTATAATCTCCCGCAAGGTTCGCTTTACGATGAAGCAAGTGGATTTGACCCGGTCAGGAAAGAATACAGAAAAAATAGTATTAAACACAAAGACTTTTGGCTATGAAAGGAAATAGTTTATTTTCAAAATACATATTGTTCATCCTGGGCATCATCTGCTTGATGCCTGGGATGGCTAATTCCCAGACCTTTAAGCATTTTGAAGGTATCGCCAACAAGAAAGGCGATTACGAGGTGATAGATGCTTCAACAGACTGTCTTCGCCAGAAGACGCATGTGTATGATTATTATATCGCTATCCTTAGTGGCGGTTCCAAGGAATTGTCTTTGCCATTTTCCGGCTATTCGGGCGATGGTGCAGATTTGGAACCTAGAGGATATTTCAGATGGTATAATTACGATACTGATAAGGCTTCTGCTCAGTTGGAGACATATTCTTATTCATTCAGAAGCAAGTTGAAAAGTATGAAGGATTCCCGTGGTGTAGATAAAGGTTTGGTTGCCTATAATCTTTCATCCAAGCCAAATCGCAAATTGGTGGGCGTAATATACACCCGTCCCTCTGATACTTCCTGGACAGGGGAGACCATAGCCTGCGATGTGAGCAGATATGTGGATGGCTGCAGCGGAACAAGCTTCGAGCATGAACCAACCCTTTCTATCCGATATATCTTCCATATTATGCCGGCAGAAAAGATGGCGAATGATATCAAGCAGAAACTCCTGGAAACAGGAAGAGACAGAGATTATTCCTATGAAGACGGAAAGGGTGTTTCGGCAGGATTGAAGGATGGTGGTGCCTTTATGACATTCTGCCTAAAGCAGAATGATGCGACAAACTATTATTTCCATCCAATGAACAATTGTAATACGCATCATGTCTTTGCTGAAGATGAGGCGCATCAAATAACGGCTTCTGATTTTACTTCTCAGGTGGTTCAGGCAAGTTACGTACAATGGCGCGTTTATAATTCTGATAGAACCCAATGGATTTTATATAGTCATAGAAGTACAGATAGGAATGATCGTTTTTTTCCCCGATTCTTTGACTTGAGTCTGGATATGCTGAATAGTGTTGGCACATGGCGAGATTTGAATAATAGTGAAGGTAGCCGCAAGCAGACTTTTAAGTATGGCGACCGTATTTATGTAGTGGCGTTAGTAGTCTCGAGTAATGGGCATATGTGTCCTATCGCAAATTTCACCTGTCAGATATTCAATCAGTATCCGATGACTACGGACGAACTGAAGACGGCAGGTCAGAATACCCGTTTAAATTCCTATCTAGACGATCATTATCGCTCTGTCAATACCGTCTCTTTTGATAATGATGATAATGAACAGACCCTTCTGGCTCCTACAAGCCCGGATGATAACCAAGACCGCTTGCCTTCTAAATGGAGCAGGCGAAGCTATGGCTTTGTCTATCGTGATTTGATCAGTGACAATCAAGGAGGTACGGGAGTCAATATCTGGAATAATCTTCGACATTCGCCTATGCATGGAGACTATGGACTTTATAAATCTGCGAATGTAAAAGGAAAGTCTGGAGATGGGCAAACTGGAACTGATGGTTACCTGTGGTGGCCTTCTGTCCAGCTTTACGATCGTACCTACGAAAATACGAATGGGGCTCAATATGGACATTTTCTCTATGTAGATGCAGCCGACGAGAGCCGACAGATTGCAGAAGCAGATTTCAGTGCTGATCTCTGTGTGGGTTCTCAGGTTATCTTCAGTGCTGCCATTGCCGATATGACCCATGGCGTCGGCACTGAACGTCCGCAGTTGTTGTTTAAACTCTATGGTGTGAATTATGATGAGAACAATCAGGAAACTGAACGTAAGCTGCTTCACTCGTTCTCGTCTGGTAAATTCTCTGGAAATCGTGTGGGAGCTGATGATGCAAATGAGGGAAAATGGTATCAGACTTATGGAAAGATGGTACTGCAGAAGGAGAGCGGTGTCAATAACTTCACCGACTTCAAACTCGTGGTAGATAATATGTGTCGATCTACCGCTGGTGCCGACTATGCCTTCGATGATCTCCGCATCTATACCAAGGCTTCCAAGGTGGATGTTATCCAGAGCTCGCCTATCTGTCCTGATAAGAACACGGCGGAAGATTCTTCTGTTTCTACCACCATCCTCCTTAAATTGAGGGCTTTGCAGGAAACTATGGCGGCGCTTGCCGACAATTCGGAAAAGACACTCTACTTCCGCTTTGTAGATGCAGATGGTAGTCCGGTGACGAATGTAAACTATGGCACGGCTGAAAAACCTAACTACCAGTGGGGAACCACCACTATATATAATTATGTGGATGATGCCCGAAAGGTGGATGGAAAGCCGATGTATGAGAAACTCAATGACGAGTGGAACGTGGTGCTTGCCAACAGATACTTCAATCTGCAGTCGAACCAGACTTACTATGTAAGTTTTGCCTTTGATGACGAAGGGAAAACGGATAAGAACCAGCTTTCGTGGGGAAAGCCTTCGGATGTGTGCTCTCTCTATAGTGAGAATTTCCAGATGGTGCAGCAGAAGGTGCTGGTTACCGATGCCAACGGAAGCATCACCACCACCGTCACCATTCCTTGCGATGACAACGCTATCCCGGAATATAACATCAAGGCGCAGTTGCAGACCGTAGACCAGAACAATGGCGGTAGCATCCAGTTGAATGGTGTGCTTTATAATTGGTATGTGGATGATGCCAAGACTCCGATATTGGAAAACAGCGCCGAGTTCAGAAACATTCCTCTGAGTGTGGGCGAACATACCATTCGTGTGATTCCTACCAAAACATCTGGCACCATCAACCAGGGCGGCGTGGATTATCAGATTTGTCTCGATGAGATGTCGTTCAAGCTTCGTGTCGTGAAGAACGGACCGCAGTTGGATCTGGGACGTCCCGGCGTGGCATATCCTAACAATTATGTTCGCACGGTGCGCATCGGTTTGCCGCAGGTAGCCCTTTTGGCTCAACAGAAAACCAAGGGCAAAGGTGGATACTTCTGTATTCCGGTTAGCGGTAAGAACTTTGTGGCGAATAATTCCACCCGTCTCTATTTCGTGAAGGCTGGCGGAAAAGATCAGCTGGATCCTTCGCAGTGTACCAATGTGATGTATCTTTCGGATACCAACGACCCTGCCTATAAGAACAGGATAGGGGAGAGCCTGACGCTGGCTACGCTTCAGGATAATTACATCGAGCGTAATACCAGCCAGCTGAAGCTGAAGTTCACATCTTCCGCATCTTCCTCTTCCAATAATGTGCAGCTGCATGAGGGATATTGGTACGAAGGTGTATTGATATTCCGTGAGGATGGAAACACGGAAACCACGGTGCTCTGTTCGGGCGAAACCTATATCCGCTTTGCGGTGGTACCGGAATACGCCACCTGGAATCCTACTGCCAATAACAAGATGAGTGCGGCATGGAACAATGATGATAACTGGCGCCGTTCTGCCCGCAGCGAACTCTATAAAAAGGAGAACCAATATACGGATTATCAGGGTGGCGGATATGTGCCGATGAAGTTTACCAAGGTAACGATACCTAATCTGAGCGGTTTGTATTTCCCATCTTTGGGATACATTGCCTATCAGAAATCCCCGCGCATCGCTACCAAACTGAGCAATGCCAAGGGCGATGCGGCTACCACGAATATCCAATATGATATGCTTGCCCAATGGAATGCCAATACCGAAAGCCACGGGTTGAATGCCGACGGCAATCTGGAGTGTGAACCTTTCTATGGCAACACCTGCGACCAGATTTACTTCAAGCCGGGAGGCGAACTGCTCAACCAATGTTATCTGATATATAACAAGGCGTGGGTGGAGAAGCAGATGAAGCCCAACACCTGGTATGCCCTCACTTCGCCTTTGCAGGATACCTATGCGGGTGACATTTATGTGCCGGCTGCATCGGGCAGACAGGAGACGGAGGCATTCGAGCCAATCACGTTCTTGTCTTCGGTAAACAATCGTGTAACCAGTCCTGTATATCAGCGAAGCTGGGATGATGCTTCTGCCGAGGAAGTCACGTTGGACGGCAACTATAGCGCCTACGATTATTCGGGCACCGACATCTCGTTCGAGAACCAGAGTCTCCGTGCGCTTTCAGCCCACTGGAGCCATATATATAATAAGGTGGATAGGAAGTATCTTCCATTAGAGGGTGTAGCCATCAAGATGGGAGATAAATATACGGTGGGCAATTCGGGAGCTTCTGCTGGATCATCTGCATCGTCGGGCGCTGCATCCGATGTATTGCTCCGTTTGCCGAAGGCAGATACGCAATATACTTATGTATCAGCTTCGCAGCAGCAGAGTTCTCTATCTGCTTCTGTGGATAAGAAGAATGCTTATCGCCTGGTGGTAAATGCCGATGCCCAGGAGAATGCTTTGGGCAAGATGAGCTATTCGCTGGTTAAGTTGTCGGATGGCAACAACTACTATCTGGTGGGTAATCCTTATATGGCGACGCTCAGCATGTATAAGTTCCTGAAGGCAAATCCGTCGCTACAGTCCAGCTTCTATGTCTATGAGAATGGTGTGTTGAAGCTCTATGATAAGCTGGATATGTCAACCACCACGTATGAGTCGAAGAACGACGTGAAGATTTCGCCGATGCAATCGTTCTTTGTCCGTCTGAAAGATGGGCAGAGTGCTTCGCAGCTTAACTTTACGTCGGCGATGACGGTAGATAGAGAAGTGCTTGGCGGAGTGAAGACGGCTTCGGATGAGGGGCAGGATCAGGTATCCTTAACCCTTACAGCTGCATCAGCTTCGGGTTATAGCAGTCGTTCGAAGGTAGTGCTTGATGCCAATGCTTCTGAGGATTACGATGAGGCTGAGGATGCCCAGCTGCTCTATGATGCCCAGCTGAAGGAAGTTCCGGTGGTTTATACGGTGGCAGGCGATGAGGCTGTGGCGCTGAACTCCCTGCCGAATATCAATTGGATGCCATTAGGAGTGGTTGGTGCTTCTTCTGATGTAGAATCAGGAGATGCAGGAAGTTCCGCCAATTCTGCTTCTGTCTTGCTGGCTATTGATGGCATCTCTCGTCTTTCTTCTCCTCTTTACCTCTATGATGCTGCCACCCGGAAGTATCAGGAGATAAAAGATGGCGAGGAAGTGAAGGTACAGGCAAACGAGCACGGCAGATACTTCCTTACCCAGACGCGTAGTACTACAGGTATTGAAAATGCCGAGATGGGTGAGAGTGACGTGAAGATCTATTCTCCATCCCGTGGATTGATCGTCGTATCCAAGGTGAGTGCTCCTCTATTAAATAAGGTGGAGGTTTATACCTTTGATGGAAGACTGGTGGCATCGAGAAAGGCTGAAGGTGCTACATCTGTCAGTATTCCTGTAGTCTCCACTGCTTCTTCCCATGAAGTATATATTATTAAGGTATCTATGCAGGATACCCAAGCTACAATAACCAGAAAGCTTTCTCTCCGTTGAGAGAAAGCTTTCTGGTGTTAAACTGGGAAAAAAGAAAAATTCCATCGTTCGGTTGCTACTTCTTAAGGATAAAGACAGATGGTGGTGTGTGTCATTCCGTAAAAATCAGCGTCAAATGATATAAAATTGCCTATTTATGCATTGGTACCTTTACTTTTCCTGGCAAAAAGCTTGGAAGTTATTGCTTAATTCCCTATCTTTGCAAGCAAGAATTAGTAAAGGCGTCTTTCTCTTTTTCTAAGGACAAAGGCTCTTTCTAGGAACGAACTGACAATTATTTAATTAATAACATAAACCGATACAATTATGAAGAAATCCATCATTTTCGCATTGCTGCTCTCTCTGTTGAGCGTACAGCAAATCCATGCACAGAAGTGGCTCAAGAAATTGGGCAAGGTGGCAGAAAACGTGCTTGCTAATGACCAGAAGACTACCAGCAAGGCGTCTGGCTCTATCCCTGGGTGTACAGTAAAATATACCAGTTGCGTAGCTAATGGCAACGATGTCCATATCAACTTCGTGATAACCAATACCACTTCCAGTGAACTCAAAATGTACTTCAATGCATTTGATGACGGTTCTTGTGCTTTTGATAGCAAGAATGTAAAGCATACAATGCACTTCTATTTGGGTGGCGATAAGTTAGGTCACTATTCTGATAAGATGCTTCCTCCTAATGTTCCTGTCAAGGGTATTATGGTGATAGAGGATGTAGATCGCACCATTAAGCAGATTAATTCTACTCTTGTCAAGGGTAAGGCTAATGATGTGGAGTTTGCTGTTAAGTTGCCTACCCAGGTAGTGGCAGATGTCAAGAATACCAATTCCGATTTGGTTACCTGCTCATTGCCTGAGTTGCAGTTCAACTTCTTGAAGTGTGTGCGTCAGGGCAAGAATGTGGTAATCACTGCAACATTCAAGAATATCGGCAACAAGGAGTATGAAATTTCTGCTTATGGCGATACTCCTACTGTATATGATGATGGTGGCGATGCTTATGAGTGTGATCAGGAAACAACCCTCTTGGGCAAGAATCGATGGTTAGGCTATAATTGGTATACCTTGCTCGCTGGTATCCCGATGAAGGCTACGTTTGTCATCAAGAATGTCAGCACCAGTGCCACCGAGTTCAGCGTTGTCAAGATCCCGTTCAAGTATAAGTCTAATGGCGAGACCCCTCAGTATATAGAGTTCCGCAATTTGCCAATCTCAGCGCAGTAAGTAGCAATCTTAATAAGTTGATATAAAAAGAAAAATCCCATCGTTCTTGCGAGCGATGGGATTTTTAATTCTGTTAAGCAATGTGTCTGCTTCCGCTGATTACTTACGAAGACCGAGGGCCTTGATAATAGCACGATAGCGATTGATGTCGCGATCATACAAGTAATCGAGCAATGCACGACGCTTTCCTACAAGCTGTGTCAACGCACGTGTTGTAGTATAATCTTTACGGTTCTTCTTAACGTGCTCCGTCAAATGAGCAATACGGTATGAGAACAATGCTATCTGGCTCTCAGCTGAACCAGTATCAGAGTTAGACTTTCCGTACTTGCTAAAGATCTCTTCTTTTTTTGCTTTGTCTAAATACATAGCTGTGATACTTAAAATTTAATTATTATGAATGAATGTTATGCACATTAGGACCTTCCTCACGGTGGTTTCCGTTAAAATGCGGTGCAAAGGTACAACTTTTCACTGAATTATGCAAATTTTTCGGGATTTTTTTGTAATTTTGCACCCAAATTCATTAAGTATTTAAGGTAAACGAAATGCAAGACATTAGAAACATTGCAGTTATTGCACACGTTGACCATGGTAAAACTACCTTGGTTGACAAGATGATGCTCGCTGGTAAGCTGTTCCGTGACGGCCAGGATAACAGCGGCGAGGTGCTCGATTCCAACGACTTGGAGCGCGAGCGTGGTATAACCATTCTTTCAAAGAATGTGTCTATCAATTGGAAAGGTACAAAGATTAATATTCTCGATACTCCAGGACACTCTGACTTCGGTGGAGAGGTTGAGCGTGTGCTCAACATGGCAGACGGATGCCTCCTCCTTGTCGATGCTTTCGAGGGTCCTATGCCTCAGACTCGTTTCGTGCTGCAGAAAGCGTTGCAGCTCGGACTGAAGCCTATCGTTGTCGTTAATAAGGTAGATAAGCCTAACTGTCGCCCTGAAGAGGTGTACGAAATGGTGTTCGACCTGATGTGCGACCTCGATGCTACTGAGGAACAGCTTGACTTCACTGTAGTTTACGGTTCGGCAAAGAATGGCTGGATGAGCGATGACTACAACAAGCCAACAGACAACATTGACTATTTGCTCGACAAGATTGTGGAGATCATCCCTGCTCCTAAGCAGTTGGAGGGTACTCCTCAGCTCTTGATCACATCTCTTGATTATAGCTCTTACACCGGTCGTATCGCCGTGGGTCGTGTACACCGTGGTACTTTGAAGGATGGTATGAACGTAACTATCTGCCATCGTGACGGTACCCAGGAGAAGACTAAGATCAAGGAACTCCATACCTTCGAGGGTATGGGTCATAAGAAGACAGACCATGTGGATTCTGGTGACATCTGTGCCGTTGTCGGCTTGGAGAAGTTCGAGATTGGTGATACCATCTGCGACTACGAGAACCCAGAGCCACTTCCTCCAATCGCTGTAGATGAGCCTACTATGAGTATGCTCTTCACCATCAACGATTCTCCTTTCTTCGGTAAGGAGGGTAAGTTCTGTACATCACGCCACATTCAGGACCGCCTGAACAAGGAGTTGGAGAAGAACCTGGCTCTTCGTGTTCAGCCTTACGAGGATACCACTGATAAGTGGATTGTTTCGGGCCGTGGTGTGCTCCATCTCTCTGTGCTCATCGAGACCATGCGTCGCGAGGGCTACGAGCTGCAGGTGGGCCAGCCACAGGTTATCTACAAGGAGATAGACGGAGTGAAATGCGAACCTGTCGAGGAGCTCACCATCAACGTGCCGGAGGAATTCGCCAGTAAGATGATTGATATGGTGACACGCCGCAAGGGAGAGATGACATCCATGCAGAACCTCGGCGACCGCGTTGACATCGAGTTCGACATCCCGTCGCGAGGTATCATCGGTCTGCGTACCAACGTGCTTACCGCCTCACAAGGCGAGGCCATCATGGCACACCGCTACAAGGAATACCAGCCGTTCAAGGGCGAAATCACACGTCGTGTAAACGGCAGTATGATAGCCATGGAGACCGGCACGGCCTATGCTTACTCTATCGACAAACTGCAAGACCGCGGCAAGTTCTTCATCGATCCGGGTGAGGAAGTATACGGCGGAGAGGTAGTAGGCGAACATGTTCACGACAACGACCTCGTGGTGAACGTGACCAAGGCAAAGCAGCTCACCAACACGCGTGCCAGCGGTTCCGACGACAAGGCTCGTATCGTGCCACGCACGGTGCTCTCTCTCGAAGAGGCTCTCGAATATATCAAGGGCGACGAGCTCGTGGAGGTGACTCCGAAGAGCATGCGTATGCGCAAGATTCTGCTCGACCACTTGGAGCGCAAGCGTTCCAACAAGGAATAAAGCGTTTTCCCATAAAGGAAAAGCGCAGCTGATACCCCGATGACCTATCCAGGTCAAGGCAGCATCAAATATACAGAGGCGTGAAGGAGTTTGAAGAGAGCTTCCGACACGCCTCTTTTTGATGGATACCAACGATGGGCGTTGAATTTATTCTATTCTTCAAATCCATCATACATTGCCACATATCCCAACAACAGAATAATAAAAAAGAAGATGACAGACCTCAACAGACGGATACTCCATATCGCCCTGCCAGCCATCGTGAGCAACATCACCGTGCCTCTGCTCGGACTCATCGATGTGGCGATAGTGGGCCACCTCGGTTCGGCAGCATATATAGGCGCCATCGCCGTGGGCGGAATGATATTCAACGTGATGTATTGGCTGTTCGGATTCCTCCGCATGGGAACGAGCGGCATGACATCACAGGCTCTCGGACAGCGCAACCTCACCGAGGCAGTACGTCTGCTTGTCAGGTCGGTGGGAGTGGCTCTGGCGGTAGCGTTGGTGATGATACTGCTACAGGTGCCATTGAGGCAGACGGCACTCAGCGTGATGCAGCCCTCTGCGGCAGTGAGAGAGTTTGCCGAAGTTTATTTCGACATTCTGATATGGGGCGCCCCGGCAATGCTCTGTCTCTATAGTCTCACGGGATGGTTCATCGGGATGCAGAATTCCCGGATGCCGATGGTCATAGCGATAACCCAGAACGTGGTCAACATCGTGGCGAGTCTCGGTCTCGTCTTCGGATTGGGAATGAAGGTGGAAGGCGTAGCCCTCGGCACCCTCGTGGCCCAGTATGCCGGATTCCTTATGGCAGTGTTGATGTGGGTAGTGGCGTATGGCAGACTGTGGAAACATTTCCAGTCAGAAGCCCTCTTCGCATGGCGTTCGATGAAAGGTTTCCTTGGAGTAAACCGCGACATCTTCCTGCGCACGCTCTGTCTCATCAGCGTGATGCTCTTTTTTACCTCCGCCGGGTCGTGGCAGGGTGAGACGGTGCTTGCCGTCAATACGCTGCTGATGCAGTTTTATATGATATTCTCATATTTCATGGACGGTTTCGCCTATGCCGGCGAGGCGATAAGCGGCAAATACTACGGTGCCGGCAACTGGTCGGGCCTGCAGCAGTCTGTGCGCAACCTCTTTGGATGGGGAGCAGCGATGACCGTGATATTCACCTTATTATATATTATAGGAGGCGACGCGTTCCTGTCGTTGCTCACCGACGACCATACTGTGGTGGCAGCAGCTCATGGATATTCCTTCTGGGCATCGCTGGTACCCCTCTTGGGTATGGCGGCATTCATCTGGGACGGAGTGTTCATCGGCTGCACCAAGACCCGCGGTATGCTCCTCTCGATGTTCTTCTCGGCAGCCACGTTCTTCATTGTATATTATTCCCTGCGTTCCTCCCTTGCCAACCATGCCCTCTGGATAGCCTTCCTCGCCTATATGGCGATGAGAGGCGTTGCCCAGACCCTGCTGTGGAGGAGAGAGATGAAGCGAGTGGGGTAATTAATCCCCAAACGGTCAATTTGGATAAAAACAAAGGGCTGACACCTCGTTAGTGAAGTGTCAGCCCTCATTGCTGATTTGGGATATACCTTGAAAGGGTAGTTTATCTCTTGGTGGTTTAGAGTCTGAATGTGATTGGCAGTGCGAATTGCGTTCTCACAGGTTTGCCGCTAATCTTGCCGGGATTCCAACTTGGCATCGTCTTCACCACTCTCAGGGCTTCGGCGTCGAGAAGCGGGTCTACACCGTATTCCAATTTCACGTTGCTCACGCTGCCGTCTTTTTCTATTATGAACGACACTACCACCCTTCCCTGTATGTTGTTCTGGATTGCCACAGGGGGATAAACGACGTTGTTGCTGAGATAGTTGAAGAGTGCTGTTTGTCCGCCAACAAACTCCGGCTGTTCGTCAGTGGCTTTGAAAACCTCACTGTTGTCCGTCGTCCGGGCGCTGCCGCTCGCCTGGCTGCTGCTCATGGCGGCATACTGCTTGTTCAGTTCAGCCAGTGTGTAGGTCTTTGTCTCGAAGCCGCTCAGTTCGTCAGCGTCATAGAACATCATGTGTTTCCTGCCGTCAGATGATATGAAGAACACGTTGTTTGTAGGCACCTTGTCGTTTTTGAACACCCATTTCGTTATCTTTGAGAATTCCTCGTCCGAACAGGTCATGAGATGGTTTTCAATCGCCTGTTCAATTCCGTTCGGGTTGTTCACGGTGATGGTCGCCTCCTGGTATTGCATGTCGTTTTCTCTTACCGTCCTTGTTTCTATGAACACAGGCTGCTGCTGCGTTCCGTCCACTTTGATTTCCATCTGCATTCCAGCCACATATAGGAAGTTGCCGGCAAATATCGGGAAGCATACACTTGCCCAGTTGTTGTCGATGTCGCAAAACATTCCCAGGTCTTTGTAGTCACCGCTCTGTCGTCTCATTCCTGTTGACGCCCGTCTCAGTTTTCCGCATTCTTTGGCGCTCTGGTCGTCAAGGTTGGGGTTGATAGGAATGCTGATGTTGCGGATCCTTCCGTCTGTTGTCACGTCGGCAATGTATCCCAGTGTGCCCTTTATCCATGCCGGTTTGCTGTTAGCCTTGCCAGGGCTGTCCTGGAAGTGTGTTGCCGTGGCTATCACGTTATACCATCCGTTCTGTGGCTCCGTCTGCTCCGGGTTCAGAGGCAGATATTGGTCGTTGAAAGCCTGGTATGGTTCGGTGTAGGCTCCGGTGCGGGCATTGGGACGGTATTTGGCAGCCTCGGTGTCGGCATAGAATATCTGTGCATACGTGTCGAAGCTTCCGCCGTCGGAATACCATTGCATCAGCTTGCCGCTGTTTACGTTAGGCAGACGTCTGAGGTTCACCATGTCGCCGTTGACGATGAAGAACCCCTTGAAGTCTGGAACTGTCAGTGTTATGTTCTCCGATTGTGCTGATGCTCCCAGCGGCGATATGAACAGAGCCGCCAGGATGCTGAACATTAGATTTTTCATGTTTGTTTGTTTTTTATGGTTTGACTTGCTTTATCCTTATGCCCACAGATTTTCTCAGTTCTGCGGATACACCAGGTTCTCTTCCTTTATGTTGCGTAGCGTTTCGAGATATTTCTCCGACTCCCAGCGCGCCATAGGCAGGTCGTGCAGCAGCCAGTTGCCGCAGTCCTTCGGTGCAGCGCCAGGAATGTCGCCTTCGAATCCGGCAACAAACTGGAACGTACGTTTCATCAGTTCCACGATATCCTTCGATTCATAGTCGCCGCGAATGAGCAGGTAGTTTCCGGTGAGGCATCCCATCGGTCCCCAATATATGATGCGGTCTTTCCACTCCTCGTCGTTGCGCAGATATGTGGCAGCCAGATGCTCTATGGTGTGCAGCGCTCCGGCGTGTAGAGCCGGTTCGCGGTTAGGTGCCTTCATGCGAATGTCGAATGTCGTTACCACTTCGCCGCCCACCTCGTCTTTGCGAGATACGTAGATGCCCGGCAGCAGCAGTTCGTGATTGATGGTGAAACTTGGAATCTTCTTCATATTTTTTACTTTTATTTTTGTTGTGGATATTCAGTTCAGCTTTCGCCATGGGGGGCACCGTCATAGCGGCAATCCTCCTTACGAATATAGTCAGATTGTCAGATGCTCTCCAGGAAATGCTTTGTCACGTTGAATGATCCCTCGGCGAGGCGCGCCCAGAAATCGAAATACTGCGAAGCCTTGTTGTCCTTCAGCGGTATGTCGCTGATGATTCTGAAGCTGATGAACGGCACGTGGTATATGTGGCATGTCTGTGCTATAGAGCAGCTCTCCATGTCCACAGCCTTTGCGTTCGGGAAATGCTCCAAGATGCCACCCATCTTCTCCTTGCTGTCAACGAACCATTCTCCGCTCACTATCAGTCCGCCATGCACCGGAGTGTCGCCGCCAGCCGCCAGTGCTTTCTCCACGAGTTCCTTGGGAGCCAGGAATTTTGCCGGCATGCCGATAATCTGTCCGTATTCGCATTCGTCGCCACAGTAAGCATCGTGGTATACATATTCCGTGCCCACCACTACGTCGGTGACGTTCATTTCCACATCGGCACCACCAGCCACGCCGGTAGAAATCACGAGGTCGGGAGCGTAGCGGTCAATCATCTCCACCGCTCCGATAGTACTGTTCACCTTTCCTATGCCGCATTTCTGTAGAATGATCTCTTTGTCTCCGATGCGTCCGGTCACGAAGTCTTTGTGGTGGAACCTTTCCACCGTGGTGTCGCTCAGTAGAGTCTTCAGCTGTACGAACTCCTTGTCCATGGCGACGATAATTCCTATTTTCATATTCTGTTTTCTTTTTAATCTTTTTGCAAAGGTAATGCAAATCGAGTGGAGAACGAAATGAATTCATTCATTTCTTATCCCGAGATGTAGCTTACCTTATTATTTAAATCCGTTGGTGGAATTAAGTTATGTTGATCGATATGAGTAAAAGCTGCCAATATCGCTGATTTTCAGTAAAACAGGAATTTTCAAAAAAACTGTCAGATCATCTGGTTTTTGGTTGTAACATTCTGACAAACATACAGTTGGCTGTCTGACGATTGTCAGGCAACTGTCTGGATGGTTTGCTGATGAGAGGAATTGTCAGATGGTAGGAATTGCATGCGTTGGCTGAATATTACAACATTAACTTATTGGGCATGTGTCTGACAGCAAATCTGCCCAACAGGGGCAAGCACGTTGCCCATGATGGGCAAG
>OQWE01000085.1_pt1 | contig 28165 bp, 20 predicted proteins | sample 1691591 | NCBI WGS metagenome assembly OQWE01 (sample SAMN03418265, study PRJEB22391) | human gut metagenome | biome: human-gut; feature: organic feature; material: feces | host: Homo sapiens | place: Tanzania | collected 2013-01
GCGCCGATGGTACTGCAATGCAATGCGGGAGAGTAGGTGGCTGCCTTCTTTACTTAGGGTCTTCAAGGTCTAACGACTTTGGAGACCTTTTTTTATTTGTACACTTTCTCCACGCATTTACACATTATTATATACGTACATTATATTATATATAGCATGTGTTCTTAATACAGCCCCATCATTCCTTATTGCTGTTTTATAGATTTTGCTATATGTTTTTCTAGTTAAATATTGTTGAAGCCATCAAAGTTTAATATAAAAGCATTACTTTTGTAGTGTATTACAATAGTAGTACACTATGGGCTGTGTTATGTATTTATAACAATTAAAATTTAATGGTATGATAGAATTAAAGAATGTGACGTTCGGTTATCCAGGAACAATGCGTGATATCTATGAGGATTTTAGTATTTCGCTTTCAGAAAACAAAATATATGGACTTCTTGGAAAGAATGGTATGGGCAAGTCTACGCTGCTATATCTTATATGTGGACTTCTGCGTGCTTCATCGGGCAAGATAACTGTAGATGGATATGATGCGCAGTTGCGTCGTCCAGAGATGTTGCGTGAGATAATGATTGTGCCAGAGGAGTTTGAGCTTCCTAAGGTTACGCTTGATGAATATGTCATGATAAATGCTCCGTTCTATCCACGTTTCTCGAAGGATGTACTCGTAAATTGCCTGCAAAACTTTGAGTTGCCACTCTCGCTTCGTCTTGACCAACTTTCAATGGGACAAAAGAAGAAGGTGTATATGTCGTTTGCACTTGCTGCAAATACGAAGTATCTGCTTATGGATGAACCTACCAATGGATTGGATATTCCCTCAAAGAGTCAGTTTCGTAAGGTTGTGGCAAGTAATATGAGTGAAGACCGCACTATAATAATCTCCACTCATCAAGTGCACGATGTAGAGCAGTTGCTCGACCATGTTCTGATTGTAGGTACAGACAAAATCTTGTTCAATGCCTCTACAGCCGATATAGCCGATGGCTATGTGTTTGAGACACGCCGTCAAGGAGAGGACATGGCAGATGTTATCTATTCGGAATACGGCGTGCAAGGCACTCAAGTGATAGCCAAACGTGGTGAGAAGGAAGAGACTCCTATAAATCTTGAGATGTTGTTCAATGCTGTGGTAGGAGGTAAGTTATAGTTGGTGTACATGTTAGCATTAATCATTTAAAACGAATATCATTATGTATAAATCATTTAAGTTCAACAATATGTGGCGCACTTTCCAGTGGATGCTTTTCAGCAACAAGCGTCAGCTTATTACATATTTTATAGGTATAATTATTGCAACATTTGTAGGTGGAGAATTACTGGTCTTGGATTTAAATCATTCCAATATTGCCGCTCGTGATATTTATTTTCATGAAAACTATAATGCTGCTAGTTTATATCTTGTTTATTTGTTTGCCTACGGTCTGTGGATGTTGTATGGAGCGAATCAGATGTTTGACTTTATGAAGAGTAAGCAGTCAGCAATAACTTATTTGATGCATCCAGCAACAGTAGCAGAGAAATATGTAGCCCGTTTGGTATATGTCTCACTTTTATGGGCGATGATAGGTGGAGTAGGATTGCTTGTGGGTGATTTTCTGCGTTGGATTATTAATGTTGTGACATTAGGTAGTCATACACAGATGGCAATAGTGTATTTCTGGGAACAAATACTAAAACCACTTGCTTTGGAATTATGTGGTGATAGCAGTGTGCGAGTAGGAATATCTTTGGTAAGTATCATTTGTGTATGGATGTATACATTCTATATTCTTGGCAGTGCTGTGTTTAGACGCTATTGTTTGTTGTTGACAACTGCAACACTCGTGTTTGTAATGGTATGCCTTATAAATGGTGATATTATTAGTGAAGGAAGGGTTGCATTAACTTATGTCATATTTATTGCATTGTCGATAGCCAATATCGTAGGCTCTTATATGATTTTCAAGCGGATGCAGGTTATCAACAACAAGTGGTTAAATATATAAAGTGTATCATTATGCAGTTCAACAACGACAAACCAATATACCTCCAACTTGCCGACCGTCTTTCCGATGACATTGTTGACGGGAAATACAATGACGACGATCGTGTGCCGAGTGTGCGCGAGTTTGGCATGTGTTTTGAAGTGAATACAAATACAGCAGTGAAGGCATACGACATGCTTTCGCGTGACAATGTAATATACAACCGTCGCGGTCTTGGCTACTTTGTCACTCCTGGTGCACGAGAGAAGATAATGGAGTCGCGCCGCACTGAGTTCATGAACTCTGTGTTGCCTGACGTATTCCGCCAGATGCGTATGCTTGGCATAGGCATTGAGGAGTTGACAAGAATGTGGAAAGAATACATTAAGAAATAAAACAGTAAAGTATAGTTATATAACTATGGATAAGCAATCGAGGTACCGGGAGCTTCTTTCGCAGATAGAAGTCTTCGCAAATGCTGACGACAATCCAATCAGCGTATTGTCAAATTGTGCGGCAGTGATGAAAGTAGTCTTCCCGAAGGAATACTTTTGGGTGGGTTTTTATATTGTAGATGGTGACGAACTGATACTCGGTCCGTTTCAGGGCACACCTGCATGTACGAGGATAAAGTTCGGACGTGGTGTTTGTGGTGCTGCATGGAAGGAAGGTCGCAGTCTTGTAGTCGAGGATGTTGAGGAGTTTCCTGGTCACATAGCGTGTTCGTCGCTGTCAAGATCGGAGATTGTAGTACCATTGTTTTCAGACGGAGTAGTAATAGGCGAGATAGATATCGACAGTACCGAACTGTCAACATTCGATGATGTGGACAGAGAAAATCTCGAAAAGGCAGCTGAGAAGATTGCTCCGTTTATGGCAAAGTTCGCAAAAACAGTTTCTTGCAGAATGTAGATTTTATAACCTTTTATTGACGTTGACAGGATGAGTTGGGTGTATACTTGATATGTTCTGTCAACGTTATTTGGAGGGTATGTCGCGTTGGCATATCCTCTTTTTGTTTATGCTTTGGTAAGATGAAAATGTTATAGATATTGAAGATATCTGATAAGCTGTTAAGCTAATTTTGAAAAAATGTTTATCTTTGCATTTGTTATAGTTATATAAGTGATACCATTATGGATAAGTTTACAAATAGTACATTCCTTATGTCAGCCCTTGCCGATGGCAACGAGATGGCATTTGACGCATTGTTTGTGGAGTATTATCCCAAGGTATTACAGTTTGTAATGCGTTTTTGTCGTGAGAAGAGTGAGGCTGAGAACATAGTTCAGGATCTGTTTATGGAACTATGGATTAAGCGTGAGCGTTTCTTGAAGATAGAAAATCTCGACAATTACCTTTTCATTTCTGCTCGTAATGCTGCCATACATTGCGTGAAGCAATCGCTTGTATATTGTGATGACGAGTCGGCATGTGACATTCAAGGTAATGATGTGACGGGTGACATGAAGATGTGCTATGAAGAACTTTATGATTTAATAATGAGCGAGATAGATGAAATGCCTGAGCAGCGTCGCCGTGTGTTTGTTATGAGTCGTGTAGATGGACTGAGCAATGCTGATATTGCTGAGCGTCTTGGCATAAGCAAGCGTACTGTGGAGACGCATATATCTGCCGCTCTTGCCCATTTGCGCAAATTATTGCCATTACTTGCAATGTTAACATTGATTAACTATAAGTAACTACGTGTGGTTGCTGGTTTTTTACTCTTATTAATGTAACCTAACAATAATAAGAGAAAACCGTATGATAAAGATTAAGTGTTTATTGTTACTGGCTTTCATAACATTTTGTAATGTTGTAGAAGCTTCCAATAATAACCGCGTTATACCAGTTCCTTCTGTTGCACAGTTGAATTGGCAAAATGCGGAGATAGCTGCTGTATTTCATTACGATTTGCATGTATTTGACGGTGTCAGATATAGTCAGCCCCATAATAGAATAACTCCCATTGCAGACATGAATATATTCAATCCACAATATTTGGATACCGACCAGTGGATACGGTCTGTAAAAGTTATGGGAGCCAAGATTGCAATTATTACGGCAACACATGAGACAGGTTTTGCTATGTATCAGTCTGATGCCAATCCTTATTGTCTTAAGGCTTTAAAGTGGCGTGACGGTAAAGGCGACATTGTCAGAGATTTTGTAAACTCATGTCGAAAATATGGTGTTTTGCCTGGTATATATATAGGTATACGTTGGAACTCGTTTTTAGGTGTTCATGATTTTATGATGCCTAATGATGGTAGTGAATTTCAGAAGAATCGTCAGAAGTTTTACAATTGTATGTGTGAGCGTATGACAGAAGAACTTATGTCACGATATGGTGAGTTAGCTGTTGTATGGTATGATGGCGGTGGTCATGGTCCTGAACTTGGCGGACCTGATATTTTGCCAATAGTTGAACGTTGGCAGAAGAATATAATATTCTATCATAACAGTCAGCGTGCAGATATGCGTTGGGGAGGCTCAGAAACAGGAATGGTACCATATCCATGTTGGGGTACTTATCCTTTCCCGTATTCTCATTCTAAGAATCAAGATATAATATTCAAAGACGACAATCGACTTCTTAAGAACGGTGATCCAGATGGTGGCTATTATATGCCTGCTATGTCTGATGTCCCATTGCGTGGATATAATGGACGACACGAGTGGTTTTGGGAACCAAATGATGAATCGCATATACAGCCTCTCGACAAGTTGATTGAAATGTATTATAATTCAGTCGGTCACAATTCAACATTGATTATTGGTGTAACTCCCGATCCAAGAGGTTTGTTGCCTGCTGCTGATAGTATTAGAATGAAGCAGTTTGGTGATGAAATAAGACGCCGTTTTGCAAAACCTTTGTCTGAGGTAAATGGTAGTGGAAAGCAACTGGAGATAAAGTTGAAGACTCCATGCCGAGTCAATGCTATTGTATTATGTGAAGACATAAGTAAGGGTGAACGAGTGCGTCAGTATAAAGTAGAAGGAAAAGTGAACGGTAAGTGGAAAGTGTTGACTACAGGCTCGTGTATCGGTCATAAAAAGATTGATACAGTAGTTGCAGATAAAGTCTCGGCATTGCGATTAAATGTAGAAAAGGCCGTTGATGTTCCACATATTTCCCGTTTTGCTGTATATGCTTATTAAAATGAAAATACAGATAACAGGTAGAAATGTATGAATAAGAATAAGATAGATGAACTGCTTAAGCGCTATTGGAATGCTGATGTGCCCCAAATGCCTGAGAACGAAATTGGCAATGCACTTGAGGCATTTCGAGATAGAAGAAGTGCTTATGAACGAAAGCGCAGTCGTAGAAAGATGGTATTGGGTATAGTAAAGTATGCAGCAGTATTTATGCTTCCTCTGTTAACTGCATTGGTTGCTTGGAACTATTCGGCTGAATATTACGCCAAAGGCAATGAGCTTACGGAGTATTACGTTCCTGATGGGCGTATAGACAGTCTGCTATTGTCAGACAATACACGTGTTATTGTTAATTCAGGTACGTCAATTATCTATCCACAGAAATTCAATTCACGTTCTTTTTATAGGAATGTGTATGTAAATGGAAGTTGTCACTTCGCTGTCACTAAAGACCGTAATCATCCATTTGTTGTGAATATGGGTAGTCTGAAGGTTAAGGTGCTTGGAACTCATTTCACAGTAGACTCATACAACGATGATGATAATATCACTGTAACACTTGAGGAAGGATTGGTTAAGGTATCTGACCAAAAGCATTCGGTGATGTTGCATCCCAACGAACAGTTGATTTACAATCGCAGCAATGGTAAAATGATAAAGCAACGAGTTGACGCATTGACTTATAATTCATGGGTGCATGGCGAACTCAATTTTGTTGCTCAGCCATTGTCTGAAATTATACATACTCTTGAGCGCAGCTATAATGTGAAGATAGAAGTAGCTTCTGGGGTAGACATGCATAAACGATATACTATGAACTTTATAAAGAACGAAAGCATTGAAAGTGTGATGAAGATACTGGCTACTATATCAGGCAATATATCATATTCTCAGAACGGAAACAAAATAACGGTCCGTAAGAACAAATAATTAAAGACATAATACTACAGAGAAGTAAGACAAACTTAATATTAACAATAATACTAACAAAAAATGAACATCTTTATGAACCGAAAAACAGCCGCTACGCTTGCGCTTTGCATGTCGATGTCGGTTGGTGCATTTGGACAAAAGCAGGTGATACATCTGCAACGTACCAAGGCAACAGTAGAAAGCTTTGTGAAGGCCATTGAAAAGCAGACAAACATGTCGGTGGATTTCACACAGAACGCTTTGAATCTAAAGCGCAATGTTACGGTAAGCAGTAGTAAATTGACATTGTCAGAATTGCTTGATGAGATTTTGCGTGGACAGGGTCTCTCATACAAAATCATGGATCGTCACATTGCCATAGTTTCTAAGAATGGAGAAAGTCGTGTTGCACAGCAGCATTCAAACAAACCTGCAAAATATGAGGTGAAAGGCTCTATTGTTGATCCGAATGGTGAACCGATTATTGGTGCAACTATTGTAGAGCAGGGTACTAACAATCGTACAATAACAGACATCGACGGCAACTTTACATTGAAGACTTCGGCTGAGAATCCTATGCTGAATATTTCATATATAGGTTTTACCGAACGTCAGATCAAGGCACGTGCAGGACAGAACATGTCTATAAAGATGCAAGAGAATTCACAGGCTTTGTCAGAAGTTGTTGTAGTAGGATTTGGCACACAGCGCAAATCTAATATTACAGATGCTATTACTACAGTCGACACAAAGATGCTTTCAGACCGTCCTGTAACCAACTTGAGCCAATCGCTTCAAGGTACAGTACCAGGTTTGAATCTTTCTGTAGGCGGATATGGTGGACAGCTCGGTCAGAGTATGAATGTAGCCATTCGTGGTACAGGTACTATATCAACCGGTTCAAAGGCAGCAACACTTGTGCTTATTGATGGTATCGAGGGAAATATGGATGATGTCAACCCTGATGATATCGAGTCGATTTCTGTATTGAAGGATGCTGCTGCAAGTTCAATTTATGGTTCGCGTGCAGCATTTGGTGTGATACTCATCACCACCAAGTCGGGTAAGGCCGACCGTACTAATGTGTCGTATACAGGAAATGTCAGATATTATGGTCCGGGCAACCTTCCAAATCCAATGAACTCATGGGAGTTTGCCAACTATTTCAATGATGGTTGTGTAAATGATGGTGTAACGCCTATCTTCAATGATGACACACTTGAGCGTATACAGAAATACATGAATGGTGAGATTAATACTACCACTATAGCCAACGCTAATGGTAACTGGCAGTTCCATGAGAAGGCTAATGATAATGTGAATTGGTGGAAGACTCACTTCAAGTGGTCGTGGGCACAAGAGCACAATGTGAACATAAATGGTGGAAATGCAAAGAACCGCTATTATGTATCGGCAAATTATCTTGGACAGGACGGTAACTTGCGTTATGGCGATGATAAGTTCAAGCGACTTACTACCAACTTCAAGTATAATGCCACTCCATATGATTGGCTTGATGTGCAGGTAAATGCACGTTATATATACAAGAATCTGGACAATCCGCTTTATACAGACCTTGGTGGACTCCTTTATCATGACATTTCGCGTCTGTGGCCTATGATGCCATTCAAGGATCCTAACGGATACTATATGCGTAATGGTAAGCTTAACCAACTTACAAACGGCAGCCGTTCGGAGACTTCTACCAATGATGTGTATTTCCAGGGACAGCTTGTGTTCCATCCTTTGAAGAATTGGAACATAACAGGAAATGTAGGATTGCGTTCGGTTAATCAGTTCCGTAAGCAGAATCTTAATACTGTATATGAACACAATGTGAAAGGTGAACCATTGACATTGGCATATGGCAGTTCGTATACTACTGGTCAGACTGCTGCTATGCAGTATTGGTTGCGTTCAAGTATGGTTACAACCAACCTCTATAGTGACTATTCGTTTGCTATTGACAAGCATATGTTCAAGCTTATGGCTGGTATGAACACTGAGAAGTACAACAACCGTGACCTTGATGTGCAGCGAATGGATCTTATCACCGAGATGGTACCAGAAATAGGAGGTGCCACTGGTCTTGACAAGATAAAGGATGCCGGTGCATATTCATGGGCTACTGTTGGTTTCTTCGGCCGTCTCAATTACGATTACGAAAATCGCTATTTCCTTACCGCTAACATACGTTATGACGGTTCTTCACGCTTCTTGAGTGATGATCGTTGGGGATTGTTTGGTTCTGTATCAATGGGATGGAACATTGCAGCTGAGAAATTCTTCAAGGTTGACGAGCGCATAATAAGCCTGTTGAAGCCTCGCGTGTCATGGGTACATTGGGTAATCAGAATACCAATTCGTATTATCCTTTCTATTTGCTGCAAGACGTGAATGCTGCAAGTGGCTCATGGCTAATGGATGGCAAAAAACCTACTGTTGCTTCTGTGCCTGGAACAATCTGTAATTCATTGACATGGGAGACCGTAAGATCTATTAATGTTGGTTTCGATTTGGCAATGCTCAATAACAGATTGACCATGAACTTTGACTATTATAACCGTAAGACCTCAAATATGGTAGGACCGTCAGGTGAGATAGCCTCGGTATTCGGTACAACTCTGCCAAACAGCAATAATACTGACTTGCATACACGTGGTTGGGAATTGGCTGTCAACTGGCAGGACTATATAGGAAAGGTACGCTATAATGTAGGATTCAATATCTCTGACGCACGTACGTTCATTGATAAATATCCTAATGCTTCAAAGTCTTTGTCAACCTATTACGAAGGACAGGAACTTGGCGAGATATGGGGATATGTCACTCATGGTATAGCCAAGAGTCAGGAGGAAATGGATTCGTGGTTGGCCAACAACAAACCTTCTTGGGGTTCAGGTTGGGGCGAAGGCGATATCATGTATGAAGACCTCAATGGTGATAAGGTGATAAATACTGGCTCAAACACTCTTTCTGATCCGGGCGACCGTAAGGTTATAGGTAATTCTACACCTCGATACAACTTTGGTGTCAATATGGGACTTAGTTGGAATGGATTCGATTTCAGTATGTTCTGGCAAGGAGTAGCCAAGCGTGATCTGTGGTTGACAGGAAATATGTTTTGGGGACTAAATGATGGCGAATGGCAATCAACTGGTTTCAAGGAGCATCTTGACTATTATCGTCCAGAAAATACGACATCTGTGTTTGGTCCGAATACAGATGCTTATTTCCCGCGAATTTACATGAATTCCAACAAGAACCAGTACACACAGACACGTTATCTGCAAAATGGAGCATACGCAAGACTGAAGAACATACAGTTGGGCTACACTCTGCCTAAGTTCTTGACTAATAGAATAGGTCTGCAGAAAGTGTATTTGTATGTGAGTGCCGAGAATCTGCTGACTATATCAAGTCTTCCTGATTCCTTCGATCCGGAAACTGCATATTCAAACTATTCTGAAGCAAATACCGGTAAGGCTTACCCATTGCAGAAGACTGTTTCGTTCGGTCTTAATGTATCATTCTAAAACAAATAATGAAAAATGAAAAAGCAAGTAATAACATATATAGGTCTGTTGGGCATGACTTTAACAGCAGTGTCATGCAATGACTTTCTTGACAGCGAGCCGATAGCAGAAGTGACTACCAAGGTCTATTTGCACAAAGAGGGCGATCTTGCTGCATATTCTGCCAAATTATATGACGACAATAGCATATTGCCGTCTCATGGTTCGGCTACGTATAATCTTGGATTGTTCAGATTAGACAATGGAACTGACAATCAGACATCAAATACACCATCCAAATTGTTTGTCAAAGGACAGTATCATGTCAGCGAAGATAACACCAACCTTTGGAAGTCGTATATGACGAAAATACGTTCTACCAACTATTTCCTGGAGCGTGTGCCTGATTATTTGGAGCAGGGTCAGATAACTGGTAATTCAACCAATATAAAGCATTATATAGGTGAGATGTATTTCTTCCGTGCCTATATCTATTATATGGCATTGCGTGATTTCGGCGATTTCCCGATAGTAAAGAATGAGTTGGATGACGATTATAATAATGTGCGTGAGGCTTCGCGCCGTCGTCCGCGTAATGAGGTGGCTCGTTTCATTCTTGAAGATCTTGACAATGCATACAATCTTATGAGTAAAGTTCCTCCTATGAGCAATCGTCTTACAAAGGATTGTGCTGCATTGCTTAAGAGTCGTGTGGCATTGTTTGAAGGAACATGGGAGAAATATCATAAGGGTACAGCCTTTGTTCCTGGTGGCAACGGATGGCCAGGCGCAAGTGCTGACTATCTAAAAGGATTTACCATTGATTTGGACAAAGAAATCAAGTTCTTCCTGCAGCAGGCTGTTGATGCAGCAGACATCGTAGCGTCATCCCATCCTTTGTATGGCGACTATGCTGCATTGTTTAATTCTGTTGATTTGAGTTCAATGCCTGAGGTTTTGTTGTGGAGACGTTACAGTCTGGCATCTGGCAATACTTCATATCATTGGGTTGTAAGCTATCTGCAGCGTAATGGTGGTGGTAACCTTGGATTGACAAAGTCGTTTGTTGATTCTTACTTGATGAAAGATGGTTTGCCGACATATGCAGCAAATTCTGGTTATGAGGGTGATGATACCTATCAGCACCTGTTTGCCGATAGAGACCCACGTATGGGTCAGACAATCCTTAAGACTGGTGACTTGTTGTCTACAAAGCCTAATCTTATAGAATATATAAAGGCATCAGACAAGTGTGGTTATTTCTACCGTTCACCTATTTTTGAGGGTCAGGCAGAGAACAGTTGCGCTACAGGATATTCATTACGTAAGGGATTGAATACGTCAGGTGACATGCAGCCGACAAAGGAGTCGTACACAGGATGTCCGGTATTCAGAGCTGCCGAGGCTTATCTTAATTATATTGAAGCTTATTATGAACTGAATGGCTCGCTTGGTGGGAACTGCGACCAGTATTGGAAAGCATTGAGAACAAGAGCCGGAGTAAGTACCGACTATCAAAAGACAATCGACAATACCGATATGTCTAAGGAGACTGACGACTGGGGAAGCTATTCGGCAGGACAGCAGGTTTCGGCTACATTGTACAATATACGTCGTGAAAGACGAGTAGAACTTGTAGCTGAAGGACTCCGACTGATGGACCTTAAGCGTTGGCGTGCTCTCGATCAGGTAAGGGCTTATCAGGTGCGTGGCGTCAACTTCTGGGATAATATTTATAAGCTGTATACACAGCCAACTCCCGAGGATGCTTCCGAACCGCTTAAGTCAATATCATTGATAGAATATGGCAATACTTCGGAAACTGCAAACATATCAGCAAAGAGCGATCAGTATGCTTCAGGTAAATATCTGTTGCCTTATCGTAAGAACAAGGCTAACATTGGATTTGACGGACTTACATGGACTACGGCAAATTATCTGTATCCGATAAGCAATGTTGAATTCAAACTTACAACAGCTGTCGAAGGTTCAAACGATTATTCGACATCTTCTATTTACCAGAATCCAGGATGGAGTACTGAAGACGGTACTTTGCCTAATGAATAAGTATGCATTCTGCCTATAGACTGAAAAATAGTAAATATGAATAAAAAGCTTTTAGCTGCAATGACTGCCACATCCTTTGTTGGATGTGGCAGTTTATATGCACAACAATATGACCGCCCAAATATTATCGTGTTTATTGTTGACGATATGGGGTGGCAAGACACTTCGTTGCCATTTTGGGATAAGAAGACCAAGTACAATGAAATGTATGAGACTCCTAATATGGAACGATTGGCTAAGCAGGGTGTTATGTTTACACAGGCTTACGCATGTCCGGTAAGTTCGCCAACACGTTGTAGTCTTATGACGGGTATGAATATGGCGCGTCATCGTGTTACTAATTGGACTTTGCAGCGTGACAAGACTACTGACGACAAGAGTGATACGGTTACTCTGCCCGAGTGGAATTGTAATGGTATTGCCCAAGTTGGAACTGTGCCACGTACCACAGTTGCAAAGTCGTTCGTTCAATTGCTTAAGGATAGTGGCTATCACACAATACATTGTGGTAAGGCGCATTGGGGCGCTATCGATACTCCGGGTGAAAATCCATGTCATTTCGGCTTTGATGTGAACATTACAGGAACAGCAGCAGGAGGTCTTGCTACATATCTCAGCGAATTGAATTATGGTCATACACGTGATGGCAAGCCTTATGCTCTTAATTCTATTCCAGGACTCCAGCCTTATTGGGGAACTGGTACTTTTGTCACAGAGGCTCTGACCAAAGAGGCTGTGAAAGCTCTTGACAAAGCTAAGAAATATGGACAGCCGTTTTATCTTTATATGTCGCACTATGCTGTTCATATCCCTATAGATAAGGATATGCGTTTCTTCCCTAAGTATGTACGCAAAGGTCTTTCAGACAAGGATGCTGCCTATGCTTCATTGGTGGAGGGTATGGATAAGAGTTTGGGTGACATTATGGACTGGCTTGAAAAGAACGATGAGGCTAAGAATACTATCATCGTGTTTTTGGGTGACAATGGTGGACTTGCCACTTCCGAAGAATGGCGTGACGGTCCTCTTTACACACAGAATTCACCACTTAAATGTGGCAAGGGCTCAATGTATGAGGGTGGTATCCGTGTGCCGTTTATTGTGAAATGGAACGATGTCGTAAAGCCTGACACTCGCAATAATACCAGTATAATGATTGAGGATCTTTTCCCCACAATTCTTCATATGGCACGAATTGACGACTATAAGGTTCCGCAGACTGTAGATGGTAAAGACATAGTCCCTCTTCTTGAAGGCAAAAATGATGCAACTTTTAAGAACAGGAGCATTGTATGGAATTTCCCTAATATTTGGGGTAATTCAGGACCTGGCATTAATTTGAACTGTGCTATACGTCGTGGCGATTGGAAACTTATATATAATTACCAAACGCGTCAGAAGGAACTTTATAATATTCCGCAGGATATAGGTGAGAATAATGATCTTGCTGATAATAATCCGTCGAAGGTTAAGGAATTGTCCACAATCCTTGGTAAGACTCTTAGACAGATGAATGCTCAAAGACCTGTCTTTTCCGCAACCTCAAAGCCTTGTGCTTGGCCTGATGAATAGTTATAAAGCAGTTTACTTGAACTGAACCAACTCTACAAAGTAATATAATGATACTTGGTCATTTATTATTATATTAAACACCACTTTAATATATAATATTATGCAAAGTATCATTATATTACTTTTGAATGCACATTCCGTGACTTGCGGACGGAACTGATAATTCTGAACTTTTACTTATTCTGAGACGCTTGTATCTGTCTCCTAATACGAATACGTATTCATTTGCCAACGATAACGTATTCATCGGGTGATGATAACGTATTCATCGGGTGATGATAACGTATTCATCTGCCAATGATAACGTATTCATTCTTCCGCTTTCAAAATATTAATAATTCTTGTCAAGATATTTGTGTCCCAGTATTAACGAGACTGTCTTGAGCCAATTCTTTTCAGAATCCATAATGCCGAGAATATCATTGCTATGCCGAATATCCATGAAATTGCGGCACTTGCTATTACTCCTAACTGCTGCGTGAATCCTGCCACTACGAATGTCAGGAACGATACTGCGGCTACTGTCAGGGCGTATGGCAACTGCGACGACACGTGATGTACGTGCTTGCATTCTGCGCCAGCCGATGCCATAATGGTTGTGTCGGATATCGGTGAGATGTGGTCGCCGCAAACTGCACCTGCCATACATGCCGATATGGAAATGATGCGCAGCGGTGCTGCTGCCGGAAATACGGCTATGCATATAGGAATCAGAATGCCGAATGTTCCCCAAGACGTGCCGGTTGCAAAGGCAAGCAATGCTGCTACGATGAATATTATTGCCGGTAGCAGCATCTGGAGTCCTGAGGCACTACTTGCAACTACGCCCGAAACGTATTCGGCTGCACCAAGTGAGTCGGTCATGCTTTTCAGCGTCCATGCAAGTGTAAGTATCAGTACGGCTGGAACCATGGCTTCAAAACCCTTGATGAGGCAGCTCATGGCATTGTCGAACTTCAAAGTGCGACGTGCAACAAACATTGTTATTGTAAGTATCAATGCGGCAAGCGAACCTATAACCAATCCTACTGATGCGTTGCTTGCTGCAAAGGCATCCACGAAATTGTGATAGCAAGTGCTTGTTGTGTCGAAATATCCGCCTGAGTAAAGCATGCCAGCCATGCAGAAAACGATAAGCATCAGTATCGGCACCACAAGGTCTACGACCGAACCGTTGGTCGTTGCAGGTTTCTTGTTGTCTTGCTTGGCACCCACACCATGCTCTACAATATGCAGCTTTGTGTCAATCACCTCGTCTACCTGTCCGCCCGTGCGCTCATACCATTCCTGCAGGCGTGCGTCGTACTTGCTCATAGCTTTGAAGTCGAATCCTGACACTACAATCATAAACATGAATATAATAGTGAAGAATGCGTAGAAGTTGAACGGTATAGCCTGACAGAACAATGCCAGTCCATTCTCTCCGCCCGACACGAATCCTGATACTGCTGCCGCCCAACTTGATATGGGCGATATGATGCACACAGGTGCTGCTGTGGAGTCAATAAGATAGGCGAGCTTTTCTTTTGTCACACCGTGGCGTACGGTTATCGGACGCATCACGGAGCCTACGGTGAGGCAGTTGAAATAGTCGTCGATAAAGATGAGAATGCCGAGAATGATAGTGGCAATCTGTGCGCCTATCTTTGTCTTGATGTGTTTTGATGCCCAACGTCCGAAAGCTGCCGAGCCTCCAGCCTTGTTCATCAGCGATACGATAGACCCCAGAATGACCAGGAACACGATAATGCCAACGTTCCATGGGTCGGACAAGCATGAAATGAGTCCGTATTGCTTGGCATCCGAACCGGTTCCAACTGTGTCGTTGAGCAGATGTGTCAGGAATCCTTCAAAGCCTGTGCCCATCGACATACTGTATAATATAGCACCAAGCACAATGCCGATGAACAGCGATGAATATACCTCCTTGGTCTTCAATGCCAATGCAATGGCTACGACTGGAGGAAGAAGGGACCAGATTGTCCCGATGAAATTAAAATCCATAATAATTTTTTATCTCATGATTTTTTCGGAGTGCAAAGGTAAGGCTTTATTTGGATTGCAGCAAAAAGTAAAACTAAAAAGTTTAATTGTACGAATAATCATTAGTTTTAAGTAACTTTGCATCATTGAATTGCTTTTGAACTAATATTATTAAAACCTCTATAACAATGACACCAAAACGAAACCTATTGGTTGCTTTCATGCTTTTTATTGCGTTGCAATTGTTTGCTGCAACGCCAATCGACGGTTTGCTTGAACGTATAGACAAGGGAGCGTCGCGCAAGATTATGACTGAAACGGTGCGCTCTGACCGTGATTTCTTTGAGATTACGAGCAAGAATGGCAAACCTCTTATCCGTGGAAACAACTACGTCAGCATTGCCTCGGGCATAAACTGGTATTTGAAGTATAGCGTGGGCGTACACCTTACTTGGAACTCTATGCACGCTTCGTTGCCCGCTACGCTTCCGCTTGTGCAAGGAGTGGAGCGGCATGAGACTGACATCAAGCACCGCTATTATCTCAATTACTGTACGCTGTCTTATTCAATGGCGTTCTGGGACTGGAAACGTTGGGAACAGGAACTCGACTGGATGGCTCTGCATGGCATCAACCTCTGCCTCGACATCGTAGGCACAGATGTTGTTTGGCGCAATGTACTGCTGAAGTTGGGCTATACGAAGGATGAGGCCAATCAGTTTATAGCAGGTCCGGCATTCCAGGCATGGTGGCTTATGAACAATCTTGAGGGATGGGGCGGACCCAATTCCGACAACTGGTATCAGCAGCGTGAGCGTCTGCAGAAGCAGATAATGAAGCGTATGAAGGAGCTTGGCATCAACGTATGTCTGCCAGGCTATTCGGGTATGGTGCCACACGATGCCAAGCAGCGCTTAGGTCTTGACGTGGCAGACCCTGGCAAGTGGAATGACTATAAGCGTCCGGCATTTCTGCAGCCTACTTCAAAGCGTTTCGCTGAGATAGCCTCAATATATTATAAGGAGCAACAGCGTCTTTATGGCAAGGCTGACTTCTACAGCATGGACCCCTTTCATGAGGGAGGTAATGCCGGAGGCGTAGACTTGCGTAAGGCAGGCGAGGCCATAATGGGAGCCATGAAGGCTGTCAATCCAAATGCTGTTTGGGTGGTGCAGGCTTGGGGAGCATGTCCTTATCCCGCTATGATTAAGCATCTGAAGAATGGCGACATGCTTGTGCTTGATTTATATTCGGAGAACCGACCGCAATGGGGCGACCCTGAGTCGACATGGTATCGTAAGGAAGGATTCAACGGACACGATTGGGCTTTCTGCATGCTCTTGAACTTTGGCGGCAACGTAGGAATGTTCGGCAAGTTGCAGCATGTTGTCGACGAGTACTATAAGGCACGTTGCAGTCCCTTCAATTCAACGATGAAGGGTGTCGGACTGACAATGGAGGGCATAGAGAACAATCCCGTGATGTACGAACTCGTGTCGGAGTTGCCGTGGCGCGACGCCAAGTTCTCATGGAAGGAATGGCTTCATGATTATGTTGAGGCACGCTATGGCAACATCAATAATGCCAAGGTGCACGATGCTTGGCTGCTGCTTGCACGTTCGGTATACGGAGCTGGGGCTAAGATAGTAGAGCAGGGATGTCATGAGTCTGTGTTGTGTGCCCGTCCGGCATTGGATGTGTATCAGGTGTCGTCGTGGTCGGAGATGGAAGAGTTCTACAATCCCGATGACGTTATACGTGCTGCACAGCTTATGGTTGAGGCTTCGCATGAAGTGAAGGCGAACGCCAACTTCCGCTACGACCTTGTTGACGTGACGCGTCAGGCGATAGCTGAACAGGCACGATATGTCTATAATGAGATAGTGGCAGCATACAAGGCTAAGGACCGCAAGATGTTTGATTATACCACAAAGCGCTTCCTTGACATCCTGTTGCAGCAAGACCGTCTGCTTTCGTCTATGCCCGACTTTATGGTAGGACGTTGGTTGCGTAGCGCTAGAAATATGGGATTGAACGATCAAGAGCGTGACCACTACGAATGGAATGCCCGTGTACAGATTACTACATGGGGCAATCGTAGTGCTGCCGAATATGGCGGATTGCGTGAGTATGCCCATAAGGAATGGAACGGTGTGTTGGCAGACTTCTATTATCCACGTTGGAAGGCTTACTTCGAGGCTCTTGCTGCAACACTTGACGGCAAGCCAATGAAGCAACTTGACTTCTATGCAATGGACGAGAAGTGGACGCTTCAACACAATGTCTATCCGTATGAGGCGCAGGGCGATGCTGTGGATTATGCTAAGACAGCATTTGATAATGTATTTGGAAAATAAATAGAAAGCAATTGCTTTCCGAGAGAAACGAAAAATAGCGGAGGTCAGTGTAGACTGAACCCCCGCTATTTTTATTAATATCCGAAAATCTCTTCTGTAGAAATTCGCTTGATTGGAGCTATTTTCTTAAGAGACTTGATGTCAAGATTCTTCTCATCGCCGAGGATGAGATAGCGCCACGGCTTGCGTGCCATGTTTTCGTTTTCAAACTTCACGATGTCTTCGAGAGTCAATGTAGGCAACTGCTCGTAAACCTTGCGACGCAGGTCGTAGTCGATGCCACGCTGCTTGGCTGCGAGGTACGAGTATATGATGTCGTCCTTGGTGATACGCTCTGAAGCGATGCGCTTTATTGTAGCCTGCTTTGCCAGTTCGAAGGCAGCTGGAGTCTGCGGCAGAGTGTCGAGAATGTTGCTGAACACGCGGATGCAGTCCATCATCTTGTCGTTTTGTGAGATGATGTAGGTGAAAGCGTAGTTAGGATTGCCCTTGCGACGTGGTGTGGCGTAGTTGGCAAATGCGCTATAAGCAAGTCCGCGGCTTTCGCGCAACTCCTGGAATACCACTCCGTTCATGCCACCACCGAAGTACTCGTTGAACACTTCGATTTTAGCTTCATCCTCCGGATTCCACTTCTGTCCCTCGTTGTGATACTGCACCATATATATGTTCTTTGCCTCGTAGGGCGCAATCCATATCTCGTTGGTCGGAGTCTGCTGCATAGTGTATGGACGACCAGCAGGAACATCAGCCGGCGACTTAGCCACAGCATGATTCTTGTCGATAGTGGCTACGAGCTGCTTCTCGCTCAGCGGACCGTAGTAGACGATGCTGTGCTTGTAGTTCTTCAGATTGCCAATCATGTCGACGAGAGTCTGCGGATTGGCGTTCACGAGTTCGGTGCTGTCGGGTATGTTGCGGAATGAGTTGTAAGCACCGAATTCGCCATACTGCTGCAGAGCACGGAAGTTTGCCTTCTGACTGAGCTTGTTGTCGCGACGCGACTTGAGTTCCTGCTCAATAAACTTGCGGTAAGCGTCGCGGTCGACCTTGGCGTGGTTGATGACGCTCTCCATAAGGGTCATAGCCTCCTGCATATTGTCGCCCAATCCACGGAGTGAGATTACCATATTGCTATTGCTTACGCTAATGTTGTACTCGCATGCCAGCTGATAGAAACGCTCCTGCACCTGCTTTGCCGACATCTTGTCGGTGCCGAGATAGTCGAAGTAGTTCTTGGCATAAGGCAGCCACTTGTTGGCTTCTTCGCCCATTTCGAAGTAGTATGCCAGATTGAACAGCTGGTTCTGCTTGTTCTGAATGTAGTAAACGGGCAGCGCACGCTTGGTCTTTGTCTGTGTGAAGTCGGTCTTGAAGTCGAGGAATCGCGGCTGTATAGGCTCCACTTTCGAGTCCTTTATCTCCTTGACAAATGCGCTCTGCATGTCGCGGTTGGTAGGAATGGCTGTGATTGACGGCTTGTCAATCTTCTTCTGCGAGGCATCTTCGCCCTGCTTCTTGTACACGATGGCGTAGCCGTCGGTGAAGTGGCGGCGTGCGAAGTCTACAATCTGCTGCTTGGTCATAGCGGCAATGCGGTCGAACTTCTTTACCTCAGTCTGCCAGTCGCGTCCATTGATGAATGTGTTGACATAAGCGTCGGCACGCTTTTCGTTATCGTCGAGCGATTGCAGGAATTCGAGCTTCATATTGTTGACGATAGCAGGCAGCAGCTTGTCGCTGAATTCTCCCTTCTTCAGCTTCTCTATTTCGGCAAGGATGAGGCTCTTCACTTCGTCAAGACTCTGACCCTCGTTAGGCATTCCGGCTATGATGAACTGCGAGTAGTCGCGCATGGCATAGTTGAAAGCCTGGGCAGCCTGGCAACGCATGGGCTGATTGATGTTAAGGTCGAGCAATCCTGCCTTGCCGTTGTTCAGAATAGACGAAATCACCTCAAGCGTATCGTTCTGCAGAGCGGCAGCGCCATCCATCTTCCATGCCATCATGATGTTATCAGCCTCTTTGCCGATAACGGTTGAGCTGGCAGGCGATGTAAGGTTCTTCTGCACGGGGAACTGCGGATAGACAACATTGTCGCTCTTTTTCCACGAACCGAAATACTTGTCGATAGTAGCCACTACCTTGTCGGGGTCGAAGTCGCCAGCCATACATATTGCCACGTTGTTGGGCACATAGTAGTGGTGGAAATAGTTCTTGATATTGGTGATTGACGGGTTCTTCAGATGTTCCTGCGTACCGATAGTGGTCTGTGTGCCGTAGGGGTGGGTAGGGAAGAGCAGCTTGCCTATGGCAGCAAACTCCTTGCGTGTGTCGTTGGTCAGCGAGATGTTGAACTCCTCGTACACAGCCTCAAGCTCGGTATGGAAACCGCGTATGACCATATTCTGGAAGCGGTCGCCCTGAATGCGTGCCCAGTTCTCCACCTCGTTCGACGGAATGTTCTCCACATAGCAAGTCACGTCGGTAGAGGTATAGGCGTTGGTGCCGTTGGCTCCTATTGACGACATCAGCTTGTCGTACTCGTTAGGGATGAAGTACTTGGCTGCAATCTGCGATACTGAGTCAATCTCGTGATACAGCACTCGGCGCTGAGCCGGGTCGGTTACTGTGCGGTAGTGCTCATATCGGCGCTCGATGTCGTCGAGATAAGGCTTCTCCTTAGCATAGTCGGATGTGCCGAACTGGTGGGTGCCCTTAAACATAAGGTGCTCCAGATAGTGGGCAAGACCTGTAGTCTCGGCAGGGTCGTTGCGCGAACCCGTACGCACGGCTATGTACGTCTGTATGCGCGGCTGCTCCTTGTTTACCGACAGATAAATCTTGAGTCCGTTGGGCAGGGTGTAGATGCGTGTCTGCATCGGGTCGCCCTTAACGGTCTCGTAGTTGTAGGCTGATGCCTGGCTGCCAAATCCCAAGAACAGGAATGAGGCAATAAGTAGAGATTTGAATTTCATTTTATTGTTCTGAAATTTGTTACATATACATTATTATATAAACACTATTACATATATAATTTCTGGTTTTCGAAATCCACCTCCTTGTCAAGCTGTTCGTTGAAGTTGCGTAACACTTCCTCTTCAACGTCGCCCAGCTTGTATTCCTTTGCAGCGTCCTTCTTTATTTCGGCTATCCATGCCCGGCGGGCTGTGATGTAGTCGCTCTTGACGCGCTCCACATTCTCCTCCGTAAGCGATGTAAAACCATAGTAGTCCATAATCATGCGATACGACCATGCCCAACGGTATTCTGAGTACATAGCGTTGATTTGTTCGAAACGTTCGGTCAGCGCTTCAGTCGTGTCGATGTCGCCCGATATTATGTCGTCGATAATGCGTTGCTCTTCCGATTCGGGCAGAAGCAGACCTGATATGTCAGTCCACGATCCTGTGCCGACAGTTGTGGTTGGTTCTACGGGAGCGTGGCGTTTCAGCACGGCACCCATATATATGCGTAGAGCTATGTCGTAATATTTGATGCCCTTGCGCAGCGACGAGTTCTTGATGACATATTCGTGATAGTTGTATGTCGAAACGTCTTCGCCCGAAGCCTCGCGCAGGTCTTCCAGTATTTTCTTGCCACGCAGAATTTCGCCCACGGTAAATGGCGACAGCCAGTCGAAGTTGACTATGCTCTTGCGTGCGCCGTCGGGTCGCATGTCGCGCTTGGGCCATTTGCGTATGTCGCGGTAGAGGCCAACTGTAGTGAGGTTGCGTCCGGGCACAAGATACATGGTGTCGTTGTAGGCAATGAGATAAGAGAAGGGCAGCGAGCGTGTGTCGGGATGATACATCAGTTTGCCGAAGCACACCGAGAAGGCTCCTATGTGTGCCGGCATCAGTATGTAGGCACCGCTGGCAGTCTTGGTTCCGCGCTCCAGGGTGCCGTAGTGCATAGGTCCCATCTTATAGGCATGGTTGGAGAAGTTGGTGGCTGAGCCAGCGTTGTAGAACGAGAACTGTCCGCCAATGAGCAGCGAGCTTTTATGATGTGATGCTGTGAACGGACCGCAGAATGCTGCGCACGCCTCGCCGTTCGACATATACGAGTTGGCGAAGAACACGCTTCCGGCAGCCGTGAATCCGTTGCTCAGCTTGCACGCCTCGCCCACGAAGCAGTCCTGCATCTTCACGCTGTTGATGATAGACGAGCCGTCGCTGATGATAGAGTTCTCGCAAATCACGCCCGTGCCGATGTAGACAGAAGCGTTGCTGTTGCTCATTATGGTGCAGTCGCTCAGTCGCGAAGCTCCCGAAATCTCGCAGTCGTCGTATATTACGGTATTGGTTATCTCCTTTGTGTTTACTATCTTCACCCTATTGCCTATCGTAGCCATCTCGGGCGAAGTGCGTTCTATCTCCTCACGTATCAGTCGGCGTATGGCATCCTTCAAAGCACGGTTGTGGAAATGCTTCACCATGAGCGCAGCCACCTGACTTGTCAGTCCATGATAGAGTATGAGGTTTCCCTCGCCCACCTCGTTGAGTACCGAAATGAGGTTTCCCTCGCCGTATGTGGCTCCGTCGGTAGTCTCCATTGTGCATACATTGGATATTATGCAGTCGTTGCCAATGACGTAGTTGTTGATAAATCCCGAGACGTTCTCGATTAGGCAGTTGTCGCCAATGGTCACATTACGCAATGTGGCGTTGTTCACGCCTGAGTGTTTCATGAAGCCACGGCTTACCTCCACGTTGTTGTTGAATGCTCCGAGGCTTATGTCGCCGTAGAACATTACACGATGGAAGAAGTTGGGCTTGAAATCGTCGCTCACTTCAATTCGTTGCCAGTCCTCTGCCCAACAGCTATTGGCTTGGAGAGCTGAAATTTCGTTGTCGGTTAAGTTTCTTTTTCCCATGTCGTTTTGTTGATTATTATGGTGTTGTGTTGTCCCTATCATTCCACCTCATACAAGAAGTCGTTGTACGGATATTTCTGTACATGCAGTTCGCGCACCTTCTTGTATATTGTTTCGCGAAACTCGTCTATATTCTCCTTTTCCTTTGCCGATATGAACATGCAGTTTTCGTTGAGGCGTGCCATCCATGTGCGCTTCAGTTCGTCGAGTGTGATGTTCTCCTTGGTGGCAGGAGTAAGGTCGTCCTCCTCCTTTTCGGTCCACGAATAGTTGTCAATCTTGTTGAACACAATCATCGACGGCTTGTCGGCGCAGCCCAAATCCTTCAGAGTATTCTCCACTACATTTATCTGCTCCTCAAAGTCGGGGTGTGAAATGTCTACTACGTGCAGCAGCAGGTCGGCTTCGCGCACCTCGTCGAGAGTCGACTTGAACGAGTCTACAAGGTCGGTAGGCAACTTGCGTATGAATCCTACTGTATCAGCCAGCAGGAAGGGCAGATTGTCAATCACCACCTTGCGCACAGTAGTGTCGAGCGTAGCGAACAGCTTGTTCTCTGCAAACACCTCGCTCTTTGATAGCAGGTTCATGATGGTCGACTTGCCCACGTTGGTATATCCCACAAGAGCCACACGTATCATGCGTCCGCGGTTCTTGCGTTGTGTAGTCTTCTGCTTGTCTATTTCAAGCAGTCGTTGCTTTAGCAGGGTGATGCGGTTGAGGATGATACGACGGTCCATTTCGAGCTGCGTTTCACCCGGTCCGCGCAATCCCACACTACCTTTACCGCCACCCGAACCGGAGCCGCCTCCTTGTCGTTCAAGGTGAGTCCACAGACGTTGCAATCGTGGCAGCATATAGCGGTATTGAGCCAGCTCCACCTGAGTCTTGGCGGCAGCCGTCTGAGCACGCATGGCGAATATGTCAAGAATGAGCGATGTGCGGTCGAGAATCTTCACGCCCAGCTCCTTCTCAATGTTGCGTATCTGTTTGGCAGAGAGTTCGTCGTCAAAGATAACCATTCCCACGGGACGATCGGCATCTTCCTCGTCCTTAATATACTGGGCTATCTCCTCCAGTTTGCCCGAACCCACATAAGTAACCTGGCTCGGTCCGCCCACTCGCTGCGTAAACCGCTTCACGGTAACTGCACCAGCTGTGTCGGCGAGGAATTCCAGTTCGTCGAGATATTCTTTGGTCTTTGCCTCGTCCTGGTCCTTGGTGATAAGTCCAACGAGTATGGCGGTTTCCGCCTTAACTTCTGATATTACAAATTCTTTCATCCAGTATGTATAATCTTTTAAAATACAAAATTATACAAAATACTTCACATCCGCAATTTACTGAATGTCAATTTGCTTTGCGCCCTTGAATTTTTGTTCAATAATAATAAGTGTAGGTTTAATTAAGATAGTAGTTGCGGCATCTATGGCTTGTCTGTGCAGATTTTAAGTAGGTCGTTGGGATACATATAGTTCTGTTTGCGTAGTTTCGAAAAGCAGAAGCACTTGTTTGCTTCAAACACGCTTACTACCATTTCCGTACAGTAAAGAGCGTTGGGAGTGGTATGGTCGAATTTAAAATCGAAAGGCACACAATTCCTTACCAACGTTTCCACCGATTGTCTTATGGCAAGAGTGTCGACTGTGCATGGAGCCTTCCTTGCATATATACAATACGAACCGTTGTTGCGCAGATATTCCTCGGGTGTTTCAAGCACTATCTTCTTGGCTACCGTCGACGCATGTGCCAGCTTCACGCCGTCAGCAAATCTTATTACCATTCCGCAATGAGAAGGTGTTGAGTCTGCTACCTCGAACGATGTAGAGCCCGACAGCGCCCTTACTGCCACCGACTCCCACGAATCGCCCACGCTGAAGAAGATGTCGCCCGTACGGAACATCGTCGTGTCCGGCATTAGGTATGGTGGGCGTTTAAGCCAGCACACGCATATCCATACTGAGGCAAGTAGAAAAATAAAAGCGCACCCCCATATTGTGATACAGAGGAAGCGCTTGATGTTTTTGTTCATTCGTCACGTTAGTTTTTGGTGAACATTTCAATACGGCATACGACAACGCCCAGTACGCCTGTCAGCATATACAGCCAACTGCCCCATGCAAGATTTGCTCCAGAAGGCAGTGCTAATGCAAACAACAGGCACAGAACAATGCCTGCCACGAAACAAAGGGCGCTGAAGTTTTCAGCCAGTTTGCCAGTCAGTTTCAGGTCGACTGATCTGCCTAAGGCAACGAACATTGGAGCCAGTAGCACGAATATGGAAAGGAATCGTGCAAATCCCAGTCCGCTACCTTCAAACAGCAGTTTCAGTCCGCCGATTTTAGCCTTTCCAATAATGTCTATGGCCGGGCAAAAACCAAAGAGGATAAACATTAGGATTGCGAGAGCAATCACTATTGTTTCCTTGTGTTTCTTTATTGTCATTACAAATTCGTCCATAATGTTAGTTTTTGTATTGGTGTATATACTATTTTGTACGCAACAATTCGAACTTGAAACTCTTCACGTTTTTGTCGCTTTCCAAATCCGATTCGTTGAATATGATAGAATCGAATTGAATAGGCGTATTGGCCTTTATAAATATCTTTCCATCAACATTCTCTACAGCGATGTGGCCTATTCTGTTTTTGTTGATTTGTTTTCCTTCAGCATCGTAACCTACAATATTGACAGGCTCTTGATTCATGACATAATCAACGTCGGTGTTTATGTCAGCAGCAGCCTTCGCCTCGCCGTTTACTTTGAATGAAGGAATCAGCCTTGCCTCGCTATGGAAATCTTTAAATTCCAATGAGATGGGACTTGTAACGCTGAACTGGCATTCTGCAATTTCAATAGGTTTGCCATCAAGTTCTTTAGCGCTTTGTTCAATCTTGGCTTTCCATTCCTTATTCAACTTCTCCGACTTCTCAATCAATTCCTTTTTCTCGGCTTCCGACTTGATGTTTTCTGCCTCTTTCTCTATTTTAGCCTTTTCCTCAACATATTTTCCATAGTTGTCGGGAAGTGAGCCGAACATTCCTGATGACGAACTGCCTCCTGAGCACGAGAACAATAGTGGCATGAAAATGGCAACAAGTGCCATGAGCTTAATGATTTTCATAATGTTTCTGTTAGTTAAGTGATTAATAATTGTTTTTAGTTCTTCATTCATTTACAAAGTTAAACATGAAGAGTATAATTTAAGTTGTCAAACTCTCAAATTATCATTCACAATACATAAAATTGATGTGTCAATACGTAAAAATATAATTAACAACTTTCCTAACCTATTGTTGTTCAGTCGTTTTCTTGTTTTCGGTATTTGGTTGGCGAAGTATGCTTTATCTTGCTGAAAACACGTATGAACGATTGCGAACTGTTGAATCCCGACTTCTCGGCTATCAGCACAATGCTCTCATCCGAACTTACGAGCAGCTTGCAGGCATACTCAATGCGCAGTTTGTTTACATAGTCGTAGAAGGTGCAGTCTGCTTCTCGATTGAAGAAAGCACTGACGTACGTACGGTTGGTGCCAATAGCCGCAGCAATGTCCGACACCTTAAGATTTGGGTTGAGGAATATCTGTTCTTTGTCAAACAGATAGCTAATACGCTTGCCAATCTCCGACATCTCTGTCTCTGTAGCCTCTGTAGCCTCCGGTGTGTCGGAGCATAGGCTGTCCGACAGTTCATCGAGCACCGACTGATGTTTATATATGAAGTAGCTTAAGAACATCCACACCACCAGCGAACTCGTCATGTACAGAGCCTCTGTTGCGTAATCAGCATGCATACAATCTACAATCCAAAGCACGAGTATAAACAGAAACGATACGAAGATTACACGGAGCCAGTTGAGGTTTATGTTCTCTGTGTAAGAGAAGCGCTGTTTCAGTTGGGCGTGGTATTTCGGAATGGCGAATACCGTCCACATGGCATAGCCTATGCCGTAAATGGCAGCCTCCAGCACCTCGGCATAGTAGAACACAATGTCGCCGGTGATGGCGAAGAGTACGAAGGGCACCACAAACAGCAGTTCATGAAACACGATGGTACGCCGCGTAATGCTTGTAGGGCTGCACAGTTCGATTAGCACAAAAGCATACAGTGGTACGGTCACCATATCGGCTGCCGTAGCGAGCATCCAGTTCAGTTCGTCGAGCTCTACAAGAGGCTTGATGAAGAACAGGTCCTTCAGACATTGCACGCCAGTTACAAACATCAGCACCGTGACAAGCCTCGACAGCAGCTCTTTGTCCTTGCGGTAGAAGAGCCACGACATCATGAAATAGAACATGACGCACAATCCGTATATAAAATAAATGGCGTACAACATAATTTTACAAAGATAGCGCAAATTGAAGATATAGCAAAATAAAATCGTCTCATTTTTATTTTGTCATTTTTTATTGTTTGTTTGCCTGCCTGTTCTGCTTTATTTTATATACTTTTGCAGCGTGTTATAAAACGCTTTTACATCTTAACATTTTCACTATATGATTATCAACAAATCGTTTTCTTCCTCTTTAGCCAAAGAGGAGCGTTTCGCCTCTTTGAAGAGCCTTCTTCTTTTGGTGGTTATCGCTATCTTAGCCACAAGTAATTCCTATGCCCAAGCCAGTTTCGAGACTATCGACGGCTTACGCTATCTGATAGATTCCGATGCCAAGACAGCAACGCTCACAGCAAACGCTGGTGGCGAAAAATATTTAGGCGATATTGTTGTGCCGGAAAAGGTAAAGGCAAGTGATGAAGTGGAATATCCTGTTACAGCATTTGGAGATAATGCATTTAAGGAGTGCAGTGGATTGAAGAGCATCACCATCCCTTCTTCAGTTACTTCTTTGGGTAATTATTGCTTTTCAGATTGTTATGGCTTGACAAACGTCACAATCCCTTCTTCAGTTACTTCTTTGGGTAATAATTGCTTTAGTAACTGTCCCAAACTTGAAAAAGCCACATTCCAAGGTAAGCTCCCTAAATACACAATAAATTGTGGCTTACAATCTACTTGCATCTTCTTCGTTCCCAAGGCTTATCTCCAGGAGTACAAGGATGCATTGGGTAGCAAGTATTCTTATATTTATGCCTCAAAGGATAGTGAATCAGGCGAAGAGAAGCCTAACGAGCGATGTGCTGTACCTGACATTTCGTATGCCGACGGCAAGCTGACATTTGCCAGCTCTACACCCAACGCAGAGTATCACTACACCATTACCGACACAGATATGGCATCGGATGCGTATAGTCAGGACGGTATAGTAAAGCTTTCGGCAGCTTACAACATCTCGGCTTACGCCACAGCCGACGGTTACAAGCCTTCTGACAAGGCTACTGCAACCCTCTATTGGGTGGAAGCCAATCTGCAGAACACCCCCACCAATATCAATCAGACAGCCACTCGTGGCATCATCGTTACTTCAAACGACGGTATTGTAACGCTCTCGGGTCTCAACAATGACGAGACAGTACGCTTCTATACAGTAGACGGCAAGCAGCTGGGTGCTGCCAAGGCTGTCAATGGCGCAGCATCGCAAGCCGTGTCCGAATCTGTTGTCATTGCCAAAATGGGCAATCAGACCATCAAGATTGCAGTAAAGTAAAAATATAAAGTATAACGAAATACTAATCCCGAAGATGTTCCATGTAGGAATGTCTTCGGGATTTTGTATGCTCGGCATGAGTATTGTCTAACGGGTGGAAGTCCCGAGTAAGCCCTAATAGCGGGAATTACATAGCC
>OQWE01000087.1_pt1 | contig 27929 bp, 23 predicted proteins | sample 1691591 | NCBI WGS metagenome assembly OQWE01 (sample SAMN03418265, study PRJEB22391) | human gut metagenome | biome: human-gut; feature: organic feature; material: feces | host: Homo sapiens | place: Tanzania | collected 2013-01
GGATTAGGACGTAAGCCTATTGCGAAAACGACATTTGCTTCTGCCAATCAGAATCATGACTACCGTATCTTTGAAGACTTTGCTTTCTATATGATAGAGCAAGCCCAAAAGAAACAGGTGACGGATATCTTCAAATTGAAAGCCAATGTATATGCCTTTGACCCAACGATCATTCCTTTGTGTTTGTTGGTCTTCTGGTGGGCAAAAATCTGTAAGAAGAATGGAGGGTAAAAGCACGATACAATTGTGTCTCAAAATGGCGTTGCATACAAATCTCCTTTGCAGCGCTTTATAGCACCATCTATAGATTTTGAAAGATTCATAAATGCTGCTTTCCTAATATATTCTTCAGTTTGGATAACCTCATCTACTTTCTCTTTCAACTTTTCCAATGGCTTAATATCATCATTAGTTTCATGTATCCAATTGCTCATATTATAAGATAATTTATATCTGTCTCGGATAAAATGAGTAAAAGAATTTAAGGATTCGTTGTTCAATTTCAACAAGTTATCCATTAGTTTATCCATGTCCACATGATTGAAGATGGAAACCATATCATATGTATGGCTTTGGTCCGGCAACACCTGGCCATTTAAAGAACACAATTCATCTACATTCAAATCCGACAATTCTTCTAGAGTTCGAGTCATGAGATTTTTACTAATCTTCAATCTATTCTCATATTCCTCATTGAATTTAGCACAAATATCAGGCAACCGTTTCAATTCCTCTGTAGTCATATAAGATTCCACACCTTTACTAAATGCAAAATGAGCATCGTAAACAGACTCTTCATCTTGAAAAGCCTCCCAATATTTAGGCAGAGCCTCGCGTATGTTATTGAAGTCCTTTTCATCAAACTCTTTTATTGTACGAGAATCCAAGTATACCAAATAAGCGATGGCATATCCCAAATTTTTCATACTCGTCACTTGGATACCACAAATATCATCAATCAAGGCACGATAGAATGAAATAAATTCAGTATTGTTCATAGCAAATGCCTCATTAATTCTAGCCCATGAGCGAACTTCTGCCTCTGGTGCAAAATATTCTTTCCCAACGTAATCCTTAATAGTATCACCTGTGTTAAGTTCTAAGAGGACTCTTTCTACAAGTTCCATCTTAAACGTCTGGTAGCTACTAAAACGCTGATAAATATTATTATATCTCTGAAGAAGATCTCCTAATTGCGACTTCATTTGTTCAACCTCTTCCGTAGTAACTTTCAATCTTTTATAATCATATTGAATCCATTTGTCTAAGAGATTATGATTCTTTCCTCGATACTCGCAATAGGATATAATATAAGACCCCAACACATGAATCATGATGTCCTCATAACGTCTATCTTCCAGGAAATCAATCATAGATTCTTCGAATCGACTAAAATCCCATAATGCTTGACGCAGAATACGAAGATTATTGCATTCCGTCATGACAAAGAACTTCTCAATCTGCTTTTGATGATCGTCAACAAAACCATTCTTGGGCGTCTGATTGACAAAAGAGTCAAGAGCACTATGTATATCCGTCGCAATCTCAAACTCGCGCCCTATCGTTTTCTCCTTGAACTCACCAAATATCTTCTTATTCTCGCCATCGACAATCTTATCCTCATCACCAATGACTATGAGGTGACAATTACACTGCTCAACAAAGAAGTTCAAATATCCCAACAACTTCTTCATGGGAACATCACAACGCTCCAAGTCATCAAAGATGAGCAAGTTTCCTTTCTTCACCTGTTTATCTTCAGATTTGAAGATAGATAATGAATCCAATCCTAAATTCATTGAAAAGTCAGAATTTCCATCTTTATCCCAATCAACATCACACTTTAAAACCATGGCTGACATAAATTTCAAGAATGTTTTTCCTGCCTTTGCCGCTTTACCATATAATATAGGATAAAGAACACGATTGATAGCTGTTGTTATCTGCTTTGTTTCGCTCAATCCGTACAAAGACACATATACAGGCTCTAGAACTTTGTCCACAGCGTCATGTTGCTGATATGTATCTATCCAATGATTGATAAAATGAGTTTTCCCACATCCCCATTTGCCCTTCAGTAGAACAGCATATTGAGGATTGGGATTCATCATGTATCCATTTAAGAAGTTTTCTATATTTTTATTCATATAAATATATCGTGGGTTTGTATTACAAATATACAATTTTTCATCGAAAAACACATACAACCAATGAATTTATAACAAAATGAGCTTTCACAAGTGAAGAAATATCAACTTGCTTTTTTATAAATATACATATTACATATGTGTCTGGGCAAAAGGATTTCTTAGGATAATGTCGGACAACAACTCTGTAGCATCAATAGATAAAAGTATTATATACTTATGCAGGGATAATTCTAAACTTTAATTTATTAAATCAACAATACTAAACACTTTACCTCATATGGAGGTCCTATATACAAAATCAGTCGGGTTTTCTGTATTTTTAAAAGTCGGAATCATCCTTCATAAGATGTAGACGCAAGCATAACTTTCGCAAGTTCAGCTAATTACATGATAAATATCGCTAAAAGTTGGTTGTTTCGAAATAAATGGTGTATTTTTGCACAAAAATTACAAGCAAAACACAACATGCAGATATTATTAGCAAACGCCAAGATAATGTTCGGCAAGGCGGACAGAAAGCCCATCTCCACCCCACTCTTCCAGACCGTGGCAGACACTCTGGCTGCGGAAATGGCAAGGATGGACGTGGAGGAATTGGCTCGGCAGCTGGATTGCAGCAAGAAGATAGCGGCAGAGAATTGGCAACGATACCAGAACTTCATGGCAGCCGAGAAGATGCCTGCCCTGCTTGCCTACAACGGTCAGGCATACAAGCATCTGCGTGCTGCCACCTTGAGCGACGAGGCATTGGAGTATGCCCAGAAGCATCTTTGGATAACGTGTTTCCTCTATGGTCTGCTTCGCCCTATGGACGGCATTGTGCCCTATCGTATGGAGCATTGCGTCACGATAGAAGCCACAAACGACAAGCCAATTAATCAGTTCTGGAAGGACCGACTGACGGATGTGCTAATAGATAGCGTGAAGGCAGACGACGGCATCCTCCTGCATCTCTCCACGGAGGAATATGAGCATCTGTTCGACTGGAAAAGGGTATGCAAGGAAGTGAAGGTCATTCAGCCCCTCTTCTATGTCCGTCAGAAAGACGGCAGACTGAAGATGCAGGCTGTTTGGGCAAAGTCGTGCCGCGGAGCAATGGTCCGCTTCATTCTTAACAACCGCCTCGTCACTCCCGAAGAACTCTCAACTTTCAGCTACGAAGGCTTTGAATACGCTCCGCTATTAGGCGATGCGAACAATCCGCATTTCGTAAGAGAATTTATCAAATAAAATATATGAAACTAAACAAAATACATCATGTAGCCGTGATTTGCTCTGACTATGAGCAATCAAAGCAGTTCTATACTGAAGTGTTGGGCTTGAAGATCGTGAGCGAACATTATCGTGAGGAACGCCACTCATGGAAGGCAGACTGCTGGCTTGGCGACACATACGTCGTGGAGCTATTCTCCTTTCCCAATCCTCCTGCACGTCCTTCCTATCCCGAAGCAGCCGGTCTGCGCCATCTTGCTTTCGAGGTGGACAATCTTGCGGCAGCCGTCAGCGAGCTTGACAGCAAGGGCGTAAAGCACGAGCCTATACGCACGGACGAATATACCGGCAAGCAGTTTGTATTCTTCAGCGACCCCGACGGGCTGCCGATAGAGCTGTACGAAAAGTAAAGAAGCAGCGCCCACTTGGCAAGACAAGACTCATAAATAAAAACCGGTCATCGGAACGCATTTTTTAATGCACGTTCTGACGACCGGTTTTTGCTTGGTATAAATAACAGCTCCACTATCGCTTGTCTGGAATGCCATAGTCAATCCAGCGTTCTTGCGGATAATAGCCTTTAATGACCTTCTTGGTCTCGCTATAAGTTTCCTTAACGGTCATAAAGGTCTCGTTCATGCGTCTTACCTTTTCAGTAAGTTCGGCGCGTATCTTGTCAACCTCTGCACTTTGCAGTTCGAGTATATCCAAATTATTCTCAAATTTGGCAATCTCATCGTTCGTTACTCCACGCTCACCCATTTCGCTGATATGTCGTTTCATCCCTTTGGCGAACGTGCGGCTTTTTTCAAGCTGAATTTCTATTGTTTTTGTCATTTCTTTATGGTTTTTAGATGTTTTTATATGCTTTTTTGCAATACAAATTTACAAAAAAAATACGTTCATTCAGAAGTATACAATACTCACTTTTCAGCTTTTTTAAGTCTACAACAGCTCTGTTTTTAACATATTTTTATTCTTGTCGACTATTAAAACGCATTATAATTTACAGCTCCTTAGGACAGAGAAAAAGCCGAGTACAAAAAATACCAATAAACATAGGTGTTTTATTAGAAAAATGAGTACTTTTACACACTACTAAAAAAAACAAAGATGTATGAAGACAAAGATAGTAACTTTTGGAGAAATATTGTTAAGACTTTCCAAGCCCGAATATCAGCGCTTGTTTCAAGGCCATCGAATGTTGGGCAACTATGGAGGCAGTGAGGCAAATACAGCCATTTCGTTGGCATATCTGGGCAACAACGTAGAATACGTAACACGATTGCCTTACGGCGCTATGGGCGAAGCTGCACTTATGCATCTCAGAGAGTATGGGCTGAATGTTTCGCATGTAGTGCGTGGTGGCGACCGTCTTGGTACTTACTATTTTGAGGAAGCTGTGGCAATGCGCAATTCTCATGTGATTTACGACCGTAAGAATTCTGCCATGTATTCCTTGAAAAGAGGAATGATAGAATGGGATAAGGTGTTGGAAGATGCAGCTGTGTTCCATTGCTCAGGCATAACGTGCGCCATCAGCCGCGACTCTATGGAGTCAACTATGGATGCCTTGCGACTGGCAGAATCAAAAGGGCTGACAATAGTCTGCGACATAAACTATCGCAAGAACCTTTGGGGATATGGCATGCAGCCCCACGATGTCATCTACAATATGATGCAATATAGCGACATTGTATTTGGCGACCAAAATGAATGGGAGGTAGCAAGCGGAGTCAATCATATCCCCTTTAATGCTTCGGATGCAAACTTTGAAATTGACAAGGAAGCCTATCAAGAGTATTTCCGCAAGATGCACCAATTGTTCCCTAAGTGCAAGAAGATGATTATGGCTTTGCGCAACCAATTGGCCAGCAGCCACCACACCCTCACCGGTGTGCTCTACGATGCTGTGGAAGACCGTCTGTATACCACCAAGATATACGACATACAGCCTATCATAGACCCTATGGGTGTAGGCGATGCCTTCGTAGCTGGCTATATCCACGCCCAACAGAAGTGGACCGATGCCAACCAACGTTGTCTCGACTTCGCGCTTTCGGCAAGTGCCTTGAAGAACACAGTGCCAGGCGATCAGAACTTGGTTACGGAAGAAGAAATCATAAGCAATCTGACTTCATCGGGAGGCAGAATACAGCGTTAAAAATACAAACAATATAAAAACAACAAAAACAACGTTACAAACATCAAAACGATGTAGGATAACGTTGTTTTTGTTGTTTAAAATCTTATTTGTTGATAAAATCAAGAATCTGCTCGGCATGTATCTTGGTCTTGATTTCTTTTGGAGTAAAGATTTTCTCTATAATGCCATTTTCATCAACAAGATAAGTGGTTCGCAGAATGCCGATAGTTTTTCTACCGCAAGCCACCTTCTCTCCCCAACATCCAAGTTCCTGCAACAGTGTGGTTTCAGTATCGGCTATAAGCGGGAACTGCAAACCCTGGGCATCGGCAAATTTCTTCTGCAGAGTCTGTTTGTCCTTACTTACACCTATAATCTCATAACCGGCAGCTGCCAGCTCTTCCTTGTGGGCTTGTAGCGAACAGGCTTCTGCTGTACATCCGCTGGTATTAGCCTTAGGATAGCTGTAAAGCACTATCTTCTTGCCACGATAGTCGCTCGCCTTAATCTCACGTCCGTCTTGGTCGATGCCAAGAATCTCAGGTATTTTATCTCCAATATTCATAACTGTATATTTTTTTTATTTATCATTAAAGTTTCAAGCATTATTACACAAAAGTAAGTATTACAAACGGGAATAGCTTGAAATTCTTTGTTAAACTATGCAAAACGCGCCATTCATACCTATTTAATACCTAATAATAGGCATTGGGCGGTTTACTTATTTTTGAGTATTGTCCAACCTACGTAAGCTCGCTAACTTTGCAGTCCCAAAAGACAAGTGGCTTACGATAAGCCATCCGGATAAATTAAAAGCAATACGTACATTAACATTTTAGGATTATATGAAGAAAATCTTTACTCTCATTTTCGCCACTCTTATGGCAGGTAATATCATGGCACAGATGCATGGTGCATTGCGTTTTGCAGGTGCTTCGTCAGTAAAAGTTTTGACTACAAATATCGACAACCCAAGCGACACCATCAAGTTTGAAATGGCAAGCATGTCGGCTGGCAACATCACGCTCCCAGCGATGAAGGGCATGGCCACCATACCGTCATTTACAATAGAGAACGTGGCATTTACCATGGGCGACAATCATGTCATCAGCTTTGCCGACCAGACCTTCGCTTCGAAAGTTACGGTTGACGGAAATGAGAAATCGATAACCGGTTCTTCCTTGTCGGGCACATACAACATGGCGGACAACTCGCTCACCCTTAAGGTTGTTTTCCAATATGGCTCTATGCCCCTCAGCACTACCTACAACATCAAGGCTTACTCTGTGAAGACCGTCAGCAGCCCCATTACAGTCAACGTGGGCGGAGCATTCAATTACGCCAACAAGAGCGTCAGCTACGACGTGCGCAAGTATATGGATGGCGATGTACAGAAGGCTGATGTCGAGATTTCGACCTACACTCTCGAAAATACCGTAATGGGCAATCTTACGCTTGGCACATATACCGTTAAGGGACTGACCTACGACGAGTCGAAAGGCGGATTCTATCGCGACTACAAGGACGATGGATTGAAATTCCACTTCACAGCCGAAAATGGCGGCAACAAAACCATGGACGGCGACTACTCGTTCAACAACACCAAGGACAACAACATCCTTGTGAAGTATAGCGGCAACAACATTACCGACATCGTCAACAGGTTCCAGATGGGAGCCATGCCTTTCGCTATCGAAAGCAAGTTTGACACTCAGTCTACGGGCATTACTTCAATAAAGAACAACCGTAAGAACGACGGCAAGATGTACAACCTGCAAGGACAGGAAGTAAGCGAGAGCTACAAGGGAATAGTTATCGTTAATGGTAAGAAATATCTTAAGAAATAAATGAAGAATTTGATCACAAAGAATCTTCTGAAAATGGCCGTTGCAGGAATAAACATCCTTATGCTTAGTTCTTGCAACGGCATTTTTGACGAAATATACGACCAGCCCAAGGAAATTGTGCCGGCTAAGGGACAACTCGTGATTGACGCCACCAGCTGGGCAGACTGGTATTATATCGACCTTGACAAGCTGCACCGACTCACCATAAATGGCGACGAGGAAGCCTTGCTCAAGGCGCAGACCGAGTTCACGGCCTACCCTATTCCCATGGAACCTACCGGCGACAAGGTCACGACTCCCGTGACAGACAAAAAAACGGGACAATATATGTACTGGTTTGACGTGTTTGGAGAGGGCATTCAGAAAAACACGTTCTCTTATTTCACTCCTACTGCCACCCAAACCGCTCCCGACAACTGGACCTTCGCCGTACATCGCAACAACGTGCGTACTAACGGAGGAGCCGTGCTTGAGACCACCTACACCTCTATGGACGAATTGCCGGAGACAAGCGAGACCTTCCACAACATGCAATTCACAGAGGACGAATGGACCGAGAACGAGGTTTGGGATAGTCAGGACCAGATGCTTTTAGGCTATGTACCGTCGCAAGGTATTGAGATAAACCGCGTACTGTCGTCATGGCTCAGCATGGAGATTCCTCCTATGCCACCGGCATTCAGCATGAACAATCATGTCTTCATACTACGTCTGAAGGATGGCAGCTATGCGGCATTGCAACTCGAAAACTATCTGTCGCCCAACGGCACCAAGTGTTATCTCACAATCAATTACAAGTATCCCTATTAAATGAACAGACATATATACCTCTACTTGCTGATGGCTTCGGCTTCATGGCAGACCATAGCTGCACAAGACGCTTACACCGACTCCATCTATCGCCAGTTCAGTCTGGACGAAGTGGTGGTGACGGGCACACGCACGCCTAAGTTTCTGAAGGACACCCCGATACAGACACGTGTAATCAGCGCAAAGGAAATAGCACGTCTCGATGCTACCAACGTGCAAGACCTCCTGCAGCAGGAATTGCCGGGAGTGGAGTTCTCGTATGCCATGAACCAGCAGACCCACCTCAATTTCTCAGGCTTTGGCGGCCAAGGAGTCCTGTTTCTTGTTGACGGCGAGCGACTGGCTGGCGAGACTATGGACGACGTGGACTTCACCCGACTCAACATGGACAATGTGGAGCGCATAGAGATAGTCAAGGGAGCCGCATCAGCTCTATACGGCAGCAACGCTACTGGCGGCGTCATCAATATCATCACCAAGCGCAACAAGCAGCCCTGGACACTCAACGTCAACGGCCGCTACGCCAAGCATAACGAGCAACGGTATGGAGCCACGTTCGGACTGAGCTGCAAGCATTGGAACAATATGCTCACAGCCAACTACAACAGTCGTGACAATTACGACGTGCATAGTGCCACAAATCCCGTAACACGAATCATATCAACCGTATATGGCGACAAGACCATCAACCTCAAGGAGCAACTTACGTGGAGCCCCACCACAAGCTTCAGCCTTACGGGACGTGCCGGATATTTCTTTCGTGAGACGGTGCGCTCTGCCGACCAGCCCGAACGCTATCGCGACTTCACAGGCGGACTCCGCATGAACTGGAACATTAGCTCGCAGGACGACCTACAGGCAAGCTATGCCTTCGACCAGTACGACAAGTCGGACTATCAGCGCATTACACGTCTCGACATACGCGACTACAGCAATGTGCAGAACTCATTGCGTCTGCTCTACAACCACTACTTTGCAGAGGGCGACGTTCTGACTATAGGCTCCGACCTGATGCACGACTATCTGTACAACACCAACCTTGAGGGCAGCACACGCAAACAAGACAGTTGGGACCTCTTCGCACAGTACGACTGGCACGTCAGCGACAAATGGGAGGTGGTGGGCGCGCTACGCTACGACTACTTCTCCGACGGCCGGGAGTCGCATCTTACACCAAAGCTCAACCTTTGCTACAAGCCATTGCGCAACCTCTCGGTACGTGCAGGCTACGGCATGGGATTCCGTGCGCCGACGCTCAAGGAGAAATACTACAACTTCGATATGTCAGGCATATGGATAGTTGAGGGCAACGCCAACCTTAAGTCGGAAGTGAGCCATAATTTCAACCTCTCGGCCGAATACACCAAGAGCCACTACAACTTCACGGCATCGGTATATTATAATAAGGTGAAGAACAAACTTGCCACCTCGGCACCCTACTTCAAGTCGACCACGGACAAGCTGCCCTATCTGCCCTATGCTAACCTTGACGACTACAGCGTGTGTGGAGGCGAGATTGGCGCACAGGCCAAATGGAGCAACGGCATGGGCGCACGCCTTACGTATGCCTACACCAAGGAGCAGCTTGCCAAGGACAAGGACGGACACACCATCAACAACCAGTATATTCCGGCACGCGAGCACGCCCTTAACGCCCGAGTGGACTACGACCACCAGTTCGGTAAACATTACGGTCTGAACATAAGCTTGCAGGGCAGAGTGCTTTCCGGCGTGAAGAATGTGGAATACAAGGACTACTACGATGTGAGCAAGGGTACCATCAGCGTTGAATATCCTGCCTACACCATGTGGAAGCTGTCTGTGGTGCAACGCTTCGGCAAAGCCATAAAGCTGACGGCTGCTCTCGACAACCTCTTCGGATATAAGCCCAAGTATTATTACCTCAACAGTCCGATTACCGACGGAGCGACTTTTCAGATAGGTATATCGATAGATATAGACAAATTATTCTAAATAGATACAGAAAAAGATACTGACAAATTATTATTGAATACAATAACACATAAAAGAAATGAATATGAAAACAAATTGGTGGAAAGCAATAGCATCGTTTCTCGTGGTACTCTTTACCATGCCTCTGGGACATGCCATGATGATGATAATGGAGAAGACAATGACACCCGTAGCGCTGCACTACTCAGCCTTCCTTATGGGACTGGTGGGACTCTTCATCGTGATAACGGGTGTGTTCGTGAAGGGCGACACCAAGCAGACCATCTTCGGACTGATCGGCGGACTGTTGTTCTGGACCGGTTGGGTAGAATTCCTATTCCAGTACTACGCTACACGATGGGGCACTCAGCCCGAGATTGTGAATGGCGAGGTGGTGACCAAGCCCGAATACCTTATACTGCCTGCCTCCTTCGGCATGTGGATGATGATGATGACACTCTACATATTCTCTACCAAGAACGGATGCAACTTCATCAACTGGTGGCAACGCCGACTGCTCGGTTCGCGCAAGAATGAGATAGCCGCACGCCCCATGACCCATCACACCAGCATCGTGACATTCATGGAGCTGAACATGATACTCTGGGCAAGCTATCTGCTGCTCATGTTCTGCTACGACAGCAACTTCCTTGGCGACCGCCATCCCGTCACCAGCATCGTAGCAGCAGGCTGTCTGCTTGGCAGCATATTCATATTCAAGAAGCAACTGCGCCTGTCGTCGTGGGGCGCCAACATACGCATGGCAATAGCCACGGTAGTAGTGTTCTGGGTGCCGGTAGAGGTGCTCGGACGTCTCGACTTCTTCCATGAGTTTTGGGTTGAGCCACAAGAATATGCCACACAGATGACTTGCATACTCGTAGCATTCCTGATATTGCTGGTATACATTGTTATGGCTGCAAGAAAACAAAAGAGTAAAAGATAATAAAAAAAAGTAAGGGATACTACAAGAGTTCCCTTACTTTTCTTTTTATATTCTGTTTTGCCACATCCGGCTGCATCAATACCGAGAGCGGACGATTGTCGCCCTCGTTGATGCTCCTTACCACGTCAAAACTCTCAGACAGTCTGCCAGTAGCATCGTCTATCATACCCGAGAGCAACCATACGGGAACATTAGCTTTTTTGCAACGTTTCAGCACGCCATGCGGCACCTTGCCCATTAAGGTCTGCTCGTCCGACTTCCCTTCGCCAGTAATGACTAAATCGGCATCCTTAATGGATGCATCGAAATCGGCAATATCAAGCATAATGTCTATACCCGAATGCAGCTCGGCATTAAGATATGCAAGCAGAGCATACCCCAAACCTCCGGCTGCACCTGCCCCCGGGCTGAATGCCAATTCAGGAGTGGCACGTCCGGCTTGCTCGGTCTCCTTTGCAAAAGCACGCAACTGCTCGTCGAGCAACGCTACCTGCTTGGGCGTAGCGCCTTTTTGTGGAGCAAAGACATAGGCTGCACCATTCTTGCCAAACAGAGGATTGTTGACATCGCAAGCCACAATCATCTGGCATTTCATGTCAAGGCATCGACAATCTCTCAAAGCCTCAACCATACCACGTCCACCATCGCAGGTAGCACTACCGCCTATGCCCATTACGATTGTTTGGCAACCGCGCTTCACGGCATCGGCTATCATCTCACCCACACCATAAGTAGTGGTCTTCATTGGGTCTCGTCGTTCCTGCGGCACAAGCGTCAGTCCGCTTGCTGCCGCCATTTCCATATAGGCGGTCTTGCCATCCGCAGAAATTGCATATTCAACCTTCGCCCTATCCATGAGAGGGCCGTGCACTTCAATGGCGACACTCATTGTGGGCAACATCTGTCGCACACATTTCACCAGGCCCTCACCACCATCGCTCAAGGGAATCTGCACAACCACGGCATCCTGCCAAGCTTCACGCACGCCCTGAGCGCACGCCTCGCATGCCTCCTGTGCCGTGATACATCCCTTGAAAGAGTCGAAAGCCAATACTACCTTTTTCATTCTATTTCTTCTCCAGTTCCTGCAAGCTCTCCATCTTCTTCGATTCAAGAAACTCGTAGATGCCGCACAAGTGTTCGCGCACTCTGCCATGACCGAATTCGTACACCTTGCTGACAAGACCGTCAAGGAAGTCGCGGTCGTGACTAACTACGATGAGCGTGCCGTCGAAGTCCTGCAGGGCTTGCTTCAGCACATCCTTAGTCTTGAGATCCAGATGGTTGGTAGGCTCGTCAAGGATGAGCAGATTGACCGGTTCGAGCAGAAGCTTGAGTATTGCCAAACGTGTGCGCTCGCCACCCGACAACACCTTTACCTTCTTGGTAGAGTCTTCGCCTCCAAACATAAAGGCACCCAGCAGGTCGCGTATCTTATTGCGGATTTCGCCCTTTGCTACATCGTCGATAGTTTGGAACACAGTCAGTTCACCGTCGAGCAGCGAGGCTTGGTTCTGGGCAAAATAGCCTATCTGCACATTATGTCCAAGCTCCAGTTTGCCCTGATTCTGCAACTGCCCCATAATGCACTTCACGAGCGTCGACTTACCCTCACCATTTCTACCCACAAAGGCTATCTTGTCGCCACGCTCTACGGTGAGGTTAACACCGCTGAACACCGTCTTGTCGTCGAACGACATTGCCACATCGCTCATCTGTACAGGATAGGCACCGCTGCGCGGACTTGGAGGGAACTTAAGGCGCAGGTGGCTTGTATCCTCCTCGTCCACTTCGACAAGCTCCAGCTTCTCAAGCATCTTCACACGGCTCTGCACCTGGAAAGTCTTTGAGTAAGTGCCCTTGAATCGCTCGATGAAGTCCTTAGTCTCGGCAATCATCTTCTGCTGCTCCTCATACTTCTTCATCTGCTGCTCACGACGCTCCTTGCGCAGTTCCAGATACTGGCTGTAAGAAGTCTTGTAGTCGTAGATGCGACCCATAGTGACCTCAATGGTGCGGGTAGTAATGTTGTCAACAAACTTGCGGTCGTGGCTGATTACCACCACAGCCTTCGAACTGTTGATGATGAAGTCTTCGAGCCAACCTATCGACTCGATGTCAAGATGGTTGGTAGGCTCGTCGAGCAGCAACACGTCGGGCGACTTAAGAAGCAGTTTGGCAAGTTCGATGCGCATACGCCAGCCACCCGAGAATTCGCTTGTGGGGCGGTTGAAATCCTCACGCTCGAATCCCAGTCCAAGCAGCGTCTTCTCCACGTCTTCCTCAAAGTGGGTCATGTCGATGGCATAGAACTTCTCCGAGAGAGTCGACACCTTCTCTATGAGCTGCATATATTCTTCGCTCTCGTAGTCGGTACGCACGGTAAGCTCATTGTTGATACGGTCTATCTCGGCCTGAATCTCGTGCAGATGGGCAAAAGCCTGGCACGTCTCGTCAAAAACGGTGCGTCCGTCTTCGGTCATCAGATGCTGTGGCAGATAGGCCACTACGCAATCCTTAGGTGCCGAAACCGTACCGCGCGTAGCCTTGCGCACGCCAGCTATAATCTTGAGCAGCGTGCTCTTGCCTGCGCCATTCTTGCCCATAAGGGCTATACGGTCCTTCTCGTTAATCTGAAAAGAAATATCCTTGAATAAGGTGGTGCCGCCAAACTCGACGGTCAGTCCATCAACTGTGATCATATCTGTTTATTAAGCTTATAGTGAAATAATGCTGCAAAATTACCTAAAATTTTTCAAATTATCCACCATATACAAGGCAAGCTACTACACCGTTACGCTTTTTGCCAAATTTCTAGGCATATCAACGTTCAGTCCCTTGTCCACAGCCACATAATAGGCAAGAAGTTGCAAAAGCTCAGTACTTTCGTAAAGTACTGGAGTAATCTTCGTAAAGTACTGCAGTAATCCCGCCCAAGTACTGGAGTAATCTCACGAAAGTACTGAGCCAAGACTTCAACAAATCCAGCAATGCGACAAAAAAACCGACTGACATTTAAGCATCAAGCCTAAAGTCAGTCGGTTTTAGTCTGTTAAATATGCGCTACAGCTTCTGCCAGCTGCTCAAGCGCCTGACGAAGAACAGAGCGTGGAGAGCCTACGTTAAGCCGCATGAAACCTCGCGACACACACTCCTTCTGGTGTAGAGGCGTGGCGTAAGGGTTGAGCGCAGTATCGAAGATTTCGCCATCATTGAGCGCCAATCGGGCTTTGTTGACAAAGAGGTCCTGAAGGTCGTCGTGGTTAAGACCCAACGGACGGCAATCGAGCCATACGAGGAATGACGACTCTGGACGTATGAACCTTATGCCCGGAATGTGCTCCTTGAAGTAGGCTTCGGCAAAGAGTATGTTCTGCTCTATATAGTCCAGCATCTGACGTCGCCACTCTTCGCCCTGGCTGAAGGCTGCTATCGTGGCAATAGGGGCAAATATGTTGGGCTCGTTGAGCTCGTTGGCCTCCATCCATCGGTAGAGCCTATGGCGAAGCTGGGGGTTGGGCACGATAGCGTAAGAGCTTACTATGCCAGCCATGTTGAATGTCTTGGTGGGAGCCTGAAACGTGATGCTTATCTCTTCAGCCTCCTTGCTGACTGTGGCAAAGGGGATGTGCTTGTGTCCGAACAAGGCAAGGTCGGCATGTATCTCGTCGCTGATCACTATCACTTTATGCTTGTGGCAGATCTGCGCCACGCGTTCAAGTGTGGGCTTGCTCCACTGTATGCCTCCGGGATTGTGAGGGTTGCACAAAACCATCATCTTGCAGCCCTTCAGAGACTGCTCCAGACTGTCGAAATCCATCTGATAGAAAGAGCCTTCAGACGACTCCTTGAGCGGACTGAGCACCACTTGGCGGTCGTTGCCTTCTATAGTCATGCGGAATGGATGGTAGACGGGAGTCTGTATCAGAATCCTGTCGCCAGGCTGCGTCAGAGCATTTATTGCCATGCCTATGCCCTTGACCACTCCCGGCACATAGGTCAGCCATTCCGTCTTGACATTCCATCCGTGATGGTCGGCAATCCACCGGCTTACGGTAGGCCAATATTCGGAGGGTTCGACAGTATAGCCTACGATAGGATGCTGCAGACGGTTCTTTACGGCATCAAGAATGAACGAAGGAGTTTCGAAATCCATGTCGGCCACCCATAAAGCAATCAGGTCGTCGCGTCCATAACGTGCCTTTAGCACCTCGTGCTTAAGGTCGCCCGAACCAGAGCGGTCAATTATCTTGTCAAAATCGTATTTCATAAATGTTTTTCAATAATTATAGATTACGAATATAAATTTATTGTCCAAGAGCCTGCACAATATCCTCATAGAGGTCGTTGACATCTTCCAGACCCATAGAGAGACGGATAGTGGTGTCGAACACATCCATCTTCTTTTTTTCCTCAGGAGTGAAGTTAACGAAAATCGTGGAGTAAGGATGTATTGCCAACGACTTGCTGTCAAACAGATTGGTAGCCCTTCGGATTAGGCGCAGGCTGTTAAGGAAGTCGTAACACTTCTGCTCGGTCTCGAGGTCGATGGTGAGCATGGCACCAAAAGGTTTCTGGAGTTGGAGTCCAGGATAGTTGACGCGCTTCACCAGTGGAACTTGCTGCAGGAGGCGAGCAAGGTCGAGAGCATTCTGCGCCTGCTTGTCGTAGCGCACCTTGAGCGTCTCGAGTCCAATGGTCTGCATGTATGCCACCTGTGGCGTCATGTATGAACCTATGTTGAAAAGGAATTCCATGCTCATACGTCTCTTCACCTCGGGGAATGTGCCGTAGTCGAGAATCAGTCCGCCAAGCGACGTGGCTCCTCCGCTAATGTATTTTGTGCTCGACAGCACCTCTACATCTATACCCAACTCTCGGGCGTCGACCTCGGTAAAGGGTATAGCTGTGGTGTCGACAATCAGAGGCAGACCGCGCTTGTGGGCTATCTCAGAGAGCTTCTTGATGTCGACCATCTCAAGCTGCGGATTGGTTATGTATTCGGCAAAGATGAGACAGGCGTCGTCGGCTATTGTCTTGTAGAGAAGGTCCAGATTTGAAAAGTCGGCTATCTGCGCCTTTACGCCCAGTCGTGCCAGAGTAGTTGTTATGAGCGAGAAGGTGTTGCCGAAAAGATGGTTGGACATGACGATGGTCTTTCCAGCCTCAGCAAACACGAGCAAAGTGTGGAATATGGCAGCCATGCCTGTGGTCAGGGCAAACACATTGTCGGCATCGGAGAGAGCCTTGACGCGGTTCTCAAAGTAGGTTACGGTCGGGTTCATCACGCGCGAGTAGTCGGGTTCGGGCACACGGCCAGCGAATGCCTCTGTCATAATCTGGGCCGAATCGAACTCGTAGGCTACCGTGTTGTAGACTGGGAACGATAATGCGCCATAAGCGTCACGCTTCTGAAAATGGGTATGAATTGCCTTTGTTTCTTTTTTCATTTTTCTATTTATTATGTTTTTCTTAGAAGACGGTACAAAGATACAAAAACGCAGAACAAATACAGCTTGCCATCATAGATTATTGTTCGTTTGTTAAAAGAAAATTAGAAATATTGTAGTCGAATAGTGTAGATGTACATTATACGATACTTTTTCTTTATTCTTTTTACTTCTTCAACATCCTACGCGACTTTTCCTTGGCGAAGGCCTGCATGTCTACAGCCACATCGTCTTCGTCTACTATCTCCACGCCTGTCATAGTTTCTATAACGTCTTCCATTGAGACTACGCCACGCAGACAGCCGTATTCGTCGACGATTATAGAGATATGCTCGCGCTTCTCCAGCATCTTCTCCCATATCTGATATACCGAGTCGTCCTCGTTGAACGAAAGAATCGGACGCATGAGGTCGGACAGCTTTGTAGCGAACTTGTCATCCGACAATTGCTTCAGCACCACGTCCTTCAGCACATAACCTATGATGTAATCCTTGCTCTTGTCGTAGACTGGTATGCGCGAGAAATTCCAGGTCTGCTGCTCGTAAAACTCCTTTATGGTAAGGTTCACGTTGGCTGACTCAACCACGACGGAAGGAGTCATCACCTCTCTTGCCTTGACTCCAGCCAGACGTATGCAGCTCTTGATTATCTTGCTTTCCGACTCTCGGAATACGCCTTCCGTAGTGCCTACATCAACCATTGCCGACACCTCCTCTCGACTCACGGAAGCCTGATGGTTCTTAGGAGTGAACACCTTCGTGATGAGTTCGGAGAGCAGAACCAAGGGATATGTGATGAATATGAGCACACGGATTATCTTGGTGGATGGCATGGCAAGCGAACGCCAATACGAGGCTCCGATTGTCTTTGGGATAATTTCGGAAAGCACCAGAATCAATAGGGTCAGAATAGCAGATATCAGTCCGAAGTATTCTTCGCCAAACAGCTTCATTGACTCCGCACCTACGCCTGCCGAACCGATAGTGTGAGCAATGGTGTTGAGCGAAAGGATTGCGCCTACCGGACGGTCTACGTTGTTCTTGTACTGTTTCATCAAAGAGGCAGTCTTGTTGCCTTGACTCTCCCTCATCGAGATATATGACATAGGGGTTGAAAGGAGTACCGCCTCAAGGACGGAACATAAAAAGGAAAGTGACAGAGCACCTAAAAAATATAAAATTATTAAGCCCATTAAATATATAATTCGTTTATAATAAATTGTCTGAATAAGGGGTGTCTAGACAACCTACTATAAACGAAGGGCTTTGTGATGTATATATAGTCGATATTTCATTTACAACACAAAGATATCGATTTTGTTACAATCTTGCAGTTTTAGCCATCAGATATTGCAATTCTTTAACTAAAAAGCATTAATTTTTATGTTGTGTTTGCTAAATATGCAAGACTGTCGGATTCTAACCGACGAAGGGGAAATCCCAGCTTGAAGTTATCGCGCCTCCTTTGTACACTTGGATAAGCCTTGCATCATGAATATTACAAGTATAATAGTTTTGTGACTTCTGCAGGATTGAAAGCCCACTCGTAGGTATAGACCTCATCGGCTTCCTCTGCCGATTCGGCAACAGAGAGTTTTTGAGCCATTACCTTCATGTCGAGCAGCTCGCCTATAGAAAGCTTTGATTCAAGTTTGCCCAACAAAGCCTCAATGGATTTGCTGTCTGCACCATGCACAGTCTGCGAGGTAAAAGGCATTTCAAGCCATATTATCTCACGCTTCGCCACATCAAGCACCCCGAATACAAGTCCCTTGGAGAGATTACCCTCGCTTATGCGAACCATATGCTGTACGCACGACGGATCGTATGCCACGCCTGTTGCTTCAGATATTTTCATCGGGAATGCCGAATCCATCCACCCCACGACGAGGTTTGGCGAGAGAGAGCCACAAGAGTATGCATTACATGTGAAGGTGACATACTTGGCACCAGCAGCCTCAATTTCGGGCAAAGACAGCTCAATATACTCTGCAGTACCAACCATCTCTGGAATGGAACGGATGTCGCCCGAGTGTTTTGCGCCGACACAATCGAGATTGAAGTAAGCACACTCAACTGTCTTGTTATTTGGATATGCAATCCTACAGCTCAAGTCCATGTCAAGGTACTGGGCATGAAGCCCCCTACCCCATTGGAGGAACAGACGGACCGAATCGCCCTCTACAGGGAAGCGAGTACCCATCAAGGCACAGGAAGCGTCTTGAATGGTAGTAGCACGATCGCCCACGCTAATGGGGATGTTGTAGAGCATAGGGTCGATGAATATGCTCTTTGTATCAGTCTTCTGAGCAGCAAATCGACGCTCCATCGAATCCCGATATATGACATTTACGTCACTCACCATCGTTTTGAGAGAATCTTCGTCATATAGAGCCAGCAGCTTGTTAGCCTTAATACGATGTGTGACTCCTGTTATTGGACGAGCCACACGCACGGCATTTGGGTCAAAGTATATTTCTGCGGCATTTCCTAACGATAGCAGCAAACGGGCTGGCAGTTTGTCTGCAATCTCGTCGAATGCAGCAAGCACCTTATTGCTGCCGAAACGCAACATCGTAGCAAACAGGCTGCGAGCAAAGAATCCAGGACGCTCTTTGAGCAAAGAGAGTGTTGTGGCAGCATCATTCTCTGAACAGGCTTTGTCAACACGTCCCTGCCATGTAGAATAATCCTGTTTGTAGAATACATCAAGGATTTCGGCAAGATGCTCCATTCCTTTCCTACGAGAATATTCACCCATACGTAGGGCACGAATCATGCGCACCCACATGCCACGTTTGGGGTTCATGTTCTCAGCAGCCTGCTTGGCAGTCATAGGTAGCGAGTTCATCCAAAGTGCAACACGCAAGCAAGCCTTTCGGTCGTACTTCAACTTTAGTTTCTGCTTCATGCCCTTGGCTGCATCTGCACCCCTGTCAAGAGGACCTAACATGTGATAGTACATCTTTCGGGCATGAGCAACAAGCGTCTTTGGCTCAATTATCTGGACAAAGCCAGTCTTTTCATACCAGAGATAACGCAGGATGTCTGTCGGAGTCTTCAGCAGAACAGAAGCCTCTTCCGCCTTATCCTGTGACACCAAGGTCTTGATGACAAGCATGGCAGTTTCCTTCATGGTGATATTGACATCAGCAGGAAAGGCATATTGTTTGAGCAAATGTTCTAAAGAGTCCTTCTGGGTAGCATCCAATGGCGTAGCAGACGACAAGAGAGAGTCAAAGACTTTCCTCATATCAGAATCTGTGAACAAGCGAAGTTCCTTCAACTTGCTTCCCTGACCCTTATATACAAAGTCGGCAGTATGGAAAGGAGTGCCACAGAATGGACATCCGTTATATCGCTCCAAAGGGAAGGTTCCATCGGGGATAAAGTGGCCACATTGAAGAGTCGTACCCTTGAATCCAGCCTCCACTCCACCAAATATATTAGCTATCCAGGTTTGTAAATGATCGGCACAAGATTCACCAGTAGGCATGCTCCATCCCTTGACGAGCGGAGCCCAGTTGAGGTCAACACCCATCACGTCGTTAATACACTCTGTGATTTCTGCAAGAGTGTCTGCTGAAACTGCGTTTAATGCATGGAGCAGTTCCTCGCTAACGCAGAAACCATTCTCCTTCAATCGAGCCACAAAAGCCATTACGGGAACTGTGACCTCAGAGTTATTGTTTATCTCCTCGCGATTGATGTCGAGGCAGACAGCACGATAGCACAATGCAACTTTTGTCAAAGTCTTGTTCATAGTCATAATAATTTAAAAGGTAATTGGGAAACTGTTTTGATGACCCGGCATAGCACAAAAGCCACCCGTAAATACATTTTTTGAAGTAAGTCTCTCTTAGACCTATTTTGGGGTCCGGGTCGGAGTCGAATCGACGACACAATAGGTAGTATGTGGTAATTGGCCTTCTGCAATAGAGGAAATGTTATCACAATTCTATTTACTCTACCAACTGAGCTACCGGACCAAAGGTAAGAAGGAAATTACAGTACTATTGCTACACCTTTACGGCACATACCTCCACGAATGGATTTTCAGGTACGTTATGCTTCGGAGTAAGAACTATTTGGTCCTTCTTCTTTTCTGAGTGCAAAGTTATAAGTTTAGTACGCAATCTTTCTGCGTAACTGAAAAAAAGTGTATCTTTGTAAGAAATAAATTATATTTCTCGATAAAAAGTCGAAGCAAAAACATTCATTATGCCAGCAAACAAGAATGCTCTCATCAGATACAAGACAATCGACAACTGTCTTCGCAACAGATATCGCCGTTGGACACTTGAAGACCTCGTAGGCGCATGTAGCGATGCGCTCTACGACATGGAGGGTATTTGCAAGGGTATCTCTGTGCGTACTGTCCAAGGTGACATTCAGATGATGCGCTCTGACAAACTCGGATATAATGCACCCATAGAAGTTTATGACCATAAGTATTACAGATATGCAGACGAAGACTATTCTATTGCCAATATGCCTTTGTCGCAAAACGACTATAATGTGATGCAGGAGGCGGTGGACATGCTTCGTCAGCTGGAAGATTTTGACCAGTTCGCCGAGATGTCAGATGTAGTACGCCGTCTGCAAGACAAGCTGGCAATCAGCAAGGACAATCGCAAACCGGTTATACACTTCGAAAGTGCACCTGATCTGAAAGGATTGAAGCTGCTTAATCCTATATATAATTATATTGTACATAAGCAGACTATAAGAATCATGTATCAATCGTTTAACGCAACCGAACCGACTGAGTACATTTTCAGTCCATATATACTGAAGGAGTTTCGTAACCGCTGGTTTGTATTCGGGACAAAGATTACTGATCTCAGAATTTACAATCTGGCATTAGACCGCATCATTAGCGTCGAGCCATGTGAAGCTCCTTATTACGAGAATCAAGAGTTTGACTCAGAGCATTTCTTCGACGATGTTATAGGAGTAAGCAAGAAACTGCACGACATTCCCCGATGTGTCAGGTTTTAGGCAAATGCGGAACAGAGCAAATACATCAAGACCAAACCGCTTCATCCCTCGCAAAAGTTGGAGAATGAGAATCAAGAGGATGGCAGCTGTATCTTTCAGATTGAAGTCTGCATAAATTTCGAAATGTATTCTGTCTTCATGAGCTACGGCCCAGGCGTAAAAATCATTTATCCTCATTTTGCCGTTTCCTATATGAAAGAAAGACTTAAAGAGGCAGCAGCTTTGTACGATACTAAAGAGTAGAATTCTAAAAGCCGTAAAAAGAATCATAAGCCTGGCACTCTGATGAGTGCCATATAGCAGACCGTACCTGCCACTATAGACCACATCAGGTTTCTTCTCCACACATGGACGAGGATGGTGAACACTACGGCTATCACCTGTGCAACATCACCCCACGCCAAGGAATGGACGGTACGAAGGCGAATGCCACGAAAGGGACGAAACGTATAAGCATAGTGGCTGCTACGCCAGCAGCTACCATGACGATATCCTGCCATTATAGGCAGGGAGGCACGGAATGCGTATTGTAATGCCGTTGTCCTTTTTCCCATCATTATATGTAATTTGGAGCAAAGATAAAATAATATGACGAGTCTGACAATACCAGAAAGTAATATATCGGCACAAATCCTTGTTATTGTCATTCTGACATCTATCTTTACTCATAAGTAGGTATTTTAGGAGGAATACCGATTTTTGATGATGCCTCAAATTTGAAGACTTGTGAGATAATGCTTATTTTTGCACTCAGAAAAAACGATATATACAATTAAAAAAATTATTGAATTATGATTATTGAAAATGTTCATGCAAGAGAAATTCTGGATTCTCGTGGCAACCCTACAGTAGAAGTTGAAGTTACATTAAAGTCCGGCATCGTGGGACGTGCTTCTGTTCCGTCTGGTGCATCAACGGGTGAAAATGAGGCTTTGGAACTTCGCGATGGCGACAAGAACCGCTATTGCGGTAAGGGCGTACTTAAGGCCGTAGAGAATGTGAATAACGTGATTGCTCCTGCCTTGGTTGGCTTCTCAGCCTTGGAACAGCGTGCCATCGACCATAAGATGCTGGAACTTGACGGTACCAAGACCAAGTCGAACCTGGGTGCCAATGCCATACTTGGTGTGTCGCTAGCCGTGGCCCATGCAGCTGCCGAGTATCTCCACATCCCGTTGTATCGCTACATAGGCGGTTGCAACACCTACACTCTTCCTGTTCCTATGATGAATATCATCAATGGTGGAGCTCACTCTGATGCGCCTATCGCCTTCCAGGAGTTTATGATTCGTCCTGTGGGCGCTCCTACAGAGAAGGAGGCTATCCGTATGGGTGCTGAGGTGTTCCATGCTTTGGCTAAGCTTTTGAAGAGCCGCGGTCTTTCTACAGCCGTTGGTGACGAGGGCGGTTTCGCTCCTGCACTCAATGGTATTGAGGATGCGCTCGACAGCATCTGCCAGGCTATCAAGGATGCCGGTTATGAGCCAGGTAAGGATGTGAAGATTGCCATGGACTGCGCAGCCAGCGAGTTTGCCGTTCAGGAGAATGGTGAATGGTATTATGATTATCGCCAGTTGAAGGACGGCAAGAAGAAAGATCCTAACGGCAAAAAACTGACAGCTGCCGAGCAGATCAAGTTCCTGGAAGAACTGATTACCAAATATCCTATCGACTCTATCGAGGATGGTCTTGATGAGAATGATTGGGACAACTGGGTGAAGTTGACAGCTGCCATCGGCGACCGCTGCCAGTTGGTAGGCGACGACCTCTTTGTTACCAACGTGAAGTTCCTGGAAAAGGGTATTAAGATGGGTGCAGCTAACTCTATTCTCATCAAGGTAAACCAAATTGGTTCTCTTACGGAAACTTTGGACGCTATCGAGATGGCTCATCGTCATGGCTACACCACCGTAACCTCTCATCGTTCTGGTGAAACCGAGGATACTACAATTGCCGATATTGCCGTGGCAACTAACTCTGGTCAGATTAAGACGGGTTCTATGAGCCGTACCGACCGTATGGCTAAATACAACCAGCTTATCCGCATCGAAGAGCAACTTGGCGACAACGCGTCATACGGCTACAAAAAGCTGAAATAAAGGCTTATAAGTAAACTATTGAATAAATCACAATCGGTATGGGCATGGATAACCGGGATGGTTGTCCATGCCCTTTGTTATCCTTTACAAGGATACGAGATTATTTTTAGTAATTATCCAATATCTCTTTTGCCTTTTTCTTTTTCGCTTGCTTTCTTGCTTTAATAATTCCTCCTACATTTATGGAATAAGGTTCTGCATCGTAATCTCTTACGAATACTTGGGTGCCGGTTTTGGGGTCGGCAACAGATTCTATCAACGATTCTTTTGCTACTTCCTTTGTTACTCTGCATGATGTCAGGCAGAATAAGAATGATATGATCAGCATGAGCGATAATACAGCCCATGGTTTGGATATACTGACAAACTGCTTCATTGCTTTATATTTTTGTTATATGAACAGCTCACTCTCTTTCCTTTCGCTACATAGAGGCTTGAGATGTGCCGTCAGTTGATTGAGGCGTTCGCCTATGCCTCTTGTTTGAGTTGGACAAACAGAAACACATCGCATGCAACCGATACAAAGTTCCTGGTTGACAGCTTTGAGGTTGTCGAAAGAAATTGCTCCCGTAGGACATTCGCTCGCGCAAGCTCCACATTCTGCACAACCATCATTAGCTGTAGGATAAGGACCTGAGCAACCTTGTTTGTATGGTCTGTTTCCAGGCAAAGCGAGAGGTACGAAAGACTGTGTGTCATTTACCTTGTTAATTATATCCAAACCGAACGACGCCAATACCTTTGCGTCCTCATCGTCAGGTCTGCCAGCGCCATACATTCTGCAAATGCTATGCTCGGCGATGGCAGCTACAGCAGCAATCACCTGAAAGCCAATTTCTGTTGCCACATCCTGCATTTCAATCAAGGCATCCTCGTATGCCCTATTGCCATATACTGCAACAATAACACACTTTGCTCCATTCGCCTTAACCCCTCTCAGTCTTTCAACAGCCAAGGCTGGCACACGCCCTGCATATACGGGCATAGAAATTACTACCAAGTCATCAACATGGATGCTTGGATATTTCAAATGCTCCTGCTTTATACAAAGTTCTGTGATGTGACACTCAACATTGAAGGCTTTGCATATTGCTTCGCTCACACGACGTGTGCCACCTGTTGGACTGAAGGTTAATTGATGTATATTCATTATGATTGTTTTATTTTATGATGCCCCCCTCAAAGAATCAAGCATTGGGTTTTCCCTGTGAGCCAAAAAACTTGCTTAAGGCTTTATAGGTATATCCCTTAGCTTGTTTCACAATCTCCTCGGGGGTGCCACAAGCTACGATGTTACCTCCTTCGCGTCCACCTTCAGGACCAAGATCAATCACATAGTCGGCACACTTTATGACATCCGTGTTGTGCTCAATCACCACAATAGAATGTCCACGCTCAATAAGAGCTTGGAAAGCATGTAGCAAACGGTTGATGTCGTGGAAGTGAAGACCCGTGGTAGGTTCATCGAAAATAAATAATGTAGGAACCGAACGCTCTAAACCTAAATAATAGGCAAGTTTTACACGTTGGTTTTCACCACCCGATAGCGTAGAACTTGATTGACCCAACTTGATGTAGCCCAAACCCACATCTTGCAACGGACGCAAACGCGCTACAATTTTTTTCTGTCCGTGAGACTCAAAAAACTCTATTGCTTGGTTAACCGTCATTTCAAGAATGTCGTAGATGTTTTTGTCTGCAAAGCGCACTTCTAATATGTCGCTCTTAAAACGCTTGCCATGACAACTCTCGCACTCCAACACCAAGTCTGCCATGAATTGCATTTCAACCTTAACCGTACCATCGCCCTTGCATTCCTCACAACGTCCGCCTTCGGCATTAAACGAGAAGTAGGCTGGCGTATATTCCATTTGTTTAGCCAAAGGCTGTGCTGCCATGAGCTTGCGTATTTCATCGTACGCCTTTACATAAGTAACGGGGTTTGAACGCGAAGAACGACCTATCGGATTTTGATCGACAAACTCAATGGCTTGCACAGCATCCACGTCACCCTTTAAGGCAACATACTCACCGGGACGCTCACAAGCCTCATCCTTGGCTCGCTTCATGGCACGATAAAAGATGTCGCGCACCAATGTTGACTTGCCCGAACCACTCACACCTGTTACTACCGTGAGCACATTGAGCGGAAATTCTGCGTTTATGCCCTTTAAGTTGTTGGCACGTGCACCTTCTATGCGAATAGAGCGGTTCCAGGGACGACGCGACAAAGGCAAGGGAATTTCCTCGTGTCCATAAAGATAATTCAACGTATGCGACACGTAGGCTTTCTTTGCCTCGTTCCACAACGTCTCTTTCTGAGGCAAGGCATTTTCGTCTGCCACATACGGTCCATTATACACCACATTACCACCTAAGCGTCCTGCTTCAGGACCGATGTCAATAATATAGTCGGCAGCACGCATAATCTCCTCATCATGCTCCACCACAATCACCGTATTCCCCAAGTCGCGCAGTTGTTTAAGCACATGTATCAAGCGTTCTGTGTCGCGTGGGTGCAAGCCAATGCTTGGTTCATCGAGAATGTAGAGCGAACCTACTAACGACGAACCCAACGAAGTGGCAAGGTTGATGCGCTGACTCTCACCACCCGAAAGCGAATTGCTTAAACGGTCGAGTGTAAGATAGTCTAACCCTACCTCTGTTAAAAAGGTGAGTCGGCTACGTATTTCAGTGAGCAAACGTTTTGCCACAGCAGCATCGTGCTCGTTCAATGCAAGATGGTTGAAAAAAGTCAGTAAATCCTTAATAGGCATACGCACCAATTCGGTAATACTGTGTCCACCCACCTTCACATATTCAGCATCGGGCTTTAAGCGCGAGCCATGACAAACAGGACATTCTGTTTTGCCTCGATAACGCGCTAACATTACACGATATTGAATTTTATATTGGTTACGCTCGAGCATACGGAAAAAAGCATCAATGCTCACTTGTTCCTCCTCGGGCAACTGCTGTTCGGCACGGTCGCCATGCCACAACATGTCCTTTTGCTTACGCGTAAGCTTATAATAAGGTTCAAAAATAGGAAAATCATTTTGCTTGCGTGCACAGCGTCTTATAAACTCATTGAGCCATTCACCCATCTTTTCGCCACGCCAACACATCACAGCACCATCCATCAAACTTTTTGAAGTGTCGGGCACAACCAAATGTTCGCTAATGCCCATCACCCGTCCAAAACCTTCGCAACGCTCACAAGCCCCCAAGGGAGAGTTAAACGAGAACATGTTATCGTCGGGCTCACGGAAGGTGATGCCGTCTGCCTCAAAGCGTGTGGAAAACGTGTGGAGAATGTTGGCAGGATAAAAGCGCAACATGCAGCAACCATCTCCCTCAAAAAAAGCAGTCTCGGCAGAATCTGCCAATCGCGACACCGTTTCCTTCTCCTTGCTCACTGCCATACGGTCAATCAGCAATGCCAACTGCGCCATTTGCAAAGTCTTGCCAACAGGTTCCTCAGCCTTAGCAACGGCTGCAGCGTTTGTTGTGTCATTAGCCTCGTCTGCTTCTAAGGGAGCATCTGTCACCACCACTTCGCCATTTTCAAGTTGCGCAATGAAATCCTCAATACGCACCATCTCGCCAGCCACATCCAAGCGCGACAAACCTTGCTGCATGTCAATTTGCAACTGCTGCAACAAGCTGCGCCCTTTACGCACACGCATGGGGGCAAGCACAGTGAAGCGTGTTCCTTCCGAATAAGAGAGCATGCACTGCGTAACATCCTCCACCGTGTGTCGTTTCACCTCGGCACCACTCACGGGCGAGAAAGTGTGTCCCACACGGGCAAAGAGCAAACGCAAGTATTCATAAATCTCAGTACTCGTTCCCACCGTTGAACGTGGGTTTCTACTGGTCACCTTTTGTTCAATGGCAATGGCGGGTGGCAGTCCTTTAATATAGTCGCATTCGGGCTTGTGCATGCGTCCTAAAAACTGACGTGCATAAGCCGACAAACTTTCCACATAGCGGCGTTGACCTTCGGCATAAAGTGTGTCGAAGGTCAACGACGATTTGCCCGATCCTGAAAGTCCGGTAATCACAATGAGTTTCTCACGCGGAATTTCCAAATCGATGTTTTTGAGGTTGTTCACCCTCGCTCCTTTTATGCGTATTGTTTCGTTCATTCTTTTTTTATTCTTTGGATGGGGAGAGACGTGCATGGCAATGCCTTCTCCTTGTGAAGCATTCATGCAAAATTACGCAATAGTTTTGGGTTAACCCTCACGCTGCATTTGAAATTTTTCCACATAAGTAAGTCGTAAGAATTAGTTTATACTAAGCTGCATGTT
>OQWE01000090.1_pt1 | contig 27437 bp, 25 predicted proteins | sample 1691591 | NCBI WGS metagenome assembly OQWE01 (sample SAMN03418265, study PRJEB22391) | human gut metagenome | biome: human-gut; feature: organic feature; material: feces | host: Homo sapiens | place: Tanzania | collected 2013-01
GTTTCGATCAGCATGACGTTGCCCGCGGCGTATCCGTCCGAGGCGTAGCCGCGGATCCAGTCGCCGTAAAACGGGTCGTCGACCGACTCGGGGCGGTTCGCAACGATCTTCTTGGCGATGACCTCGTAGCTGTAAGCGCACGAGAGCACCGCCGCCAAAACCTCGACCTCGCTCTCATCATAGGCGACACGGACCATGTAGGACGTGTAGGAGAGATTATCGAGCGAGGGCTTCATCGCGTCGATTTCCTCCTGCGTCACTGCAAACTTACCCATGTAACCCTTGTGCACGTCCAGCTCGCCGTTCATCACGTTGATGTACTTGGCGAAGAGGTTCGCCGTCTCGACGCTTTTCGCCTTGGCGACGCCCACGGCGAAAACGATCTGGGACGCCTACAACGAGCACCCCTTTGTGCTCGGCATCCAGAACGGCACGCTGGAGCGTGATAGCGAGTAGCCCTTGGCGAGGTTCGACGCGATGGCGCTCGAGAGCGTGCAGCCCGTGCCGTGCGTATTGCGTGTGGCTATCGCTTCGTGAACGAACGAGCAAACCTCGCCGTTCGGCAGGTACAGCTTGTCTACCTTCCTGCCCTCAAGATGTCCGCCCTTGATAAGCACAGCCTTGCAGCCCAATGCCAAAATGCTGCGTCCTGCAGCATCCATGTCATCAATAGAGCGGATAGAAAGGTTGGAGAGCACTTCCGCCTCGGGAATGTTCGGCGTGAGTAGGGTAGCCATAGGGAGCAAGCGGCTGCAGAACGTGCCCAAGGCGTCCTCCTGCATGAGCATCGAACCGCTCGTAGACACCATTACCGGGTCGACGACGAGCTTTTGCGGAGAATACTGTTGCAGCGTGTCGGCAATAGCCAGAATAGTAGCCTTGTCGTTCACCATTCCTACCTTTATAGCCGTGGGCTTTATGTCGTCCATAACCGCCCGTATCTGTCCTGCCACTATCTCCGGCCGTATGGCTTGAATGGCTTGCACGCCCAATGTGTTCTGCACAGTGACGGACGTGATGGCGGAAGCGGCATAAACGCCTAAAGCCGACATAGTCTTAATGTCAGCCTGAACGCCCGCTCCGCCACAACTATCGGAACCGGCAATGGTAAGTGCGCAAATGTACCTCATGCTCTTTGTTTTTTTTTTTGTCTGGAGGCGCATCCGTTGGTCTTACTACCAAAAGAAAATACGGAATAGAAACAGCTCCGAGCATCACGTCATACCTTATATAATAAGTATGGATGTCTGAAGCAATCCCTGCGGCAGCATTATCTGCGTCAGGTTCTATGGGTATAATCTCAGCAACACAATCGTGAAGCACCCCTTATTTCTTGTTTGTCGAATTAAAACTTTGGCAAAAGTAACCAATTATTAGTGAAAACAGCAATAAGCAAATATAATTTAAGATTTATTCACGCTCTCTACTTTTGTGGCTTTCGCAAACAAGATGTAATTTTGCACTTGCTAAAAACATTACACCTGAAACGTATGAACAAAGATATAATAGACAGACTGAACGAATTGGGCGGCAGCGGAGAACCTTTTCTGTTCGTTGTCGACTACAAAGGCGACAAGGCTTATATTAAGACACTCGCGGAGATTGACCCCTGCGAGTGTCTTTACGACTTCGGCTGTCATACCAACGCCGTTGAAGGCAGCACCAGTCTGCTTCCTGCTGAGATAGAGTGGGAGGTGGAGGCACCGAAGTACGACGAATACGAGCGCAGCTTCAACATTGTGAAGAACAATATGCTGGCTGGCAATAGCTATCTCGCCAACCTGACATGCCAGGTGGCGGTGCGCTGCAACCTTTCTATTGAGGACATCTTCCGCCACTCGAAAGGCAAATACAAGTTGCTGCTGAACAATCCGTCGCAAGGCATAGGTCGGTTCGTGTGTTTCTCGCCCGAAACGTTCGTGCAGATAAGAGGCGGCAGAATCTATTCCTACCCTATGAAGGGCACAATCGACGCTGCGTTGCCCGACGCCGAACAGGTGCTGATGGACGACAAAAAGGAAGCAGCAGAACATGCAACCATTGTAGACCTGATACGCAACGATCTGAACACGGTGGCTGAGGATGTGAAGGTAGAGAAGTTCCGCTTCGTGGACGTTCTGCACACCAATAAGGGCGACATCTTGCAGACAAGTTCGGAGATAAGCGGCAAGTTGCCCTCCGACTACACGCAGCGCATCGGAGACATACTCGCAGCACAACTGCCTGCCGGAAGCATAACGGGTGCGCCTAAGAAGAAAACCTGCCAGATAATAGACGAGGCGGAGACATACCAGCGCGGATTCTATACCGGCATCATGGGAATATACAGCAACGGCGAACTCGACTCTGCCGTAATGATACGATTCGTAGAGCAGACCGACAAGGGAATGTTCTTCAAGGCAGGCGGCGGCATCACGTCGCAGAGCCAGTGCATAAAGGAATACGAGGAGGTGCTGCAGAAGGTGTATCTCCCGATAACAAAATAGACGCAAGTGATAATGCAGCAGTTTGTAGAAACAATAAAGATAAAGGACGGAAAGGCGCTGAACCTAAGTTTTCATCAGTCAAGAATGTGCCGCACGATGCGCCACTTCTTTGCCGATGCGCCGGTGCCTGCGCTCGCCGACGTACTGTCGCCCACGTCCGACATGCAGTTCTACAAGGCAAGGGTCTTGTACGATGGGCAGGGCGTTGTAGATGTGCAATACGCACCCTATACAATGCGCGAGATACGCAGTCTGAAGGTCGTTGTGGACGACCGGATAGACTACTCGTTCAAGAGCGCAGACCGCAGTAGTCTTAATCGTCTTACAGCACAGAAAGGCGACTGCGACGAGATAATAATCGTAAAGAACGGGCTGGTTACGGACACCTCGTTCACAAACATCGCTGTGTTCGACGGCGAGCAATGGCTTACGCCCAGACATCCGCTTCTCATGGGCACAAAGCGCGCCAGTCTGCTCGAAAAGCACATCCTGAAAGAAGCGGATATAAGCGTAGAGGCGTTGATGAGAGCACAGAAAGTGAGCCTCATCAACGCTATGATTGATTTGGGTGAGCGTGAAATAGCCTTAGAGAATGTCATCGGCGCCGACCGCCGTCCAATCGGATTCCGTCCGCCACGTACCGACTTCTAATGAGTGATAAAGTTGCGAATCATGCGCCTTCCTTCCGGAGTGAGTATCGATTCGGGGTGGAACTGTATGCCGTGCACATCGTAGGTGCGGTGTCTTAGCGCCATTACCAGTCCTTCTTCGCTCAGCGCCGTCACTTCCAGTTCGGCAGGAAATTTGTTCTGCTTCACAACCCACGAGTGGTAGCGACCCACAAGTATGTTGTCGGGCATATTGCTGAAGATATAATCGTCGGCAACGATGCTCACCTTCGACTGTATGCCGTGGAACACCGTTGGCAGATTGTGTATATCGGCGCCGAAAACCTCGCCGATAGCCTGCTCGCCGAGGCAAACGCCGAGGATAGGTTTGGTGGGAGCGTACCGGCGTATGACGGCTTTCAGCAAGCCAGCCTCGTCGGGCACGCCCGGACCAGGCGATAGTATAATCTTGTCAAAACGCTCCACATCGTCAAGCTCGAAGCTGTCGTTACGCCAAACGGTTACGTTCACATCAGCGCCTCCTTCTTCGGTTATGTACTGAAATAGATTGTATGTGAAAGAGTCGTAATTGTCAATGAGTAGTATATTCATACTAACAAAGGTATTACAATATTTCTGAATATCAAAATTTTATTTGTAACTTTGCAGAAATTATATACAACAACAACCAGAGTTTTTATATCGTAAAACATGCATACAAGAGAAGAAAAACTGAAAGCGTTCGGACGTATGCTCGATGTGCTCGACACATTGCGCGAGAAATGCCCGTGGGACCGCAAGCAGACTAATGAGTCGTTGCGCCCGAATACCATAGAAGAAACTTACGAACTGTGCGACGCTCTGCTGAAAGACGACGAGCCGAACATCTGCAAGGAGCTTGGCGACGTGCTGCTGCACGTGGGCTTCTACGCACGAATCGGAGAGGAGAAGGGCGAATTTGATATCGCCGACGTGTGCGACAAGCTCGTAGACAAGCTCATCTACCGCCATCCGCATGTATATCATCCGTCGCAGGTGGGTGCGCCCGACCCGAAGCCGTTGCCTTACGGCGAGCAGGCTGACGAGCATCTGGAGAACACGGCGAAGACATCGCAGCAGGTGACGGAGAAGTGGGAGCAGCTGAAGCTGAAGGAGAAGGACGGCAACAAGAGTGTGCTTGCCGGTGTGCCCGACGCTCTGCCGTCGCTCATCAAGGCTTACCGCGTGCAGGACAAGGCGCGCAATGTGGGCTTCGACTGGGAAGACAAGGGCGATGTATGGGCTAAGGTGCGCGAGGAACTCGGCGAACTGGAGGCTGAACTGCGCCGTGAGGACAAGGAGCGCTCTACAGAGGAGTTCGGCGACTTCCTCTTCTCGCTCATCAACGCTGCACGTCTATACAAGATTAATCCGGACACGGCTCTCGAAAAGACAAACGCCAAGTTCATTCGCCGCTTCAACTATATTGAGCAGCACAGCATAAAGATTGGCAAGCCGCTGAAGGATATGACGCTCGGCGAGATGGATGCGCTCTGGAATGAGGCGAAAAACAACGAATAACCATTTAAATAAGGATATTATGAAGAGTCTTGAAATATTGCTGCGTCCTTTCTGTAAGGGAGGCGTAGCACTTCTGTTCCTCGCCTTGCTTATGGCTGCCTGCAACGGTAAACCGGAGAAAGCGCAGCCGGAGAATGCAGCCGAGGCTGAGGAGGTGAACGACACCACCGTCTACGGCGTGTGTGGCGAAGGTACATCAATGCACTCGCTCGAACTGATTACGTCTGCCGGCGACACGCTCGTCTATACGCTTCTTGATCAGGACGCAGAGACCGAGGTGGAGACTCCGTCTGACGTGAAAGGCGGACTCATGGCTGGCGACAAGATGGCTGTGACGGGTCATAAGACGGCTGACGAACTGGTGGCTGACAGAGTGATAAACGTTACATCGCTGCTCGGACATTGGACAAGCATCGACAAGAACTTCACGATAGAGGAGGGCGGAACGGTGCACTCTGCCGTTAAGGCTGAGACCAATCCGTGGACTTCTTGGAAGATTCTCAACGGCAGTCTGCTGCTCAACCGCGACACGTTCGCCATCGATGGTCTGAGCGCCGACTCGCTCTATCTGGAGAACGCAAATGGCATCTTTACATTCAAGAGACAGAAGTAGAGACCGCTCTTTAAACGAAAGAATAATCTCTGCTCTTAAACGAAAGAAGTAAGAAAAACAAGTGGAGATAGTGTAAAACTATGGAACCATTCAAGATACATATACTTGGTTGCGGCAGTGCGCTGCCCACGTTGCGCCATAATCCTTCGGCGCAGGTGGTGGAGATACGCGAGAAGCAGTTTCTCGTCGATTGCGGTGAAGGCACGCAACTGCAGATGCGTCGTTCGAAGATAGGCTTCAACCGTCTTTGCGCCGTGTTCATCAGTCATATTCACGGCGACCATTGCTTCGGACTCATCGGTATGCTCTCGTCGTTCGGCTTGCTCGGACGCACCATGCCGCTCGCTGTCTATGCGCCGAAAGAACTGAAGCCGGTGCTCGACATGCTGCTGGAGACATTCTGCAACGATTTCGACTACGAGATACAGTTTCATGCCGTCGATACGAAGAAGCGTGCCGTCATCTACGAGGATCGCAGTCTGACTGTCGAGTCTATTCCGCTGAAGCATCGTGAGCCGTGCGCCGGTTTCCTCTTCCGCGAGAAGCCGACGCTGCCGCATATACGCCGCGACATGATAGACTTCTACCATATCCCCGTGTCGCAGATAAACAACATAAAGAACGGCGCGTCGTGGACTGACGAAGACGGCAACGTGATACCGAGCAGTAGACTGACACGCCCTGCCGACCCGCCGCGCAGTTATGCTTACTGCAGCGACACTTGCTATCTGCCCGAACTGCATAAGCAGCTTGAGGGCACAACGTGCATCTATCACGAGACGACGTATGCTTCGGAGGATGCGGAGAAGGCTGCGAAGTATTGTCATAGTACGGCGGCGCAGGCGGCTCAGGTGGCTCGTGATGCACATGCTGGTCGTCTGCTGCTGGGTCATTACAGCTCTAAATACGACAATGAGCAGGTGTTGCTTGATGAGGCTCGCTCTGTGTTCCCTGCGTCTGAACTGACGCGTGAGGGCATGGTCGTGGAACTGAAGTAATAAAAATATGCGAGCATAGGTCTTCGATTTGCACTATCTCTAAATAAGATAGGCTGCATCTCAACAATAAAAATATGCGAGCATATTTTGTATTGTCTTCGATTTGCACTATCTTTGCATACAAATAACGTTATATGGGAATTTTTGGATTTTTTAATAAGAACAAGAAAGAAGTTCTTGACAATGGTCTGGAGAAGACAAAACACAGCGTCTTCGACAAGATTTCTCGTGCTGTCATGGGTAAGTCAACTGTCGACGACGAAGTGCTCGATAATCTTGAGGAGGCTCTTATCACATCGGATATCGGTGTTGACACAACCCTGAAGATTATCAAGCGCATCGAGGAACGTGTGGCACGCGACAAGTATGTGTCTACGTCGGAACTTAACAATATCATGCGCGACGAGATTGCATCGCTGCTCACCGAGAATAACACTGCTGATAACGAGGATTGGGAATTGCCTACCGATCACCGTCCGTATGTGATTCTTGTTGTAGGTGTGAACGGCGTTGGCAAGACAACTACCATTGGCAAACTGGCTTATCAGTTCAAGAAATCGGGCAAGAAGGTGTATCTCGGTGCTGCCGACACATTCCGTGCTGCTGCCGTAGAGCAGATTTGCATCTGGGGCGAGCGCGTCGGTGTGCCCGTTGTGAAGCAGCAGATGGGTGCCGACCCTGCCTCTGTAGCTTTCGACACACTCTCTTCGGCTAAGGCTAACGGCGCCGACGTCGTAATCATCGACACCGCAGGACGTCTGCACAACAAGGTGGGCTTGATGAACGAGCTGAAGAAGATAAAGGATGTTATGAAGAAGGTGCTGCCCGAAGCACCCGACGAAGTGCTGCTCGTGCTCGACGGCAGTACCGGTCAGAACGCTTTCGAACAGGCAAAGCAGTTCTCGCAGGTTACACAGATCACATCGCTTGCCATCACTAAGCTCGACGGAACAGCGAAGGGTGGTGTGGTTATCGGCATAAGCGACCAGCTTAAGGTGCCGGTGAAGTATATCGGACTCGGCGAGTCGATGGAGGCATTGCAGCTCTTCAACAAGCGTCAGTTCGTCGATTCGTTGTTCAAGAAGTAATTATGAAGAAAGGACAGGTAGATATTATAACTATGGGCTGCTCAAAGAACCTTGTCGACAGCGAGAAGCTGATGACACTTTTCGAGCAGGCTGGATATCATTGCACCCACGACGCAAAGCGCATCGAGGGCGAAATTGTTGTTATCAACACTTGCGGCTTCATTGAGGACGCAAAGCAGGAGAGCATCGACACCATTCTCGAACTCGTTCAGGCTAAGGAAGAGGGCAAGATAAGCAAACTCTTCGTTATGGGTTGTCTCTCGCAGCGCTATCAGAAGGAGCTCGAGGAGGAGATTCCGCAGGTGGACAAATATTACGGCAAGTTCAACTTCAAGCAGTTGCTTACCGACCTTGGCAAACCCGAAGAGCCTACATGCTCTGGCGCTCGCCATATCACCACGCCGCATCACTATGCCTACATAAAGATTAGCGAGGGATGCGACCGCCGTTGTGCCTATTGTGCTATACCTATCATCACCGGTAAGCATGTCAGCCGTCCAAAGGAGGAGATTCTGGAGGAAGTGCGCGAACTCGTGGCTAATGGCGTGAAGGAGTTTCAGATAATCGCTCAGGAACTTACATATTATGGTGTGGATATCGACGGCAAGCGTCACATTGCCGATCTTATCTCGGACATTGCAGATATAAAAGGCGTGAAGTGGATTCGCCTGCACTACGCTTATCCTAATCAGTTCCCGTTCGAACTGCTCGACGTAATTCGCGAGAAGCCTAACGTATGCAAGTATCTCGACATCGCTCTGCAGCACATCTCCGACAATATGCTCACACGTATGCACCGCCATGTTACTAAGGCAGAGACAATGGAGTTCATCGAGCGTATCCGCAAGGAGGTGCCGGGTCTGCATCTGCGTACAACGCTACTCGTCGGATTCCCTGGCGAGACAGAGGACGACTTCAAGGAACTTGTAGAGTTCGTGAAGTGGGCACGTTTCGAGCGTATGGGTGCTTTCGCCTACTCTGAGGAGGAAGGCACATATAGCGCCGAACATTACGAGGACGATGTGCCTGCTGAGGTTAAGCAGCGCCGTCTCGACAAGCTCATGGCTGTGCAGCAGCGCATCAGTGCTGAGGTGGAAGCCGCTAAGGTAGGCAGCGTTCTAAAGACCATCATCGACCGCAAGGAGGGCGATTACTATGTAGGTCGTACAGAGTTCTGCTCGCCTGAGGTAGACCCGGAGGTGCTCATCAAGGCTACGCGCCGTCTGCGTGTCGGCTCGTTCTACGATGTGCGCATCACAGACAGTGACGACTTCGACCTCTATGGCGAAGTGGAATAAATAGTATCATCACAATCTTACACAATCTCACCTTATATTATATATGAACAATAAGGAATACATCACCGAGTTGTCTCGTCGTACGGGATATTCGCAGGAGAACACTCAGCGCATGGTGCGTTGCGTGTTGGAGTCTATTGCCTCTACGTTCGATGAAGGTGAGAATGTGTCTGTGCCCGATTTTGGCACTTTCGAACTGAAGAAACGCATGGAACGCATCGTTGTCAATCCGTCTACGGGACAGCGTATGCTCGTTCCGCCGAAGATTGTGCTCAACTTCAAGCCGGCTTCTTCCGTGAAGAACAAGATGAAGAAAGGAGACGACGCGAATGGCTAAGGTGAACGATTTTGCTCGCGAACTGAGCGAGAAGTACGGCTTGTCGCTTGGTGACGCTTCCGACTTTGTCAGCGCAATGTTCGATGTCGTTAAGGAAGAACTTGACGGCGCCGACAGTTCGGTGAAGATAAAAGGCTTCGGCACTTTCAAGGTGTCGGCAGTTGGTGCACGCGCCAGTGTCGACGTAAATACCGGCGAACGTATCATTATAGATGGACGCAACAAGATTTCGTTTACTCCCGAGGTTTTGCTGCGCGATCGTGTGAACCGTCCGTTCGTGCAGTTCGAGACCGTCGTGCTCAACGATGGCGTCGACTTTTCTGAGATTGATGAGGAAAGCGAGGAAGAACTTGATTCTGTAACAGAAACGGAACCTCAGGGTGTGCAGTTGTCCCCAACTGCACCAACCAGTCAGCCAACCGATCAATCAACCGATCAACCTACACATTCTGAGCAACCTCAAGGGGTGCAGTTGTCCCCAACTGCACCAACCAGTCAATCGACAGATCATTATTCTCCCTCTGCGACAGCATCAAAGGCAGTGAACACAGAGGAGCATCGTGATATGGCTCGTCGTCTGATGACGCCAAAGACTGAAACTATAGAAGAAGGCAGCGAGAACTCGGACGACAAAACAACCGCAACTGCCCCTGAAGCAGACGATGAAGGCATAGTAATAGGCAGATGCAGACAGCGCAGTCCGCGTATTATGTATGTCCTCACCATCGCTTCGTTCCTTATTCTCGTTAGTCTTGGCATCGGCATGTACTTCCTCTATCAGCGTATTGAGGAGAAGAACCATGTGATAGATCGACTTGAGAGCCGCCTTTATGCTCAGCAGGCAACAGCGGAAGCCGTTGAACCACAGTCGGCAGTTGCTGTTCAGGACACCATTGCGTCTAAAGATTCATTGCATGCAGCAGAATTGCGTGCCGCTGAGAAGCATGCAGCAGAAAAGCTCGCGGCAGAAAAAGCAAAGCAGCATAAGAAAGATTTGATTGCTGCGGCAAAGTCGGTACAGGCTTCCAAGACTTCAGCCGGCAAGTCTGCTCCTACAGCAGCGGCTACCGCCACTACACCTTCAGATTACAACTACGACACTCGCGTGCGCACGGGTGCATATATAATAGTAGGTGTAGCCAAGACAGTGACCGTTCAGCCCGGTCAGACCCTCGCTTCGATAAGTAAGGCTTATCTCGGCGAAGGCATGGAATGCTACGTCGAGGTGCTTAACAATCGCCATAGTGTAAAGGCTGGCGAAAAGTTAAAAATACCCCAACTGAAGCTAAAACCGCGTAAAAGATAAAGTAAGAGTAACATTTTGTAAATTTTTGCTTGTTACTTTCAAAAATAAATTGTAACTTCGCCTGCGAAATATTAATCAAACTTTTATTAACTTAATAACAAACAGGCAGATGAAGAAATACAACTTTAATGCAGGACCTTCTATTCTTCCTCGCGAAGTGATCGAAAACACAGCAAAACAGATTTTGGATTTTAACGGTTCAGGTCTTTCTTTGGCTGAGATTAGCCATCGTGCAAAAGATTTTCAACCGGTTGTTGATGAGGCAGTTGCTCTCATCAAGGAACTCTTGAAGGTGCCAGAAGGCTACTCTGTATTGTTCCTCGGTGGTGGTGCTTCTTTGGAATTCTGCATGGTTCCTTTCAATTTCCTTATCAAGAAGGCAGGCTATCTCAACACAGGTACATGGGCAAAGAAGGCTTTGAAAGAGGCTAAGCTCATAGGCGAAGCTGTAGAAGTAGCATCGTCTGCTGACGCTGGCTATACCTTCTATCCGAAGGATTATGAATGCCCGACAGACCTCGACTATTTGCATATCACAACTAACAATACTATTTATGGTACCGAAATCCGCAAGGAGCCGGAAGTACCCGTAAGACTTATCGGCGATATGTCTTCTGATATCTTCAGCCGTCCTATCGACGTCGCTAAGTACGACTGCATCTATGCAGGCGCCCAGAAGAACCTCGCTATGGCTGGTGTTACCCTCATCATCGTAAAGGATGACTGCTTGGGTAAGGCTCCGCGTCAGATTCCTACAATGCTCGACTACCGTACACACGTAGAGAAGGGCTCTATGTTCAACACACCTCCAGTAGTTCCTATCTACTGCGCTCTCGAGACACTGCGCTGGATCAAGGCTCAGGGTGGAGTAGAGGAGATGGCACGCCGTGCTGAGGCTCGCGCAAAGGTGCTCTACGACGAAATCGACCGCAACAAGTTGTTCCGTGGTACAGTAGAGAAGGACTCTCGTTCTCTGATGAACATCTGCTTCGTTATGAACGACGAGTACAAGGATCTTGAGAAGCCGTTCTTAGAGTACGCTACACAGCGTGGTATGGTCGGCATCAAGGGTCACCGTTCGGTAGGTGGCTTCCGCGCAAGCTGCTACAACGCTATGCCTATGGAAGGCGTTGAGGCTCTCGTTAAGTGCATGCAGGATTTTGAAAAGGAACATTAATAAATAGTATAGCTATGAAAGTATTAGTGGCAACAGAGAAACCGTTTGCAAAGGCAGCGGTTGACGGCATTAAGGCTGAGATAGAAGGTGCAGGCAACGAACTCGTTTTGCTTGAGAAATATACAGAAAAGCAGCAGCTTCTCGACGCTGTGGCTGACGCTGACGCAATGATCGTGCGCTCAGACAAGGTTACACCTGAAGTGCTCGACGCTGCAAAGCAGCTTAAGATTGTTGTACGTGCCGGTGCTGGTTACGACAATGTCGATTGTGCTTACGCAAAGGAGAAGAACGTTGTTGTTGAGAACACACCTGGTCAGAACTCTAATGCTGTGGCTGAGCTCGTATTCGGTTTGCTCGTTTACGGCGTGCGCAACTTCTACAACGGCAAGTCGGGTAGCGAGTTGAAGGGCAAGAAGCTCGGTATTCTCGCTTTCGGCAACGTAGGTAGAAACGTGGCTCGCATCGCTAAGGGCTTCGAAATGGAAGTTTACGCTTACGACGCTTTCTGCCCGAAGGAGGCTATCGAGGCAGCTGGCGTTAAGGCAGTTGACTCTCAGGACGCTCTCTTCGAGAACTGCGACATCGTTTCGCTGCACATCCCTGCTACTCCTGAAACAAAGCAGAGCATCAACGCTGCTCTTGTTGGCAAGCTCCACAAGAACGGCATCCTCATCAACACAGCTCGTAAGGAAGTTATCAACGAACCCGAACTCCTTGCCCTCATGGCAGAACGCACCGACCTGAAGTTCATCACAGACATCATGCCGGACGCTAACGAAGAGTTCCAGAAGTTCGAAGGCAGATACTTCTCTACACCTAAGAAGATGGGTGCTCAGACAGCAGAGGCTAACACCAACGCTGGTATCGCAGCTGCTAAGCAGATCAACGCTTTCTTCGCTGACGGCTGCACTAAGTTCCAAGTTAACAAGTAATTAAGTAAAAATCCCCGATAACCCCACCCCTTTGCCCCATAGGGAGGACATAGTGGTGGGGTTTTTAAAATATATCACACAATGGCAACAGTAAAACCATTCCGTGGCGTACGTCCACCGCAAGACCTTGTTGAAGAAATAGCATCACGTCCTTACGACGTGCTCGATAGTGAAGAGGCAAGAGCAGAGGCAGGCGATAACGAGAAGAGTCTTTATCATATCATCAAGCCGGAAATCGACTTCGAGCCGGGCACAAGCGAGTACGACCCACGCGTTTACGAGAAGGCTGCCGCTAACTTCAAGATGTTCCAGGAGAAGGGTTGGCTTCGTCAGGACGCAGACGAGAACTATTATATCTACGCTCAGACCATGAACGGCAAGACTCAGTACGGACTTGTTGTGGGTGCTTTCGTCAACGACTATCTCGACGGCACAATCAAGAAGCACGAGCTGACACGCCGCGACAAGGAGGAAGACCGCATGAAGCATGTTCGCGTCAACGACGCTAACATCGAACCGGTGTTCTTCGCTTATCCTGACAACGAGGTGCTCGACGCGCTCATCAAGCGCTACGCTGCAACAAAACCCGAGTACGACTTCGTTGCTCCCGACGACGGCTTCGGCCATCAGCTCTGGGTTGTCAGCGACAAGGCAGATATCGACGTAATCACCAAGGAGTTTGCTAAGATGCCGGCTCTCTACATCGCCGACGGTCACCACCGCAGCGCCGCAGCTGCTCTCGTTGGCGCAGAGAAGGCTAAGAACAATCCTAACCACAAGGGCGACGAGGAGTACAACTACTTCATGGCTGTTTGCTTCCAGGCATCGCAGCTCACCGTGCTCGACTATAACCGAGTTGTAAAGGACCTCAACGGACTTACATCAGAGCAGTTCCTCGACGCTTTGCGCGAGAACTTCGAGGTTGAGGACAAGGGTGAGGCTATCTACAAGCCGCAGCACCTGCACGAGTTCTCACTCTACCTCGATGGTCACTGGTTTGCTCTCAATGCCAAGCAGGGCACATACGACGACCACGACCCGATTGGCGTTCTCGACGTAGACATCTCGAGTCGTCTTATCCTCGACAAGGTTCTCGGCATCACCGACCTGCGTTCAGACAAGCGCATCGACTTCGTAGGTGGTCTCCGCGGTCTCGAAGAGCTGAAGCGTCGCGTAGACAGCGGCGAGATGCGCATGGCGCTCGCCCTCTATCCGGTTTCAATGAAGCAGATTATTGATATCGCCGACAGCGGAAAGATCATGCCGCCGAAGGCAACATGGTTTGAGCCTAAGCTTCGCTCAGGACTCGTCATCCACAAGCTGTCGTAACATAGTAGTAGATAAGTGAATAAGCAACGAGTAGACAAGGTGGTTTGCATAAACATTTGTTATGCATCTCGCCTTGTCTACTTGTCAATTTAATATCAATGGAGCAAAAAGACGAATTTCTTACAATCACAGACACACCCGCAGAAGGCTTTTACAGCGAGAAACGCAGTAAGTTTCTCGCTTTTGCCTTTCATGTCACTTCCGAAGAGGAGGTGAAGCAATACGTAGCAGAGTTTCGCAAGAAGTATTATGACGCACGCCATGTGTGCTGGGCATACATGCTCGGTGCCGACCGCACCGATTTCCGTGCCAACGACGACGGCGAGCCGAGCAGCACAGCCGGCAAGCCCATCCTCGGACAGATCAACAAGAACGAGCTGACCGACATTCTTATTATCGTCGTGCGCTATTACGGAGGTGTCAATCTTGGCACAAGCGGACTTATTGTTGCCTATCGCACTGTAGCGGCAGAGGCAATAGCCAACGCAGAGATTGTAAGTCAGTTCGTAGAGGAGGAGGTTGTTTTCGATTTTCCTTACATTATGATGAACGACGTAATGAAAATCATCAAGGATATGTCGCCGCGCATCATCAGCCAGACCTACGACAATACCTGCGAGATGAAACTCTCAATTCGTAAGTCGGAGGCTCCAATGCTTAAAGCCAAGTTAGATAAACTTGCGTTTAAAGACGATTAGTTGAAAATATCCCCCATATCTTCCAGAATCGCCGTAACCATCACATCCTAAGCGCAATAAAGGCTGGGAGATATCCCTTTTTAAAGGATATCTTCCAGCCTATCTTCCAGCTTTTGGAGCTATCTTCCAGCTATTATTTACAGCATTGCTGCTGCCGAACGTATTTTGCTCAAGATTGTAGATAAGTGAGAGTCTTGTCTTGCAGTCTGAAGGTTATACTCACTCTGCATATTAACAAGCATGTAAGCCTTGATGCCAAGAGCAGCCTCAATGCGCAAAGCATAATCGGTAGTCATGGGACGTTTGCAATTAAGTATCTCGTTAAAAACCGTGTAAGAACAGTCGATTATCATAGCAAACTTACGCTGAGATATTCCGCGTGCCTCAAGTTCATCCTTTACTATCTCGCCTGGATGTACAGGAGATGAAGGTACCAAGTCATTTATACTATATGTCTTTATATTCTCCATACTATTTACTTATAATGGTTACTAATATCTAACAGACGACAAACTTTTATAGTTATGTCGTCTATATTATCCTTGACTATAAATTCCAAACGATACTGTTTTCCACACCTAACAGAAGAAATGCCTTTTTTGTTGCCAACGAGAACTTCATAGTTTAATGATCTAAACACAAATAAATCTTCTATGCATTTGGCATTTGCAAGTGCAACTACTGCTTTTTGATAGCTACGTACAACTTCTGGTTGATATCGATGTTTCTTGTCACTTGTTTTTCCTTTGAAATATAAGTCTTGCAGATATTCTTTGTCAAACTCTATATTCATACAGCAAAGTTAATCCTTTTTAGCGATATTCACAAAATATCGAACATTTAAAATGGTTTGTGTTGTGAAATATTTAACTTTCGTCAAATCAGTAGCTGTTTTATAAACAGAATCGTAGGTTTCGCAAAATATAGCAGGCGTAAGTCTGCTTTTATTAAAAATTTCTATTACTTTTGTGGAAAATAAAGCAAAAGCATGGAAGGAATGAAAATGAACAGATTATTCTTTACGACTATTCTTGTTGCGTCAGCCATAACCGCCAACGCACAGACCAACGTTGAAACAGATTCGCTCACCATGGAAACCATGATGCACAATCTGCCGGAAGTGATGATAAAGGGATCGCGCCCCATTGTCAAGGCAGAGCGTGGCATGCTGTCGTACAATATGCCGTTGCTGCTGAAGCAGTTGCCTGCCGACAATGCTTACGAGGCTTTGACACGCATACCTGGCATCAGCGATGCTACCGGCAAAATATCCTTTTCGGGCAACGAGGTGACGCTGATTGTAAACGGACAAGCCACCACATTGACACAGGAGCAACTGGCTGAGCGTCTGAAGGCTATGCCAGCCGCACAGTTGGCAAAAGCCGAGGTGATGCTGTCTGCTCCTGCTCGCTATCATGTGCGTGGAATGGCTATCAATATCGTAACGAAAGATTATGCCGGCACCAATCAGTTGTCAGGACAAATCATTGGCGGCATGGAGCAAAACAAATACGCCAAAGGGTTTGGCAATGTGTATCTTTCCATGCAAAGAGGCAAGTTCGGACTGGATGCGCAATACAAATTAGTAAACGGCAATTCGTATGGTGAATCTTCACGCATAGCCAATCATCCACTTGCCAATAATCGTGTGCACTATACTGATGAGACGGGACAAAAGTCGTTCGGCATCACGCACGACTACCGACTGGGTATGAATTACGCCTTTAGCAAAAATCATCGTCTCGACGTAGCCTATACGGGACAGTGGGACAAGACAAGTTCAAACAGCCAGACGACAGGATCAAGTATCAGCGGAATGCATCGTGGCAGTCACGAGTATCTGCAAAATGTAGACGCTAACTACACGCTTCCTTTTGGTCTCACCCTTAGCGGTTCGTACACCTACTATCGCACGCCTCAGCAACAAACGCTCGACGGTACGCTGACGGCTGAAAACATGACGGGCACAGAACGTAATCTGACAAGTGGCAGTGAGCAGACCATCAACAAATGGATGTTCACTGCCGACCAAACTCATTCCTTGGCACACGGTTGGGGATTGTCCTACGGCGTAAAGGGGCAGTTCACGAGCAACAAGAGTTATCAGACCACCATCGACAAGGATGGAAACGTTTTGCCCGATGGTACAAGTAGCGTCGACATCAACGAGCGGATATGGAACATGTACGCCGGTTTCAGCAAGCAGATAAACAAGGCTGTTAGCGTTGAAGCCTCCGTCGCTGCCGAGCAATATCACTCGCCCGTGTGGAATAAATGGCGCGTGTATCCTACGCTCAATGCTTTGTGGAAAGTCAACGATAACCATTTGCTCAACCTCTCGTTCAGTTCCGATTCCGAGTTCCCGAGCTATTGGTCTACAATGAGCAATGTGTTCTATGCGTCTACATACACCGAGATACACGGCAATCCTGATTTAAAACCCAGCTCTTATTATAATGTCAACCTGATGTGGCAGATAAAACGACGCTATACGCTTATGGCTTTTGCAAGTCTGAAACCCGACTATTTCGTGCAGTTGCCCTATCAGACAACAGACCGCATGGCTGTAATAATGAAGGAGACCAACTTCGACCATTCAAATAGCTACGGACTGCAAGCCTCTGCCATATTCAGTGCAGGCAAATGGCTAAACGGCAATGTGTTTGCAGTAGGCACCCTCAAGCACGACAAGAGCCACCATTTCTTCGACTTGCCATTCAACCGCAGGAAACTGTCTGTTATATTTGGTGGTACAGCATCCGTAAAACTCTGTAGTACGCAAGACCTGCGCCTTATTCTTAACCCGTTCTTCCAGTCGAAGGCAATACAAGGTGTCTACGACATCAATCCAATCTTTAGCATGGATGCCAAACTGCAGTGGTCGTCGCACGACGGTAAATGGGGCGTGCGCCTCAATGGCAGCAACATCTTCAACAACCGCTTCGACACCCATTCCGTGCAGGGCAACCAAGACTATCGTATGAAGGTCAACTACAACTGGGCGTCCTTCACCCTTGCCGTTATCTATAAGTTCGGCGGCTATAAGGAGAAAACGGTGAAAGAAGTAGACACCTCACGCATGGGTCACTAAACTATAAAATTGTAGTATACTATTTGTCGTTTGTTCTGTACTCTCTTGGCGAAACGCCCAGTTCCCTGCGCACGTATTTTCCCCCAAAAGAAAGGTTGTCGAATCCTGTTTAGCGAGCTATTGTTGCCGTTCGGCAAGATAAAGGTTAAACAAAAGGCTTTGCCATGTTACCATAGCCTGGTAATGATGTTCCCGCTATGCGGTAATGGTGTTACCGAAGCGTGGTAATGATATTCCCACCATGCGGTAATGGTGCTCGAACGAAGAAATCGACCAAGAGAGAGAACTGAAAAAAACTAAAGAGGTTCCTTATAAAAAAAGATAGCAATAATTGCATTAAGCCCAATTATTGCTATCTTTTTTTATTCTATTGTTGACAATGCTCGTTTCATTTGTCGTTTTCGTTAAACGATTCTTTCAGACCATGAGACGAAAAAAATATGCCCACACAATTTATTTCGTTTTCTTCAATCCCTTGTATGCAAGGAATGCGACGACGAGGGCGGCGAGAGCGAGCAGGACGTAACCGATTTCGTGACTGTACTGCAGAGCCTGCTCGTAAACGTCCTTTGTAGTCTTAAGGTTGGTGTACTTGTAGATGCCCCAACCGATCATGGCGAGCACCGTGTTCCATACGCCTGCGCCGAGAGTGGTGTAGAGGAGGAATTTGCCGACGTGCATGCCCGAGAGACCTGCCGGGATGCTGATGAGCTGGCGGACAGCCGGCACGAGACGTCCGAAGAATGTAGACGTAGCGCCATGCTTGCGGAAGAATGTTTCGGCTTTCTCTACGGCGGCACGGTCGATGAGGCACATGTGACCGATGCGGCTGTCAGCAAACTTGTAGATGATAGGTCTGCCGAGCCACTTGGCAATGTAATAGTTGATGAGCGCACCGAGGTCGGCACCTATTGTGGCGAACACCACAACGAGCACGAAGCTCATGCCGCTGTCGGGGTCCATAGCCTTCCATGCTGCCGGCGGAACAACCACCTCAGACGGGAAGGGGACGAACGAACTCTCGATAGCCATAAACAATGTGACAACCCAATAGTTGAGATTGTCGAGAATCCAAAGGAAAAGTTCTGCTGTATTCATTTCTTTACTCTTTTGCTTTTAACGATATGCTTTTGTATGTGCGTGGGCAAGGGCAGAATGCCCATACCACCTGCTTTTACTCTTTTACTCTTTCATAGTTGAAGTAGTCCTTCGGGTCCATACCCGTGGGGAAGTATTCGCTGAGAACCTTGCGCGCCTCTGCCGGGTTCTGCTGGCATGCGATGTTGAGATACTTCAAGTATTCGTCATGCTTCTGCAGCTGTCTGCAGCACGCAGCCAGATAAGCCGCGCCCTCGTCGCCTTGGTTGTGATGCGCCTCGTGATAGGTCTTGAACATGCGGTAGGCGATGGTGGGGTAGCCGCAGTCGTACACCGAGATGGCTATGCGGAAGAATATCTCGTGAGAGAAATGCGTAGACTGCAGAGCCTTCACGAAACTCTTTATTGCCTCCTTTACGCGTCCGTTCTCCAGCAGTATGTGTCCGCGTATCACGTTTATCTCGCTGCGGTTGCAGTCGGGGTCTTTAAGCGTCTCGTTGAGACACTCGAGCGCCTGCTCCACATGTCCGAGCAGCGAAAGCGTGAACGCACGGCACTGGTTCACCTCAGCCGTGCTTAAGTTGCACTTCTCATAGCATTCCAGCGCCTTGTTGTACTGCGGCATCGCCTCCTCCGGTTTGCCCATGTTGAGCAGGCAGTTGCCCACGAACATGTACGCCGCGCCCTCGTCGGGGCACAGCTTAAGGAAACGCTGGTAGTAGTCCATAGCGTCTTTGAAGTTGCCGAGCGAGAACAGTCCGTTAGCCTTGTTAAGCAGTGCCTCCTCGTCCTCGGGGTCGATGGCGATGGAGTATTCGCTCGATGTTATCGAGTCGTTGATGCGGTTGCTCATGAGCTGCGTTACGGCGAGCGAGTTCCAGTATTTGCCAGAGTAGGGATCCTCGTCGAGCAACTGTTCGAAAATCTGTTCGCTCTGCTCGTAGTCGCCCTTGGCGAAAGCTATGCGCGCCTTCACCTCACGATAGTCGAGCAGGTCGTCCTCGTCGCTCAGAGCGAGCCACTTGGCAGCTATGTCGGGTTGATTATAGTCGATGAAAATGGTAGCAATGTCGAGCACGTAGTCGGGCACGTCGTCCTCGTCAATCTGGTGCATCGCGTTGCTGAGGAAGCTGTCAGCCTCCGCTACATTGCCGCGCGCAATCTTTATCTCAGCCTGCAGATAGAGGCAGTCGAGGTCGAGCTGGTCGGCAACCATGTCAGCGTAGTGTTGCGCAGTGTCGATGTCTTTGTTGTCGATAAGTGCTATGCGCCCCTTGAACACCAGTGGCATAGCGGCTCCAGGGTGTAGTTGGATGGCATAGTCAAGAACGTCAACAGCTTCCTTTCTCTTGCCACTGTCATAATAATACTCGGAGATGTCCGACAGCTCATCGCTACCGAAGTACTCCGAACGGCCTTCCTGCAGCGAAGCCTCGTATCGGCGTAGTGTCTCTTGAAACTCAGGACTGTTGAAATAATTCTCTTTTTTCTCCATCAATTATAAATGTTGAATGTTGGGTGTGGAGTGGCGTGAGGTTGTGCAATTGCTGCAACCAAGCGTCGCTCTAAGCCCAACATTCAAAGAAAGGTTTTATATGTTTACTTTTTTTGCTTTGCCCAAGCGTCCTTCAGACCCACAGTCTTGTTGAACACGAGGTTCTCGGCTGTAGAGTCGAGGTCTGCCATGAAGTAGCCGATGCGCTGGAACTGCAGATACTGTCCCGGCTTGCAGTCGGCAGCGAAGTTCTCTACGTAGCAGTTCTCGATGGTCTTGAGGCTCTCCGGGTTGAGCAGTTCGCGGAAGTCGCGCTCGTCAGCCGACGGGTTCTCAACGCAGAACAGACGGTCGTAGACGCGCACCTGAGCCTTGTGGCAGTGGTCGGCAGAAACCCAGTGGAGTGTGCCCTTCACCTTGCGGTTCGCACCCTCAAGACCGCTCTTGCTGATCGGGTCGTACTCTGCCTGAATCTCGATGATGTTGCCCTCGGCGTCCTTTGTGCAGCCAGTGCACTTCACGATGTAAGCGTTCTTCAGGCGCACCTCCTTGCCCGGAGTCATGCGGAAGAACTTCTTCGGAGCATCCTCCATGAAGTCGTCGCGCTCGATCCAGAGATTGCGCGAGAAGGTGATGGTGTGTGTGCCGTCAGCCTCGTTCTCCGGGTTGTTGATAGCCTCCATCTCCTCGGTCTGACCCTCAGGATAGTTGGTGATGACGAGTTTAACCGGGTTGAGCACGGCAGAAACACGCAGCGCGCGCTTGTTCAGATCCTCGCGAACGGCAGCTTCGAGCAGCGCCATGTCGTTGAGAGCGTCGAACTTGGTGTAGCCGATTGAGTCGATGAACTTGCGTACAGACTCGGGCGAGTAGCCGCGGCGGCGCATACCAGAGAGTGTCGGCATACGCGGGTCGTCCCAACCCGACACGAATTTCTCCTCGACGAGAGCCAGGAGCTTGCGCTTCGACATCATTGTGTATGTAAGGTTCAGACGGTTGAACTCGATCTGACGCGGGCGGAAATCGTGCAGGTTCTCTGTCTCGCCGCGCATCTCCTTCAGATAGTCGATGAACTTGTCGTAGAGTGGGCGGTGAGGCACAAACTCGAGCGTACAGATAGAGTGGGTTACGCCCTCGAAGTAGTCGCTCTGTCCGTGAGCGAAGTCGTACATCGGGTAAGCGTGCCACTTTGTGCCGGTGCGGTGGTGCGGAGTGTGGATGATGCGATAGATGATCGGGTCGCGGAAGTGCATGTTCGGGTTAGCCATGTCGAGCTTAGCACGGAGCACCATGCTGCCCTCTACAGCTTCCGGAGTATTCATCTCGTTGAAGAGCTTGAGGCTCTCCTCAACGGGGCGGTCGCGGTAAGGCGAAGCAACGCCCGGAGTGGTAGGTGTACCCTTCTGCTCAGCAATCTGCTCGGCAGTCTGCTCGTCGATGTATGCGTGTCCGTTCTGGATCATCCATACGGCGAAGTCCCAAAGCTTCTCAAAATAGTCGGAAGCGTAGTATATGTTGCCCCATTTGAAACCGAGCCAAGAGATGTCGTTGAGGATGTTCTCAACGTACTCGTTGTTCTCCTTTGTAGGGTTGGTATCGTCGAAGCGCAGGTTGCAGACACCGTTGTACTTCTCAGCCACACCGAAGTCCATGCAGATAGCCTTAGCGTGTCCGATGTGCAGATAGCCGTTAGGCTCTGGCGGGAAGCGCGTCTGTATGCGTCCGGCGTTCTTGCCCTCAGCGAGGTCCTGCTCGACGAGCTGCTCTACGAAACTCAAATTCTTCTCTTCTACTGTCTTTTCTTCTGTAATTGCCATATATTTAGACTTTTCTGTTTCTTTCTTTCGTTACATTTATTATATAGTATCGTGCAAAGTTACGATTTTTCAGTGATGTGAGCAATTTTATGTAGTCAATAATTTTTTTTATTCGCTCTATTTTGTTACTTTTGTGCTCAGATTGATAATCGGATGTACATATCGTATTCGATTCAGCAAATATTTAACTTAAACAAAATATAATAGTTATGAAACCAACACTTTTCCTCCTCGCTGCAGGTATGGGCAGCCGTTACGGCGGTCTGAAGCAGCTCGACGAGCTCGGTCCTCACGGTGAGACAATCATGGATTACAGTATCTACGACGCTATCAACGCTGGCTTCGGCAAGCTCGTGTTCGTTATCCGCAAGGATTTCGAAGAAGACTTCCGTCGCATCGTTCTCTCTAAATACGAAGGTCATATCCCGTGCGAGCTCGTTTTCCAGAGCCTCGACGCGCTGCCTGAGGGCTTCACATGTCCGGATGGTCGCACAAAGCCTTGGGGTACAAACCACGCGTTGATGATGGGCGCAAGCGTAATCAACGAGCCGTTCGCAGTGCTCAACTGCGACGACTTCTACGATCGCGACGCATTCCGCGTAATGGGCAAGTGGCTCAGCGAACTGCCTGAGGGTTCTACAGGCAAGTATGCTATGGTGGGCTTCCGTGTAGGCAACACTCTCTCTGAGAGCGGCACCGTTAGCCGTGGCGTGTGCGAGAACGACGAGCACCATCACCTTACATCTGTCGTAGAGCGCACAAAGATTCAGCGCTTCGACGGCGTTGTGAAGTATCTCGACGACGACAACGAGACATGGGTAGAGATTCCTGATACAACTCCGGTTTCTATGAACTTCTGGGGCTTTACACCCGACTACTTCAAGCACAGCGAGGAGTACTTCAAGGAGTTCCTTTCTGACCCGAAGAACATGGAGAACCTCAAGAGCGAGTTCTTCATCCCATTGATGGTGGACAAACTCATCCACGACGGCACCGCTACATGCGAGGTGCTCGACACCACATCTAAGTGGTTCGGCGTAACTTATCCTGAGGATCGTCCGGACGTAGTGGCTAAGTTCCAGAAGCTTGCCGACGAGGGTGTTTATCCTGCAAAGATGTTCTAAGGAAAGCATCACAATAATTTATTGTTATCATAGCGAGGAGCTGCGCAGAAACGGTAGGTTTCGGCGTGGCTCCTCGTTTTTTATGGCTATTTACTCTGCGGTTTTGTTTGTGTTTTCATTAAAAATTAGTAATTTTGCAGCCGAAAATAAATGTAGCAGTATCGTATACTTTATACATTATTATATAGAGTGCTTGGTAAACCTCTCAAAAAACAAGATTATGCAGAAAAACAAGAAAAACGTGAGTGTGCTGTTTTTGCTTTTCAGTACGCTTTTCTGCGTTTGTCTTATTACGGCAAACGTGCTTGAGACAAAGCAAATTGCGTTAGGTCCGATTAGTGTAACTGGCGGATTAATCGTATTTCCCGTTTCGTACATCATCAACGACTGCGTTTGTGAGGTATGGGGTTATGGAAAAACCCGATTGCTTATATGGTTGGGTTTCGCTATGAATTTCCTATTTGTCCTCTTCGGAGCATTGTGCGACATACTGCCCGCTGCGCCTTACTGGCATAACGAAGAAGGATTCCACGCTGTGTTCGGACTTGCGCCGCGTATTGCTTTCGCTTCATTCCTCGCATTTATCGTGGGTTCGTTCGTAAACGCTTATGTGATGAGTCGCATGAAACTGTCGTCGGGCGGTAAGCACTTCTCCGCTCGCGCCATACTCAGTACGGTGTACGGCGAGGCAGCCGACTCGATTATCTTCTTCCCGCTTGCGCTCGGAGGAGTTATCCCGATGAAGGAACTGCCCGTGCTTATGATTTCGCAGGTAGTGCTTAAGACACTCTATGAGATAATCGTTCTGCCTCTTACCATACGCGTGGTGCGCTGGACAAAGAAGTTCGAGGGCGAGGACAACTTCGATACCGGAATGAACTATAGTATCTGGCGAATATTCAATATCTAAAACAACGTTCAGAGGTTAATGTATTTTTTAATAGTATATATATAATAAGTATATAAATGGCAGCAAATTCAGATAATCGCCGTGATGAGGGCTTGCAGGCTCTCGGAGCAAAGACAAAATATCGTGACGACTATGCACCGGAAGTGCTCGAAACATTCGTCAACAAGCATCAGGGCAACGACTACTGGGTGCGTTTCAACTGCCCGGAGTTCACATCGCTGTGCCCGATTACCGGTCAGCCCGACTTCGCGGAGATACGCATCTCGTATGTGCCCGACGTGAAGATGGTGGAGAGCAAGAGTCTGAAACTCTATCTGTTCAGCTTCCGCAATCATGGCGACTTCCATGAGGACTGTGTGAATATCATCATGAAAGACCTCGTGAAGCTTATGGATCCGAAGTATATCGAGGTGACTGGTATCTTCACTCCGCGTGGAGGCATCTCAATATGGCCTTACGCCAACTACGGCAAGCCCGGAACAAAGTTTGAAAAGCTCGCAGAACGTCGTTTTGAGGAGCACGATTTGCGTGGATAATATTGTAATAGGTGCAGTTGTGAGCAACTGCACCTATTCTTGTGTATAATAACTACCTAAAAATTAATTTAATAAGTATGAAGAAAATCTTTTGTACAGTGATGTTGGCACTCGCCATGTCTGCCGGCGTTTCTGCCGAAAACGCTGCAAACGGCGCCGTCGGAAACGCAAATGGTAATACAGCTGAGAGCAAGTATGTGCCGACAGAGGGCAACCTCGCAGCACGCGCCCGCTTCCAGGACGCTAAGTTCGGCATCTTCCTGCATTGGGGACTTTACAGTATGCTCGCTACCGGCGAGTGGACAATGACAAACAAAGACCTTAACTACAAGGAGTACGCCAAGCTCGCTGGCGGTTTCTATCCTTCTAAGTTCAATGCACGCGAGTGGGTGTCGGCAATCAAAGCTTCCGGTGCGAAGTATATCTGCTTCACAACACGCCATCACGAGGGCTTCTCAATGTTCCATACAAAATACTCAGACTATAACATCGTTGACGCTTCGCCGTTCAAGCGCGATATCGTGAAGGAGCTGGCAGACGAGTGTCATCGTCAGGGCATCGGTTTGCACTTCTACTACTCGCACATCGACTGGGGACGCGAGGATGCTCCGCTCGGACGCACCGGTCTCGGCACCGGCAGACCGAAAGAGGCGCAGAACTGGGATAGCTACTATAAGTTCATGAACAACCAGCTCACAGAGTTGCTCACCAACTATGGCGAAGTGAACGCTATCTGGTTCGACGGTTGGTGGGATCAGGATATCAACCCGTCGTTCGATTGGCGCCTGCCTGAGCAGTATGCGCTTATCCATAAGTTGCAGCCTTCTTGCCTTATCGGCAACAACCACCACTCTCAGCCGTTCGACGGCGAGGACTTCCAGATGTTCGAGCGCGACCTGCCTGGCGAGAACACCGCAGGCTTGTCGGGTCAGGCTATCAGCAAGCTGCCGCTTGAAACCTGCGAGACAATGAACGGCATGTGGGGCTACAAGATTACAGACCAGAACTATAAGTCGACAAAGACTCTCATTCATTATCTCGTGAACGCAGCCGGCCGCAACGCCAATCTGCTTATGAATATCGGTCCGCAGCCCGACGGCTGTCTGCCTGAGGTTGCTGTGGAGCGCCTTAAGGAGATGGGCGAGTGGATGAAGGTTTACGGCGAGACAATCTACGGCACACGCGGCGGACTCGTTGCTCCGCACGATTGGGGCGTGACAACACAGAAGGACAACCGCCTCTTTGTGCATATCCTCAACTTGCAGGACCGTTCGCTCTTCCTGCCTATCGGCTCGAAGAAGGTGCGCAAGGCTGTCGACTTCGTCTCACGCAAGGCTGTGAAGACACAGAAATGCGACGGCGGTGTGCTGATTTCTCTCGACGAAGTGCCTACAGATGTAGACAAGGTAATAGAAATTCAGCTCTAATATTTACTAAAAAAGCGTTGATATTACCAAGTAATTGAATTTTTTTCTCTAATTTTGCATATTTGAAGAGGTGGCGGTGCTATAAAGTCACGCCATCTCTTCAAATTGCGTTATACGAACAACAAAAAATCAACTAATAGAGATGAAAAAGAAAATCCAGTTCAGTCTCGTTTATCGAGATATGTGGCAGTCTTCTGGCAAGTTCCAGCCACGCAAAGACCAGTTGGAGCGCATTGCTCCCGTGATTATCGATATGGGTTGCTTTGCCCGTGTTGAGACAAACGGTGGCGCTTTCGAGCAGGTGAACCTTCTCGCAGGCGAGAATCCAAACGATGCGGTACGCGCTTTCTGTAAGCCTTTCAACGAGGCTGGCATTAAGACACACATGCTCGACCGTGGTCTTAACGCTCTGCGTATGTATCCCGTACCTGACGACGTTCGCGCCCTCATGTACAAGGTGAAGGCAAAGCAGGGTACAAACATCACACGTATCTTCGACGGTCTGAACGACGTTCGTAATATCATTCCGAGCATCAAGTGGGCTAAGGAAGGCGGCATGACTCCGCAGTGCGCACTTTGCATCACCAACTCTCCGGTTCACACTCTGGAGTACTACATGAACATTGCCGATCAGCTCATCGCTGCAGGTGCAGAGGAAATCTGCTTGAAGGATATGGCTGGTATCGGTCAGCCTGCATTCCTCGGCAAGCTCACAAAGATGATCAAGGACAAGTATCCGGAAATCATCATCCAGTATCACGGCCACTCAGGTCCTGGTCTGTCTATGGCTTCAATTCTTGAGGTTTGCCAGAACGGTGCCGACATCATCGATACAGCCATTGAGCCGTTGGCATGGGGTAAGGTGCATCCGGACGTTATCTCTGTTATCAGCATGTTGAAGAACGAGGGCTTCGATGTTCCTGAAATCAACATGAGCGCATACATGAAGGCTCGCGCCATGACTCAGGAGTTCATCGACGAGTGGCTCGGCTACTTCATCAACCCGGGCAACAAGATCATGTCTTCGCTTCTTCTCGGTTGCGGTCTGCCTGGCGGTATGATGGGTTCAATGATGGCAGACCTTGGCGGTATGCGCACTACTATTAATAACGTACGCAAGAAGAACGGTCTTGAGGAGTTCTCTATGGACGACCTTCTCATCAAGCTCTTCGACGAGGTGGAGTATGTATGGCCGCGCGTTGGCTATCCTCCATTGGTTACTCCGTTCTCACAGTACGTGAAGAATATCGCCCTCATGAACCTTCTCACTCTCGAGCAGGGCAAGGGACGCTTCGTAATGATGGACGACTCTATGTGGGGTATGATTCTCGGCAAGTCGGGTAAGATTCCTGGAACTATCGATCCGGAGCTTGTTGAACTTGCAAAGAAGCAGGGCCGTGAGTTTACAGACGTTGACGCTCACACACTTCTCACAGACGCTCTCGACGACTTCCGCAAGGAGATGGCAGAGAACTTTACTCGTGCTCGCGCTCGATGTATGCAATAACG
>OQWE01000093.1_pt1 | contig 27201 bp, 18 predicted proteins | sample 1691591 | NCBI WGS metagenome assembly OQWE01 (sample SAMN03418265, study PRJEB22391) | human gut metagenome | biome: human-gut; feature: organic feature; material: feces | host: Homo sapiens | place: Tanzania | collected 2013-01
GTACAAAGATGAAATACAAAAAGACCGTCAGCAATAAGACTCTTACCTGGACAGAAAGTAACTTCAGTTGCAGTTCAGGCAGGTGAAAGACAAGTGATTCCTGTGCCTTCAGGCATTTATATTGTAAATGGAATCAAAGTGATTGTGAAGTAATACCATCGTGAAATAGGATGAATGTCTCCAGCGTGATGGTGGAGATAAAGAGAAAAGTCCCACAGATCTCACAGATTTACACAGATTTAAGTTTTTGGTGTCGAAAAAAATATCTGTGTAATCTGTGAAATCTGTGGGAAAAAGAAAAAAGAGCCACAAATCTTTCGATTTGCAGCTCTTTGTACCCAGACCCAGTACATAACCTATGAAATAAAGGAAAATAAGCACAATAAAAAGCATTAGAAACCAATGGTTTACAGCCTTTGTGTTTGCTCTTGTTTGCATAAAAGTGTACTTGTTTTGTTATTTAGTACACTTTTAGTACACCTTGTGTGGGATTATTTTTGTATCTTTGCAGCACCAAAAGAAAACAAAAGCAATAAAAAAGTATGGCAAAGTTAGACAACAAGAGCAAAGACAACCCCAGATTAGAGCAGCGTTTAATGGCTGATGGGCAAATAAGCCTGTATCTGGAGTTTTATTTAGGCAGGGAAAGTGTGCCTGTTTTGGATGAGGACGGAGAGCCTGTTTTGTATGAGAGTGGCAAGATGAAAGGCAAGCCAAAATACAAAGTAACCCACAACAGACGTAAACAGAACCTCAATTTGTATTTGGTAGCAAACCCCAAAACCCCAATAGACAGAACCCACAACAAAGAGGTTTTGCAGTTGGCTAAGAAAATTAGGATGGAGGAGGAACAAAAGTTGCTGGAAAATAAAGATGGCTACAGGCTTAAGAAAGACCGCCAGATTAACTTTTTATCTTACTTCCAAGCCTATATAGATGGCTACACAAAGAAAGATGTAAGGATGATAAAAATTGCCTTGCAGCGTTTTGTGGATTTCTTAAACGACACCCCAGAGTATAGCAAGTTTGTCAAGAACATAAAGCCAGAGCAGCTTGATAAGGATATGATGGTAGAGTTTACAGAGTACCTGCAAAGCAGAAGCTATGGGGAGGGAGCTAAAAGTATATACCAGCGTTTCAAAAAGGTGGTAAAGTATGCCGTTGAACACGATGTTATATCTAAAAACCCTTGCACAGGGGTTGTTATTAAGATAGATAGTAACATTTTGAGAAAGGACACGCTATCTTTGGAGGAAGAGCAAAAGTTGATAGCAACACACTATACAGGGGAGAACCCAAACGTTAGAAAAGCGTTTATTTTGTGCCTGTATTGTGGCTTAAGATTTTGTGATGTTAAAGACCTTACATTTACAAACGTTGATTACTCCAATAAGTTGCTTAAGTTTGAGCAGAACAAAACAAAAGGACATTCAGCCAATAGTGGTGTAGTTATACCATTAACAGACAACCTGCTAAAACTGATAGGAGAGCCGACAGCAGAGCAGACAAAGGAGAGCTTAATATTTCCACTACCAAGTTATGAAAGTTGCTCTAAATCGCTAAGACGATGGGTAAAAAGAGCAGGTATTGATAAGCATATAAGTTGGCATTGTGCAAGACATAGTTTTGCCACAAACATACTAACAAATGGAGCAAATATCAAGACGGTTGCAAGCCTGTTAGGACATAGTGGCTTAAAGCATACAGAGAAATATGTTAGAGCCGTTGATAAGCTGAAAGAGGTGGCAATTTGCAGCCTACCAGATATTAACTTTTAACGTACAAGCCTATGAGAACAAGAGAATTTATTGTTAGGCTTGCAAATGGTGAGTTTAGCAAAAATGACATTTTGCAATATGCTGCCAGCGTGCCAGATGTTAGCGACCTATATAAAGAGTTATGGTTTTCTTTGTGGGTTGTGCCAGATGGTTTTACAAAACCAATAGTAGAGGATGGCAAAGAAAAGTATATACTGGAGGCTATACAAATACTTGCAGCCAAGTATGGCAATTTAGCACAACCAGAGGTAAAAGAGAACAAGCAGCCCAAGCCCAAGAGAGGTAGACCAGTAAAACCGCTTGCAGATATTATTCTAAATGACGATGCAGGGGAGAAGTTAAAGAAGCTGCATACTTTGGTAGATGGCAAGAAAGGAAAAGACCTTGCTTTAATTATTTTGGCTTGTATAAAGCAGGGCTATATGACAAAACCAACGTACCAACAGTTAGCAGGAGAATTTGGAGATATAGGAAGCAGACAGGCTTACACCAATTATAGCTATGAAATCAAGTTTACAGCAAGTGAAATAAGTGGAGCAATTAAGGCTGTTGTAAAGGTGATGCAAGAGTAATGCAAATGCACTCCAAATGTAATGCAAATGCACATTATTAACCAAGTTAAGTAGCGGTTAATTGCCTATATTATGTAGGGTAATTAACCGCTATTTTTGTTTGTATCTTTTGATTTACTTTTCTTTGTTATTTTGCACCTGTTACCTAAAGGCAGGTGATTGCAAGCCCTGCTGGATGGTTGCAGGGGCAAATAAGGGGTATGCTTGCAAATACTCCAAAAACCCAAACCAAAAGAGCATACAAATGACAACAGAATTAAAGCAGGTAGCCGACCAGATAACGGCAAACACTATCTTTTGCACAAAGGAAGTATTAACAGCCGATGAGGCTGCAAAGTATATGGGTGTGTCTAAATCATACCTGTATAAGCTAACTTGCAAACAGGAGATACCACATTATAAGCCTATGGGCAAGATGTGTTATTTTAACCGCCAAGAGCTGGAAGCGTGGTTGCAGAGAAACAGAGTTGCAACAGATGAGGAGATAAGCCAGAAAGCCAACGACTATTGTATGAGGAAAGGAGGCTTAAAATGAACACTCCAAATATACGCTATTATGCTAAGATGGTTAACACCACACAGAAAGGCAAGAAAACACCCAGATACACAATAGTAGCAAGAGCAGGATATTTCCCAGCTTTGGAAAACCTTACAGGCAGGGATGGGCAAATATCTATGAACTTGATGGAAAAACTAAAGGAGGGTGCAAACGTTCCTTCAATGAGGTTGCAAGCCAAAAACAGCCTCAACTTCACAGGGCTAAAAGATTACTTTATAGATGGAAAATTGAGTGGCTTTGCCTATGGCTACCCACTTGATAAAGAAACGTATAGCAAAGATAACAAGCCAAACCCTTTCTATGAATACAGAAACGATGGCTATTTGTTTGTTATACACCAAGATAGCAACGACCCAGCAAACCTAATTCCAACCTGTATTGAGTTAATAGTGTTGGAGGGTGCAAAGGTTTTGGCTTCTGCATATTGCCAGCAGCTTGCTATGGGTGGTTTTAATGAGGTTATTAAGGCTTTGAGGGAGCAAGCCAGACTGTAGCTCTTATACTAAGCTGTAGTTTTATACCAAAAATAGGTAATGTTTATAATGTATGATAAAGTTAAACTCTGGATAGATAGGTACTATATGGGTGAGCAGTTTTATATGTTAGCAAACTATCTGGATAAGGCACAGCAGCAAACCGACCTCAATACTGGAGAGGTTAAGACCTTTGGCAGTTTGGAGGGGTTAAAAGTTACTATATTGATGGGTGGTGTGTCTATTGTAGGCAGTTTGCCAAAGTTCCTGTACAATAGCAACGTTTACTCTATGAGCAGGGAGGCAACAGCCCAAGCAATAGAGAAACTTTCTGATAGTTTGCATATAGATGCAGCAGTAGCAGCCGTTACAGAGCTGGAGTTTGGCACAAACTTTCAGATGAAACACCCAGTACCAAACTATCTAAGCAAGTTAGGCAGTATGCCAAGATTGCAAAGGTATCATTTTGACCCCTCCACACTATACTACAAAGGCAAAGGCAAGCAGCAGCCCAAAGTATTTGCTTTGTATGATAAAATAGCAGATGCAAAGGCAAAGGGAATGAGCCTGCCAGAGGACTTAAAGCCAGCAAACCTATTGAGGTATGAAATGAGGCTTAAAGGCAGGTTAGCAAAGCAGTTGAGCGTGTGCCAGCTAACAGCCTCAACACTTACAGAAGTAGGCTTTTATGATATGATGGTAGAACGCTATAAAGATAGTTACTTTTCAATATCCAAACAAACCCAGATAAAAACAAATGCTATGTGTGAGATTAAGACAGTAACAGATGCCTTTAATGTGTTTGTTGCTCGTTTGTTGAGTAAAACAGACCCAGACCAGATAAGCGGTTTTCTGGATGAGTTAAAGGAGGGTGAAGTATTTGAGGATTGCAAGTATTACAGCAGGCTTAAGAAGAAGCTGGAAACGATAGCCACAAAAGCAGATATTGTGGTATCTGATGAGCTAATAAAAGAGCTTGATGAAGATATAAAAAATTGTGGTGATTGTTTGAGATAGCTATATGTAATGTGTTACCAAAAAGTGGTAAATTACAACCAGCTTACAACCTCCATACAACCCAGATACAACTATCTGGAGGCTCTGCACAACCATTGTACAACCAGAGCAGCCAGATAGCTTGTTGAGGCTATGCCAAAGCGTGATGGCTGTACACGCTTGTAGAGTTTATGAGGCAAAGTTGCACACAAATAGGTTGCACAATCAATAAAAAGTATTACCTTTGCATTGTTGTATTAACTTTGCAGCAATCTTTTGGTGTGGTGTGGGTGTAGGTGTACACTTGCACCATTTTTTTATTGAGTAAAAACAGCCCTTAAATAGCAAGTGTTTGGCAATAAGTACACTTTTAGTACACCTTAAAAAGCAAAAAACGCTTGCAAGCTATTGACTTACAAGCGTTTAAGAATTAAATTAAGTACCCAGACCCGGGATCGAACCGGGATGGATTGCTCCACTGGTGTTTGAGACCAGCGCGTCTACCGATTCCGCCATCTGGGCGAATGCCTCTCGGCTTATTTGCGGTTGCAAAGGTACTAATAATTTTTGAACTGGCAAACTTTTTGCTGACTTTTTTTCAAAAAAATGCATTTTTATTTCGAAAACACTAAATTTTTGTTGTTTTTCACCTTATCTATATTAATTTGTGGAAAAAAACTTGGTTGGTTCACATATATTTTTTACCTTTACATCAGAATTTCAAAACTAACAATTAAGTTTCTTAATATATGACAATAAATGATAGCAACAATTATTGCGTGATACTCGCAGGTGGTAAGGGTAGAAGACTTTGGCCATGCAGTCGAAGCAATTACCCGAAACAATTTATCGATTTCTTCGGGGTGGGGCGTACCCAGTTGCAGCAGACCTACGATAGAATGGTGAAGATTGTGCCTGCCGACCATATTTTTATCAATACTAATGAGGAATATGTGGAACTGGTCAGGGAACAGTTGCCGCAGATTCCTGCTGAACGAATCATGGCAGAACCGATTCATCGCAATACGGCTCCAAGTGTAGCTTGGGCGAACCATCGTGTTTCGCAGTTGAATCCGAAAGCCTGCTTGATTACCACTCCTTCTGATCAGGCTGTTTTCAATGAGGAAGCTTTCAAGGAAAATGTACTGAAAGGACTGGCTTTTGTTGCCGAAAACGACAGATTTCTCTCGTTAGGTGTAAAACCAACCCGTCCAGAACCAGGATATGGTTATATCCAGTTGGGCGATGCAGAAGGGGATAATCTCTATAATGTTCAGTCATTCACAGAGAAGCCTGAGCGTGATTTTGCCAAAATATTTGTTGATAGTGGTGAATTTTATTGGAATACAGGTATTTTCATTTCCAATGTCAAGCATTTACGCGAGAGTTTTTCTCAAATTCTGCCTGCTGTACTGAGAGGTTTCGATGAGTCTTATCGCACTTTTGATGTGGAGACAGAGAATGCCTATATGAAGCAGAATTTCCCTTCATATCCAAATATCTCCGTAGATTATGCCATCTTAGAGAAGTCAGACAATGTATCTGTATTGAAGTGTGATTTCGGTTGGGCTGACCTCGGCACCTGGCACAGTATCTATGAGGCAATGCAGAAGAGCGAGGATGATAATGTGATCATAGATAGTGATGTCATGATGGAAAACAGCCATCGTAATGTCATCAAACTGCCAAAGGGCAAACTCGCAGTTCTCAATGGTTTGGATGGTTTCATTGTAGCAGAGAAGGACAATGTACTCTTGATCTGCAAGAAAGAAGATTCCTCTGCATTGGTTCGCAAATATGTGAATGAAGTGCAAATGAAGAAGGGCGAAGAATACATTTAATTAAATGAGAAATGACAAATGAGAAATGCAGCAAGATAGCCGTTCATTTCTAATTTCTCATTTGTCATTTCTAATTTTTCAGTCTTTCTCATTTTTTTGAAATTCTGTGTAGATCTTGTTAGAGATTTCCTTGAATTCCTCTTCAGTCAGTTTGAGATGTTCTTTGCGGAAGTTGACATCAGCCTCACTGTTCATAGGGATGAGGTGGATGTGTGCATGAGGAACTTCCAGACCCAAAACAACCTGTGCCACTTTTTTGCAAGGGAAAGCAGCCTTGATGGCCTTTGCCACTTTCTTGGCGAATACTTCAAACTCAGCGAGGTCTTCGTCTTCCATATCAAAGATATAATTCACTTCCTTGCGAGGAATGACCAAAGTGTGTCCCTTGCCGATAGGACTAATGTCTAAAAAAGCGTAGAACTTATCGCTTTCTGCGCACTTGTAGCTGGGAATCTCTCCCGCTGCAATCTTAGAAAAAATACTTGCCATAATCTCTTTCAATTAAACATTTATAATAGAAACTTTATTTCTTTCTCTTCGCATCATTCTCATTTGATATTATATTTAGTGGGCTTACATGTCATAATAAATAAAAGGAACTGCCATAAGGGCTTGGGAGCCGATATGATAGTTCCTTTATTTTTATTCAAATGAGATTTTGTCGATACGGAGCTTGATGGTGCCGCGAGGAATCTTGATTTCTACAATTTCGCCCACCTTCTTGTTGAGCAATCCCTGTGCGATAGGAGTCTTGATGGAAATTTTGCCTTCCTTCAAGTTAGCCTCGCTTTCGCTCACGATAGTATATGTCATCTTTGCCTTGTTGACCATGTTGGTCATTTCCACCTTAGACATAATCTGCACGCAATCGGTGCTCAACTGCTTGGTGTCGATGATCTTAGCCTCGGCAATGGTGAGTTTGATACGATTGATTTTATCTTCAAGATGAGCCTGTGCCTCCTTAGCGGCATCATACTCTGAGTTCTCACTTAGGTCACCCTTGTCTCGGGCTTCAGCAATTGCGGCTGATGCCTTTGGGCGCTCTACTGTAGTGAGCTGTTTTAGTTCTGCTACGAGTTTATCGTAACCTTCTTGTGACATGTAAGCCATAATTCTTCTTATTAATTTATAGTTATTAATGTGATTTCTTAGAGGGGTAAAAAATAAAGAATCCCGGTGCCAGTTAAGCACCGGAATCCTGTATCTTTTATCTCTATTGAATTATCTTTGTTTTTCTATTCTTTTGCAAAGATAGGACTTTATTTCCATATCTCCAAACTTTTTCAATGAAATTTCTCAAAAAAGCCGCCTTTTCCTTTTACGTATTCTATTAAATCATTAAAAATCTGATTATTACGGAGAATTTCAGAATTACCGGTCATAATCATTTGCCTTCTTGCACGAGTGATGGCTACGTTCAGTTTACGGTCGATGATATGACCGTCTTCTATAAAACTGTTTCCTGCCAGGAAGTCCAGTTGCCAGATGTTCTGGATGGTAAAACTGTAGATGATGACATCACGCTGGCTGCCCTGGTATCTTTCTACGGTGTCGATGCTGATTTTCTCCAGTTCTGGAATACCAAGTTTCTCGATTCCCTTGCGCACCATGGCTATCTGGTTGCGGTAAGGTACGATGACTCCCACTGTTTTCTGACTATCGAACTGATCTCCGTAATATCGGTGTATGCGGCGAAGTATATCTACTACGATTTCTGCTTCGTTGGCATTGATCTTGTCGGAAATATTCGGCTCCTTGCAGAATTCTGATGGTATGAATATCATACGATGATTCTTCAGGTGTTCATCGAGTTCATCCTCTGATGGGAGAGAATAGGCAAGTTGGGTTTCCAACTGGTGCTTGCATGGCACCGGTTCCAGTTGTTCCCGGCGATAGAACATCTTGTTCGGGAACTCGGCTATTTCTGGATGCATTCGTCCTTGACGGCGCAAAATGCCGATGAAATCGGTACGATGCTCATGGTCTTCCCAGCGGATGAGGCGCTCGAAAAGGGAGTTGCGGCAGTTGGTAAGGCAGATGTCCTGTAGAATACTCATATCCATCAGGCTGTTCTGCTGACTGTCGTTGATGGTAGGAATGGCAGAGTCCTGTTCACTCTGCTGTACCACCGCTGGCAGTTGCTTATAGTCTCCGATGAGGATAAACTTGTCTATAGCTGACAGCAATCCGATGAGATTGGGTTCCAGAATCTGACTCGATTCGTCGATGATGGCAAGCTTGAAATGCTTCAGATTGAAGATGAAAGGCTTGGAGGTCATCATCGAGGTTGTTCCCACGATGACGCGCGTACCTATTATATATTGTTTGATGGCTTCCAACTTCGGACATTGGGCAATGGCTTTTTCTATCAGATATGGACGGAATCGTTCATCGCAGGAATATTCGCTGCCAAGTCGCAGAAATGGGATGCCGGAATCTACCAGCATCTCGCAGATTTCATCCACGGCACGATTGGTATAGCTCATCAAGAGGATAGAGGAGGCTGGCTTTTGAGCCGTCTTTCCTCCAGCGGCGATGCTTTCTGCTGTCGGCATTCCTGTTCCATCGTTCAATGCTTCTTCTACCATAAACTTCAAGGCACGACTTGTCTTTCCTGTTCCCGGAGGTCCTACGAGCAGGAAGTAATCCTGTGCCTGTTTGGCTCTTAGGATGATATCGTCAAGCACTTCGTCATAATGTCTGGTCAGCGTGAGCGAGGTGTTGCGGCGGGGAGGACGCTGACCTAATAGCAAGTCGCGCTTCTCTTGTGGCGCACAGATAAACTGGTGCAGATTTCGGATGCTTCCACCGGTACTGGCATCGGTAGTGCCATGCTCGATAGCGTATGGCTTGTCCATTTCGAAGATGTCAGCATTCTGTTGACCATCGTTGAGATGTACCACGATTTCATGGGAATGAATCTCCTGCAATACACCTTTATATAATATAGCTTTCCTGACGTCTGGTTCTTCTTTCTGTTTGTAGGTATAGAGATATACCATGTCGCCGATACGGAAATTGGGCAGGAAGTCCTTGCCTTGGTCGGGTACGCTCAGGGTAATGGTATCGTAACCGCTACCTTCGCCACTCTGATCCTTTCTGATGATATGAAGGTCGGTATAGATGTTGCCCGCATCCTTTTTCTCGGCAAGGGGCATCGTCCAGAGATCGCTGCTCGAAGTATTGGTTCCTTCCTGGGCACCTACTTTGGAAATCATCTGTTCGCGGAGCACAAAAGTCATCATCCTGCAGAAGTAGGCTTCTTCTAAGGCGCTGAGTGCATGGAGTGGGTCGGTAATGTCTGCCAGTTGAGGCTTCAGGTACTTGTTGTAGAAGAAGTCCTGGGTGCCTGCTACATTGAGAACATCAGGGGTAAACTCATTCAGCGCATGCTCGAATCCCTTCTTGGCTATTTCAAAAGAAGCGGCAACGAGTTGGTTGCGGTATTCGATGGCTTCCCTGAAAAGTTTCTGGTAATAGGCTACCACCATCAGTCCGTTCTGCGGCTGATACTTGGAGTAGAGCAGACGGATGTTGACGAGATTGTTGCCCAACTTGAAGTTGTGCTGCAATACGCCATAGTAGAGCAGCAACTGTACATAGTGGGGTACCAGTTGGAAACTGTGGTAGTTAGGGTCTGCCTGATGGCTTTCGATATTGAGGTTTCTTCCCGATTTCTGTTCTACGAGAAGTTTGCAGTCGGTGGTCATCAGATCGACGCGTCCCTGTATGCCAAGGGCTTCGCACACGAATGACGGCTCCAGGATGGCTTTCTTTCGGTCGTAGATGCCCTCGCCCCGAAAGGCATTCATCTGTGCCTGGGAGGCGGTGCGAGGGAAGAGAATATCCACTACCTGCTGCAGATTATAAGCCTGCAGGTTGGCATCGGTATAGAATTTCTTGGCATCAAACCAGGGACAGGTGCAAAACTCCAGAGCCTTTTCTCTGAAATTGCTCTTGATGGTTTCGTTCACCTGATACTTGCCATGCGAATTGATGATATCGTCGAGTGCAGCACCGGCAAAGTTTCCAAGTAGGGTAGCCTGGGTGTTGGCACGGGGTTTCATCAGATTCAAGAGATACAGCAGGGGATGATGACCGAACTCGGTAAAGCAGGCTGCGATACTACTGATGTCGATGAGATAATCCGGTTCAACGATGATGAGTCGGGGCGTGATGACTGGTTGACGTATCTGACAGTCGAGCAGGTTGAGCTGCATGCCTTCCTCCAATATTTCGCAGAGATAGGTATGGTCGATGCCGTTTGCCCCATCTTTGAGACAAACGAGATGTTCTTCCTCATCAGTATCATGGTCGATATCCACATGGATGAAGTCCGAGTCCCAGTTTTTCACGATGCAGCGGATGCATCGGTTGCTGATGTCGAGTCCCTTCTGGTAGGGGCGGTTGGTATGTGGGATGAGAACGGTCAGTTCATGTGGAATATCAGCCTGGAATACGGCAGAGATGAAGATGGCGAGCGCACGGGCATCGTACTTCAGATCTTCCTCCGATAGAGGTTCCTGCTTGTTGCTGTGTCGGCGCATGGTCTGGATGGCAATCTTGTCGGCTATTTTGATGCCATGTACCTTGCAGAGATAATCCACCTGGGCGAAAAGGTTACCGAAAGCTTGTTTCGTATTCTTCACTCCTTCGTGGCAGCAGAGGATGAGTGTATCGTGCATCATCTTGTTGCGTGTAGCAGGTTCCAGGTCAGGAAGCATCAAGAGTTCCCTTACCCGCAGGAAAAGTTCTGTGGCGGATATGTTGTTTTGATTCATAGGCAACAAAGTTACGAAAATTATAAATACCTTTATTATAAGAGTATTTATAATTATTGATAATTAACTGTTGGAAAAGAAAAAGAGGACTATCCATTACGGGCAGTCCTCTTATGAGAAAAATCTATTGATTATTTTAATATTCTTCTACTTTCCACAAGGCATTGCCCTTGAATACAATGGCAATCTTGTGGATTGGTTTATTGCACATCAATTGAGGTAATCGGCTGTCTTGTGCATATTGCTCCAATTGGGCTTTCGCTTCTTCCAGCGCTTTTGCTCCCTCTTCATCCGAATCATTTACCTTTAAGCATTTGAGTTCCAGAAGAAAACTGTGCTCAACTTCAGGGAAACGGGTGATGTCTGGAATCATCGTAAGATCGCAATAGCCACCATTTAACTCCATCTCTTGGATGACCATGAAATAGCCACAGTTGCTGAGATATGCAGCAAGGAAACCTTGTATGTTGCGCTCTGCTTGAATGCTCGAATGGAGGCTTGTGCAGTTCTTGTAACCCTCAGCGATATACTTGATGACAGGCTTGATGTTGCCGTCTATGGCCATGTTGTCGGATTCGTCAGCCAGATGGTTGCTGTCAATTTGGGCATCCCTATTATATTCATCCAAAATGTAACCATAGTATTGGCGACGAACATTCTCGTTTGGTATCGCAAGTTTCACTCTTCTTCCTCGTTTGCCAACGATGGTCAGCATACCATAATAATAAAGGAGACTTGGGAATAGGTCTGGATCGATCAAAGCCTCGGCAGGAAAGCTCTCTTTCAATTCTGCCCAAATGTAACCTTGGCTTGTGATTTGCTTTAATACGCCTCGACGGTCACCCTTTAACTTATCCAAATAGATGATTTTCTTCATCTTTGCATAGTCGGTCATGGTATTTGGGTCAATCATCTCTTCTGGAGCCTTTCCTGTGCGGATGAAGTGACGAAGATAATAAATTACCATGTCGGAGTTAAACATCTTCGGGTCGGTATCAAGACTCTCTTTGGCAAAGCAATAATTGTCGTACCATGGTTTCATGTCGGCAATAAGCTGTTCCGTAGGAGCCTTGATGAGCCCTATGTGGCGATAATATTCTATCATCTCGTAAACTTCTGTTTCGCTAAAACCTAACATCATGTTGAATATCGGATCCATGGAGAGGTTGGTTCCGATATTGTAACCGCTGTTCACATCATTCACGGTGACAGGACTTATGCCCATCATCAAGACACGATGGAACATACCTTTGAACAACTTGAAAAAGTCTCGGTAGAAGCCTTGTGCGTGGGTTAGGGCATGATATACTCTTTCTCCTTCTTCACTCAGAACATTGTTGGTGAAGTTATCGTATTCGTCAATGATGAGATAGAGGTATATGCCTAATTCTTTGGCATGAGTATTGATGAGATTTAGCTTGGCTGCAGCATCTTTAGCTTCTGAAAATGCCTTTTCAAATCTTTCTCCATAATATTTGGCGTATTTCTGTGCAAAACCATCAAGTTCAATATTGCAATAAGAATTGAAATTTGTCTCTAAGTCATCTTTACCTGCTGCTGCTCTGGAAAAATCCAGGTATAGCACTTGATATGTACCTTGCAATGGGGTAGGATGTTCAGCAATCCATGTGTCTTTGAAAGTTTCATGGAAAGTGTTTTTCCTTTCAATATCGTAATATGCTTGGAGCATCGTCAGGAAGACACTCTTGCCAAATCTGCGTGGACGGATAAGGTAGAGGAAGTTTCCGGCTTCTTCCACCTTCGGTATATACATGGTTTTGTCTGCACAGTAGTTGTTCTGTTGTCTAATCCATGTATAGTCTGGCATTCCGTATGGTAATCTCTTGTACTCCATGTTTGTCGTATTATAGTTTGGGGCAAAGTTACGACAAAAAAATGGAAACAACAAGTTTTAGTTCTAAAAAATATAAAAAGAGGACTTCCATCACAGGCAGTCCTCTTGCGAGAGAAAGATTTTCTGTTCTATTTTTTTATGTCCACACTTTGGAAAACTGCTGCATTTTTTTAAGGAAATTTAAGGTGTTCGTGCGAAAAAATGTAGTAATGTGTCGGATATTCGTGCAAAAAAATGTAGATATGGAAAGAAACGTCATCAAACAGCTCCTTGCATGGAAGCAAAAAAGAGCATGGATGTAATATAAAAAGAGGACTACCCATCTCGGGCAGTCCTCTTGCGAGAGAGAATTATAATTATTAATGTATCCTTTTTATCTCTGTAAAGGATAAGGGATGGCTGGAGCCTTCTCGCTACGAGGAGTGTTACTGCTCAACTCGATGCCATCCAAGATGATGGCAGAAGGACAGATAACGGAAGTGTTTACGTCCTTGGAGAGGTTATACACATTCTCCTTGGATGAGATGGCTGTAATCTTTTCCAACTGGCTTAGAGTTGGGAGAATGGCTTGAGTGATTCTCGCAAGTTTCTCCTCGCCCGTCTTTACATTGATTTGATAGAGCTGCAAAGACTCTGCGCCGGCAGAACTTGTAATCTTATATACATATTCCAACTTCTTTTTCTTACCCAACTTGATGAGCTCCTTTTTCATCTTGTCTGCATCGGTAGTACCAGTAGCTTTCACGTGGAAAGTACCCACTGATGTGGTGAGCGCAACGGCTCTTGGGTTATTGGTGAAGCGGGCACTACCCGTAGAGTGCATGGCATGCTCGGTAGGAGTAGCACGATTCAAAATCTGCTTCAAGATACCTTTCTCTACCAATGGAATCTCTGCTTCAGGCTTGATGCCATCAGCGTCTATGCTATAGGCTCCCATCAACTTTGTTCCCTTATATTCTGGGAGAGAAGTGTAGTTGACGATGTCGATGCGTGGGTCGAGAATCTTCTTGCCAATCTTCTTGCCAAGTGCCTTGTCGTTAGGAGCAAGTATTACTTTTGCATAGAGTTTGTTGAGTGTCAACAGATTCTCTGTGAAAGGATAAACAGCAGCCATATCCTCAAACATGACTGGACCTTTGTAAGTGTCGCTCAATATAGGTACGTCTTTTAATGCAACAAATTGTTCTGCAAATTCCCTCACTTTTGCCTGTAGTATTTCTGCGGATGGTACTTCCTCTGGAGTGGTGAAAATCATTTCGAATCCATTTTTCTGTAGGCTTCCATCTGCCAGACGGAGATTAGCGCTTACCTTCATTTTCAAGTAACTATGAGGTTCTTTGAGATTGACATTCTCTGATGTTACACGATAAGTGTCTTCGTATGCACCTTCAAAGGAAACGCTTGTGTTGGTTAAGTCCTTGAAATCCTTGAAGACTGCTGATGCATTGCAAGCCAACTCACTTAACTCCTGGCTGTTGATATCGTAGGCATAGCTTGGTTGAATGTCTGTGACAGGAGCCATGCGCTGCATGTCTGGTATTTTTTCGATTGCGGCAGGCAATGGGTTACTATTCAGAACATTCATCTTCTGGGCGTAGCTATTCAGATTGTATTTGTAAGCTAAATCGCTATAAGTCCAGAAAGCACGTCGGATGGCATCGTAGCCACCTTCTGATTGTATGCCAGTTTGTACGTATTGCCCGAGTTTTAATTCACTGTTGCGCTTGAAACTTCCCACCAAAACCTGAGTGCTACCCAACATATCCCATGGCATGTCGTAACAATAGGTTAAACCGCCAAGTTCAGCTTTTATATCGATAGTCTTGAAGCGAGTTGCCAAATATGACATATAGAAAGGACGTGGAGAGCCTGCAATGGTAAGCGAGTCCATCTCCCTCTTCATTTCGTCTTTCATTCCATATAGGATGCTTTTGTCTATATTGTTGGCATCGGTTCCTTCAAATACATCGGTTGATGGCTTTCCTCCAAATTCTGGTGCTCTCAACGTGGCTGGTACATAGTTGCTCTTGGCACGGCGCTGTGTTTCTATCTGAGTAACGAAGATTGTTGGAGAAACTGCGGTAACTGGTACCCAACCAGACTCTGCACCGCATACTCCAGTAAATACGCTTGCGTTCTTACCTGCTGCAGTGATGTGCGAGAACATGGAGAGAGGGGTACCAATCAAATCTACACCGCGTACCAACTGGTCTGGGCGACCATCAGCAAAGATGCGATACACCTCTAATGGAGTTACGTTGAAAGAGTTGAGGCTGCCGCCTTCACCTGTGTAAGTGTAACCGCTGGTCACTGTTTTGAAGTAATAACCATATTCCTTACCTTGCTTTTTAGCCTCTGCACGGAGCATCTGGCGCATTTGTGCTTCGGTGTAAGGCTTGTTTGTCTCTACAATGAGGTTTGATTGGCGTGATACAGGATCTTTGTCGTCGGATGTACGTCCATGACCGTTGCTTTCTGGAAATCCGTCAAGTGGAACACGGCTCATGAGGAAAGACTTCAGTGTACCATTCACCACATTGTTTACACGGCGAGCTTTCACTCCCTCGTCGTCATACTTGTAATATCCGTTGAGATCGGTTCCTGCATAGTGGCGTAGTGTAGGGTCGCAATAAACCTGGAACTCTTTGGGTAAAACGAGTTTTCCTACCATTTTTTTGAATGTCTCGCCGCCTTCTTTGAGGCGGTGGCCTTCAAGGCGGTGACCAAATATCTCATGGAAGAAAACACCACTTGCTTCACCCGACAACATAGCAGGACCTGTATATGGATCAGCGACGGGAGCATTTCTCAAAGCCAATACCCTCTTCACCATATCTTTAGCATCGGCTACCATTTTTTCAACTGAAGGAAGACTATCGAGATCGTATGCCAGATAATCTTTGTTGAGTGGTAAACTCATACCATCTGCTGCTACTGCTTGTGTAGAGAGCATGATACGACCGCAAATGCGGTTTTGTATCACTTCTGATCCATCGGTGTTGATAAAATAGATGCGAGATACTTGATAGGTCAGATTTGCTTGTCCGCTCAGCAACTCTGGCTCTGCCTTGAAAGCGGCAGAAATTTCGTTGAGCTTCTTGAGCCAGCCAGCCTTATCTATGTGATAATAGCGGTTGTCGATAGATGCATCATAGTATTTCTCTACGGGAGCATCAGAGAAGCATGCGGCTTTGTCCTCGTTGGCAGCGGTTGTTGCAACTTTGGTCTTTGCTTCGTCGAAAACCTGACAGGCATACTTGTAGCGGCTGTTAGTCTCTTTCCAAATGGCAGCACGGATGCCATCTGTGGCGTTGTCGTCCAGGGGTAGCATGGTAGGTTGCGATACAGACATGCCCTGGTATTGCTGTATCCCCTGGGTAGTATATTTGAAATTGTCAAGTTGCTTGCTTCCGATTCTGATTTGTGGTGAGAACAGACGGGCGCGTCCTTCCTCCTCACCATTCTTGTTGCCAAAACTACTTTTTAGCACGAGGGTATATTTGTCTTCCACTCTCATGCTCATGTAGTATGGCTTGTGGTCGGGTTGCTTTTGTAGATGCTCCATGCTGTAGTTGAGTTCCGATTTCAGCGTTTGCAGCAACTTGTCGTTTTGTTGGGCGAACGCTGAAGCGCAGCCCAACAAAATTATGATGGATATAATTATCTTTTTCATTTTTCTTTTTATTTATAGATACCGATTTCTGCAAGTGTCACATCGAAAGTACCAAAATAGTATTGAGAAGGAATGCCCACTTGGATGTATCTCACCTTTTGTGTCCCATTGGCGAATGGCAGAAGGATAGTTTGTCCCGAGCTGGTTCCGAGTGTGTTCTCCTCCACATAGGTGGCATCGCTAAGACCGCCGCTCTTGTCGGCAATCTTTAACGTCATCTTTTGTGGGGCAATGTCGTTGTCCTGGTCAGATTTGCTAAATGATTTCTGTACCACTTTTATGCCGCTTGCCTCAACTTCTTTACCCAAGTCGATGGTCAAAATATACGTTTGTTGAGAACTGGTGGCAAAAGGTTTCCAACATGTGCTTGTCTTGCCGTCTATGAGATATTCAGGATGTGAGTTGTAGCCATCTTGGTCGGCAACACTGCATTTAATACTTGCTTGGCTGATATCGTAGCAATCTATTTCTGGCAAGTGTGTAGCTCCCATATCCTTGATGTAAGACTCTTTGCCCAATTCCTGATAGTGCTTGTTATAGCGTTCCACGACAAGTCCTGTATGCTGGTGCATAATCTCCAATACCTTGTTGCTGATAGCAGGGTCGAATACCTTATATTGTCCACGAGTCTCGTCATTGGCTCCTTCCTCTGTGAGGTAGGTGTTCTTTCCTACTACGAGTCTCTTCAGATTTGGCATATTGAGCAAATCTTCCAGCGAGTTGATATCTGCATCTAACTCCAGTGTCTGTAAGTTTTTTGCCCAACTGTCAGATACGTTGCCCGTACTGTTGATGATCTTTCCGTCAGTGCCATATTTCGTCTTGAGAAATTCCTTGAAATCGGATGTAAAGGATGGCTCCTTGCTCAATTCGTATGGGTCGAATTCTATCAAGTCTTTGCAACTTCCTATGTGTCCTGTGCGGTACAGGTTGACTGGCTTGGATGTATCTATTTCATCGGGCAAGACATAGATAGGCTGTGAGGCTATATTCTCGTTTAACTCGAAGTTTCCTTCAGAGCCGTCCTTCTTGGTATATTTCAAGTAGGCTGTTTCCAAACCATTCTGCCAACCTGAAAAAAGCATAATCAGGTTGTTATCCAGGAAATACTGCTTAGCCACCACTCTGGAGAAAGAGATTACTTCCTCGTGCTGGCTGGTGTATGGACGACTGTAGATGGTGTTCTCCAGCGATTCGTTGCCGTCCTTGTCGAGAGAGCTAACGATGATTTCATACGTGCTGTTGTTGAGGTTACCTATGCTGTAGGTAGTTGTTCCTCGGTCTAACAGAACAGAGTCCGTGTCAATGTCGTTCGTCCATTTCACCTTGACCTTCTCGATGATAGGGTCGCTGTTGTTTGTCCAGTTTACGATCAGTCTTTCCCATCCTGGTGATACCGTGAGGTTGTCACATTTTCCGATGTATCTGATTTCGCCATCGCCAGCCATATCTGCGTATGTGTCCTTGATGTCTTGGCAGGCAGTCAAGGAGGTTATGGCTGCGAGGGATATAATCAATGTCTTTATATTCTTTTTCATGTCTTATTCATCTTTCTTAGTCCAAACTTCCAACTCTTGCAATAGAAAATAATGTGCGGCATTGATAGAGGTACCTTGTGACCATGACATCATGTTATCAATGTCATTGTATGTCTTGTTTACAACAATCTTTAGGTATCTGTATCCTTCGCCTTGCTCGCAGAGTAATTTCAGAGGCATATATACAGAGTCGGCTTCCTCTGCCTCCGCTTTTGTGTCGATTGCATTTATATTTCCAACGGCATTGGCTATCCATCTTTCTCTGGTTTCAATATCTGGATCCTGATCATAGCTTGCTACTTTCACCCAGGCTTTTTCGTCCCAGTTTCCTGCTGTTCCGTTGTCATCCTTGGCGGCATATACATCTACAGAGCAAGGCAGCTTATCTATGTAATAACCATTTTTGAAGAGGGTGTAATAATTGTCAACCGTAGTGTTGTTGTAGCACCAGTCAAAATATGACCTTACATTAAGAGGAGTATAGAATCTCACCTCTGCTGTTAGTCTGTTTTGGTGCATGTCGATGTACATAGGGTCGCCCCATGCTTGAGGACCAGCCAGGAAGCAGTTTCGTTTTATTGCTGCTTTGCTTCCTTCTTTCTGATATTGGTCAAAGAAGTCTATACCTTTGAGTTCGCCGTCGAAGAGATATTTCTCTCCCATGCAGTAATCAGGACGTTCCACAGACTTGTCGAAATAAAAGTCGAAATTGCTTTTCTCGAGTTTGTCGGTATTGTAGGCCTTGACATGGCTCCATGCTTGTTCGCGTACCATGTAGCCACGATAGTCTTCAGTACGAATGACAATAGTGTTGTCTTCTGATTTCTGTTTTAACTCGAAGTTTAATGTGTCCTTGCCTTCGGTAATGTTGACCGTTTTGATGAGGATGGTGTCAGGCTGTCCAGACAATGGGTCTGTTCCTAAATAATAAATGTGAGCCATACCCTTTGCATTGGTTGTGTTGTCTGTCAAAATGCTGAAACCATTCCAACCAGAGAGAACTTTCACGTTGTTGAAGAATGCGTAGGGAGCAGAATCCTCTGTACTAAAGGATACGGCGATAGGTGCGCTTTCTTCACCATCTCGCTTTACGAAGCGAACTTCTGCGGGTACATTCTGTTTCGCTTCATTGAATCCCTCCAATACCACAGAGTCCTTCAATGCGCTTGACGTGCGCAGGATTTCGTGCCCGGCATAGTCCTTGTAGCGAATGTTTAAGCCCATCAGGTCTTTGTCGGCAGGAAACTTGAAATGCATGATGGCTCCACCTGGCATTGGCTTGAAGCTGAAAGCTTCTGCGCCAACGGCAGGTTGGAAGGCTGTCTCTTCATCCTTGCATGAACTGAGCGTTACAAGCAGAATGAGAAAATATATGATTCTTTTCATTTCTCTTATTTTTAGATGTTGTTATGATGATTAATTGTTTCCACCCCAACCAGGGTTTTGCTTGCATCCCGAGACGAGAATCTCCTCGCTGCGGATAGGGAAGAAATAATCTCGTGGTGCAGTGAACTTGCGCTTTGACCATACCACGATAGGCCCCTCGTAGTTGTTGTAGAAACGGCGATTGTCAGAGCAGATAACGTTCCATCCGTATTGTGGCTCGTTCAATTCCTGTGGGGCTTCCATCCAGCGGCGCAAGTTGTAAAATCTTCTACCCTCGAAGGCAAATTCGATGTTCCACTCTTGGTGAATGATGCTGCGCATTCCTGCCTGTGTGGTCACTTTCTGGGGGTTTCGTGCATAACTCTCCCAGGCTTCACGAACCTTAGGAATGCCAGCTCTCTCACGTACTACGTCTATCTTGCTATATACATGCTCGTCATCAGGGACATCTAAATATTCATTCCATGCCTCTGCCGACATTAGATATAATTCTGCCATACGGAGGTATCTTTGTTTGAAGGCATAAATGTTTGTCTGCAGATAAGAGGCGAATGGCTGGGTGGAATCAATGTATTTCTTAATCCAATAGCCTGTAAGCGACTGTGGAAGAGTAGCATTGATTTTTGTGTCTTCTGTTCCGAAGTTACCTCCTTGCTTCGTGTTGGTGACGGTAGCTTTATAGGTTGCACTATAAGTGCTTGTCGGGCGATACCAGCAAGTTCCGTCTGCTACGATGTCAGCATAGAAGCGAGGTTCTCTATGGCGATGTAGTCCCAGTATCTCTGTATTCAGAGGCACCACGTTGAGGTAGCGGCTATCCGTTTCCTTGCTCATCTGGTATTTGTCGCTCACCCACTGCTTGTCTTCGTCTATTGGCAGGCCATGATCTGTGTAGAACATCTCAACCATCTTCATGCTTGGAGCAAGACATCCTTTGGCGCTCTGGTCCAGGAATGCAGATTCTGATCTGTTGGTGTAAGGTGCAAGGCAAATTCCAGCGGCGTAGCCAAATTGACCTTCAAATTCCAAGAGAATCTCAGGATTTGTATATCTCTTGTCGAGCACAGACTGTTGTATGTTGAAAATGGTGTTGAGCATATCTGTTCCTTTGTCATTCGTGCTGTTGTAGAGATGCTTTCCACCAGCAAGGGCATAGTTGATGGCCTCGTCTGCAGCAATGGCAGCCTTGTGCCACTTCTCCTTGTCATAGACAGGGAAGAGACGTTCACCGTTTTTGTTGGTGAAGTTCTTCAGTTGCTCGTTGCCGTTGAAGAGGGGAGAGGCAGCGAAGAGCAGGGCGTATGCCTTGACGGCTGCTGTGGATTCTTTTTTGAAATATGCATGGCGTGACTCCTCGGAGCCACTCATGGTCGGGAGATCGGCAATGGCTTCATCACACAGGCTGACGATGGCATTGACGCAATCGTCAATGGAGGCGCGAGGTTGCTGCATTGCAACCTTATCTGCGTTGGCATCAATATTCTCTGGTACGAGAATGAATGAGCCATATCGCTTGAGCAACTCGAAATAGGTGGAAGCTTTTAGTGCCTTGATTTCGGCTTTCCAAAGCGTCTTTTCATCCTTTGTCATATTTTGGCAGAGATCTACATTGTCTATGAATAAGTTGCAATAGCGTATGAGACAGTAGGCACCATCTTTGCTCCAGATGTTGCAATATGGGTTTTGTGCCATTTGGAGTCCATCTCCTATATAGATGGCAGGACCATATGCCGCCATGTTGTCTCTGAAATATTGACCGGCCACAAACTCGTCAGCACCGAAGAATCCTGGTTGCTCGTCGTAGCTGGTTGCCATGTTGGTAAACATGGCATAGCAAGTTTTGAGCCATTTGTCCACATCGTTTCGCTGCTCGAAATTTGTCTCGATAGTCTCTACGTCTCCTTTAGGAACTACGTCGAGATAGTCGTTGCAAGAGGTGCTCAGCAGCCCGCTTGCCAACAATAGTGAATATATTATTTTTTTCATTGTCATTTATGTCTTTTCTTGTTCTCTTTTTTAGAAGCTGATGTTGATGGCAGCTGAGTAGGTGCGCTGGATAGGATAGTTGAATCCTGATTCACCAAGCTCAACGTCCCAAAGCTTAAAGTTGGTCAGACAGAAGGCATTGTTTACCTTGAACGACAACTTGAAGAGTTTAAGTCCCAATGTACTGACAAACTTCTTTGGTAGGTTGTATGCCACCTCTATGTTTGTACAGCGCAGGAATGAGCAGTTGCGCATGAAGTAGGTGCTCTTGCGAATCTCTGCGTTGCTGCTGCTATACCAGTCTTCTTGTGGGTTGTGTTGTGCGATGCTCGATGTTGACAATCTTGGCCAAAAGGCGTGAGTATCTTGGTTGTCCTCAGACCAGTGGCTGTCGTAGATGGCTTTCAGCATGGCGTGGTCACCATAGAAAGGAGATACTTTGATAGGATTGATAAAGAACGAGCGTTGTCCAGAACCCTGGAAGGCAAAATTGAGTTCCCATCCCTTATAGTTGACGAAACCTGTGAAACCATAAATAAGGCGAGGGGTCTCTGGGTAGCCGATGTAGGTGGCGTCGTTCACGTCTATGACGCCATCGTTATTGATGTCTCGGTACTTGATATCTCCAGGCATCACGTCGCCGTCTTGCCGTGGCGAGTTGTCTATCTCTGCTTGGTCACGGAAAAGACCTTCTGCGATATAACCGATTGGCTGACTGATTTCATGTCCCACTTTACGTTGCCATGCTGGTTTGTTGGTCGCCTCTTCTACTTCTTTGTATTTTGTCTTGTTATAAGTGAGAGTTCCATTCAGAATCATCCAGCAATCGTTGCTGAATGCCTTCTGTACTTTCAAGGAGAGGTCAACACCACGTGAGTCTGTTTTGCCGATGTTGGCAAGAGGATCTACCTCGATACCCATGTTGGCTGGTATGGTGGTACGTGTGGAGATGATATTGTGTCGAATCTCCTGATATATGTCTGCTTGTGCCTCGATCAAACCACCGAAGAGCTTAGCCTCAATACCCAGGTTCTTTTGTTCTGCTATTTCCCAGAGAATGTTAGGGTTGGCGTATGCTACAATCTGTTTACGTGCGAATTGTGCACCTGCATTCGCCGTTGGGTCTTGTTCTCCAGTTCCTGCGGCTGTTGTTCCTATCTGTGGTAAAAATACGAAGCGAGGTGTCTCCACGATACCATCGTTTCCCACCTTACCCCAGGATAGACGGAATTTCAGGTAGCTGATGTATTTGTCGAGTTTCTTCATCCAAGGTTCGTTGGATGCCACCCAAGCTCCACCTACGGCAGGGAAGAAACCGAAACGCTTTGCCTTAGCGAAACGTTCGGAACCATTGTAGCCAAAGCTGCCCTCTATGAAATAACGGTCTTTATAACCATAATTTCCACGTGCAGAGTAGGTTAAGTTGCGCTGTGGTTGGCCGTTGAGTACGTCGCTTATAGGGGTGAAGGTGCGTTCTTGTGATTGAACCACGGCAGTAAGTGATGTTTGGTGGTTACCCCAAGCTGCTTGGTGAATCAATGTACCTGTATAGGTGATTCTTGTATCGGTACTTCTTGCTCCCTCATTAGCGTTCAATGTGCGGCTTGCCATGGAATTCTCCACGTCAGCGAGTGTAAACTTACCGGTCTCGTTGTCATAACTGGATAGATAATATTTGTATGGAGTGGTAAAGAACTCGTTACTGTAGTAGCCTGTTTGTACCAAAGAAGCACTTGCTCTGAACTCCAAACCTTTTACCAATTTTGACAGGTTGTGAATATATTCTGCTCGATTGGTGGTGGAGAAACGTGTACGGTTGATGTAACCTTTCTGGATCTCCATATATGGATTGGTCTTCTTGCTGGCTGTTGTTCCAAAAAGGATATGAGGAAAATTATGCGTCTCGTCGGCTGGATAGGTAGGAGCAAAGTCCACAGGTGAGGCATTGAATGCGTAATAATAAGCCTCGGTCTGGCTGGTTTGTGGACCATGGTACTTGTCCAATGTGGCTACGGAGTTGATGACCAATTTGATGCCTGAGCGCAGATCGATGTTCAAGTTGGTGCGGAACTGCGTCTGGTTGTTGACGATGTTGCAGTCAAAGTCATTCAGTTTGTCGGTCTTGATCATACCCTCGTCACGATTGTAGTTGATGGCAGCATAATACTGTACTTTCTTCGAACCACCACGAATGTTGACACCCGCACGATGGTTCCACGCAAAGTCCTTGAAAAGCTGCTTGTACCAGTCTGTATGAGGATAGAGCCAACTTGGATATTTACCAGAGGCGGTTTTGTTGATATAATCAACAGAATATTGTGGAGTCGCATTTGGATTGCGTCCCAACTGGGCTTGGTCGTACATCCTCATATAGGTGATAGGATCCACTACGTCGATGGTGCTGGTAGGCTGTGTTAAGACAGACTCATATCTGAAGTTGGTATATACACTACCTTCCTCACCCTTTTTGGTAGTAACCTTGATGACACCATTGGCACCACGAGCACCATACATGGCTGTAGCAGAGGCATCTTTGAGTACACTGAAGCTCTCGATATCCTCTACTTGGATACGAGAAAGTTCCAGCTTGGAAGATTCCACGCCATCAATCAAAATCAAAGGGTCTGTGTTGGCACCACTCTGGAAAGAAGTGATACCACGGATATAGAACTTAGTGTTCATCTCGCTTTCGGTCAAGCCGCCAGGAAGACCACCTGTTTGCCAAGCTACCATACCAGGAATACGACCTGCGAAAGAAGTCGTCAGGTCGGAACTTGAAACCTTTAAGTCACCAGGCTTTACAGTCGTAATAGAAGATACGACGCTCTCCTTCTTCTGTGTACCGAAGGCTACGACCTGCACTTCGTCCAGGTTCTTGGCATCAGGGCGCAGGTCAATCTTCAAGGAACGCTGAGGATTCTTGATTTCTGCAAATTCATTTTTGTAGCCAACAAATGAGAACTTGAGTACATCGCCTTTGCGAGCTTTCAGAGAGAATTCTCCGTTTACGCCAGTGGTTGTACCAGTCTTAGTGCCTTGCAACATGACATATACACCTGGCAATTCGACACCGTTCTCATCGACTACCTTTCCCTTGATGTCGTAAAACTCGCCGGCTCCTTTTGAGATGTTTAAAGATCCTTTAGTTACGGTAATAAACTGCTTGTCAATCTTAAAAGTCAAGCCTTTTCCTGTGAGAAGCTGCGTCATAGCCTCACGTACGTTGGAAGCCTTGATGTTTCGACTCACGGTCAACCCCTCTACGTCCTGGCTGGCGTAGAGCACCTTGTACTTGGTAGCCTTTTCCAATCGCTTGAAAGCTTTGGCGAGGCTCTCGTTCTTCATGTTGATGACGATTTCCTGTGTCTGCACCTGGGCTATGATTGGCTGTGCCAAGCCCGGTGACATCAAGAGGGAACTCATCAGCAAACAGTCTCTCAATGTTTTCTTCATTTTACGCTGATTATAGTTTAAAATTACTTATAAGTCGTAAAGAAATGAAATAAGACACCCCTTTTGAAAGAAAAAATAAACAAAAAGTGGCAAATTCATTAAAATTTGCCACTTTTTGTTTCATTATTCTTCTATTTTGTCATTGAAATACTTGGCCCAAAATTGGTTGCAAAGGTACGTTTTTTTTAGGAAAACGTCAAGTAAACTACTTAGAAAATCAGCGAAAATGATTAAAATTTCTTGCTTTTCGCTGATTTTCTAGAAAGAAATTACATTTTTCAACTTTTACTTGACGTGCAAAGTCTCACCATCTATGCTGACCTTGAATTTGCCATAACTGTTGAGTAATTCTATAGCACGCTCCAAAGATTCGTTTCTCTGGCAGAAGTAGCGAACTTTCATGTGCTTAAAAGTCTCGTTGTCGAAGACGATATTCACATTATACCATCTGCCGATGGCTTTGGTAATCTCGGCAAGAGGAGCATCGTCATAATAGATATAGCCTGCCAACCAATAGTTGTAAGTTTCCATATTTTCTGTGCAAAGAGCAAGAGGGGCTTCTTCGTTGACAGTTACGCCCTGACCGGGAACGAGTTTTACGGAGCGAGATTCCTTCTTGTTGCTTACTAATACAGAACCTGTGAGCAAAGCTACATGACATGGTTCACCCTTGTAGCAACTTACGTTCAACTCTGTTCCTAAAACCTTGGCTTCCGCTTTCTCTGTGCTGATGATAAACGGATGCTGCTTGTCTTTGGTCACCTTGAAATAGGCTTCACCTTCAAGATAAACTCTTCGCTCCTTGCCGCTGAAAGCGACAGGGTAGGTGAGGCGACTTCCTGCATACATGAATACCTTGGTGCCGTCTGCAAGCGTGATGTTGTAACTCTTACCAAGTGGAATGGTTACGGTGTTGTTTTGTAAAACTACATCGTCACTTTCCAAGCCTAAGGCATGGAGAATGCGGGTTGTTGCCGAGACTGCTGGCTGCTGTGTGCTCTTAGGCATTACGATACCTTCACCTTGCAAAGCTTGCGGGGTGTAGCTCTTATCCGAAGAGGTCAAAATGGCAACATTTCCTGCTGTGGAGTCTCTTTGGAATACCATGGCGGTGTTGGTGATAGGGGTGCTTGGTGTTCCGACATTGATGAAATAGCGAATGGCAATAAGTATAAGCAGGGAAGCTGCTATACCTATAGTTATATAGAGAGGCTTGCGTTTGGATTGCTGAGGCATCTCTTCAATTCTGGTTTCTTCAGTCTTGTTGTTATCAAAGTCAGCTTCCTCTATCTTTTCGTTTTCTTCCTTCTTTTCGTTATTCTCCTCCTTTTTCTCCTCTTCGTCAATGAAAGCCGAGAGTTTGTTCCATTCTTGGTCTATATCGAAAGGCAGCCCCTCTTTATCTGCACTATGGCGTGCAACTGCTTGCTGGGCATCCATGGCAATCTTGAAGTCAGACATGGCATCCCCGTCCTGCATCAGTGATGCAAGCTCTTCGTCTGTCAGTTCCTTTTGTGGCTCCAGCCAGTCGATGATGTCGTCAAATTTGTCTTTTTCTTCTATCATTGTCTCAATGTTTTTCAGCAAAACCGCCTATAGATAGTTCAGTTCGCCTTTATTCTTATAATATTTATCGTAATTGCTTCGGATTTTGCACCCATGCTTTTCTTTTTTATATTTTTTTAAAAGTAAAAAAGAAGTTATTCGGGAGGTGAAATAGAAGATCGCAGCAATTTCAGCGCTTGCACGATGTGCTTTCTTACAGCACTGATACTGATTCCCAACTCTTCTGCCACTTCTCTATACTTCATATTCTTGAAATAGCAGGCCTTGAGAATCTTCTGAGTTTGAGGAGTCATCTTTTCTATCACTTGATACATGGCTCGGATGCGTTGCTCGTTCTCTTCCCAAGCATGTTCCTGGTTTTCGATGTTTTTGCCATATAGCATATTGTAGAACTCAATGTATTTGTTTTTGGCAGTCTCCTTTCGGATATGATCGATACATTTGTTGTGGATAATCCTGTAAAGAAAACTTTGGCGCTTGTCAGGAGCAATATCCGCTCGCTTTGTCCAAAGTTGCTCGAAAGAGTCCCCGATGATGTCACGGCATACCTCCTCATTCTTTACTATTTGCATGGCAGCATAGTAAAGTTTAGGATAGATATCCCGGAAAAGTATCTCTATATCTTTCTTTTCATTGCTCATCTTGTTCTCTCTCTTGATTTTCTTTCTTAAAATTCCGATAAGAATCCTATTTGGCTGCAAAAGTAATAAAATTTATTTTATCTACAAGTTTTTCGGCATTTTT
>OQWE01000095.1_pt1 | contig 26841 bp, 9 predicted proteins | sample 1691591 | NCBI WGS metagenome assembly OQWE01 (sample SAMN03418265, study PRJEB22391) | human gut metagenome | biome: human-gut; feature: organic feature; material: feces | host: Homo sapiens | place: Tanzania | collected 2013-01
TGAGCGACGATTTTGCCCTTAACGGTTTTTACGCTCGCAATGACATAAAAGTGCGTTGCACGGAAGGAATCGAGTATAGGGCGTTTTGCAATGACATAAAGTGCGTTGCACGGGATTGCATAAAATGCGTACGGATTTTTTTTGTTTTTGTCGGGGTTTTGCGACGAAATTTGGCGTTTTTTACAACTGTCAAAAATTATTTTGGTTTCGTTTGCGGTTTTTAACGCTCGGAAAACACAATATATTGTGGTCGGAAAAATTTTGGAAGATTTTCGGTATTTTTCGTAGAAAAAAGTAACAACATTGTATTGACGGCGGGCATTTTTTCTTGTAGAATATAATTATCTATATATGTGAAATTGTGCAGGCCACGTTTCACGCACGCATATGTATGCGCATAAGGAGGCTATTATGAAACGCAACTCGATTTACAAGAAAGCGTTGGTGCTTGCGGCGGTGCTCGCCCTTGCGCTGATTCTTCTCGTAGGTTGTGGGCAAACGACGAGTGGGGATTCCAACCTCAATCAGTTCGTTAAGCCCGACACCGGTTCGCAACAGCAGACCGAAACGGTAAAGACGGCATTGTCCGGTAACGCTGCCAGACAACTGTTGCTGACCTCGATCATCAATGCAAAGACGATCGAACCGAATTCAAGGTACATAACGTTCTCGTTCGCACCGTACGTTTATGTCGAAAAGGAAGGCAAGACGGATAAATATACCGTCAAAGTCAAAGGTTCCATCGACACGCTCGGCGGACGCGATGACAAGCAATATCCCGTCAACGAAAGCGTAATGACCTTTGAAGTGCTGAAAGAAAGCGCCGACCTTACGACGGTTGTCCTTGGCATTTACGCAAAGGGCGGCGATATGTATATCGACTTCAACGACTACGCAACGGGCAAGGCGGTGCATCGTTACTACGTGTCCGATTCGGATATCGCATACGTAGTGGGGCTTTTCAAGGATATTCTCAACCAGCTGAAAATCGAAGAAGTGTTGACGGATTACGACCTTGGCAGCCTTATTAACGACGCAGGCGTTAAAAACCTTATTTCCACCATTCTCGGCACGAAAAGCGACGATAAACTCACGCTGTTCAACATCATGCTTTCCCTTATTTCCGAAAGCGGCAGTTACTCCGTAACGAACGCCGACGGTTCGGTCGATCTCGTGATGCCCACGAAACTCAACGCGATTTTCACGAATAAGACCTTGCTTGAACAAGTCGGCAACGTCGTCAACGGCTTGCTGGGCAAACAATCCGACATTATCAAAGGCGTCGTCAACTTCCTTGTCGGCGATATTTTGTCGGGCAAAAAGACGCTTAACACGGCGTTTGTCGCGAATATCAGCAACAACCGTTTCCAGAAACTTGCATTGAACGTCGTCAGCACGAAAGGTGGCGTCGACAAGACGATGGAACTCGGCGTAGGCGGGCTTTCCAAATCGGCGGACTTCGCAAACGAAGTCAAAAATTCTATGCCCGAACTTGTCAAAGCGGACAGGAAGAATTACAGTTTCACGACGCTCAGCGCCGACCTTAACATAAATCTCGATATTGCAAAACAAGAGTACAGCATCGAAAACATCGACGGCGCCGTTGGCGGCGCGATTGCCAAAGCCCTTGAAGGCATTACCGGCACGGAAATTTATAAAAAATCCGATGCTATCACAATTGACGAACCGCTCCAAATCAGCCTCCACCTCAAATTGCGTGCGGAAATCAACCTTAAAGATAACAAGAAAACCCGTGCAGTCATCGAACTGAACGGAAAAGATAAGAAAGGCAACGACAGGACCTATCTCGGTCTTTACTACATCGGCGCGGACAACGCGCTTTATGCCGATATGTCCGGACTCGGCGGCGGCAAAGCGATGATCCCCGATATCAATCTTAATCAGATTCTGAAAGACCTTATCGCGGCGAAAATCCCCGAAATCCCCAGCATAATGGAAATTATCGGCGGCAAAGGTTCGGGCGCGGCGTCGGGCGACGTCATTAACGCAGGGCTTATCGAAGCGGTTCAAACCGCAATGGATAACGGCGAACTTGTCGTGACGCACTACGGTCTTGCGGCGGGCGACGACGATTCGGCTGCTGTCGAAGAAACGGCAAGCCTTGACATTATGGCGCTTATCGGCTGCTTGAATATCGTCAAAGGCGACTCGACTCCGCTCACGGTGGAAAGCATTTCCGCAAGCCTTACGAAAGACGTAATCGCAGGTCTTATGGGCACACTCGGAATGAAACTTCCCATTGACCAACTTGACCTTAAAATTTACCAAACCCGTGAAGATTACGAAGCGGGCGAAGAAGGCTGGAAAATCGACGTCGCCGTCAATATGGCGACCGAAGAACGCGGACAAATTCTCGGCGCGAACGTCGGTTTGTTCCTTAACTACGGCAACCCCGATCCTTCGCTTGACGGATATCTGGAAGGCAAGGAATTCAAGAGCGCCAAAGAAGGCGGCGAATATATCAACGCAGGCTCGTTAACCTACAAAGACGGCGAATTCGACTTTGACCTGTGGGTAAGTATCGGGCTGGAACTCGAACTTGAATTCAACGTCAGAGAAAACAGCGTACTTGACCTTTCCGCACTCGGAAAGCTTTTGTACAATCTTGCGTTGAAAGTGCAGTCTCCCGACGGCGTCAATGCGAAATTCAACCTTAAAATCAACGCCAACGCTAACGTAATGGCGCTTGTAAACGCGATTAAGAACGGCGCGGACGTTGCAAAGATCCTCGGCGCAGTCGACGCGCGCATCGACATTACGACGGGCGAAGGACAAAACGCAAAAACGGCCGTATTGCTGCTTGAAGACGGCATGCTTTATCTCAACAGCAGCGACGGTGAATTCAGAAATTATAAAATCAATATTTTGGAAGCACTTGGCGGAAACTTCAAACTTTTCGGCAAAGACGTTTCGGGCACCGGCAGCGCACTCGCATCGGGCGAAGGCGATACAACCGAAGGTGAAGGCGGCGACGCTCCCGCAACCGAAGAAAAGGCGAAGTTCGATATCGTAGGATTGCTTCTTGCAAACATCAACTGCATTTCCGTAAACCGCGACAGACTGGAAGTTGCGATTGCGGATACGCTTATCACCGCGCTTCTTAACGGTCTGGGCGTCGATACGGAAATCGTGAAAGGGCTTAATTTCTCAAACAGCGGCACCGCGATTTCTCTGGAATACGACGGACTTAACCTGTCGAAACTCTGGCTGAAAGCAAACGTAGGCATTCAGCAGGGCGACAATGCGGCGCTCGGTCTCGGACTCGGTCTCGGACACATCGTGCTTACGGTCGGTCAGCGCAACCTTGCCGCACTTGGCGAACATAATATTCTGGAAGACACATATCAGGATCTCTTGAACGGCGGCAACGTATATCTCGGGCTCGGCGCGGAAATCGACGTCGCGCTTGACGACGAAACTTACGTTCTTGAAGATTTGTTGGGCGCGCTTGTCGCGAACTTCGCGCTTGGCACGACAATCGACATCAAAGACGAAATCAAGGGCGGTTTGACCTTCAACATCGTTGCGGATATCGACATTTCCAGCAAGCCCGACCAGAACGACTCCCGTATTCTCATCGAAATCAGGAAAAAATCGAACGGCAAAGTCTTCCTTGGTCTTTACTATGACCAGAAAACTACGACGCTGTATCTCAAAACGGACGACGGCACGATTATTCAGCCCGTTGCGTTGAAATTCGACCTTATCGGGCTCCTTGAAGGGCTTATCAACAAGGGCGACGGCACGGCGTCTGCGGACATCGACTTGTCCGAACTCAACCCCGTAATTCTCCTTGGCAACAAAGGCTTGCAGATTCAGGTAATGACGGGCGTTATGAAGCTTCTTGTCGGCGTGCTTGTCGGCGATATGAACGATTATATCGAATACAATGCGGGCGCAACGAGCTATAAATACTACGCTTACGACGCGAACACCGATTATACGATTTTGCAAAACGCATATCCTTTGGCAAATCCCGTCGGACAAAAAGACCTGTATCAGAGAAACGTCGATAAATACGTTTACGAGAACGGCGAATTCACGCTTAATAACGATTACGTCGGCAATGACTTCTTCGTAAAAGCGAAAGAAGGCAGCTTCTTCTACGTATTGAAAGACAATGCTACGGGTATCGACGAAAAATACTTTGAAAAGAACGCCGACGGAACTTTGAAAGAGTTTGCAAACTCCGCCAGAAAGTTCACGCTCATCGACGCTTCTAATAAGGATATATACGCGAGCGCGCCTAAGTACTATCAATCCGAATTCAAACGTGCGGACACTCTCATGTTCGATATGGATAAGGACGTGATGGAATTTACGAAAGGCTTTATCCCCGCGTACAACAAGACAAGCGGGCTTACCACATACGTCAAAGTGGACGCTTCCAAACAGGAAGTCGCTCTTTACGAAGTCTTCACGCAAGGCTACACGATGAAAGACGTCTTTGACGAAAACGGCAAACCCACGGGCGAAACCAAGAGAATGGAACTTAAACTGCCCGAACTCGGCGCATCCATCGTCATCGGTAAGATCGAAGACGGCGACGTGTCCGTGGTCGCAGGCGGCACAAAATTCAGCGGTATCGGCATCGGTATCTTCATTATGAGAAACGGTCAGTCCGATCCTCACGGCGTCCATTACGTAAAGATCGCGGCAGACGAAGAATATACCGGCAAGAGATATAATATTGTCGACGGCACGTATCAGGAAGCGGCAGACGGCGAATATAAGCAGGTTGCAAACACCGCCGCAAACGTCGCAATCAAACTCGGCAACATTCAGCTTTCCGAAAAAACGTTCAAGGAAAGTTATGGAGTAACCTTTGAACAGTTCATCGACGGTCTGAAAAACGAAAACCTTCCCCAGGCGGACGCAACGAATATCGCGGATCTTACCGTATACGTCAACGTGGAAGCGGGCATCGAAATCGGTGCAATCGCAACTCCCGAAAGCGGAAGCAAATGGAAAATCGGTGGCTTGCTTTCGGGCATTGTCGGCGGCAGCGATAAAGATCCCAGCGCGCTTGCAAACTTCCTGAAATCGTTGCTCATTAAGTTCAACGTTCAGGACAAATTCAATGACGTAATCGGTCTCAGAATCGCCGGCAACGTGAACATCGGCGCGCTTTTAAGCGGCAACACAAAAGACACGATGCAAATCGTCAAGGCGCTTTTGATGAAGAGCGACCTTGCGGTTGAACTCACCGACGACTATCCGTGGGCGGAAACGAAGAAGACGGTTGTCGGACTTTACGTCACGGAAGGCACGATTTACATCAACATCAACGGCGAAAAGACCATCAAAGACACCAAACTCAAAATCGGCGTAGATAAAGTCCTGGGTATGGTGGGCGGCGCGTCCACGGGCGCACTTGCATCGGCGGATCTCGGCGTTGAAGGCATACTTTCAATCGTCAACAACATCGTCAAAGAAATCAGCATTTACAGAAACGACGAAGCGTCGGGCATGACGATTTCTCTCAGCAAGAACATGCTGGGCGCGATTCTGAAACTCGTTGCGGACATCGAAGGCGTTGACCTTGAACTCAACGAAAACAACAGTTTCATCGAACTTAATACGAAAGTTACGAAAGACAAACCGTACCTTCTGAAACTCAGCGTCGGTATCGACCCCTTGGTACTCGGCATTGCTCTTGGCGGATTGAAGATCGGTCTTGCGGCAAACAACGACGTACTCAAAAACCTTAATAAAGCCGACTACAAAGGACTTTCCGAAATCGAAACCATGGCGCTTGACGTCGAAATCGGCGTTGACCTTGGTCTGAAACAGGGCGAATTCCCCATCGGCAAACTTGTTTCCGGCATTTTGCAGGCAACGGGTACCGACCTTGAATTCCCGCTCAATCTCGATATTCAGAACGAACTTGACCTTGACCTTCGCGTAAGGCTCGCGGGGAACCTTAACCTGAAAGATTTCGGTAAATCCGACATTATGTTGCAGGTGAGAAACGCAGCCACCGGCAAAGAAAAGACCATACTCGGCTTGTACTTCACAACCGAAAAAGACGCAACGGGTAAAGATATTCCTTGCCTGTACGTCGAAACGCAATTTTTCAGCCAGAGCGCACCCGTAAGAAGCAAGGTTGAAAACTTTGACCTGCTCGGAAGTCTGCTCGGCAAGACGGTCAGCGGCGTTGTGGAATACCTTGGCGGAAAAGTCGAAGGCACAGGCACGGCTCTTGCTTCCGACGACGGAGCCACGACAAACGAAGCGGAAATCCTTCTGGAACTTGCGTCAAAGAGCATTCAGGTGAAGATCGCGGAAGAAACCGTGAAAGGACTGCTTGAAGCGCTTGTCGGCGACAAGGTCGGCGACGACATTATCGAAATCATCAACGGTCTGGGACTCTCCGCAGAAGTCGCGGTGAACCTGAAAGACGAAAACAAACCTTTGCTTTCGGTCGTTGCGACGTGCTCGTATCTTGACCTTGGTATTCTTGTCAATAAGGTAAATCTCAGCACCCAAAAACAAGATATCTTCGGCACGACCATTACGGGCAACACCTGGACAAAGACAGAAGACGCAAAGAAGAGTGCGCTCGGCGTACAATTCGGCGTCGAATTGAATTACGACATCTCAAACGGCAAGCACAGTCTTGACGCAATTCTTAGCAACGTCGCGTCGGCAGCGGCTTTCGAAAAAGACGCTGGCGCGGCAACCGTCGGCAGTATTTTGAAAGCGTTGACGGCTGACGCAATCATCAAAAACACGCACGGTTCAATCGGTATCGACGTCGTACTTAACGTCAAATCCGAAAAAATGACGGAGTATCTTGTGCCCGCAGGTCAGGCTCTTTACGAGCTCATAATGGGCAAAATCGGCGCGGAATACACTGCCGGCAAGGAAAAATACGATCCGCTCGAACTCCTTAATATGGTTGAAGCGTTGATCAAGATCAACCTTAACGGCAACCCCGTTTTCGTGAGCTTGAAGGACGGCTACGTTTACGTATCGCTTTCTGCGGTCGGTGGCGACAACTTCAAAGCGTCGCTTAAAAACATTATCGACCAGATCAAAAAGACGTCGGGCAGCGGTTCAAGCGCGCTTGCGACGGGCGAAGGCGACGGCGAAAAAGATAACAAGAAAACCGATTACGTGCTTGTCAACAAGATTTTGCAAAATCTTCTGTCAAGCGCAAGCATCAGCAATACGGGACTTGACCTTGCTCTTGCTCCCGACCTGATGAACGTATTGCTTGAAAACGTTGTTGCGAAACTTCTCGGCGACACGTTCGGGTTCAACGACGACGTGAAGGCAATGTTCACGCTCAGCAGCCCTTATGCAAAACTTTCGGACGGCAAAACTTCGGTCGACAACGTCCTTTACACTGAAAAAGTCGAAGAACGTTTCGTCCGTTACAATGCGGCGTTCGAGTCGCAGCAGGGCAGCGAACAATACTTCTTCGACGCGGAAGCAAAAGTTTACAGAAAACTTTATAAAGCGGACGCCGTTGACGCGACGAAGTACGTCGTTTACACCGGCGGCGAAGTCCAGACGTTGTATTATCTCTCCGCCACGGGCGAATACGTTGCGCTTACCGCGGAACAGGCAGCGGCAGCCAGATTCGTGAAGTACACTCACACGAGTTATCTTGCGGTGTACGATTCCGCCGACAAAGCGACGAGAAACGTCGTGAAAGCGGCAGGATTCGTCGCGGGCACGACGGTTTACGACGCGAACGGCAACGCTGTCGCGGAAGATAAACTTTTCGTCAAAGTCAAACACAGCGGCATCGGCTGGACAAAAGAAAACGGCATAAGCATCGACCTTGTGTTCGACAACCCGAACACGACCAAAGCCCCCGATTTCAGCATCGGTCTGGGACTTGACGCAACCCTTGTTTTGCAGGGAGAAGCGATTGAAGTTATCCCGTACTTTGTGAAGAAAGCGGGCGCGAAACCTCTTGACAATCAGGAAGTCAAAGGCTACTTCAAGGAAGGCGCGGCTCTTGTCGAAATTCCCGCCTCGGAAGTTTACACCGGCACGAGATACGACAAGGACGGAAAAGTTGACGAAAACGGCAAGTTCAGAAAAGAACTTGTTGAGGGAACGGAAGCCGATCACGACCTTGTCCTTATCGAAAATAAATTCCCGGAAGTGTCCGAAACCGTCGGCGATGAAAAGATTTATCTCTCGATGGAACTCGGTCTGACTCTTTCCGGAACGAAAGGCGAAAACGACAGTATTCTTGACTTTGTCGCAGACATTATCGACGTCTCCAACCGCACCAGCACGACGATGAAATACGTCGAGTTTGCAGAAGGCGAAGATAAGACAACATACGAAGGTCAAAGATATTCCAAAACCGGCGCAATGGCTTATGCACAGGATGTAAACGGCACGTTCAAGCGTGGCGCGTACTACCTTGCGGAAAAAGAATTCGTCGGCACGAAATTCACGAAAAATTCGGACGGCACGTTCACGGTTGCAGACAACGGCGCATATAAGTTCGTAGCGGACGATTCGGCAAAGACTTACTTCCCGATCCTTCCGGAAGAAGCCGAAACCTATCCTGCCGACAAGAAGTACAGAGAAGACGGAAAAGGCTTTGTGACCGACGCTAACGGCGATTTCAAGGCGGGCGAATACTCCGTAACCGACAGAACGAAAGGCGGTGCAAAATTCCGTCTTAACGCTGCAACGGGCAAATACTTCGTCTATGAAGCCACCGGTATAACCCTTTATAAACAAGGCAACTACTACGAAATCGACAAAGACGAACTTGCAACGTTCAAGGGCGTCAGATTCGACTTTGACAGCGTAAACAAAGTCGCAACCGTCAACCCTTCCGGCAAATATCAATTCGTCGCGGAAGAAGGCGCGTATTATCCCGTGCTTGAAAACGACGGCTACACCGGCAAACTGTATCGTGTGTCAGAGGCGTCAACCGCTGATAATACGATTTATATCGAAGACGTGATTTACAAATTCACCCCCGCGTTCACCGGCAAAGACCTGAGAGACCTTAACGCTCTTGCGAAACTCCTTGTCAGCATCGGCGAATTCGAGGCGGAAGCGCGCGTAAAAGTTACGGTCGGCGCAAACGTTGCGGAACTTGTAAAGGCGTTGTCCAATACCGCAAACATCGACATTGCGGAACTTTTGAAACACGTCGAACTCGCAATCGAGTCGCTTGATTCCAAAGGAACCGTCAAAGGCGGTATCTATCTGTATAACAGTACGTTATATATTAAATATATCAATACAAGTCGTGGTATCTTCTCGATGCCCGTGTCCGAACTCTTCGGCGCAATCGCGTCTGCAAGTGCGGATGAACGCATGCCTTACGATGCGGCAATGCTGCAACTGTGGGTTGGCGAATTCATCAAACTCAACGGCGTGTACACGACGGGTATCGCGGTTCAGGCAACGACAAGCCTTGTCGAAACGCTGCTTGAAACCTTGCTCGGCTTTGACAAAGGCACGATAAGCCTTGCGGCGTTCGGCGCGGTCGGCGTGGAAGTCACCATCGTTACGGCGTCTCCTGTCTTCCCCGAAAACGCGGACGGCGAAGTTTACGTAAAGAAAGCTTATGACTTTGTAGCGCTCGCGGAAGGCGAAGTTTACGACGAAGAGAAGTACGTATTGCTTGCAAACGGCGAATACGGCGAAATCGCAAAGGGCAGCGAAGCGCAATTTGCCGGCAAGACGCTGTATAAACGCGTTGCAAAGGCGGAAGCAGACGTGTCTTACGTCAAACTTTCGGAAGCCGGCATTCTTTCGGATTGCGAAGGCTATGATTCGGCATACGCGGAAGCGTTGACCACAAGATATACGAAGGTCACAAAAGACGGCACCGACGTTTACGAAGAACTGAAATTCGGCTTCGACTTCAACTCGTTCGGTATCGGCATCGGGCTTAAAATCGGCCACGTCGGGTTCAACCTTAACATCGGCAAAATCGATATCGGATTGATTGACGGAACACAGTCCATCGTGCCCGAAGATATTAAGACCGCGCCCACCGCACAAGAAACGGTAATCGACCTGAGCATGGAAGTAAATCTCGGCTTGGAGTTCATGGATAAAAACAACAATGCGACGACAGGATTCGACCTTGGTAAATTCGTCGATAAACTCGGCGTGCTTACGGGTGTGACGCTTGGCGAAAACTGGCTGAAACTCACGGTGCCCGAAGGCGGCGCGGAAGTCAGATTGTCGCTTCGTGTTGCGTTGGCGCTCAACCTTACGAACGTCGACCACTCGGTTGCCGCAATCGAAATCGTCGGTCAGATCTTTGAAGGCAACAAAAAGATAGGCGAAAAAACCCTTATCGGCGTTTACTACAAAGACGGCAACGTCCTGCTGAAACTCGACGGACTCGGATTTGACAATATCCGCATTTCGGGGCTCAGACTCAGCGATTTGCTGGGCGGCTCGAACGGCGTCGAAATCCTTAAAAAACTGCTTGGCGGCAGCGGATCTTCGTCCGCGCTTGCGTCCGAAGTCAACTTCACGGTTGTAGGAAACGACGAATTCGGTTCGCCGGCGGCTGCGCTTATCCTTGACAGCAACCGCATCGCGGTTGAAGTCGGCACGCTGTTCATCCAAAAACTGTTGGGAATCGCGGCGCTCGGTCTTGACGATAACACGCAAAAACTCCTGGGCGGTCTTGACCTGAAAGCACTTGTCGAAGTCAACTTCGGCGAGAAATTCGTCGAAATTCCGTTTTCATCCTTCTCCGTTCCAAAGAGAATTTCGATGAATTCGACGTAATCGTTGATATCGATTGCTTTGACTCGTTCTTCAACGCCCGTGTTGCCGATCTTGATATTTTCGACCGCAACGTTTATGCCCAGAAGTTCTGCGGCTTCCGCGTTGAGTTTACGGTCGGCGCAATCGGAAACGGCAACATGGGTATCCGCGCGTCGGTCAAACTGGAAATCGCATTTGCGGCGCTTCTCAACAAACTGCAACAAGGCTTCGATTCGTCGGATATTTTCGCGGCGATCGAACAGGCGTTGCCGCTCGTAAAAGCGCAAATCTCGATTTACGCGCAATCCGACGGCGACGAACTTATCGGTATCTACGTCGCGGACGGCAACGTATACCTGATGCTTGACGGACTCGGAATGCCCAACATCAAAGTTACCGGCGAATTCCTTATGGATATCATCAGGACGGCAACGGGTTCTGGCACCGCGCTTTCGTCGGACGAAGCAACCGCATCTGTCGAAACAAGTCAGATTATCGGTATCGTACAAAAAATCGTCGAAGGCATAAGCGTTGGCGGAAAGGCTTTGAAAGTCGCGTTCCAGAACGACTACTTCGCAAACCTTATCGACGCGGTATTGTCGATTGTTCTGAACAAAAACATTGACTACTACAACAAAGTAATGCCCGAAGTGCCGACCGATGTCGCATTCAGCGGACTTACGATAAACCTTGCCGGTATCGAAAACACGTACGAACAAATTTACCGCAAGGACGGCAAGTACTATTTCGACAACGGATGCACAAGCCAATATTACGGCATGGTATTCTTCAAAAACACCGTAACAAATCATATCGAACTGTTCAGTGAGAAAGAATACGTCAAACAATTCGGCGCAGTTGACGAAACGACGATGTTCTATCGAAGCACCAGAAACGGTCTTGTGGAACTCGATCTCGTCGCGTACTCGACGCACCTGAAACTTGCCGTCAATATGCCCAAACTCGGCGCGAAGAAAGACATTGTTTCTTCGCCGGAAGTCGCAGGCGTAGCCTTTACGGAAGCAGACGAAGTTACCGGCGTCGCGCTTGGTCTGAAAGGTCAGGTCAAGATTGACAAGCAACCGGGCATCGCTCTTGCAAACATTCTGAGCGGCGTTGTCGGCGACCTTGAAACCAAACTCGTCATCGAAGAAGATATCGACATTCGTTTCGCAATCGAAGCGGCGCTCGGCATCAAATACAGCCTGAAAGACAAGAACTTTGCGCTGAACGCGGTCGATCTCAGAATTTCCCTGACGAGAGTCGACAAGACGTTGGGCAACGTACCGCTTGCGGTTCTTACCTACATCAGTTCGGAAGGCACGCTTTACGTTGACGTATCGCACTTCTTCCAGAAACAAAACGCGGGTAACAACAAGAACCTCGGTATGCTCAAAATCACGGGCGTAAACGTGCTTGACCTTATCAACGGACTTCTCACGGGCGAAGGCTCGGCGACTTCCGTTGCGCTCGGTTCGTCCGACGCGTGGGTTGAAGACGAGCAACAACCGTACACCTACGTATATTACGAAGCAAACGCCATTAACTCCGCTGCGCCCGCAAAATTCGTGCACGTCGCACAGTTGAACGAAAAAGACGAGCTGAGAATGGTTTACAGAAACTACACCGGCACTATCGTCGACTATAAGACGGAAGACGGCAAAGCTTTGTACGTACGCGACCGCGCAAATAAGGATACGGGCTACACGCTGCTCAGCGCGGAAAACGCAGAAAAGTTCAGCCACAAGGCGAAATACACGCACGAACAGGCGACGACTTATGCGAAACTTACCGACTTGTACGTAATGAACGCGGACGGCACATTCGTATTGGCGGCAGGCGATGCGGACGTAACCGCGACTGCGCTTTACAAGAGAGTCATTGGCAATTACGTAAAGATTGCGGACGGAGAAACCGTTAACGCAGAAGACAAATACGAACAAAACGCCGACGGCACGTACACGCAGAACGCAAACGGCACCTTCAAAGCGGTTTACAAATTCGTGGAAGTTGCAAGCGGCAGCGCGTGGTATATCGAAGAATACAATTCGGAAACCTGCAAGTACGAATATAACGTATACGACTCGGCAAAGGAAAGCCACAACGCACCCAAACTTTATCACTACGACGAAACCGAGAAGAAGTACGTCGAAGGCGCAGGCGTAGGCGGCGCGAAGTCGTACGTCAAAGTGCCTGTTTACAGCATTTCGGCGGTCTGGGCTGATCTCAGAAACTACGGTATCGCCGACAACGTTGCGGGTTATGACGTGGCAAGCAACGCAAAAGTCAATATCACGGGCAAAGCGATGCTCGGTCTTATCGGCGGACTTATGGACAAAGCAGGTCTTGAAGACATTCTCGACGCATTGCTCGTAAGCGTTCATGCAACGAAAGATCCGTTCATCTTCGGCGCGGATATCGGCATCCTTGACGTTTACAACGATCACAAACTTGCGCTCAACGTAGGATTGAACATTTTCGGGTTCGACTTTGAAAAGAGAGAAGGCGCGGGCAACACTGACGGTAGCTATCTTGAATTCCTTGACGCCGAAAACACGATTTCGTTCAGACCCGCAAACGCGGATAATTATCGTCAATTTGCCGACGTCGACCTTAACCGTATTCTCTCCGCATCGGAAATCATGGACGTCCTTGTCGACAGCCTTGACTTCGGTAAGAGCGGAAAGATTTATCTGAACCTGTCGCTTGACGCGGATTCGTTCGCAAAAGACACCGGCGACAACTTCGTCCCGTGGGAAAAATACTTTGCGGCACTTCTCGGACTTAACCAAAACAGCGCAAGGGTATTGTATCAGGTGCTCTTCCCCGAATCCGAACTTGACGGAAAGGGCAATTTCAGCATCGACATCGCGGCGGCAATCGACGTGAAGAAACTGCTTGGCGGACTTATCGCAGGCACAGGTCTGAACCTTGAAGGCACGGAGTTCCGCATTACGATCAATTCCGATACGATGTTGTTCTCGGAAGATTCGCGCAAAGACGGCAGCAAGATCGTCATTACCGCAATCGGTGAGGCGGACGGCATTTTGTCGGTCTTTATCGACAACAGCGGATACCGCGGAAAGGGCAAACACGTCGCAAGACTTGACCTGAACGCAATCCTCGGAACGGCGACGTCCAGCGCGGCATACGCAAGCGCAAACGAGAATACGGGACTTATCCCCGAAAATATCTTCGGCGTTCTGAACGCGCTCCTTGGTGAAGTACGTCTGGGCGGCGGCAAGATCTCGATCGTTTTAAGAGAAAACTTCATCGGCGCACTTCTGAATACTTTGGTCGGCACGGATATTACGGAACAACAATCCCTTGTAAAGGGTGAAATCTATATCGACCTCAGAAACCTGGAAGTCGGCATCGAAATGATTCTCGGCGACGACAACTACGTTTCGGAAGGAGAACGCGACTTCTATATCGGACTCAGAATCGGCGGCATCAACCTGACTGCTCCCGACGGATTCGATATGACCGAATACACCTTCATCAAGAAGGCGGACCGCGCGAACTTCAAGAACATTAAACAACTGAAACTGGATATCAACTTTGAATCGGAATGGTATTACGAAGCGACCAACAAGACGGATGGCTTCGATATCAGTCCTGTCGTCGATATCCTTGAAACCATATTGAAGAAGAAACTCTTCCCCGACAGATTGTTGCAAGTCCTCGTAAAAGACGACAAGATTGACGCCGTTTACGCCACTGCGATAAGCGCGCACATCGACCTTGCGGACTTCAACAATATGAAACTTTCTGTTGAAATTTTCAAGTCGACCAGCGAAGAGCCCGTAAGAGAACTTAAACTCGGCGTGTACCTTGACGGACAAAGCGTTTACGTTGATTTGTCGGGTTGGGGACTTCCCAAGATTAAACTTGGCGGTCTGAACCTTGGCAATACCATCAACGACGCATTGTTGCCGCTGCTTGATCAGTACCTTGTCGGCGACGACAACAAACGCGGCGGCGAGACGGCTGCTCTTGCAAGTTCCTACGTCGGAGACTACGACAAGAACCATATCGAGTATTCGGACTTCGTCGAAGCGGCAGACGGCAAATACGTGCTTGTCTATACGGAAAGCAATAGCGGCGGATACGTACTTGTCGACGGCAAATACGTGAAGTACAATGCAAAAGTACATGCAGGCGCAACCCGCTACGCAAGAAGCGTTGAAGAATACGACGCAGCGAACACGGCGCATCAGGGCGTAACCCGTTACAACGTGAATAAGGGCGCGTTCAGAACAAGCTGGGGCAAGGTATTGTTCCCCGTTGCGTACGAAGAAGACGAAAACGGCGGATACGTCCTTATCGACGGCAAATACGTGCCGTACAACGCAGGAGAACACGCAGGACAAAAACGTTATAAGGAAGTTTCGGGCAACAAACCGTACATCTCGTTGCTTCTTGCAAACAACCGCTTTGGTTTCGGTATCAACGCAGACCTTATCAACAGCCTGCTTGAAACCATTCTGGGCGCGTTGAACCTTGATATTCAACTTCCCGACTTCGGCGACGCAGTCCTGCTGTTCGATTCCAGAAAAGATTTGAACGGCGACGGTTACGCCGACACGCAACTTGACCTTGCGGTGCAAGTCAACGACAACCTCTACTTCGGATTCCGCACGACGAATCTTGAAATCACGGGCAACTCCACCAAAGTAAGCCATGCCGAAACAAGATATGCGGAAGTCGTAACGAGCCACAAAGACGAATTCGTCACCGTATACGACATTGAAAAAGGCGAAATCGGTCTTGAAACGGTTGCGCTTGGCTTCAACGTACAGATCAGACAAAACTGCGTCGACAACGGACAAAGCGACTTCGAGAAATATCTCGGCGTACTGCTTAAATCGCTTTTAGGCATCAACAACTTCAAGTTGAACCTGCCGTCAAGTGGCGAAATCGGTTGCGACATCGACCTGAGAGTATCCCTGAACCTTGCAAACCTTGTCAAAGCATTGCAGGGCGGCGACGTCGACTGGTGGAGCGATATCGAGTTGTTCCTTGACCTGAAACCCATGAACTACGGCTCGTTGCTCACGATGTATAAACAGAAAGGCGACGCGGACGTTTATGCAGACCTTTCGGGCTTGTCCTTGTTCAAGGTCAAGATCATCGGTTTGCAGAGCCTTATCGGCGGACTTGTATCGGCGTCGGCAACCGCGCTTGCAAGCGGCGATAACGAAGTCGCGATTGCATCCGCATCGGGCGACATTGCAAAACTTACCATTATCCCGGGCAAAGTGGGCTTCACCGTCGAAATCGGCTGGGGCTTCATCGAAGGGCTTCTGACGAGCCTGCTCGGCGATACGTTGCACGTGGCGGACGGCACAGGCGAACTTGCGGGTTACAAGACCATCACCATCGGTGAAGGCGCAACCGCAACGGTCATTCCTTTGCCGAAGATGAATAACGACAGAGCATTGTCGCTTTCCATCAACCATGCGTCTGCAATGTACAACAGATCCTTGGAAATCGACCTTAAACTCGGCTTCAACAAGAGCGACGAAAGCGCGGTCAACCTGAAAATCCACAACTTCGTGCTTACAAGCGGAAAAGAAAAGTCGGCAAGGTACATCAGGTTCGGCGCGACGGCGGGCAAGATTAACGAAGCCGGCTCAGGAAACGGCGTACTTGACGCAATCAACGGCACCAATGCAAACGCGTTCTCCGGACTTGTGTTAAGCGACGCGAAAGGCATCAGCCTTGTGAATATCCTGACCGCGGTGATTAAGGGTATCGACCCCGACATCAGCATCTCGTGGAAAAAGAATACAAACCATTACTATACGAGTAGCAGTAGAGAAAGCTACAACTCTAAACAATACGCAACAATCGAATTGTCGCGTACAGACAAAAAATCTGAGCACATGACCGGCGGCGTCAAGACTTACGCAGGTAAGTTCCAGGCTTATATCAACAATGATAAGAACCGTGAAATCGGCGCATGGCTGTTCAACAACCAGTTGTACATCGATATAACGAAGACGCTTGACGTCACGTTGGCAATCGGCGCATTGAGAAAGATGAAGGTTGCGGACCTTGACATTCTGGGACTCCTTGGCGGGCTTGGCTCGGCATCGGCAACAAACGCCATGGCAAGCGACGGCGCAACCACCGAAAAGAGCCTGAAAGATACGGTATCCGGATTTGTCAAAGGCGTTCAGGTCAACTGGTGGAACAACCAGTCGGTCGCAGGAAATCCTGTCGGCGACAGAGCGATCACGACAATCCGCGTCGACCTTAACGGAAAAGGACTTAACAACATTCTTGCAAATCTTTACTACCTGCTTTACGGTATGTACGACACGAACGCTCCCGCCGCGGAATTGTTCAGCGAAGAAGCGTTGTATCAGATGGTTTACACCGAAGGTCAGGACGTAACGCTGAAAGACGGCACGGTTGTGAAGAGCGTGAACGCTCACGGAAAATGCGTGTTCTATCTGCAAACGTTTGCGTCGAATATGATCGGCGAAATGGCAGGCATTCTTAAAAACATGCTTAAACCCGGCGGATCGTTCGGCGACGTTCTGAGAGAAATCCTTGGCAGATTGCTGCCGCTTCCGAAACTTGACGAAGCCGAAAACGGAAGACCGAGTTACGTCGAAATCGTAATCGACAAGAACCGTCTTGCAAGCGGAAAGGGCGTCCTTAAACAAATCGCACTGATGATTAACAAAGAACGCACCACAAACGACGGCACCACGATAACGGCGGTTGGCAACAACGACGACACTGCGGAAATCGTCATCAACCTTGACAGCAACGTGACGTTGCGCTCGGTATCGGCGGTAAGAGACTACAACACCAACAGCACGAGGCCCAACGAAGACTCCGGCAAGACCATAAACGTCGCGAACCCGTTCGATCCTGTCGAACTCACGACGGCGGCATTGAAATCCGCAGGTCTCCTTGACAGAGTCGCGGCAGACTTCTATGGTATTTCGGAATACGATTCGAAATCCGAAAAAGGTCAAAATGACTCTTACGCGGAACTCGGCGGAACGCCCATCGTCTGGGATACGTCGACTGCAAAACTCATTCCGGGCGAAGAAAGCGAAATCTGGGGCTATGCGCTTAACTACAAAGTGCAGAAAGTCAAAGTCAAGGTAAGCAACAGCACGGGCTTCCTGCGTCTGTTCGGTTACTTCAAGGCGGACGGCACGACGTTTGTCGAAACCAACAAGATTACGGTTGATCCGACCAAAGATCCGACAGGTACAGACAATATTTCGGCAGGCTTGCCCAGAATTATCGTAATCATGAGAAGGGACGGCGAATTGCAAGTTCTGTCCAGAGATTACGACAAGGATAAGCCCGGCACCGTCAATATCAACGGCACCGATTACACCGTCGACGGCAAGTTCAACTGGATTGACGAAGACACCGTCGAAGAAGGTGCAACGGTTGAAAAACTGTTCTGGTATCAGGTCGGTTACAGCTCTCGTATCCAGAAGAGCATAAAGGTCAAGTACAACAACGTCGATATCGTTTCGGGAAGCTTGCCGAACGACGACAAATTCGGAATTCTGAACGGCGGCACGGCATTTGACTTCACGCCCGCAAACTTCGATATCGTCGGCAATCTCGGACTCCCGTCCATTAAGGCAAGCGAAACGTTCACGAAGAACGGCGACAAGTTCTCATACGTCGGATTTGACGGCAGCACGTACGAGTTCACCCCGGGCACCGCGCCTACGGATGAAACCGCACTTGCGGAATGGAATAAGCATACGCTTGGCGGCAACGGTACGTTCACAAGGTCGTTCAACGGCAAAGTGCTCCAAAACGGCACGTACACCTACGTCGCTGCGGAAAGCACTGCGGCAGGCTTGCTTGACAGCCTTGGCGGACTCTTCGGCGGAAGCGGCGCGAATACGGATAACGGCAAGTACGCTCTCACGGTAACCGATACGAGTTACACCGGACTTAAAGAAATCACCGTAAAACTCGGCACGGGTAAGACGACAACCGTCGACGTGGTCGAGTGGAACTACGACGACTTCAAGTACGATATGAGAAAACCGCAAAACGGCGCAAGCGGAAGAATCGTTGCGGTCATCAATAAGTACGAAATCAAACGTACGACAGGCTTGGTCGAAAAGACGGAAGTCGTGAACAGCAAACAAAAAATCAGGCTCGACGTCGGTATCACGCAAGAATCGCTCAGCGCGCTTGCGGGCGGCGACCTTAAATTCAACCAGTACGAAGACGCGTTCGTATTAAGCGCGACGGGCGACTACGTCCTCGAAACAAGAGACGCGTTCATCCCGTACGACGAGACTTTGCACAAAGACAAGAAGCAATATGCGCTTGTTAACGGCAAGTACGTCGATGCGGCATTGGCTGCGGCGGACAACACCGCAAGATACGTCGAAGGCAAAGTTACCGGCTACGTTTACGACAAGTACGTGAAAGGCGTAAGCACCGCAGACAACAGGTATGCGATCAATATCTTCGACGCGGAAGAACTTTACGTCAAAGTAAAACATTCAAGTATTACTTCCGAGACGCAACAGTTCCACGTCGACGACTTCAAGTTCTATACCGACACGTTCGCGGCAACCGACACCGCGCAGACTCCGTTCACGATGTTCGTCGTGCCGGAACTCGGCGTAAAGACGGAACGTAATATCACCGTGAAAGCGTTGTACGACGTAAACGGCGCGTACGAACAAATCTTTGACATCAAAGTCGTCGTAACGCCCAAGGTCGCAACCAAGGTCGTGTTGCTTATCGATAACGACCAAGTGATTGACAGAACATATCTTGAATCGACCGCGGAAGTCACTGTCTACTACAAGGACGGCACCGAAAAACAAGGGCTTGCAAAAGACCTTATCCGCCTGACCGACAGCGAAATCGAGAAGATTAAAAATGCGAAAGATCATCTCGGCATAACTTACGGCACGGCAAGCGTGTTCAAGAAGGGCAGATATGAGCTTATCGCGGCGGGCGAAACGTACAACGGACAAAGATTCAACCTTGTCGACGGCAACTTCGTCGAAGCGACGGACGGCGCGTACAAGTTCGTTGAAGACGAAACATTCGTCCAGAACGGCGTAACGTTCGAAATCAGAGTGTTCAGCAAAAACTGAATAAATCAAAATTAAAATCGGCTCCCGAAAGGGAGCTGATTTTATGTCCGAAACGCTTTAATATTTCTTACGATTGTGATAGAATAAGGCTATGAATTTTGAAATCACGGGATTAAACGCGCTTATGCTCGTCGCGCTGTGCCTGCCCGGTTTTTTCCTGACAAAGGCAAACGTGCTGAAAGAAGAACACATCAAAGGTTTTGCGGTGTTCCTTTTGTACGTGTGCAGCCCCGCGCTGTCGATATACAGTTTCCAGCAGGCGGAGTGCAACAGGGAAATCCTGATAAACATCGGCATACTTTTGCTTGTTACGACGTTTATGCAGGTGCTGATAATGGGCATCGGCTTCCTTATCAACATAAAAACTTATAAAATCGACGGGGCGTCGCGCGTGGCGACCGTTGCGGCGGCGTTCGGAAACGTCGGATTTTTCGGCGTTCCCATATTGCAGGCGTTGCTTCCCGACCATCCCGAAGCCATTGTTTACAGCGCGGTTATGAGCGTCATGATGAACCTTATCGGCTGGACTCTCGGCATGTTTATGATGAGCGGCGACAGAAAACACGTTTCCGTCAAAAACTTCCTGATAAATCCGACGACGCTGTGTCTGTTGATTGCGTTGCCGCTGTTTTTCACAAACACGGCGTTCCCGAAGCCAGTAATGAACTTTGTGGAGTTTTTCTCAAAAATGTCAACGCCCACGGCAATGACCGTGCTTGGCATGCGGCTGGCTTTCGTGAAGTTCAAGGACTTGCTGGATTACAGGCAAGTCGTTGCGATTTTTCTGAAACTTATCGCGTTGCCGCTTATAACGTTCGGGATAATGTACGCGCTGCCTGTCGACGAAACGTTGAAAATCTCAACGTATATTCTGTCGTGCATGCCGCCTGCGGCAATCACCTTAAACTTTGCCGAGCTTTCAGATACGTCCCCGAAAACCGCCGCGAATATCGTCGTTGTCGGGAGTCTGCTTGTCGCGATAACGCTGCCGGTATTGTTGCTTATTGCATAGAAAATTATTGAAAAGTCTGAAACGTTGTGATATAATATATTAAAACGAAAATAAGGAGTCTTATTATGGCATTCAATTTTATAAAAAGACAACTCTTGAAGGTTATCGAATGGACAGACGATACTCAAAATACAATTTTGTATCGTTTTGACGTCCCCGACAGATACGCGATTATGCGCGGCTCACAACTGACCGTCAGAGAATCGCAGGTTTGCATCTTCGTCGTGGAAGGCAAAATCGCCGACGTTTTCACGCCCGGCAGATATAAACTCGACACCGAAAACCTGCCCGTTCTTACGGCGTTGTACAGCTGGAAATACGCCTTTGAAACCCCGTATACCGGCGAAGTCTATTTCGTGAATACCAAACAATTCACAAATCAGAAATGGGGCACTTCCAATCCCATTATGATGAGAGATAAGGACTTTGGCGTTATCCGTCTGAGAGGCTACGGCATTTACAGTTATAAGGTTGAAGACGCGGTCAAACTTATGCGCGAACTTTCCGGCACGAACCAACAATTCCTGACCGAAAACATCGCCGACCAATTAAGGAAAATGATTTTGTCAACGGTCACCGACGTCATCGCCGAATCGGGCATTGCCGCGCTGGATCTTGCAACGCAGTACGACGAACTTTCTGGCTCCACGAAAGATAGACTTGCCGACAAATTCACCGAATACGGCTTCAAACTTATTGATTTCTATATCGAAAATCTTTCGCTTCCCGAAGAAGTCGAAAAGACTTTGGATACCCGCACGTCGATGGGCGTTCTGGGCGACAAGATGGGCACGTTCACCCAGTATCAGGCGGCGCACGCTATGCGTGAAGCGGCAAACAATCAGGGCGCTGGCGGCTCGCTTGCAGGCGCAGGCATCGGTCTCGGCGCGGGACTTTCGATGGCAGGCGTTTTCAGCGAAGCGTTGAAGGGCGCAAAAGACGCTCCTGCGGAAGCAAAAGCCAACACCGTAAAATGCACCAAATGCGGCGCGGACGTGAAAGCAGGCAGTAAATTCTGCCCCGAATGCGGCAACAAAATGGCGGAAAGCAGATTCTGCCCCGAATGCGGCGCAAAAGTCGGCGCAAACGCAAAATTCTGCCCCGAATGCGGCAAAAAACTTAACTGATTGACACACGATGCAAGGCAAAAAGGCTGACAAAAAAGTTGATTCGACCGACGTCGTAAAGTGCAAAACTTGCGGCGCGGATATGTACTTCGATATCGCGTCGGGCAAACTCAGATGCCCGTACTGCGATAACACCGTCGAGGCGAAAGCCAACGTTTTCGAGAACGAACACAACGTCGACGGCTTTGACGAAAGCAAACTTCGCCACGAAGACGGAGTCATTACTTATCAATGCCCGAACTGCCACGCAAAGTGCGAAATGCACGGCGTTTTCGACACGTCGGCAAAATGTCCGTTCTGCGGCGCGACCAACGTCTTAAAGGTTGACGATATCCCGGGACTTGCTCCCGACGCGATTCTTCCGTTCAGGATTACGCGCGACGTAGCGTCGCAAAACGCACTTAAATGGATAAAAAAGAAACTTTACGCGCCGATTAAGCTGAAAAAGAGTTTCAAGCCCGAAAATCTGAACAGCGTATATTCGCCGACGTTCAGCTTTGACAGCAATACTTTCAGCACTTACAACGGGCGCCTTGGCGAATATTATACCGTGACCGTCGGCAGCGGCAAAGACCGCCGTACCGAAACGCGCACGAGATACTTCGTCGTCAGCGGCACGTATTCGCAATTCTTCAACGACATTCTTATCGAAGTCAGCCCGAAACTTTCGCAAAAGGAATTTGAAAAGGTCGGCGGGTTCGATACCGATAACGCGGTCGAGTACACGTCGGAATATATCGCGGGACATTCGTCCGAAAGATACGACACGAGCGTCAACGACGCTTACGGCGTGGCAAAAGAAAAAATGAACGCCCGTATCAAAAGCGCGATTTTGTCGCAGTATCATTACGACGTGGTCGATTACCTCCACATCGACACAAGTTTCAACGACAGCACTTTCAAGTATATCCTTGTGCCTTTGTGGTGCAGCGGTTTCAAATACCGCGATAAAATTTACAACTATTTCGTAAACGGAAGGACGGGAAGAGCGGGCGGCAAAACGCCGATTTCCGTCGGGAAGGTTGCGCTCACGGTGGTTATTATCGCCGCCGTCATCGTCGGCGCGTATTTCGGCTTGAAAAGCGCCGGCATAATCTGAAAATTTTTTAACGAGGTGAATATAATGATTATTACTCCCGATACTTTAATTGGCGACATCATCGAAGGCGACGTTAATATCGAAGCCGTTGCAAACGTTCTCACAAGCGTTGGTATGCATTGCCTGGGCTGTGCAATCGCTCACGGCGAAACGGTCGGCGAGGCGGCAGAAGTCCACAACGTCGACGTAAACGAACTCATCGCGCGCCTTAACGAAGCGGCAAAAAAATAATGGCTGAATCAAAAGATATCAAAGACAGGCTGTATGAACTCAGGACGTTTTCCGATATTTCCACGGCGGAAATGGCGGAAAAACTCGGCGTGACCGAAAACGAATATATCGCGTTTGAAAACGGCGAGGACGAAGCGCCGATATGGCTTGTTTACAAATTTGCGTCGATCGTCGATATCGAGCCGTCCTTTATCTTCACGGGGAAACAACCCACGAAAAAGTACGCCGCGGCAGTTTACGAAAATAAGGGCGAACGCGTCGAAAGGTACCCCGGGTATTCTTTCACGTCGCTTGCCGCCGATTTTCAGAACAAGCAGATGAAACCTATGCTTGTCGATATTTCCCCCACAGACAAGCCCGAGCTCGTGTGTCACGCCGGGCAGGAATTCAATTACGTTCTTGAAGGGCTTTTGAGAGTGGTTGTCGGCGACGAGGAGTTTTACCTGCATAAGGGCGACAGTTTGTATTTCGATCCGTCGCTTCCGCACGCGCAGATGGCAATGGGCGACAAGCCCGCAAGATTTATCACCGTTATCAACGAGTAAAAATTACGACTTGTAATAAAAATAAACCGCCAAAAAGGCGGTTTATTTTTGTTTTAATGAAAACAGCCCAAGCCGAATACCGCGCACTAACGAATCGACTGGGATTTCGGCAAAGACACCGCTTTTCAGGTTTGTCAGAATAAAAAAGTCGTTAGATTTTTTTGCTCGCTTCAAACATTTTTCCGTCGCAAAAGCAAACGTAATAATCGCCGGTTGCAAGCATTTGTAAAAGTTGCCTCCTTATTTCGCATAAGAAATATTGATAATTATTTGATTTTTGATTATAAAACTTAATCATATTAAACATTATAGATTAGAAATATTAATAATTCAAGACATTTAATTAAAAAACTTGATAATTATTAGTAGGAAATACGATTATGATTAAGTTATCTGAATTAAGAAACGAAAAAGGACTGACGCAAAGAGAAATCGCAAAGATTTTCAACGTAAGTCAGGGTACGTACAACAACTGGGAAAACGGAAAAACCCAGCCGTCGATTGAGCAACTTGTGGCGATTGCGGATTTCTTTGGCGTTAGCATCGACTATCTTGTCGGGAGAGAGGGAGAAGATGGCGTTATCGCAAGCGCGAAGGACGACCGAATCAATCTTTCAACGGAGTCGCGCGACGCTCTTTACGAGTTTTTGAAAACCATATCCGACAAAAAATAATTGACCGCCTTACGGCGGTTTGTTTTTATAAAAATATTGTCTTGTAACAATTCATTATTTTCTGTTGGCAAAGAAAGAAAAAAGTGCGATACTATAATAAGAAATAATTAAGGTGAAATTATGATTTTATCGATCGGTGAAATACTTGCGGATTTAATCGGCGAAAAAAACGACGGCGCATTGACGTTCAGGGCGTTTTGCGGCGGCGCGCCGTTCAACCTTGCAGTTAACGCAAAGCAAAGCGGCGCGACAGTCGGATTCGTCGGGCGCGTCGGGAACGACGTAATTGGTCGCTTCGTCACGGCGGAAGCAGAAAAAGCAAACCTTGACAGCCTGGACATTCAGACGGACGAAAAACGCAACACGACGATTGCTTTCGTGACTCTCATGAACGGCGAAAGGGATTTTGCGTTCAATCGCCACGACACCGCCGATTTTAATATCGACTTTGACAAAATCGACTTTGCAAAGTACGAAAACCTTAATATCGTGCATTTGGGCTCGCTTATGCTGTCGGAAGAAAAAGGGCGCGCGTTTGCAAAAAGAGTTGCCGACAAAACGAAAAAAACCGGCGCGAAACTCAGTTTTGACGTGAATTTCAGAAAAGATATTTTCCGTGATTTCGATGCCGCAAAAAGGGCGTACGAGCCGTTTGTAAAACGCGCGGATATCGTCAAATTTTCGGAAGACGAACTGCTTGACTTCACGGGAATTTCCGGGATCGACGCTGCGGCGGAGTCGCTGTGCGACAAAGACAAACTAATTCTTGTGACGCTTGGAAAGAACGGCAGCGCGTATTATTTCAACGGCGAAAAGGGCGTTGTGCCAAGTGAATATAAATGCAGGAGCGTTGACACGACGGGCGCGGGCGACGCGTTTTTCGGGGCGTTTCTTGCGGCAATCGAAAACAAGAAACCGACAAAAGAGAACATAGTTTCGGCAATGCGAAAGGGCAACGAAAAGGGCGCGAAAACGACGGAATTTTTTGGGGCGATAAAGTTATGAACGACATTAAAGACATAGTAACAAAACCGATATTTTTTGAAAGAAACAGAGTTTATCGTATATATCACGGCGGTAAACCCTTCAAAGCGTTGTTTGACGACGGATACGACGACGGCACCGACAATATGTTTCCCGAAGAATGGGTAGCAAGCAAAGTGCGTGCGATCAATCCGAAATACTTCGGCGCGCGCGACGGCGTGTCCAAAGTAAAAGGAACGGGGGTTTTCTTTGACGACCTATTAAAAGAGCATAGCGCGGAACTTTTGGGGCACCGCAAATATGACTGTCTTGTGAAGTTTCTGGACAGCGCGACAAGGCTGCCTTTTCAGGTGCATCCCACGAAAGAGTTTTCAAAAAAACACTTTAATTCAGAATATGGCAAAACCGAAGCGTGGCTTGTCATTGCGACTCGTCCCGGCGCAAAACTTTATTTCGGCTTTAAGGACAAAATCACGAAAGAAGAGTTGAGCGCACTCGAAGAACGCAGCGAAACCGAAAAAGACATAATGGGCAATTTGCTTTCCGGCGTGGACGTGCAGGTCGGGGATTTGTGGCTTATCCGCGCGGGGCTGATTCACGCAATCGGCGCGGGTTGCACGATTATCGAAGTGCAGGAGCCCACGGATTTTACGATTCAGCCCGAGCGGTGGTGCGGCGATTATCACATAAGTTACGACGAAGAATTTATCGGGCTTCAAAAGGACGTCGCGCTTGACGCGATAAACTACGATATTTACGGCGCCGCCGCAAAAGAGTTTGCAAAAGTATCGCCGAAAGTCGTCGTCGATACCGAAAATTATAAAAAGGAAATCCTTATCGGATATGACGATACGCCGTGCTTTCAGGAAATCCGCCATACGATAAAAAACGGCGGTAATTTCATTACGGAATTTGCGCCCGCGGTTTATATCTGCCTTGAAGGCAACGCGAAAATCGTCGGCGAAAACTATGAAAAAGACGTGCGCCGCGGCGATTATTTTTATCTGCCTTTTATTGCGGAAGGGAAGTTCAGAATCACGACCGACACCGAAGCCGTGTTTATCGAGTGCCTTCCGAGCAAACAAGATTAAAAAAATCCGACGATATGAAAATCCGCCTTTCGGGCGGATTTTGTTAATTTATTTTATTTCCGTTTAATAATATTTTTTCCGGAAAATTGTGATAATTTATTATGAAACAATTATCTGCCGTGATTTCTATTGGCGGATTGCCGATAATGTCGATTTTCTTAAAAACGAACGAAGAAAAATCACCACGTTTGTTTCCGCCGCGCAGCAAAGCGAAAATTATAC
>OQWE01000096.1_pt1 | contig 26811 bp, 23 predicted proteins | sample 1691591 | NCBI WGS metagenome assembly OQWE01 (sample SAMN03418265, study PRJEB22391) | human gut metagenome | biome: human-gut; feature: organic feature; material: feces | host: Homo sapiens | place: Tanzania | collected 2013-01
ATCAAGAAAAAGGGAGATGAAACATCTATATTAAAATTTTATCTTGATAAGACAAGACCATTGGAGGAAAATGGCAAACATCCACCTCTCACCATTCCATTTACTGGAATGACAAACTTTATAAAAGCTACAAGCACAGAAAGTGAACATGTGCGCATCGTATCTTCAGAACAATGCCATTATAAAAGTGGTGACATAGTAAAGATTATAGGTGGTGAGTTTGAGGGAGTAACAGGTAAAGTAGCCCGTATTGCAGGGCAACAGCGTGTAGTGGTGGAAATAGCAGGGTTATGTATGGTGGCTACGGCTTATATACCGACAAATCTTATCAAATTTATAAAATAACGCTGAAAGGCATATTTTGTTTAAATTCAATGATAAATACTTACGTTCCAACATCATGTTTTGATTCAAATATTTAGATATAATTGAAAAATAAAAACCTTTAAATATGAGATGTAACAATTGTGGATGGCAGAATCCGGATGGAGTTTCTGCTTGCGAAAGATGCGGTTCTGCATTAGACAGCCAAAATAGTTTTGTTGCAGACACCTACAATCAGCAAAATAGTTATCACCACGAAGCATCCTCGTCTCTTCGTTCTACAGTGAGGGAGGCTGTTGCTTTTGGTGAAAATATTTCCCATGAGAGCAATAGCGAAAATACAGTAAACCCCAATGAAGTTTGCCGTAATTGTGGCTATAGCTTGTCACCTGTTATGAATGTTTGCCCTCAGTGTGGCACTTCTCGGAAACAGGGACAAAGTGGAAGTATGCAACATAATGTCAACAGTAACGACCTGCAATCACAGCCAAAGAATAAGCAGTGTCCAAAATGTGGAATGGATGTACAACGAAGTGCTAAATTCTGTCCTTCATGCGGTCAACCACTAACTATGCGTGGAACTGTTAATGCATGGGACAATCCACAAAACAATGATTTTTGCTCACTGAAACCAATACCATGGTCTCGTGAAAATACAGAATATTCTCCTATTTCATATTCTGGACAAAGAATTATCTTAAATCGTGCAAACACCGATCCTAATAACCAATCTATTACTTCCCGTGAACAAGCTATGCTAACCAATGATGGGAAAGATTGGTACATCGAAGATTTGAGCGACCAGCATTCTACGATGATTCGTGTTTCCAGAAAGACAAAATTACAAACTGGAGACATTATTGCTTTAGGCAATCGCCTTTTTGAGTTCAGAGATTAGTTTATTGTTTATATATGAGCAGTCGTTACATACAATGTGAACGTTGTGAATTTAGTCCTGGTGACAGAATAGGCAACGACTATCTTGTAGAAAAAATGCTCGGTGCAGGAACTTTTGGTTGCGTTTATAAAGTAACTGGAAATGATGGACAAATATATGCATTGAAACTCCTTAAGCTATGGGAGTCTCCATCTGCGGAACGAGAGGAACTACTGAAACGCTTTGATATGGAATACAATACGGGACATATCGAAAGCAACTATCTCGTTCATTCTTATACAAAAGGACAAGTCGGTGGCAATCCTTATATTGTCATGGAGTATTGTCCTTATGGTGACCTAATGACTGCAGCAGAGAAAGGGAATGTCGATTTCACAATCGTTGGGCGCGATATTCTTTATGGACTTCGTGACTTACATCAACGAGGTAAGGTACATCGTGATTTGAAACCAGAAAATGTACTGATGAGAAAAGACGGTACTGCAATACTTACTGATTTTGGTATATCAGGCGACCAAAACAACCGACTTACCCAACGAGGGATATTTGGGATTCCCCAACAACAGTTTGGCACATTCCCATATATGCCTCCAGAACAAATCAATCCAAGGAGAGGCAATGCCACCGTTCTTCCGACTACAGACATTTTTTCCTTTGGAGTTATGATGTATCAACTTCTCACCTATGAATTGCCATTTGGCGAATGTGTTACAGAATCAGATCTTCCTGCTTATGTAGAACGAGGACGCAAAGGCATGTGGAATCGAGACCTTTTACTACAGATGCCTAATGGAAAATCATGGGAGAAAATGATAGAAGGTTGTTTGGTTCCAAATTTCAAGGAAAGATTTCAGAGTGTTGACGAAGTATTGTCTTTAATGCCACAATCTGCGAAGTCTAATGTTTATCGTCCAATCTTGAATAATTCATTTGAATCATGGCATCAAGGTAATAGTGGCATTCAACTCCATATTATGCAAGGAGAAGAATATGGCAAAATATATAGGTTAGATGACATGGTGAATGGTGTATGCCGTTTGCTGACAATGGGAAGAGAAGATGACGAAACTGTTAATTCTATACCCATTAAAGATACGTTGAATGCTTATATCTCACGTTATCATTGTACCTTGGAACAAAATGCCGAAACGGAGCAGTGGATTATACGTGATGGACAATGGCGCAATCGACAATGGAAAAACAGCATGAACGGTACTTATGTAAATTCCACAGAAGTAGGGGTTCATGGCTTTGTATTACAGGTGGGTGACATTATTACCATTGGTGATACAAAATTGCGTGTAGAAGGTTATCAAAAAGATAAATATAGAAAACATTCATTTATAAACAAGTGGGACACTTAAAAATATAAAAATATGACTCAACAAACTCAACGCTATAAGCGAACGCTCAAAGGATCTATTGGAGCAGGTGTACAGTCTGTGTTTGGCTCAGACCGCCGTTTTTACATCTTGGAGCATAAGATTTCCTCTAAGTATCATAAGGCTGGCGAAAATCAGCAGATTATTGTTGACCAGATAGAACTCGGAAGGGCATCAACTTGTCAAGTTCGATTTGACGAATCATTTGCAACGGTATCTCGTCGTCATGCAGCTATTGTGCGTGATGGAGATAATTGGAAATTGGTTCAGCTATCGCAGACCAATTCTACATTTCTTAATGGACATCAAGTTCAGAAAGAATGGTATCTTCAGAATGGGGATGAAATACAACTTTCGGTAAATGGTCCGAAGATGGGATTTATCACTCCTTCTGGTAAGAAAGGTACAGTAGGCTCGCTTGGACTTACACGCAGACTTTCTTTGTTTGGACAGCAAGCATTAAGACCTTATAAATATGCTATTGCAGCCTTGTCTGCATGTCTAGTCCTTGCAATTGTAGGACTTGGAGGATGGAACTGGAAATTACATGAAGACCTTCGTAATCAAAGCCTCTTGCTGGCAGAGCAGATTATCAAAAATAAAGATAACAAAGAGGTTGTAGATTCTTTGGCAAAGAAGTTGGCGGTAGCAAACGAAAAAATTGCAGCGGCAGATGATAAAATAAAAAAAATAAAAAAATCCCGACCTAAAACTGTGGTCGTGAGAACACCTGTTGCACCAATACCTTCAAAAGGTGGTTCTGCTAGTGAACAAAACCACATTATTGAGTCATGTTATCCTTATACTTATCTTGTGCAATGTAGTATTATTAAGGATGGTAAGTATATTCCTGCATGGAGTGGAACAGGGTTCTTGCTCAGCAATGGTTATTTTGTCACTGCACAGCATGTAGTACATTGGGATTATTTTACTCCGATTAAAGATAAAAATGACAAAATAATAGGTATATCTCCTGATGGCACAGAAACAGCTATAAACGTTCTTTATTATTCTAATCAGTTAAAAATAGCTATGGATGCAGTGTCATCTACTGGAGATAAAATTCATATAGAGTACTCTTATCAGAATTGTCCTTTTAGGACAGGACGTTCTAAAATGAATCAAGCGGCAGTGACTGATGAGGCAGGACGCAGTTGGGTTGTACAGTGGCATGAGTATGGAGGTGATGGAGATTGGGCTTATGTAAAGGTAAATAAATCAGGCGGACTTCCTTTTGATGCTACATATTCTAAGAATATGCCACCTCAGACAAAGTTGACCATTCTTGGATTTCCTGCAAATATGGACAGAACCCAAAATGGAAGAGTTGCTCCAGATGTGTCTGAAGCAGTGACTTCAAGGCAAGGAGTAGAAGATGGTGGATGGATAAGAGCTTCGAATAGCTGCCCTGATCATGGAAATTCTGGTGGACCTGTCTTTGCTTTGCGTAATGGAAAATCAACTGTTGTCGGAATATTGTCAGGTGTAAATTTTGGGTCAGATGTAACTCATTGGAGAGGTCGAATTATTCCAATTGGTGCTGCATTTTAATTAAATTATGAATTGAGTATGAAACAAGTAGCTTATATTTTGTTATCATTTTTTGTGTTTGTAGCAGATGTGCAGGCACAACTTATAGTGCATAAGCCTGTGGCTGTGCAGTGGACGGAAAATATGGTTTCACCAGCACTGTTCCTATTCCGTCAGAGTTTTCAGGTTGCTGATAATAAAACTGGTGATTTATATGGATTGAACAACCAAGATGAGTTTGGGGCGGAAGTCTCAATAGGTATAAAAGTTAAGGATGGTTTTGTCCTCACTGATAAAGCTATACATCCATGGGCATACAATAGCAAATTCGATGAATATAAAGAAAAATACAAGCCTGTACCTTATCTTTCACTGTATTCAGAGATAGAAACTGGTGTAAAATATGATTCTATAAACATAATTTATCCTATATGCGAGGAACAAAAGGTGGAAGAAAGCTATCTTGTACACTCTGACCTTTTCAAAGGAAAAGGTTTGTCTATAGATAATTCAGAAGGTTCAAAAGATGGTTGGATAGTTTTTGTGTGTGCCAATAAAGAGGCTGACCTTAATAAAATATCAGAGGTGTCAATTGTTTGTTATAATAAACCTATTGATGTCATTAAAGGTAAAAAGATTGATGTTGAAACTCCCAACAATATGAAAATTATAGGCGGAGTTTATGTATTTCCTTGCAAGTTAGACATAGGTGTTATGACATTCAAACTTTGTGGATTGCTTTTAGAAGATGAAGGTAAATGGAGATTGGCTTTTCCTTTTGTAGGAAAAGAAATACAGCCACAGACTAAGAAACAAGAGGCGGAAAAAAATAAAAATATCGCAAAAGGTGATACTTTAACTCCTGTTGAAGATGATGTCTATGCGAAGAAAGGCAACAAGAAACGTGATAAGAAAAGCAAGAAATAATGGCAGAACGTATAATTTTTCGTATGGCGGCATGGACGGATGCTGCTGGCAAATATGACCCGAATGCCCCTCTTGAAGGCAATGAAGACAATTACTATATAGATGATGACCTCGGGGATAATACTCCTAGTCATTGGGTAGCCGATGAAGATATCTTGCTTTCCGATTATGGAATGTTGATGGCTGTTGCCGATGGTATGGGAGGAATGAATGCTGGAGAAATTGCTTCCCAAATAGCCCATGATACTGTGGCGGAATTCTTTGCTCCTGGAAAGATTACGCCACAGTTGGCTGCAAACCATGAAAACCGTAGTCGATATATGGAAGAAGTGGTTCGGGAGACTGACCGTCGTATCAAAGCGGAAGCTAAAGGCAATAGCTACCACGAAGGGATGGGATCCACCCTCATTATGGCATGGATTGTAAATGGCGAGCTGACGTTAACTTGGATTGGTGATAGTCGGGCTTATCGTTTCAATCCTGCAACTGGTATAGAACCATTGTCAAGAGACCACTCTTATGTACAGGAACTTGCAGATAAAGGTATCATTACGTACGAGCAAACTTTCGAACATCCACAAGGAAATATTGTCACTCGAAGTCTTGGTGATACAACTCAAAAAGCAAAGCCTGAGTCACGTTTGTTTAAAGTGTACGATAAAGATATAATCCTTCTTTGTAGTGATGGATTGAGTGGGGTAATACGTGACAAGAAAACTTATGATGAAAATGGACAACTTTATTTAGGCGATAATCTTGAGGACATTATTGCAACTCATCAAGATTCTCTCCGTGGATGCAGAGAAGCATTATGGATAGCGGCTGAGAAGGCGGATTGGTATGACAATGTAACAGCCATTCTTTGTAAGATATGCTCAGGGGCAGGTGATTGTTTGGCTACAGATAAAATCAAAGAAAACATAGACTCTATAAAAACCAAAGAAAAACCGCTCAATAAGACTTTTGAGGGATTGACGATTAGAGTTTCACGAAAAAAGATAGTGTTAGCTTCTGTACTTTGTTTCTTCTTGATTGGTGGTGGGGTGGCAGGCTTACTCTTTCAAGGAAAAGAAAAAAAGAATGTCGAAGCTCCAAATAAGGTGGAGATAGAGGATTCTATAATTGTAAAGGATAAAGTTGATACAGTTAAGATGGTACCACAGAAAAAGGAGCAAAAAGCCAAGAAACTTCAAATAGTCAAGAATAAAGATTATAACGAAAAAAAGAAGAAACAACAAGAGGTAAAAAAAGAAGCTAAACGAGAAAGTACCACACCTTCCAAAGCAAGTAAGACGGGTGGCTTTAAATTGGTTCCAATAGAAAAAGGGCAAGATAAACTAACTCCGGTTCCAGTCAGAAGTGTTAATAAAGAAGAAGTGACCCCAATTAAGGGAAAACAAGAACAAAGCAAGTAACTATGATTGAGATACGACAAGGTGAGGAAATCAATGGTCGTTATGTATTGAAAGAGTACAAAGGACGTGGTACGTTTGGGCAAGTCTGGTTGGCCTACGACCGTGCCAAGGATGAAGATGTAGCCATCAAGTTTTATGTGGCACTTGACCACAAAGGGCGTGAGGAATTTATACAGGAATATCGTATAGCTGCTGGTCTTGAACATCCAAATCTATTGGTAACGAAGGATTTTGGTGTGTGGCAAGATTATCCTTGGCTGACAATGAAGTTTTGTGACTCTGGCTCTGCTGGTGATATGGTTGGCACACTCAGACCAACATCGGAAGATGAGCGAACAATATGGCGATTTATCCATGATGTAGCTGAAGGTCTTGCTTATCTGCATCATGTCAAGCCGGAACCAATTGTTCATCAAGACATAAAACCTGATAATGTGCTAATTGCTTCAGATGGGACATTCCTAATAACTGACTTTGGCATTAGTAAGCGAATACGCAATACGATGAGTAAGCAATCTACTCGGGCATTGAAAGCCGGAGCACCTGCTTATATGGGACCAGAGCGTTTTTCTGCAAATCCCGAACCTATCCTATCAAGTGACATATGGTCACTTGGAGCATCTATCTATGAACTTGCTGAGGGAGAACTTCCTTTTTCTGGAATGGGTGGTGTAATGATGAATCAAGGTGCTGAAATACCGTTGCTTAGCTCTGGATGGTCGAAGAACCTCAATGACATCATGCGATGGTGTCTAGAAAAGCAAACATGGGATAGAGCTAGGGCAGACCAAGTAGCGGATATTGCCAAGGCCGTTCTTGATTCACAAGGTGAGGTATGTGTTGAAAAACTCATACAGGACATGAAGGGAAAAGTGTCTTCTGCTACAAAATGTGGAAAGAGAGACCCAAGAGCAACCAACCCGTATGCAAATGGAACTTATAGTGAAAGCCAACAAGAGAAAAATATAGAAGTAAACATTTCAGAACCTATTGCACCAAAAACATGGAGAAAGAAACCGTTAATGGGGTTGACCGCTATTGTAGTTCTTGTTTTGGCAGTATTTTTCGTATGGAATACAACTCATGAAGAACAACCAAAGAGTAATACTGTTAAGGTGGCAAAGGAAGTGACACCTACGAAATTGCCTGATACTATAAAAAAGAAGACTAAAGTATCTAAAGACGAAAAGCCAAATTCTGCAACCGTGAAGGAAAAATCTAAGTCAGTAATGACAATTACCCCAAAGGTTGATTCTTCATCCAGTACCGTTCGCCAAGGAACACTTTCGCTTGGGTATGCCACATGGAAAGGAGCCATCAAGAGTGGAAAGCCTGACGGCAAAGGAATGATGACATTTACATCAAGCCACATTGTAGACTCTCGTGATCCGAAAGGTCGTATTGCTGAAGCTGGAGACAAGATAGAAGGCTCATATGTAAATGGTCATCTGAGTTTTGGCAAATGGTATAAATCTGATGGTACAACAGAAACAATATTGTTAGGAGAATAAAATAATGATACGAATAATATTATTTATACTGATAGGGTTGCTTAATTATGCAACTTCTTCAGCACAACAAGCAGATTCCAAGCGTAAAACTATGGAGGATGATTTCATAGAACAGATGAAGGAAACTTCAAAAAAGGATGTTTTATCACACATTACTAACGACTCTACTGTAATGAGCCGTGTAAAAGGAAAGAGTTATTATGTACATCCTGGTGAGACTTATATCATAGATGGAATCTCTACTGCCACATATTATGAACGTAAAGGTAAAAAATTTGTTCCTCTTTGCGATGTAAAATATCCCAAAGAAACCATTGCCAATAGGTTGCTTTTGCCAAATCGTGAATTGCCTGATGGTAATATCAACTTGACTTTTCAAAAATATCGTTATCAATCAGACAGTGTAAACATTCAGTTTAAGCAATTGATGACTTTTTGTAGGAACAAAGGTTATGAAATGTTTGTAGGTATAGAGAATATGAGCAAGAAGGAGATGATAGTAGATTTGTTCCTTTTCAACTATGAAAACAAATGGCTTCATGTTATAAATCTATCCTGTCCTATCAAGAATGTTGCAGACAAAGGTCTTGTTGCTGATGGTACGGCATGGCTATTTATTCCGACATCAAATATTAGGCAAATGATGGGAAAAGAACTACCACAAGACTTCATGGATAAATTGATGAAGAAAACAAAAAAATAGCGATATGAGAAAATTGTTGTTACTTTTTACTGGATTACTTATAGCTATTAGCACTTCTGCACAAGAAGTCTCTTTCCATTTTACTGATGGTATCTACAATGCTGCGTTAAAATCAAGAATGGAGCAAAATGTTTCCACTCTACTTACAGAGATAAATCAAGCAACAGAACAGAATCGTCCTTTACAGTTGAATGGAAAGGTAGGAATGGAAGCTGCTGAACGCCTCAAAATGCTGTGGGAAAGTTTTGGCTTTGTTTGCCAAAGTAATGCGAAAAGCATTTGTTATGGTCTGACAAGTGGCTATCAGGCAAGAGGTATTCAAGTTACGGTTACTCGACAACCGGAAGATTGTACAGACTCGAAGACAAGAGAGCTGACCATCTCTTTTGATAAATCCGGTAATGTTACCCGTGTAGGTTTTGCTCTTTTGAACAATCATCTTTCTGTTGCAAATAGTAAGCAGGAAGTTTATGACGTCCGTCGAAAGAACGAAATTTTGAAATTTGTCGAAGACTTCCGTAATTATTATAACGAAAAAGATTTGGAATCTTTGAGAAAGATTTATAGTGATGATGCTCTCATCATTACAGGCAGAGTGGAAACACGTAAAGAATCAGGCGACTTCAATCAACAAATAAAAAAGAGAACAACCTATACGGTTCAAGATAAGGAAGGATATTTGAATAACTTGTCTATATTGTTTAGAAACAACAAGTACATAGACGTTTCTTTTGAAGAAATAATGATATCACCAGCCAATTCAGAAGCTATGAAAAACTATTATGGCGTAAACCTTATTCAACATTGGAAGAGTAAAAACAAAAGCGGAAAAGAGTATGAAGATACTGGATATCTATTTCTGCTTTGGGATTTTAATGAAGACCCTCCTGTTATTCATGTAAGAGCTTGGCAACCCAATGATACACCTGATGATGATTTCATAATGGTCGATGATTTTAGATAAACTGATAATAAAACAAAACAAATTATTATGATTAAAACATTTTTAATGAAGACCTTAACTGTGGGTCTGTTAGTTGTTGGCTCCTCTTGTATTGAAGTCAATGCACAGCAAACAGCTTCTGGAAGAGAATTGAAAATTGTCTCTTTTGCTGAAGCAGACAAAAGCGACTTTGATGTCACAACACCATCCAATTTTTCAGGGAAGTTATCTAACTCTGCCCTAGTGAAAGTCTTTATGCCTGGAGAAGTGGATTCTACAGACCCAAGACCAACAAAGCCAGTAGAGAGAAAATTATCTCCTGGTGGTGGAGGATATGCCAACTATATTTGGGTAGAGCAGCATTGTAATAGCCTTCGTCTTGTTCCAAAAGGAAATTTATATCAGTCCTTACTGGTTAATTTCACTGAATATGGAATCTCAAAATATACTGTTCGTAACAAGAAAGGTGGTTTGCAAGCAGGCAAGGTATATCGTCTTGTGCTACGTGACCCAGCTCCTGTCCTTATAGACACCCAGCTGCCTGGAGCTTACGCTGTAATAAATGGAGACACAAAGAAGTACAATGCAGACAGCAATGGCAGAATAACGATAGACAATGCTCCTTCTGGTGAGCATGAAGTAACAATATATGCTGCTGATGGAAATCTTCGTGGAACAGTGAAAATTAACGATGATAAAAAAATCTACACTCATGATAGTAGAGCTAAATACACTCTCAACCTAAAAACCAAACCAGAAGGTGCAAGATTGGTTATCAAGGATGGCGAAATGGAAATGGATTACAAGCCTAATATGCAACTTGCAGAAAAGGCATATGAGGTGATAGCTTATTTTCCTGGAAATCCTGATGCAGTGAAGAATATGATAACATTGCATGAAAATACAACCAAAACAATTTATAATACCAAGACCTATACTGTTACGCCTATGTATAATGGAAGTCAGGCAGGAACGAGTGCTTCGGTTTTCGAGAACGACAATATGCTAAGAAATACAGATGATGGTGTTGTTATCAGTGGAAACTCATATGAAGTTACACGTCCAATAGGTCAGACATTCAAGTATTATGCAACTTACTATGGACAAAAATCCAAAACAAAGTCTATCAAAGTAAGTGCCAACATGCCGTCTGATATACAATTGGCGGTAGAGACACGTAAAGATTTCCAATGGCCTTGGGAAAGAGAGTATAATCCAACTCCTATTGACATTTCAATGGGATATGTTCAGAAGCAGATTGTCACATCTGGAAATGGTGAAAAAGTAAAGGAGTCTCCAGCATGGTTTGGTGGAGAAAGCAAGTGGTTGCATGGTTTCCAAATAGGCGTCGGTGTGCATCCTTGCTTCAAATTCGGACTTGGATTCTACTCAGGTGTATATTACGAAATGTATATATCTTCGAATGATGAATATGATTGGAGTAGCTTCCAAGAACACAATATTTACATACCTGCTCATGCTTTATTCCGTTTCCCATTTGGAAATAAAGTAGCCTTATGGGTACATGGTGGTCTTGGATTCAATATCGGAATTGCAGCTGCATATAAGGCTGATGATTCTGATTACAATGAAGATCTTACCGATTATTATGGAAAGCCTGTCTTTAATACCGAAGATTATGACATATATGGTCCCAAACGCTTGAATATGACAGCTGAAATAGGTCTGAATATACGAATAAAAAGCTTAGCAATAGGTGCTACATATTCAAAGGGTATTACTAACAATGAATGCTATCAAGATGCAGGCGACGGATATAAGACAAAAATGAACAAATTGGCCTTCAATATAGCCTATACATTCTAATATTCCTATATACCAAGTACTAAAATAGTTATAACTATAAGAGGTAGTGTAAACAGGGCTGTGACACAGTTCTGTTTACACTACCTCTTTTTTCGTTCATCCATAAGCAAGCCTACCAGATAATTGTCGCTACGGCAATGCATATCTGCAATGCCTTCGCTCATCATTTTATAGAGATAGGAGTCGTAGAAAAATCCCAACGAATCTTCTAAAGAAGCCCCTGACAACTCTGCAAAAAGTTTTACTATGCGGGCGTATTTCATCTGAAGAATAGTCTTATTTGCTTCCATCTTTTTCACAATTTAATTTCTTCTACTTTGACAAATCGCAAATGTTGGTTTATGACTTCCTGATTTAGGATACATATCTGATGATTAGGATGTATAAACGCCAAACGTCCTAAGGCTTCAGCCTTACTGATATTCCCCGAAAAATACAAATCTATCGTGTTGAAAACCCTATCATCAGCAATACCACCAGAAACTACATCATAACGCTCAATCTGCTTTCCAACTCGGCATAATGACACAAAATCCAGCCAGTCTTCATCATACGAACTAAACTCTTTTACACGAAAGCCACTTAGGTTATCATCTAACTCATAATAGTTAAGATAGGCCTTGTTGTCATGCAGAAGAAAACGTAAGGCGTATTTTCTTGCCTGTTCTTCAAGAGCTGTCAGATAAAAGCCCTTTCCGAAATCAAGAAAATCACGCGAATGGAGAACATCAGGATTGTCTACAATACAGTTAGAGGCGTGGAACAGTTTCATGACAATGCTCCTTTCTTCTTCAGCATACCAATCAAGTCGTCCATGATATAATCCTTGCTGAATGTATGCAACACATCATAGCACGGCACTATATATCCATCCAATATATCCGACGAGCGCAACATATTGTATACTTTGCTTGCATTCATGTTTAGTCGGTCGGCAAGGTTGCCAACGCAATATGTTATAAAGTCCAACTGATAATCCTGCATAAGCTATTCTGTTTTCTGCAAATTTATATAAAAAAGTCGAATTGAACTCACACCCACTACACTTTTTTTACTGGCTTTCCCTATACATCCAGATGCGCTACTTAATGCAAATGCGATATAATATACAGAAAGTACGTAAGGATAGTGCTTTTATGGATAAGCTTGCCAATGTACGTAGAATAGCAGCTGTACTGTAAAATTAAAGTAGCGTCGGACGGGAGGCCGACGTTCCGTAGTTATAAAATGTTGATTTTGTATCCTAATCCCAAAATTCATACTAACTTTTGGGATTGTAATCCCAAAAGTTAGTATGAATTTTGGGATTAGACTATTTTTTTCTTATCTTTGCCTCGACAAATAATACATACATCTATGATAGAACGACAGTTACAGCAAAAGATAGAGTCGCGTATGTTTGCAGGCAAAGCAATCATCGTTATAGGAGCGCGGCAGGTGGGCAAGAGTACGCTTTTCAGAATGATTCTTGAAAAGCAGGATTGCAAGACTTTGCAGTTGAATTGTGACGAGCCTGAAGTAAAGGATATGCTCACCAATATCAACACTTCGGAACTGCGTCTTCTTATCGCTGACAACAAGATAGTTGTCATTGACGAAGCTCAGCGAGTGGAGAATATCGGTATGACGTTAAAGCGAATCACCGACAATTTTCCTACGGTGCAGTTGCTCGTTACCGGTTCTTCGTCGTTCGAATTGCAAGACAAACTCAATGAGCCTCTTACTGGGCGTAAGTTCGAGTATCATCTATATCCAATATCAACAGCAGAGATATTGAACAGTCAAGGACTGTTGGGAGTGAAGCAAACTCTTGACCAACGCCTTGTTTATGGCTCATATCCCGACATTATAAATCATGCAGACGATGCAAAAGAATTGCTTGCTAATCTTGCTGGCAGCTATCTTTATAAGGATTTGCTTTCGCTTGAGAGTGTGCGTCGTCCAGTCTTGCTTGGCAAACTACTCACGGCTCTTGCCCTACAGGTGTGCAGTGAGGTATCGTATAATGAACTTGCACAGACCATAGGCACCGATAATAAGACCGTAGAAAAATATATTGACTTGCTTGAGAAGTGCTATATAGTGTTCAGGTTGAACGGTTTCAATCGTAATTTGCGCACCGAACTAAAGAAGGGCAAAAAGATATACTTTTATGATAATGGTATACGCAATGCCATTCTTCAGAATTTCGCGCCCTTATCTTTGCGCCAAGACACAGGAGCATTGTGGGAGAACTTTATCATAAGCGAGCGTATTAAAGCCAACCAATATTCGGGTCGTTATGCCAACAGCTATTTCTGGCGCACTACTCAGCAGCAAGAGATAGACTATATAGAAGAGTGTGATGGTCAGTTTACTGTCTTTGAGATGAAGTGGAATCCGCGTCGCGCCAATACCCAATTCCCTTCTTCATTCCTTACAGCATATGATGTAAAGGAGACAGCTGTCATTACGCCAGACAATTGGATGGAATGGGTGGTTTGATGTATACTGTCAAAGTCCTTCTCTTTGCCTCTTGGTTTGGATTTGAAAATAATGTGTATCTTTGTGATACGCTATAAGTCGCATCTGCTGCCCATTGAGGTAAAGACTGGCAACAATTCAAAGCTCCGCTCCCTGCATCAGTTTATGGAAGAGTCGCGTGAGAATATCGCCCTACGATTGTGGAACGGTCCGCTGTCCTCCGATGTCATCACCCGAACCGACGGTAGAGCATTCACTCTCTACAACATTCCGCTGTATTATGCAGGCCATTTGGACAATTGGCTTAATTCCCTAACTCCTTAACTTCTCTCGCTCGTGAAGTTCTTGCTAAAGCAAGCGGCAAAGCCGAGCGAATTGACAAATTCTGCGTAGCTGTCGGTAACTCACGGGTTGCATCGCATGGAGGGGTGGCTAAAAAAAAGGCTTGCCAGAATGGGGTAACCCGGCAAGCCTTTCAATCCAAAAAAGATCAACTCTTATATTTGCTTTATTATTCTCCAAAAAGTTCGGAGAGCTTGGCGTCAAGCTCGGCGGGATTGTCGAAGCGACCAATCATTGTGCCATCGGCTGCGACGAGGAATTTAGAGGGGATGTATGAGACGTTGTAGATGTCGTTCTGGTCAATCATCTTACCGTCTTCGCCTTTGAATTCACGGAGGATGTGATGGAAGGGTTCTATACCGTCCTTGATGATGGCTTTACGCCAGCCTTCCACGTTCTTGTTGTCGGAGGCGATGCAGAAGATTTCAAGTCCGCGGTCATGATACTTGTTGTAAATCTCTTTGATGTGTGGAAATGACTTGCGGCAGGGGACGCACCAGGTTGCCCAGAAGTCGACGAGGACGGGTTTACCCTTGAGTGAGCTGAGGGTGATTGTCTTGCCGGCAGGTGTGGTGCCTTGAAGCTCGGGAGCGGGTTGCCCGGGCTGGATGGCGGCGAGGCGATTGAGCTGATGTTTCACAAGGGTTGCGGCAGCCTGGACTTCGGGGTTCCAGCTTTCGTAGATTTCCTTGATCTGAGGATATGTGAGGTCCTGAGCCAGAACGTACATCACACCAAGGTTGTTGAATGAGGCTGGATGAGTCTTGACGAAATTCAACCGGGTGTGGAATACGCTATCGCGCATCGGTGTGAGTACAAAACGCTGCAAACTGTCGATGAGTGCGGGAGTTGTTGTTTCGTGGTTGCGGATAATGTCTTTGTAAGGGTCAGCCATACTGTAGATGCCTGCAATCACAGCGTCAAGAGAGTCAGACTCTACCGTGGAAGGTGAACCCGAGACGGGTGCTTTACTGTAATCATCGCCGCTGAGAGAGACTGTCATATCGGCGAGATCAAGCATAAAGCGGCGGATGCGGTTGTTGTCACGAGCATTCAGTTCGCCGGCATAGAGGTAAGCGTCGGTAGGATGGTTCAAAGTTCCGGAGAATGAGAATGAGCCATTAGCCACTGTGGCGGTATCCCTAATCATTGAGTCGTTGACCGAATAAGAGAGATAGAACTTTTCACCGTCGGCAGCGTCTGTCGTTCCGGAAAGGGTGAATTGGTTGGAAGGCTTGCTTGAAAAAGCATAAAGCAAACCGAGAGAGAGGAATCCGATTAATTTAATAATTTTCATAACTTTTGATAATTAGAAATTCTGTTTAACCAAACTGTTGATAGAAGTCACAGAAGTGGGGAAGGGGAAAATCCAGAGGGTGGATTCTGGAGTGATGGTGTAGGTCTTGCCATCAATGGTGTGAGAATAGTTCTGTTTGTAGTCGGGGAGCTGATTCCAGCGTTTGCGCTGCACGAAGTTATAGAACGTGTAGGCACATTCACCGTGAGAAATCTGCTTCAGCTTGGCGATAGCAGTAGCCTTGTCGTTGATGCCAGTGCCTTTGAGGGGATGATAATCAGCAGGGCGGAAACGCTTCTCACGGATAGTGTCAAGATAGCCCATCGCCTCGTCGAACTGACCGCGCTCAATGGCATCCTCAGCAAGGATCAGATACATGTGGGTAGACTTGGGTCCAACGGGGTTCCAACAGTCGGTACCAACACAGACAGCCTTGCCTTCGATACCGAGATTTCCTTTGCAATAACCACCTACCTCATCCCACTGGTGAGTCATATCATAATCAGGTATCGCAGTCAGAGAAAGGTAGCCCGGTTCAAATGCAGCCATACATTCGGGGAGCAGAACGTTCATGTCAAAGAAATCGTAGGAGCAGAAATAATCCTCCTTCATGCCAAGCATCGGGCGAATGATACCTTTTCCCATACCATAAACGGCAGGGCCAATGAGCGTGTTGTAATCCTCGATGGTGCTATTGTATTTCAAGGCCTCACGTGCAGCATCTGCAGCCTCCGAGAGACGGTGCATAGCAGCGAGAGTCCATGCCTTAACAGCATATAGCATAGGTTTACCCATACGCATGGTGTTGACCGGTTCGGCAGGAAGTCCATCAATCTCAATGGCTTTGTTGCAGTCAGCAAGGATATCGTCGTAAACCTCCTGCAGGGAGCGCTGAGGCTGGTTCTTGATAATGTCGTCGGTTTCCTTGAAATATATGATAGATGGGGTTTCAGCAGCATAAGATGAATTATAAGCCTTAGCGAACTTCTGGACAGCAAGGAAATGAGCGAAGGCCCGGAGAGTGAGGGCCTCGCATTTAATCTTGCGCTTATGGTCTTCCTCGCCCTGAGCCTTGTCAACAAGCTGGAGGATAGGATTGGCAACCTTACCGATAATCATGTATGCACCGGTGTAGGTGTAGTCTATATTGACGAGGTTTGGCAGCTCTTTATCATGACCTACCTCATCATAAGTCCAATAAATGGTATTTGCTGATTTGTAGGGTAATGAGAGCTGATAAGGTACAGATGAGCTTGTGAATACGATATCACTACCGATTGCACGGACATCGTTCATCATCATGAAATACTGGTAATAATCATTGAGCAGCATCTCAAGCTGGGCACTTGTCTCAAGGAGGTTCATACCCTTAGGCTGGATGTCGGTGTACTCGGAACATGATGTAATCAACATAGAGACTCCGATAGCAGCCGACGAAAGTAATTTATATATGTTCATAATAGTCAATTATATGTTAATGTTAAGACCAAAAACGTAAGAAGACGGGGTGCGGATGCCTAATGTCTCGGGATCTACGCCAAGATTATTCTTAGTCCAAATGGCTTTTGGATTATTGATCTGGAAACGGAAAGTGCAGTGGTTGATACCGAAGCGGCGGAGCCAGTTTTCGGGAATGTCGTAACCAAAGACGATATTGCGTATTTTCAGGAAGTCGGCGTCGTGAACAGAGGTGTTGCTATATTCGGTCTCATCGCTTAGCATATTGGAGCCATACTGACCGATACCAGGAGTGTTGGTAGGATTTTCAGGAGTCCAGGCGTTGAGGAAATATGAGGCAATTGCGGTGTTGGGGACATCAAAAGTCTCATTCTCACAAAGGGCACGCATCTTATGACCACCATAATAAGCCATCAAGAGACTGAAGCTGAAACCACGCCAACGGAGAGAGTTGTCCATGCTGACAATCACCTTAGGATCGGTCTGACCGGAGTATTCAAGGACATCCACGGTGTTACGGGAAACAGAGCGCTGAGGATTTCCATCTTCGTCAAACCAAGTGGTCATACCTTCACGGCCAGTGTCGGAGCTAATGCCTGCAAAACGATAGCTCCACAAAGCGCTTGCGGGATATCCGCTGACAAAAGGAGTACGAATCAATTCAGTGGCAGTCTTGGCTGCATTCTGTACCTTGGTGACCTCATTCTTATTATGAGTGAAAGTCAAAGAGGTAGACCATGAGAAATCCTTGCGGTCGGATGGCTTGAACCAGTCATATGAAAGCGCGATTTCAACACCTCGGTTGCGCATAGAGGCAACGTTTGCAAACATGGAAGCGAAACCGGTAGAGGGGTCAAGCATCTGATTGTTGAAAACGTCTTTGCTGACCTTATTATAGTAATCAATATTACCACGCAGACGATAATTGAAAAGGCTGAAATCAACACCGATATTGGTGGTACGTGCCTGTTCCCAACGTAGGTTAGGGTTGGCTGGACTGCTTATAGTACCAAGTGGAAGCTGAGTGAATGGATTATTACCCTGTGTTGTAGCCACCATATAGCTTGACGCACCCTGATAGATGTTACCGGTGACACCGTAGCTTGCGCGGAGCTTAAGGAAGCTGAGCCAAGTGAAATCGTGCATAAATGATTCCTTGTGGAGGTTCCAACCACCACCTACAGACCAGAGGGGTTTGCCACGGAACTTGGTGTTAAGACCGTAAACGTCGGCATAGTCCTTACGATAAGAACCGAAGATGTTGTAACGTTCATCGTAGGTATAAGTAAGGTTGGCATATCCTGATGCGTAGCGGTGACGTTGTTCGACGACAATGCCCATGCCATTTTCAAAATAAGGCTGGTAAACGAATTGGTAAGCGCTATAGCCGCGACCTTCCATCATATAACTGCTATTGTAACGCCATTCTCTTCCACCGAGAGTACCGAAGTCAACGGTGTGGGTAGAGCTGTTCTGAAGCTGCTCGTCGTAACCGAGGACTAGAGACTTGGTGCCATTCAACTTGGTTTCACGGAATTCAAGACCAGCGATTGCAACAACGTCGTGTTTCTTAAAGAAAGTGTTGGAGTAATTCAACTGACCGCGGAGGGTGTAATATTTGCCCTTGGTGTTTGTGGTCTGAAGCATACCGCCGTTTTCTGGGGTGTTGTATTTCACACGGCCAGCAGCATCAACTGTGGTATAAGCATTGCGAATGACACGAGAGGTAAGACTCTTTTCGTTGGCATGAGTCTGTTCCTCAACGTTATCAATCTCATAGCTGAACATTGCGTTGGCGGTAAGTCCTTTGATGATACGGAACTCGAGGTCGGCCATATAGCGCATGTTCTGGCGAGTGTTGGTCTTGACATTGTTCTTTAACTCGCTCACCGGGTCGGTGCCGAGGTCGTGGAATCCATTGGGGACATCCCAATATTCGTTACCGGTGAACCAGTAATAGGTTTTGCGGATGGATCCATCCTCATTATAGAAAGGCATGTAGGCAGGGAGAGTCCATGGGTCAAAGCTACCACGGTAATTAGCATTGTATCCAAGAGATTTCTGATCAGAATAAAGGCCGTTTACACTGACGGTAGCTTTTAGCCATTTGGCAAGTTCAAAAGAACCTTTGTAGTACGCGGTGAGCCAGTCAAGGTCATTGTTGATCAACTCGGCATTATCATGTTTGTAATTGACAACTAGATTATTGCTCGAAACATCGGAGCTGTTGCGGAGAGCGAGGTTATATTGCTGAAGGAGACGTGTGTGGTAAACATTGTCAGCAAAATCGCGGGCATAATTATTGGTACGGTATTTGGCAAGGCGGCTGTCAAGCTCCTGACGGGAAATTTTGCCACTGGCGAACTGATAATAGTCATAGTAAATAGGTGTCACCTGACTACCTTCGGTGATGGACTTTTTCATGTTGTCCAACGCATTGTCGCGAGTGAGGTAATACTCCATATATTTTGCCTCTGTATCGACCTGTTGGGCCGGAGTCATATAGAAGTTGTCGGCATAGTCCATGTTTTTATTCTCGTAAACGGTAAGGTTTGCGGAGAAGTCAATGTCAACTTTGCCTTTTTTTGTGGCGTTTTTGGTGGTGACGACAATGATGCCGTTGGCGGCGCGGGCACCGTAAATTGCGGCTGCAGCTGCGTCTTTGAGGACGTTAACTGACTGGATGTCGTAGGGGTTGAGGTCTTCGATGGCGCCTTCGATGGGGACTCCATCAACGACGAGGAGAGGGGCAGTGTTGCCGTGGAGGGTTCCGACACCACGGATGATGGGTTTGCCGCCATAGGTGGAGAGTCCGGCTACGCGGCCTTCGAGGTTGTCAAGGACGTTGGTGGTGTAGCGTTCGTTGAGTTTGGCGGATGAGATTGTGGTTACTGAACCGGTCATTTTCTCTTTTTTGACTTCCTGATAGCCTGTTACGACGACTTCGTCCATGACGTTGGTGTTTGGCTGGAGAGTGATGGAGAGGTTGTTGCGGTTGCCGACTTTTATTTTCTGCGAAATCATACCTACATAAGAGACCGCGAGAACAGGGTCGGAGCCGCTGACATGGATGGTGAAGTTTCCATTAATGTCAGTGACCACGCCTGCTTCGGTTCCTTCGAGTATCACGTAAGCTCCGATGAGCGGCTCGCCTTCGATGTCAAGGACTGTACCACGGATGTTGCGGTTGGCACGGTTGACTTTTGCCGCAGTACGTTTGTCTATGGAGACTGTGATTACGCGGCCTTTGATGGTGTAAGTCATCGCGGTGCCGTGAAGAATGGTTTTGAGCGCATCGGCAACGGATGCTTTTTTGATATCGCATGTGACGCGATATCGCTGCACCTCATCGTAGATGTAGGAGAATTTGTAGCCTGACTGGGCTTCAACTTGCTCAAGGACCTTTACCATAGGTGTGTTAGTGGCCCGGAGCGTTACTGTGGATTTTTGATCTGCCGCGAGTGCCGGAATGGCGATGAACAGGCAGAGGAGGTAGCAAATGAGCTGACGACTGATGGACGTCAGGGCTACGCGGTGATTTGGGTTTTCATGATAATCCATAACAATATTTAATGATGGTTTATACTTCAAATGACAAGCCATCGGGAGTTATGGGTAGCTGTGAAACGATTTTTTTTCGAAAAAAAAAGTTTCCTGCGGCGATTATTTTGTGGGCGAGATGCGGATATTCGTGCCGTCGAAGGTGACGTTGAGAGTCCCGAACGTGTTGAGACTTTCTACGATTGACTCTACCGGTTCATTGCGGTCGGCTACGAAGTGGAGTCGATATGACATGAGAGTGCGGTCTGAGAGTCCGACGTTGACATTATACCAGCGTCCAAGTTCAATCATGACATCTATAAGCGGAACATTGTCAAAGTAGAAAAATCCATCACGCCATGCGTCAAGCTCACGGTTGTTGATATTTGAAACCACAAGTTTCCCACCTTTCAGGGTCACATCCTGTCCGGGGTCGAGGGTCACAGATGATTTGTCGGTCATATCCAGGACAAGCACTTTCCCTGAGAGCAGCGAGACACGCACGTCGGCGCGGTTATAGGCGCGCACATCGAACTCGGTTCCGAGAGCTGTAGTTGAGATTTTGTCTGATATTACTATAAACGGGTGGTTCTCGTCATGAGCTACTGCGAAGTATGCTTCTCCTTCAAGATTGACTGTACGTCGGTCTGAAACAAAGCGGGCGGGAAAGCGGAGTGAGCTTTCGCCATTGAGAGTCACCTCTGTTCCATCGGCGAGGATTATGCGGATGCGTTTCCCTCGGGGCGTGGTGACCGTGCGTTCCTCAAATACCGATGTCACTGAAACTTTTCGCATATCCAGTACTTCAGTGTCAAGGTATACCGGTTTATTGGCAGTCTCCACGTTTTTCTGAGGAGCGGTGTGAGTTTTCGGTTTTGATGTTTCAGCCGTCGGGGTAGAAGATGTCATAGTTATGCGGCCATCCTGCTTGACGGCGGCAAAGAGCACGAGGTCTTCCTCCTGTGGGATTTCAGGCTTGGTGAAAAATCCGAGAGAGAAGAGGATTATGAGACAAGCGGCTATGCCTGCCACCGCTCCTCCGAAGGCATAGAGCCAGCGGAAAGTGGCGCGAGGTGACGGTTTTTCCTGAACATCACAGGCTGCCTCGGGGCGCAATGAGAGAAAGCGCTGCCATTCACGGTCAGCGTCGAAGCGAGGCGCCGACTCGCGCATGAATGCGGCTCCCACATCGCGCGCGTCATCCCTGATCAGGTCGGGATTAATGTCAATTGGCTGCTCCCGGTCGATATCTTTATGGCGTTTTTCTGTTTTCATTTAAGTATGTGCTATATTATAAAGACATTTCAATCGGGATTTTGGTCAGTTCCCTTTTTATATTTTACACCGAAATACTTCCTGATTGTCTCAAGTCCCTTCATGATGTGCATCTTTACGCCATTGGTCGAGATATCAAGCATCTGCGCCACTTCCTTGTATGTTTTCTCTTCATAGTAGCACTGCTTGAGTACAAACTGGGTGCGCTGCGGCATATCATGTATCAGCTCGGATATTTTTTCAAGGCGTTCATCATATTTAGCCGCTGTCTCGCTGTCGAGTGGTGGAATGTCGCGGAGGGCGTATTCCCGGTGTTCGTCAACTACACGGAGATGCTCAATTGAGTTCAGACAGTGGTTACGGACAGAAGTGAAGAGGTAGGCCTTGGCATCTTTCACGTCCATGGTATCGAATCGGTCCCAGAGGGTGCAGAACACATCCATCACGATATCTTTGGCAGCGTTGTGGTCACGCAGGATGTAGGACGCATAGTGCTGTAGCTGTTCGGCATGGGTGCGGAACAGAAACTCAAAATCTTTTTTCTTGAATGCGTCCATATAATGGTTCTTAGGGGTCAGCGAGGGTCACCAGCCTCCCGGTCCGTTGATCTCCGGACGTGCCGGAAACTTATGATACAATAAAAAAGGTCTAACTCAAAAGAGCTAAACCCATTACTTAAATTAGTCGGGGTGAGTAGACTCGAACTAGCGACCTCACGCCCCCCCCCCAGAGGCGTACTCTAACTGGGCTGAGCTACACCCCGTTGTTTTGGTTTAACGGGTGCAAAAGTACGTATTTACGGGGAATTTGCAAAATTTTTCAGACGCTTTTTTGCTCAAAAAACGTTTTTTAATTGGTTCAAACGAATAGCACTCAATTATCTTCGCGACTGGGCACGTAAGGACGAACGTAAGCCCTTGGTTTTGCGTGGTGCCCGCCAGGTGGGCAAGACAACGCTTGTCAAGATGTTTGCCGTGAAGTTCTTGCTAAAGCAAGCGGCAAAGCCGAGCGAATTGACAAATTGTCAACAGGTTGTGCCTATTTGTCTGAAATCTGCCAGAATTGCTTACTATTTAACACTTCAGCCTCCATTCAGTCCTTGGCATGTAAGTTGCGATAAGGATAGTGCAAGCCGAGAGCAAGAAGCTCGAAGGCAAGCACAATTAAACATTAAATATAAACAAATTAAAATATAATTGGAGGTTTTTGATATGTTACCAGTAATGAGAAATTCTTGGATGCCTGAAGTTTTCAACGACTTTTTCGACACTGACTTTATGCCGCGTACAAATGCTACAGCACCGGCAATCAACGTTAAGGAGACCGAGCACGAGTATACAGTGGAGCTTGCAGCTCCTGGCATGAAGAAGGACGACTTCAACATCAATATAGACAACGACGGCAATCTGCACATCAAGATGGAGCAGAAGAACGAGAAGAAGGACGAGAACAAGAAAGAGCACTATCTGCGTCGCGAGTTCTCTTATTCAAAGTTCGAGCAGACGCTTATCCTGCCTGACGATGTCAACAAGGAGAAGATTGCAGCCAACGTCAACGACGGAGTCCTCACTGTCGACCTTCCTAAGATTGAAAAGAAGGAAGAGAAAGCAACACGACATATTGAGGTCAAATAACTTAGTTAGTGTGTTGTGAAATTTTGTCACAAACATATAATTTTAAGGAAGAATGAAAGCCATATTTGCTTCATTCTTCCTTTTTTTGTGTATGCTCGGCACGAGCATTGTCTAACGGGTGCAAGTCCCGAGTAAGCCCTAATAGCGGGAATTACATAGCTAAAGGCAAGGGTGTTCATCGTGAGGTGAAATTTAAAAGAAGCCGGTGGTAAAAATCTGACCTAACGAATAGAAAATAGTTGCATTTTGATTGTAGAGTCTTGAATTGGTGCTATTTTGTTTGAAAATAGATGTAAAACGCAATAACTTGGATAATTATTTCCATAATTTTTCTTGATTATACAAGAATGTTGTTACCTTTGTAGAACAAGAAAATAGATGAATGGCATGGTAAAGAAAGATATCAATCGAATAAAGATAGTATTGGTTGAAAACAAAAGGACGGCTAAATGGCTGGCAGATGAATTGGGCAAGGACCCGGCTACTGTGAGCAAGTGGTGTACCAACAGTTCGCAGCCGAGCCTTGAGACACTTGTACAAGTGGCTGAGGCACTCGATGTGGATGTAAGGACGCTCATCGTGCAGACAAAGAAAAGTCGCATTGAGATAGAAGCGGAAAAACTTCTTAATATTTCGTCAAATGCATTGGTCTAACAAAAATATACTGCAATGGAATACAATATAAATGATAAGATAGAATGGACCGTGATATTTGTCAGGGAATTTGGCAAGCGTCATGGTCTGACATTGAAGCAGGCTTTCAACTATCTAATGCGCTATAAAGGCATTAGTTTTGTTGAACGTCATTACGACTATATGCACACTCAATCTTTTGCATCGGCTGTAGACGACATGACGGAATATTGCCATAAATTGGGAGGAGGTATCGCATGAGGCTTTATCACGGGACAAATCAAAGTTTTGACTCTATCGATCTAAAGAAGTCAAAACCGAATAAGGATTTTGGGCGAGGCTTTTATCTTTCAGCCGATTTTGAACAAGCTTTAAATATGGCACAAATCAAAACGGAACAGTTGCATTTGCACCAGTAAGTACAAACGCTATTATCTCGCCTCTGTCATTGCACGCAAGGTGGAGCTTAAAGCCATGACACCAACCCATTGTTCCTTTTCCGTCAGTGGCAATTCCCTTGAATACCTTATTGGCATATCTCCTGAGATTATGGCATACGGGTATCATCGTGGAATCAACGAATGTTATTCTTATTCCGAACTGGGGTATCGGTTACCCCATTTGGGCGATGTGATTTCCCAATTTTTAGGTATTGTGAGAAAGGCATTTGATGCTTAATTTTGCAAACCATAATTCAATGATATCAGCGACAATTGAAAAGGATAAAGTTGAGATGGAAAAAAGTAAAGATACGACAGAGAAAAGCATAAAAATATATGGAATTTAATTTCAGAAAAATAACAACATCGTTCGTTATAATTCTCGCCACGTCAGCCAACGCGCAGACACAGACATACAAGGTGTCGGGAACGGTGAATGACAACAACGGCAAGGCCGTGGAGCTTGCTACCGTGAGCCTCAACAACGACCTCGTAACCAGCACCGTGGCGGGCGGACGCTTCGTGCTCAACAACGTACCCAAGGGCACCTACATCTACAAGGTGACGTTTGTGGGCTACCAAACGGTCACAGACACCCTTACCGTTAATGCCGATTGCACCGTGCATGTTACACTCAACGAGCTGGGGCTGCAACTCAACGAGGTGGTAGTGACGGCCAAACAGGTGCAGATGGGGTCGAAGTCGGTTGTTGGCGAGGACGCCATACGCCACATCCAACCTAAGAGTGTGAGCGACATTCTTCAGCTTGTGCCAGGCAACTTGACAGAGAACCCTAACCTCAACAAGTTGTCACAGGCCCATATACGCGAGATTGACGATGATGACAAGAACAACGCCCTCGGCACGGGAGTGGTGGTTGACGGCACACCCTTAAGCAACAACGCCAACCTTCAGGCTCTCTCCCCCACACGCTACGGCTCAAACTCGGGTGCACTGGGCGACGGTATGAACGATCAAACGACCGCAGGACAAGGTGCCGACCTGCGCACAGTGAGCGCTGGCAACATTGAGTCGGTGCAAGTAGTGCGCGGCATTCCTGGAGTAGAGTACGGTAACCTCACATCGGGTTTGGTAGTAGTGAAGACCAAGTCGGGGCGAACACCGTGGGAGGTTAAGGTGCAAGCTGACCCATTTTCTAAACTAGTGTTTGCAGGCAAGGGCTTCGCGCTAAAGGGCGGTGGAGCCATTAACTTCAGCGTTGACTGGTCACAGTCGTGGGGCGACACGCGCCGCCACTATCTCGGCTACGACCGCATCACAGCAACGGCAGGTTACAGCAACCGCTGGGGCGGATTGTCGTTCAACCTCAAAGGCTCGTTCTACTCTAACATTAACAACCGCAAGCAAGATGCCCAATATCAAGAGCAAGATTTGCACTATAAGAACAAAAACATAGGCGCGCGCCTATCTGCCAACGGTAGCTGGAGCTCGAGTGAGAGTTTTATTACACGCGTTGACTATAACCTGTCAGCTCAGGTATCGAAGAGTAGCGATGAGCACTATGATCTCATTTCCAACCCCGATGGCATAATTACCGATGTGCGCGAGGCTGGCATCCACGAAGCCATGTTCAAGAACAAGAGCTACCACTCTGAGTACCGCATCGCTGGTCTTCCTATCAATGTCTATGCGCAGCTTGTGGCCAATAAGTATGTAAGTATTGGTAGCAACAACCACACCACGTTCAAGCTCGGAGCCGAATACACCTACGATGCCAACAAGGGCGACGGACTGACCTTCGACATGGCCAACCCTCCACAAGCCATGGGAGCGCAAACATTGCGTCCGCGTGCTTTCAAGAACATTCCTGCACTGCACACCCTCTCAGGCTTCTTCAGCGACAAGCTGTCACTGGCTCTCGGCACCACACGCACCGATGTTGAGGCAGGAGTGCGCGTGAGCAACCTCTTCCTCAACGCCGACAAGAGCGGTGGCAACAGTGGCATGTTTGTGGCCGAACCGCGTGTGAACGCTTCAATTAACTTGCTCAACAAACACAATAACAGTTTATTCGACGACTTGTCGATAACAGGTGGCTTCGGTCTGAGCAACAAGATGCCCACGCTACTCTACCTCTATCCCGACAACGTTTATTACGACAACGTGAGCCTTGCCAAGTACGGTGATGCGGCAAAAGACCGTTTGGCCTTAGTATCTACCGATGTAATTAACAACACTACGAACCCTGACCTACGTCCTGCCCACTCACGCAAGCAATGCCGTGCTTCAGTGAGCGCGAGTTGTTAGA
>OQWE01000100.1_pt1 | contig 26275 bp, 18 predicted proteins | sample 1691591 | NCBI WGS metagenome assembly OQWE01 (sample SAMN03418265, study PRJEB22391) | human gut metagenome | biome: human-gut; feature: organic feature; material: feces | host: Homo sapiens | place: Tanzania | collected 2013-01
TGGGCGAGCAACTGTATACGGAGATGGGATTCATTACCAGTTCCGCTTATCGTGAACGGGCAGCCCAGTCGTTCTTCGTAGATGCGCCTATCGCCCTCAAGCAGAAGCAGACGGGTGCCTACGACTATAAAGACCAGCTGGACGCCATAGAAAAGCAGCTCTATGCCTTCCCATATTCGCTCTATCCCACGTTCAAGGCCGACCCGGTAGATTTCCTCCGCCAGGTATTCTATAAGCGTGTGCCTCGCAAGATGATGCTCCAGTTGCTCTCGGGCATCGTACTGATGATTATGAACGGCAGGGTGAGCGATGTGAAGCAGTGGGGCAAGCACGGCAACGAGGAGGCGCTGCTGGCGATGAAGTCTGTGGGAGCCAAACTTTCGGGCTCCGAGCGCAAGAAGAAACTCTGGGGGCTGGTGGATGAAGCTATCCTGGGAATGGCGTCTTATCATAAGCCAAGTACGGGTAATCTTCTGATAAAAAACCAATCCGACTGGTATCCTGTATTCCGTATGCTGAATGATTGGGGGATTTATGATTCTGACAGTCAGACAGCCTTCTGCGATTATCTGGAAAAGCAATATGAGGAATTGGATAAAGGGAGCGATGAGTTGGCTCCCTGCTGCAAAAGGAAGGATCTTACGCAAGCTGCAGCGCCTATGTTTGAAAGACATGATGCGCTGGAGTGGGGGCGTCTTCATCCGAAGAAATGGAATGTAAGGTCCGACAAGTTCAACCATTATTGCGACATCGTTGATGCCTTCAAGAAATTCATGCAAGAACAAGCCCTGCTGGAACATCTGATCCTGGAGGATCTTCTGCCGAGCAAAAAAGACGAGGAAGATGATGAGGATACTGAAGATGAAGATTGGTTCGATAAAGATTGATGATCTGCGTAGTATGTTTTCTTAGGTGGTTCAAGTACGCCCTGAAAGGGCAGAAGCTCCCAGCCCAGGGCAACGCCCTGGGTAATTACGGACGCAAGCCTGCCGCCCTGTAAGGGCAAAAGCTTTCAAGTACCAGGCAATTAACAAAGCTTTTGCCCTTACAGGGCGCATTGTTAAATGCTAGCATACCCAGGGCGTTGCCCTGGGCTGGGGGCTTCTGCCCTTTCAGGGCGTATGGGGCAGGCTCTTCTTTTTCTGATTGCGAAAACCAGGCTCTTCTTCCTGATAGTATGAACCAAGCTCTTCTTTCCAAATCTTGTGAATCTTGCTCTTTTCCTAAAACTATTATACCCCTTTTATACCGCTTTTCTGCCCTTTTATACCATTTCGCCTTGCTTTTATACCTTTACAATCTTATTTTCCCGGACGCTTGGAAACGCTTCTTTTATTCCTTATTTTTGCACTGCTTTTCCGAACGGTTGAGTGGCGGGAGCCTGGTTTCTCGTCTTGTTTTTAACTTAATAATTTTATCTGTATGTACAACTTTAAAATGATCTCTTTTGAGGAGTGTAAGCAGATGAGCCGTCGTCTCATCGCCATGAACCCTAACCGCAATGCGAACATGGGTAAGATTTCCACTTGTCTTCTCGATTACTACACCGAGCTTACCAAGCAGCCTTGGCTCTGCACCCTCGTAGGTCAGATTCGCGACCTCACCGCCAAGCAGAAGCAGATGCTGCAGCAGGCGGCTGAGGCTGTGGATGCTGCGCAGTATCAGAACGAGGATGACCTTGCCTTCGCCATCATCAAGAAGCAGGAGGAGGTGAAGGCAGGCGAGACCTTCAAGCAGCTCGACAAGCAGATTTCCGCACTCAAGAAGCAGTTGCCGTTCCGCTCTCCTCATTACTTCCACTTCCTCGACGACCATCGTGCCCAGAAGACCATCGACCCGGAGGCTTTCACCTTCCAAACCACCGTTGACATCGACAACCCGGAGGAGGTGGAGACGGCGGTGAAGAATGCCCTGCTGCTGAACGGAATGTTTGATGACCCGCAGGAGAAGCTTTTCAGAGAGAAGATTTTCTCTGCCGATGACATCGAGCTTTGGAAGGGAAAAGTGCTTCACGTGGAACGTTCGGCTCGTAACAAGGCGCACATCGATATCCGAATCCCTGTGGGAATGACCATCGCTGAGGCTCAGAGCGCCTTCTGCAAGCTCATCCATGCCACCGAGGACCCTAGCTGCGTTACGCCCGAGCGCATCATCTTCATCACCGATGCAGTAAGCCAGATCTATACTGCCGACGACTGGTACAAGCGACTGGATGAGGAAGCCGTGGCAGAATATCGTGAGGCTTACAGAAAGAGAGGACTGGATATTGACGGCCGTCCGCTGGATGTAGATTCTGCCCAGATAAGAGCATCTCAGAATTCCTCTTCTCAGAGCTCTTCTTCCTCCGCTCCAACCGTAGATTTCCAGCCTGTCGAGAGCGAGGAGGAGAAGGCGAGAAAGGCAGCCAATGCTGCGCAGTATGAGCAGACATACGATGGCGTTCCTTACGAGGAGATTACCAAGGCGCTGGTGGAGCTGATGGGCGGCGCTCCTGCCCATGGCAACCGCAACAACTTCATCTATCGAGAAGCCTGTCTGCTCAAATACATCTGCAATAGCGAGGCGGCTTGGATTAAGCAGGTAATCGAAATCTTCGGCGAAGACGAGGCGAAGGCGTTCGCCTCTGTAGAGAGTGCCTGCAAGGTGGCTCAATCCTCGGAAATGCCCCAGCTCGTGAAGCAGGCAGTGGAGCTCGCCCGCAAGAACTATCTCGCCAAGCAGGCCACCGAGAAGGCGGGAATCTACGCTGATGTTCCTCCTCAGATGCCTGCCCGATTGCCTAAGCTCATCAAGCTGCTCACCAGCAAGGTGCCAGCCGATTTCAAGGCGCCTGTGGCGATGGCCGTGTTCCCTCCGCTTGCCGCTCATCTCAAGGGCGTAACCTTCCGCTACATCGACAATCAGGTGCACGAGGCGGCGATGATGAACCTGCTCGTAGCGCCGATGTCGTCTGGTAAATCGGCGGTAAACGGTCCTATCGACTGCATCATCGACGACCTGGTGCAGATGGATAAGGTGAACCGTCAGAAGGAGCAGGATTGGAAGGACGAGGTGAACACCATGGGCGACAACAAGAAGAAACCGGTGCGCCCGGAAGACATCTGCATCCGCATCGTTTCGCCCGACCTTACCCGTGCTGCCTACATCCAGCGTCTCGACGACGTGCAGAAGGCTGGCGGCGCCTATCTCTACTGCAAGATGGACGAGGTGGACATGCTCAGGAAGTTCAACGACCCTAGCCAGCTGATTCGTCTCTGCTGGGACAATTCAGAGGACGGTCAGGAGCGTGTGGGCACCAAGAGCGTCACTGCCCGTGTGAAGACCCGTTTCAACTGGAATGCTTCCAGTACCATCGCCGTTACCCAGAAGTTCTTCTCTGTTCGTGAGGTGGCTGATGGAGCCGTGAGCCGACTGTCGCTTGCCACCATCATCCGTCCCGATTTCGCTCCGTATCCGGTAGTGGGAGAGTATGATGCGCTGTTCAAGTCGGAGCTGGCTCCTTATATTCATCGCCTGAATGCTGCCAGCGGTTTCAAGGAGTGCAGAAAGGCGCGCCAGCTTATCGAGCGACTGGGCAATGAGATCATGGAGATGGCTCAGCTGGCTTACAACAAGCCTTACGCCGAGTTTGCCAAGCGTGGTTTGGCGAATGGTTTCCGCAGAGCCATGGTGCTTTATCTGGCGAATGGCGAGAAGTGGGAGAAGCCGATAGAGGAATTCATAGAGTGGAGCGTGAAGTATGATTTGTGGTGCAAGATGCGTTTCTTCGGCAATCAGATGCAGGAGGCGATAGATGCCGACAATCGTGCCGTGTGCCATTCATCCGGTGTGAGCAATCTTCTTCTCTTCGTTCACGATACCTTTGACAAGGCAGAGATTCAGAATGTCTGTATGGTTCATGGCACCAAGACGAAGCTTGCCATCCTCTTGTGCAACTGGAAGAAGCGTGGCTTTATCGTGAAGAACGATGATGATACTTTCTCCAAGACGGCTAAGTTCATCGCCAAGTACGGCCATTATGGAACGCCGGGAATGGCAGCGTAAGGCTGGTGTAGGGCTTGGCTCTATATAATAAGGTGAAAGGTGTTTGACCACTAAGAAGAGATCCATATGCACTGAAATAGTGCGTATGGGTCCCCTTTCCGCCAGGCGTCCCTACGCTTTATCAACTCGCCCAGGCGTCTCCCACGTTTTATCGGCACGCCCTGAAAGGGCAGAAGCTCCTAGCCCAGGGCAATCGCCCTGGGAACCAAGGCTGCACGCCTGTCGCCCTGAAAGGGCAAAAGCTTTAAAAATACCGCCTTTTTGTAACATCTCTGTAAAGGTTCTTGACCTTCATCAAGAAATCGGGGCTTTTTGAAACTTTTCTCCTAAAATATTTGTGTGCGAACACAGAAAGCTGTATCTTTGCATCGGAATTAAGAAAGAAGGATAAAAGATTAGTAATTTCAGGATACGAAAGGTATTGATTATAAGGGATTAAGATTGAAAAGTCAGGATAAGAAAAAGGTTAATGATTGAGTTCAGGATAAGAGAGGTATTAGAAATAAGGTAAAGATTGAAAATAGGGTAACATTGAAAGATTGTTAAGAAAAGGATAATATTGAATTTAAAGTAAAGAAAGGGAAAAGTTATGTTAGTATTAGGTATTGTTTTCGCAGCAGTAGTAGCATTTGCTGCAACAGTAGGCGCAGCTAGCAACAAGCTTGCTTAAGCTGCCAGTGAAGTAAGGAACTTTAAAAGTTCAAAAACAGTAATTGATGCAAAGTAGGAAGCCAATATGGGCTTCCGAGATGTAGAAGGGGGAGCCAATGGGGCTTTCCGGGATTTTCAAGATGAGGAGCAGATGAAGCTCCTTTTTTTGTTTAACATAAAATATCAAACAGACATAGATATAAATAGATAAGGTATAAGGTCATCACCTTCAAAAGTGCAGTATTAATTCAGTTAGGTTTCAAAAATCAGCAGTTTTTAATTCATACAGGATATTATACTTGGTAGGTAAGAAACAGGTTATTATACTTAGTAGGTTAGGAAAAAGAAATCGGGCGGTTAACAGGTTAACAGTTAACAGCCCGATTTTCTTTGTTTTATACTATCTGAGAGATGATTTCAAATGCTCTTATATCTGTGACATTCTGTAACTATTTGATATATAGATGTTTCTAAAAGCTTCCCTCTATTTTCGGAGATATGGCTTCAAGATTCTAACCCAGTTCTGGTAGCCTTTTCCGAGCAGATGCAAGCCGTCGTTGCTGTAATCAGGGTTCATTTCCTGCGTTCCAGGAGCCACGAACTCTGAGAAGAGGTCGATGTAGGTTAAGCCGCGGCGGTTGGCGATGTCCTTGATCAGGGCGTTGAGGGCAGGAACATCCTTCTTGCGGCTCATATGGTCAACGAACATGTTGAACTTTGGGTTCAGCGGCAGAACGCTCTGCAGATAGAGTCGGGTAGAAGGAGATTCCTTCTTGACTCGCTCAGCAATCTCATCGATGTTCTTGGCGATTTCCTCGACGCTGCGATCGCCGGAGAGGTCGTTGATGCCGATGAGGAGGAAGATCTTGGCTGGCTTGCCCTTGGTGATGACGTGGAGACGGTCGAGAACGCCATCGGTTCTATCGCCGCTGATTCCACGGTTCTTTACGTGTGGGTTGCCGAGCAGTTCAGCCCATTCACCTCCGTTGGTGATGCTGTTGCCCAGGAAGATGATGTCTTTCTTGCTGGTTGGGAGAACTTCAAAGAGCGTGGCTCTCTGGTCATAAAATGTAGTGTGCTTGCGTCCTTGAGCCTGTAAGGTAGTGCAGGCGCAGAGAAGGCAGATTGATAACATAAATTGTTTCATCATAATTTTATATTAAGTTAGTTATTAATGGGTATTTTAAAGCTTTTGCCCTTACAGGGCGCAGGGCGAAATGCTGCTTATACCCAGGGTGTTGCCCTGGGCTAGGAGCTTCTGCCCTTTCAGGGCGTGTGGGGCATTGGCTTCAGTTTGCTTTTGCTTCTGCTTTTTTCTTTTGCTTTTTGGCTTTCTGTTCAAGAACTACTTGAAAATCAGGGTGGTGAGCCTGTCTTTATCGAAAAGTTCCTGAGCCACGGCTTGAATCTGGGCGGCGGTAATCTCATCCACCTGCTCGTAGAGGCGGTCAACGTTCTTCTCCCAGCCATAATGCAGGAAGCTCTTGCCGAAGTCGAGGGCGAAGTTCTCGCGGTTGTCGCAAGCCACGCCTATCTGGCCCTTAATCTGTTTCTTGGCAGCCTTGAGCTGCGCATCGCTCAATGGCTTCTGCATGAACTTATCCAGCTCCTTGCGAACCAGGCGGAGGCAGCGCTTCACATCGTGCTCATCGCATCCGAAATAGATGCTCCAGGTGCCCGTGTCGCCATAAGCCACCATCGTGCTTTCTACGGTGTAAACCAAGCCATTGTGCTCTCTGAGGGCGAGGTTCAGCTTGGCATTCATACCCGGTCCGCCCAGCATATTGTTGAGCAGATAGAGCGGCATTCGTCGGTCGTCGTTCACATCGTAAGCGTGGGTTCCAATCATCACATGAGCCTGATGCGTATTCTTCTGCATCACAATCGTCTGGCCAGCAACTTTACTTTGAACATTGAACTTTGAGCTTTGAACTTTATGATTTGCATCGCCTGCTTCCATTTCTTCCGTAGGTGTTTCGCCAGTAGGCGTTTCTTCTGTAATCCTTTCTTTCGTAGGCGTTTCTTCAGCAATCCTTTCTTCCGTAGGCGTTTCGGCGGATTTGCAATCCGCCGAGCAAGCAAGCTCTCGGCCTTTTGGGCACTCTCCCAAAGCCTTCTGTATAAGCTTCACCAGCTTCTTGAAATCAATATCCCCATAAGCGAAGAATATCGCATTATCCGGCCGGTAAAGTTTCCTTGTAAAGCGCAATGCATCTTCTGTAGTAAAGGAGCGAACCTGCTCGGCTGTGCCCAGGATATTGTGCCCCAGCGGCGAACCCTTGAAGAGGATATTCTCAAACTCATCATATATCAGTTCGGCAGGTGAATCATTATAGCTCTCTATCTCATCGCAGATTACCTCCACCTCCTTGTCTATTTCCGCCTGCGGATAAACCGAGTGGAAGACGATGTCGGAAAGCAGGTCCACGGCCCTTGCGATGTGCTCCTTCAGGATGGCGGAGTAATACACCGTGCCCTCCTTGTTGGTGTAGGCATTCAGGTCGCCTCCCACGCTCTCCAGACAGTTGAGAATGTGCCAGGCTTTTCGGTGCTCGGTGCCCTTGAAGGTGACGTGCTCGCAGAAGTGAGCCAAGCCCTCTTCGCCCGGCTCCTCGTTGCGGGTGCCGGCGTTTATCTGATAGCCGCAATACACCACCTGGCTATCTGATGGCAGGTGGATGATGCGGAGTCCATTGTCTAATGTATAAGTATTGTATTTCATTTCAAGGTGCAAAGTTACATTGAAAATGTAATGAATCCAAAAAAATGGGCATTTATTTTGCATTATCGCCAAAAAGACTTATCTTTGTCCCCAAAAAAATATAAATAGAGACATAAAACAATGCGTAAGGTTATAGGAATAGGAGAGACCGTGCTTGACATCATCTTCAAGAACGGCAAGCCGATAGAGGCAGTACCGGGTGGCTCATCGTTCAATGCAGTCATCTCGTTGGGACGTTCGGGCGTGAACGCTTCGTTTATCAGCGAGGCGGGCAACGACCGTATTGGTGAGTATGTGATTCAGTTTCTGAGAGATAATGGGGTGAATGCCGACAATGTGAGCATCTTTCCGGAATCGAAGTCGCCGCTCTCGCTGGCGTTCCTCGACGAGAACAACAATGCCGACTACATCTTCTACAAGGACCATCCCCACGACCAGCTGGAGTTTGCTACTCCCGAAATCAATCCTGGCGACATCGTGCTCTTCGGTTCGTTCTTCGCCCTGAATCCGGTGGTTCGTCCTCAGGTGGCAGGTTTCCTGGAGTACGCCAAGAATCACGGCGCCATCCTCTATTACGACATCAACTTCCGTGCTTCTCATCAGAACGAGATCATGAAGATTACGCCTAATCTGATAGAGAACCTGGAGTATGCTGATTTCGTGCGCGGCAGCCACGAGGACTTCGGAATCCTCTACAAGAAGCCGGAGGCGGATAAGGTGTATAATGCCGAAATCAGTTTCTACTGCAAGAAGTTTATCTGCACCCAGGGTGCTGAGCCTGTGGAGGTGAGAGCCGAGAACGGTTTTGCCAAGAGTTATCCTTCGGAGAAGATGAAGCCAGTGAGCACCATCGGAGCCGGCGATAACTTCAACGCCGGTTTCGTATTCGGACTGATCAAGGATGGAATCACCCGCGAGGATATCGACCGTGGATTATCTGAGGCACAATGGGATAGCCTCCTGAAGAGTGCCCAGGAGTTCTCCACCGAATGCTGCAAGGACATATACAATTATGTTTCCAAGGAATTTGGAGAAGAAAAGAAGAAGAAATTGTGATTCTGGCAATACGCCCTGAAAGGGCAGAAGCTCCTAGCCCAGGGCAACACCCTGGGTATAAACAACATTCCACCCTGTCGCCCTGTAAGGGCAAAAGCTTTAAATATTATTATAGAACATTGTAAAATAAAGAAAAGATATGACAGAAATTACAAACAAGATTTATTACGTAGGCGTTAACGACCGCAACAAGCATCGTTTTGAGGGCCTCTGGCCTTTGCCTAACGGAGTGAGCTACAACTCTTATATCATTGACGATGAGAAGGTAGCGCTGGTAGATACTGTAGAGGTAGATTTCTTCACCCAGTTCCTCGAGAACATTCACGAGGTGATTGGCGACCGCGAAATCGATTACCTCATCATCAACCACATGGAACCTGACCACAGCGGCTCCATCGCCCTCATCAAGAAATATTACCCTAACATCAAGATCGTGGGCAACAAGAAGACGCTGGGAATGCTGAAAGGCTTCTATGGCGTTACCGACGATGTGGTAGAGGTGAAGAATGGCGAAACCCTTTCTCTGGGCAACCACGAGCTGAGCTTCGTTCTCATCCCTATGGTTCACTGGCCAGAGACCATGGTAACCCTCGATGCAAAGAACAAGGTGCTCTTCTCAGGCGATGCGTTCGGCTGCTTCGGTGCGCTGAACGGCGGAATCATCGATACGGAAATCAACTGCGAGACTTTCTGGCTGGAGATGGTTCGCTACTACTCAAACATTGTGGGTAAGTATGGAATCCCTGTTCAGAATGCCTTGAAGAAGTTGGCTGGCGTGGAGCTGGATTACATCTGCTCAACCCATGGTCCGGTTTGGCACGAGCATATTGAGAAGGTAATCGGCATGTATGATAAGATGTCGAAGTACGAGACGGAGCCGGGCTTGGTTATCTGTTACGGCACCATGTACGGCAACACCGAGCGCATGGCTGAAATCATCGCCCGTGCAGCAAGCAAGGCAGGCGTGAAGAACATCGTAATGTACAACATCTCGAAGACTCATCACAGTTACATCCTGCGCGACATCTTCCGCTACAAGGGTCTTATCGTAGGTGCTCCAACCTACAATGCCGGTCTTTATCACGAGATGGAGGTTCTCCTCTCCGAGCTTGCTAATAAGGACGTCAAGAACCACCTTCTTGGCTGGTATGGCTCTCATTGCTGGGCAAGCAAGGCGGTAGCAAAGATTCAGGAGTGGAACGAAACCAAGCTCCACTACGAGCCAGTAGGCGAGCCGGTAGATATGAAGCAGGCGATTACTCCAGAGGTGAAGGCGCAGTGCGAGGCTCTGGGTAAGGCGATGGCAGAGAAGCTGCTGGCAGAATAAAGTTTAAGGGCGGAAGAACAACTGGGGTTAACAGAGTTAACAGTTAACAGTTGTTTTTCCGCTCTTTCTTTGTTTAAATACCTTTAAATATTTCGTGTAAATTACGATAAAACTTGGTGAAGTTGTGTAAAAAACGTATATTTGCGACTGAAAACCGTGTCTTGACACAAAAAAACGTCATAAACTATGTATTTTGAACGTAAAGCATACTTGAAAGAACTCATCTCGGCAGAAGGCAATGGGATGATAAAGATTATCACCGGCATTCGTCGTTGTGGTAAATCCTTCCTTCTCTTCAACATCTTCTGCAAGCATTTGCTTGAAAGAGGTGTTGCGGAAGATCATATCATACAGGTAAATCTTGAAGACCGTAGAAACAAGAAACTTCGTGACCCTGATGCTTTGCTGGAGCATATAGATGCTCAGATGAAAGATAAGGATAGGTATTATATTCTCTTGGATGAGGTTCAGATGGTGAAGGAGTTTGAAGATGTGCTCAACTCTTATCTCCATGTGGAAAATGCCGAAGTGTATGTTACTGGTTCCAATGCCCGATTCTTATCGAAGGATGTGATAACTGAGTTTCGTGGTCGAGGTTGGGAAATCCGAATCCATCCACTGAGTTTTTCTGAATATTATAAAGTGGTAGGAGGAGAGGAGCGTCAAGCCCTGGAAAACTATTATCTTTATGGTGGATTGCCTGCCGTGGCGCAGATAGAAACTCCTGAAGCGAAACAGAATTATCTTCGTGAGATTTACGAGACGGTTTATCTGAAGGATGTTTTGGAGCGTAATCGGCTGAAGAATTCTGATGGAATGCGCGAGTTGGTGCGCCTTCTGGCTTCTACGATTGGTTCCTGTACGAATGTGCAGAGAATTTCTAATACGTTCAAATCTGTTGGAGGAGTGGAAATCGGTACTAAAACTATTGGCAGGTATCTGGAGAACCTTCAGGATTCCTTCATCATCAGCGAGGCTTTGCGCTATGATGTGAAAGGACGCAAATATATTGGTACTGGTACCAAGTATTATTTCGAGGACATCGGTATCAGAAATGCCGTGGTAGATTTCCGGCAGATAGAATACACTCATATTATGGAGAACGTGGTTTATAACGAATTGCGGAAGCAGGGTTATACTGTGGATGTGGGATCGGTGGCAAGCTTCAAGCGGGATGAGAATGGCAAGCTGCAGCGCAGGAATCTTGAGATAGATTTCGTGGTGAACCGTCATGATGAACGCCTCTATATCCAGTCGGCTTATGCCTTGCCGGATAAGGAGAAGGTAGATCAGGAGCAGGCTTCTCTTTTGAATGTAAATGATGGCTTTCGCAAACTGATTATCGTAGGGGATAGGTATCGTTCGGGTTATAATGAAGAAGGCATTCTGATGATGAGCCTCTCCGATTTTCTCTTGGGGAAAGAAAATAAGGAATAGATGGTCTTGAAGAAAATATCAAGGGCGGAAGAACAACTGGGGTTAACAGTTAACAGTTGTTTTTCCGCTCTTTCTTCATCTATTTCATATAGGATTTTTATGCCTCGCAGAGCTTTGCCAATTCTTCCAGGTTATCTGCCACTTCTATCACATCCCGCCAATTGCCACGAATCATGCTTTTCTCTGCCATGTCATCCAATAGGGCGATGGTGGAGTTCCAGAAGCCTTTCATGTTGTAGAGAATCACCATCTTGTGATGGTAGCCGATGGTGTGGGCGGCGGCGATGGTGAAGATTTCATCCAGGGTGCCGATGCCGCCAGGAAGGGCTACGAAGATGTCGCTCTGGGCAAGCATCAGGTCCTTGCGGTCGCTGAGATTATCACACGGAATCTCGATGTCGAGGTCAGGGAAGGTTCTGCCGCCTCGCTCTACAAGCGTAGGAACCACACCGATGGTTCTGCCGCCATTCGCCTTCACCGCCTTGCCGATGCAATCCATCAGGCCGGAGTTACAGCCGCCGAAAACCAGGTCGTGGCCGTTCTCAGCCATCCACTTTCCCATCTCTTCAGTCAACGTGAAGAAGTCGGGGTCGATATTCTTATTTGCTGAACAAAAAACTGCTATTTTCATATTGCTTTATCTTCTATTTGATGATGTTTTATCTGTTGTTTATTGATGTTTTATCCGTTATTTATAGATGTTTAGGCAAAGGTACGCAAAAATATCGAGATTATTGGGCTCTTTTTGCGGATAATTTCTTAATTTTGCAAACAATAACTAATCTTATAAACAGGAAGAAAGATTTCTAACAAAACAAGACAAGAGAATGAAAAGGATTATCACATATAGTATTATAGCATTGTTGCAGGCGTCGGTGGCGCTTGCTCAGACCTCTGTGTCGCATGCGCAAACCCCTTCGAAGCCGAAGCTTCAGAAGCGGGAGAAGTATGAATGGCAGGGAGAGATTCCTACTTACGTAGAAATGCTGAAGAAGGAACTGACGTATCCGATGGCTTGGGGCAACAGCCCTATCAAGAACTTCAAGAAGTGGAAGAAGGCGGCAAGGGAGAAGGTGTTTGAATGCATGATGACGCCTCCGAAGGCGGCTGCGGCTTGGAATATGGAAGTCTTGGGCGAGGAACAGAGAGACGGATACAAGGCGCAGAAAATCGCCTTCAATATCAACGCCTATTCCCGAATTACGGCTTATCTCCTGATTCCGGATTCTGAATACGGGAAGAACTCGAACGTAGAAGATGGGAAGAACTCGAAAGCTGTAGATGGATTGCTGCTTTCTGCCCAGAATAAGAAAATGGGGAGATTCCCAGCCGTAGTGGCGCTCCACGACCATGGTGCCCATCTTTTTATCGGAAAGGAAAAGATGATTCGCCCTTTCTTCATCGCTTCAGAAGAGCAGGATGCGGATGGGAAGATTTCTGAAAAGAAGAAGGCTGTCAACCAGGAGATATTGGATGATGCAGATGCGTGGGTAAACCAGCTTTATGAGGGGCAGTACGTGGGCGATTACCTGGCGAAGCATGGCTACGTAGTGCTTTCGATTGATGCTCCGATGTGGGGAGAACGAGGCCGGATGGAGGGCGTAGATAGAAACAAATACGACCTGATAGCCGGCAACATGATGATGCTGGGACGAGACCTCTCTGCCTTCATGACTTACGATGATATCGCCAGCACCGAGTTCCTGGCTTCGCTGCCGATGGTAGATGCGAAGCGTATCGGATGCGTGGGCTGTTCGATGGGAGCCTATCGCTCGTGGATGCTCTCGGCCTTATCGGATAGAATCAAGGCGGGTGCTTCCATCTGCTGGATGATTACCACGGATGCTCAGCTTACCCGGAAATTCGGAAGAAAGGAGAATGGCGGTTTTGCGAATTGCATCCCCGGTCTTCGCCAATATCTCGACTATCCTCACATCGCCTCCCTCGCCTGTCCAAAACCGATGCTCTTCATCAATGGCACAAAAGACAAGCTCTTCCCCGTGCCCGGCGTTGAAGATGCTTTCGCCGAAATGCACAAGGTTTGGAAGAGTCAGGGAGCAGATAATCTGCTGGATACCGAGCTTTGGGAAATCCCTCATTCCTGTGGCTTGAAGGCGCAGGAGAAAATGCTGGAGTTTCTGGATAAGAATCTGAAATAGGGTTAACAGAGTTAACAGTTAACAGCTGATTTTCTGTACTTTCTCCTCTTATATATCAAAAGTCTACTACGCTAACGCCATTTTTTAAGGGGTTAGCGTAGTAGACTTTTGTATTTTGTGATTTGCTGTGTACTTATTCCATTATTCCCGATTATGCGGCTTGGTTAATCAAGCGCAGGGAGTTGTTCAAGCAGGCAACAGGAACGAAAAAGACCCTCCATCTAACGATGATAACTTCGTGTGGTGTGGAGCATAATGCTGGCTGGCAAAACATTCAGAACGAAGTGGTACTGGATGATTTGTTCAAAGTAGAATAGATAAAGGGCTTTTGTGGCTGTTTGTGTGCCTTCACACAACAGAATCTTTATGTTTCTTGAAAAAAATAATCGGAAATGATACGACTATCCGATTATTTTCATTACCTTTGCACGCAGATACCCGTTCGCTCACGCCGAGTTGATGCTTTTCTTCCTTTTTAAAGGGGAGATGGGTGAGACGAGGACTTGGGAGGGTAGAGGTATCATACATAATATTAAAGTGCGTTTACTATGCGCTTAGTTCTTGATGAACAGAAACCTGGCAGTTTCAGAATCTTATCAAAGACTATGCAACGGTAGATGCTCTCGGGATGTGTATATTCACATCTCTGTACTGATGTGGCACCCTACGAAAGTAGGGTGTCCAATTCGGTATAGGGATAAGTGTATCATATCGGCGTGGGCTTCGAAGTTGTTCGTTTCGATAAGATGGGCTTGCCAGGGCCTCTGTTCATGAAGCGAGCAACGGGCAAGTTCACGCTTTCTTTTTATTGTGTAGTTAACAGTTTGTTTCACATTAAAAAGTACGATTATGGTACGACCAAAGTTATCATTTGATGTTAAAGCGGATAAAATGAAAGCGATAGCTGACTATGTCCGTACACATGTTTCTTCAATTTCATTCTTGGGGAATGCGAAAGGGTTAAAGGTAAAGAGTGCAATTTTAGAACCGGGAAGTATCCAACTACCTTCTGAGACCGACTCACATTGGAATGTAAGTGGTCGTGTTAAATTGGGTATTGAAAAGGAGGATGGAGTTCTAGAAGACAACTTCTTTTTTACCTGCAATTGCGAATTAAGCAAAGGTGATGAAGGAGAGCCTATAGTAACTGGGCTAACAAGTATTATAATATTATAATAGGAGAAAGAATATAAAATTAAAATTTATGAGAACATTTACGTTTAAAGGGCTGTTTTTAACTGCGGTATTTATGTTGCTTGGTTGTTTATCAATCCAAGCTGCTGATGACGACTTGATTACAAGGCAAATCACCATCAAGTTGGATAAGGCAGGTACTTTACCAGACAAGATTGGAAGTAGTAAGAAGAATCTGATTACCAAGTTGAAGATTGTTGGTGAAGTTAATGGTACTGATTGGTGTTTTATCCGTGAGATGGCTGGAAGTGGTTATGATGGTAAATCTACTGAAGGAAAACTCTCTGTATTAGATTTGTCCGAGGCAAAGATTGTAGAAGGTGGTTATTATTATAATAAGTATTATTATTATGAAAATGATGTTTATTATTATAAAAATTGTTATACTTCTAATGATGTAATAGGCAAGTGCGCATTCAAGGGCTGTAGCGGATTAACGAGTTTAACCCTTCCTGCTGGTATTACCGAGATAAGCTCTTACGCATTCTCTTCCTGTAGCGGATTAACGAGTTTAACCCTTCCTGCTGGTATTACCTCAATAGGCGATGATGCATTCTATGGCTGTAGCGGATTAACGAGTATAACCATACCTAATGGAGTTACCCAAATAGACAAGAACGCATTCAGAGACTGTACCGGATTAACGAGTTTAACCCTTCCTGCTAATATTAAAAGGATAGGCGAAAGCGCATTCAAGAACTGTAGCGGATTAACGAGTTTAAACCTTCCTGCAGGTATTACCACGATAGGCAGTAGCGCATTCTATGGCTGTAGCGGATTAACGAGTTTAACCATACCTGATGGTGTTACTAAAATTGGCAAATATGCCTTCTCTAACTGTAGTTATTTAACTAGTTTGACTATACCTTCTAGCGTAAACTCTTTAGGTGATTATGCTTTCAAAAATTGCTCATCCTTACAGTCTGTACATGTTAGCTGGTCAACTCCGATTTCTGCAGGTAAAGCGTTTAATAAGGCTGATGTCAGTAAATGTACTTTGTATGTACCACAAGGCACAGAGCAGGACTATTTCCTTGCTGACGTATGGGGCGATTTTGGAAATATTGTAGAATACGATCCTACTGGCATTGATAAGGTAACAACCTCTACCGATGCCAAGGAACTCTCTCGCTATTCAGTAAATGGTCAGCGATTGGCTACTCCAACCAAGGGCTTGAACATCGTGAAGTATAGCGATGGTAGTGTGAAGAAAGTTGTTGTTCAATAAATGACAACAGGCATCTCTGTGATGCTATATGGGAGCACTGTGGCCTACTAGGTGCTCTGTCGCATAGATTCCGTAGGCAGGTGAAGACCTATTTTAAACTGACCCTAAAAAGCGAAGACAATGAAAACGTCAACGTGGATTAAGGTACTTTTGTTGGTGGCCTTAATGCTGTTATTCAGTTTGAAGGCTTACTAACAGAAGCTTTCATTGGGGCACGAGCAATCGTGCCCCTTTTTCATTCTTTCCTTAGTACAAACATTTTAAATTAGTGATTTTAGAATAACTAACTGAGAAATTACTAAAATAAAAAAGAGCATCTATTTTTCTTTCTTGTGTGCCCCCACATCTCCCTCTTTTGCTTTTTTTCTAAAAAACTTTGGCGTTATCAAGTAAAAAGTGTACTTTGCTGCAAAAATATGTGTCTTGACACAAAAATTTTCAATGGAGCAGGCTTCTTTATTGAATGTAAACGATGGCTTCCGCAAACTGATTATCGTAGGGGATAGATATCGGTCGGGTTATAATGAAGAAGGCATTCTGATGATGAGCCTCTCCGATTTCCTCTTGGGGAAAGAAAATAAGGGATAGATGGGCTTGAAGAAAATATTAAGAGCGGAAGAACAACCGGGGGTTAACAGAGTTAACAGTTAACAGTTGTTTTTCCGCTCTTTCTTCTCTAAACTTTTTGAATATTCTGAATGAATTTACCACAATTCTGCTGGCGACAGATCCTTGTCCTTTCTGCCCATCAGATAGTAATCGGCAAGGAACTGAAGGTTTGCCTGGGTAATCTTCAAGCCTGCCTCCCTTATGTATCGGCTGGTGAAGATATTGGCGTCAGGCAACATATTATTCTCTATCAGTTTGCACACAATCTCGTATGGGAATGGGCGGCCATTGCCGCTGATGATTCCGAAGCAGTCATCCTCAGCGCGCTCAGCGTTGTAGTAAGGATTCTCAGGCGAAGCGATGCAGTGGGCGAGGCCGAAACTGATATTGATACCCGTATAAGGACTTGCGCTCACGATGATGCCCTTTTCGTATTTCTGTGGGAATCGGATATCCTTAGGCAATTCGAATTCAATCTCATTGAGGAACTCCTTCAGGGTCTTCACATCCTCCAGGAAGATGAACTTGTCGCCATAATCCTTTGCCTTCAGCAGGTTGTAATCGTGGATAGCCTTCTCGCGATCTACGCTAGCCTCCATCTTCTCGATCTTCTCCTTGAATTCCTTATCCTCCCAGAGCTTGTGGGTAGGCATTTCAGCCGTAATCTTCTCAAGCCACTCTAGGGAAGTAAGCGCCAGAAGATTGCTTCTGCTGGCAATGGTCATCTCCATCTGTATGGAGTAGGCCATAGGCTCTGTAAGTCCCTGAGGAGAATTTGCCATCTGCTGGAGAGCGAACTGCAGGCGCTGGCGATTGCTCACATTGAAGTAGCAGCCATAGTGAAACCAAGCCAATGTGTCGCGGCGGTGGATTTCGTCGAGCTGCTTCTCTTCTTCTTCATTCTGCCCCTCCAGTACAGGCATTTCGCTCAGATAGGCAATCAGACGCTCATTCTCAGGCGCAGTCTCGTATTCCTTGTCGAGCAGATTATAGGCAAGCTTGGCAGCCAGCGTCATCGTACTGAAGAGGAAAGGAACGGCTTCCTGAATGTAGGTGCTCTGCTGGTAATGGTGCCAGCACAGGAACTTGATGTCGGCGAAGTTGATTTCTTCCGGATCGTAGGCTGGAACATCTTCGTTCAGGGTATTCGGAACGAAATCATCCTCATTTTCATAGAATGGGATGTAGGAACCGTAGCGCTTCTTGCATTCCGCAGTAAACGCCTTCCAGATTCCTGCGCCGGAAATCACATCCTCAAAGTAGCCCGCAATGCTGAGTGCAAGCTGCTTGGCATCCTCCACATTCTTAAACTGATGGGTGAAGCACGCCTCGTCGAGGGCGTGGTATATTTCGTTAGCCAGTTCTGTATAGTACTGATCTACTTCGTTTGGTTTCTCGTATGGATGCATTGCCATCCAATCCTGGGTGAAAATTACTTTTTTCATTCTTTTCGATTCTTTGTTATTCGAGGTTAAGCGATGTCGTTGTGACGCGATATTCGTTCTTCTCGGTTGATGTTTATGATTCTTGTTAGCCAGTTCGGAGCAATATTGCCCGATTTATCTGTAAAGATAATGCAAAGATAATGAATTCTGCGCAAAAAATGCAAGAAATTCGCAGTTTTTTCGTATCTTTGCACCCGAATTTAGGCAATCTTAATAAATGCGTGGGATTGCCGCAAGCGTTTCGGAAGGATTTTGCACCCTAATTCATGGCTGGGAGGGTGAATTCGGCCTTCCATTTAGATTATAATGAATTAAGGTTAAAAAGATTTGAAGACATTTGAAGAATTGGGCGTGAGCGAGGAGATTCGCCGTGCCATCGAAGAGCTTGGATTTGAGAATCCAATGCCAGTTCAGGAAGAAGTTATCCCATATTTGCTTGGTAATAAGAACGACGTGATTGCGTTGGCGCAGACCGGTACGGGTAAGACTGCATCTTACGGTATTCCGGTAATCCAGAAAACTGATGCCAGCAGCAAGCAGACACAGGCTATCATCCTCAGTCCTACACGTGAGCTCTGCCTCCAGATAGCAGACGATTTGAACAGTTTTGCCAAGTACATCGATGGTTTGCATATTGCCGCAGTTTATGGCGGTACCGACATCGGAAGCCAGATTCGCACCCTGAAGCATGGTGTGCAGATTATCGTGGCTACCCCTGGCCGTCTGCTCGATTTGATTAATCGTGGCGTGGCTCAGTTGGAGAACGTGAACAACGTGGTGCTTGATGAGGCTGACGAGATGCTGAACATGGGTTTCTCTGAGAGCATCAATGCCATCTTCGAGAACGTGCCTGAGGATAGAAACACCCTGCTCTTCTCGGCTACCATGAGCAAGGACATCGAGAAGATTGCCCTCAACTACCTGCACGACCACAAGGAAATCGTAGTGGGTTCGCGCAACGAGGGTGCTGAGCATGTAAACCACATCTACTATCTGGTAAATGCCAAGGACAAGTATCTCGCCCTGAAGCGCGTGGTGGATTTCTATCCACGCATCTTTGCAATTATCTTCTGCCGCACTAAGCTGGAGACTCAGGATATTGCAGATAAGCTGATTAAGGATGGTTATAATGCAGAGGCGCTGCACGGCGACTTGAGTCAGCAGCAGCGTGACCTCACCATGCAGAAGTTCCGCAACCATACCGTTCAGTTCCTGGTGGCTACCGATGTGGCTGCCCGTGGTCTGGACGTAGATGATCTGACTCACGTTATCAACTACGGTTTGCCTGATGATGTGGCAAGTTACACCCACCGAAGCGGCCGTACCGGTCGTGCCGGAAAGAAGGGAACATCCATCTCCATCATCCATACCAGAGAGAAGTTCAAGGTTCGCCAGATTGAGAAGCAGATTGGCAAGGACTTCGTGGACGGCGTTTTGCCAACCCCAGAGGAAATCTGCAAGAAGCAGCTCTTCAAGACCATGGACGACATCATGAAGACCGATGTGGACGAGGATCAGATTGAACCATACATGGCTGAAATCAACCGCCAGTTTGAGTACATCGACAAGGAGGACATCATCAAGAAGATGGTAACCATCACCTTCGGTAAGTTCCTCGATTACTATAAGAACGCTCCTGAAATTATCAAGCCTGAAACAGGCAAGGGTTCCCGTGGCGGCGAAGGTCGTGGAAGCCGTGGCGAAGGCCGTGGCAAGGTTTCCAATGGTCGCAGAAAGCATGAGACTGAGGCTGGTTTCAAGAGACTGTTCATCAACCTGGGTAAGGCGGATGGTTTCTATCCGGGCGAAATCATGCAGTATCTGAACAAGCACGTGAAGGGTCGTCAGGAGGTGGGTCACATCGACCTGCTGAGTAAGTTTGCCTACATCGAGGTGCCTGAGGAGGATGCGAAGCGCGTGATGAAGGCATTGAACGGTACTGAGTACAAGGGCAGAACCGTGAGATGTAATGATGCTGATGAGGAAGGTCATGGCAGAGCAGCCCGTGGCGGACGTGATTCTGAGGGCAGAGGCGCCCGTTCTTCAGAAAGAGGCGGACGCAGCCGTAGAGGTTCTTCTGATGATTCTCGCGATTCCCGTGGAAAGGGCGGCCGTGGAAGCCGTGGCGAATCTCGTGGCGGAAAGAAATCCCGTCCTCAGGAGGATACAGGCGATTGGCGCCAGTTCTTCCAGAACAACGACAACGTGAAGTTCAAGGGTGAGGAGCCAAACTTTGAGGAAGAAGGCTGGGCTCGTCGCAGACCTAAGAAGAAGTAATTTAGGCAGCGATTTATAATAAGATGAAAGCCTGCATCAAAGGGATGTTTTGATGCAATATTCATATTTTGCGGTAAAAATACAGCAATTTCTTTGGTAAATTGCGGTGTTTTTACCGCAATTTTTGTATATTTGCAGCCGTAAACATCAAATTTATTGTATCTTTATACGCAATTTTAACCCTAAAAGATATTCTGTAATAAGTTAATGAAGAAAACTATTCTTATCGCTTGTCTGGGACTGGTAAGTCTGGGCTTGCAAGCACAGAGCATTTCGCTCGCTGGTGAATGGAATGTGGAGTTGGGAAAGAGCGGTAGTGCTTTTGCCAAGAGTAAGCGTGCCTCGCAGGGTGAGGTGAAGCGTGCCATCCTTCCCGGTACCATCGACACGAACCATCTGGGATTCGCTCCGAAAGATACGATGGAAACAACGCATCTCACGAGACTCTATGCCTATAAAGGCGCTGCTAGATATTCGAGAACCATCAATATTCCGAAGGACTGGAAGAAGAAGCCGGTAGAACTCTTTCTGGAGCGCACCCGACCAACATGGGTGTATGTGGATGGAGAACTGGTGGATTCCTGCAACTTCATCTCTACTCCCCAGCGCTATCTTCTGCCAAAGAAGGTGAAGCCGGGCAAGCATCTCCTGGAAATCGTGGTGGATAATGGAAGAGGTGTGCCTGATCAGGTTTACGGCTCCAGCCATGCTTATACAGAAGATACGCAGACCAACTGGAATGGAATTATCGGAAGGATAGAACTCCAGCTAGCCAGCTCAGTAGAGAGCAAATCTGCAGAAACTCTAACAGAAGCAATCCCAAGTAGTTCTGTAGTTCCTTCAGCAGGAGCAATCTCTAGCCATTCTGTAGCTTCTCCTACAGTCCTTCAGATGCCTGATTTCGCCAAGGATTTCCATATTGAGGGCGCTCACTTCTACGCCAATGGTCATAGGATATTTCTCCGTGGTAAGCACGATGCGGCAGTATGGCCGTTGACGGGACATGTAGATATGAGTGTGGAAGGCTGGATGAAGTATCTTGCAACCTGCAAGGAGTATGGAATCAATCATGTGCGCTTTCATTCCTGGTGCCCTCCTGAGGCGGCTTTCGCGGCAGCGGATAGTCTGGGAATCTATCTCCAGCCGGAGCTTCCTTTTTGGGGTTCCTTCGATAAGAAAGATGAAAGGCTGATGGCGTTCCTGCATCAGGAAGGTGAAAATATTCTCAGAGAATACGGTCATCATCCTTCTTTCAGAATGATGGCGCTGGGTAATGAACTCTGGGGCGACATCGACAAGATGAAGGAGTTTGTGGATGATTTCCGCAAGATTGCGCCCGATAAATACTATACCTTCGGAAGCAATTACTATCTCGGTTATCAGGGAATAAAAGAAGGAATGGATTACTTCACCACTTGCCGCATCGGAGGCGAGGGATGGGGCAAATACAATACTCATACCCGTGGTTCCTTCTCGTTTGTCGATGCTTACGATGGAGGAATGATCAATCATTTCCATCCGAATTCTACGATGAACTTTGATGAGGCTTGTGATAAAGCCGGAATCCCAATCATCTCTCATGAAACAGGACAGTTTCAGACCTATCCTGATTATCGGGAAATGAAGAAATACACCGGAGTGCTTCATCCTTATAACTTCGAAGTGTTCCGCCGTCGCCTGGCTGCAGCCGGAATGCTTTCGCTGGCGGATGATTTCCACAAGGCTTCGGGCTTATGGAGCGTGAAGCTCTATAAAGCCGATATAGAGATGGATTTGAGAACCCGGAATATGGCGGGCTTCCAACTCCTCGATATTCAGGATTATCCCGGTCAGGGAAGTGCTTTCGTAGGCATCCTCGATGCTTTTATGGAGAGCAAGGGAATCACTATGCCCGAGGAATGGCGCCAGTGGTGTTCGCCAGTGGTTCCTCTGCTGGAGGTGGAGAAGTTCTGCTTTGAGGATGGCGAGAAGATTCAGGCTAAGGTGAAGATTGCCAACTATGGCGGTTCTTCGCTTTACGGAAAGAAATTGAAGTGGAAGATAGGCGATGCTGAAGGCGTAATGAATATCTTTACTTATGATGAGGGATTGCTAGATGTGGGCGTCTTGGACGAGGAAATATCTGTAGATAAACCTACCAAACTGAGTGTTTCGCTGAACATCGAAGGAACAGAGGCAAGAAACTCGTACGAGCTTTGGGCTTATCCTAAGAAGGCTTTGGAAAAGAAGGGCGTCATTATTGCCAGGGATTTGGATCAGGAAGTGGTAAAAGCTTTGAAAAAGGGCGGAAAGGTGCTTTGGATGCCTACGGCTTCCAGTCATTTTGTGGCTGCCGATGATACGCTTTCGCAGGCAGATAATGCTACTCCTTATACTGTTGGCGGACTCTTCCAGACCGATTACTGGAACTATCGCATGTTCAAGACCATCTGCGAGAACAACAAGAAGAAGGTTTCTCCAGGAACCCTGGGCATTCTTACGAATCCGGAACATCCGATATTCAAGGGATTCCCTACGGAAATGCACACTAACTGGCAATGGTTCCCGGTCATCAAGGAATCGCATCCGCTGGTGCTTGACAATTTCTCCAAGGATTATCGTCCGATTGTTCAGGTGATAGATAATATTGAGCGGAATCATAAGTTGGGTTTGGTGATGGAATGGAAGGTGGGAGCCGGAAAGCTTCTCGTCTGCATGAGCGATTTGGAAAAGGCTGCCCAATATCCGGAAGGCAAGGCTTTCTATCAGAGTGTACTGAACTATATGCGCTCTGCCGATTTCAATCCATCTGCAGAAATAACGGTGGATGAATTGAAGAAAAAACTCGCCGAAAAGCCTCGTCAGGTTTCATTGAAGGAGCTAAATAATATCTCGCAATATTAATAGAAATTCTGTAAGTTGCGAATCTATAAGATAAGCAATAGCGAAACAGCAGAATAAAGTAAGAGCGGAAAGCCAGGAGTTAACAGGTTAACAGTTAACAGCTGATTTTCCGCTCTTTTTTTATATTATCCTGAGACTAATCTTTACCTCAGGATAAAAGTTTCTATCATCCTAAGACTACTCTCAGGACAAACTTTCTATCATTCTATTTTTCCAAATAGGAATTACTTCGCATTGATCTCCTTCAAGAGTCGGTCTGCGTGTCCCCACTTATCCATCAGGTAGAGCACGTAGCGAATATCTACACCAATGCAGCGAGCCAGGCGCTTGTCGAAGTTGATGTCAGAGCTGAGGCTGTCCCAGTTGCCATCGAAGGCAAGACCAATCAACTCGCCCTTGCCGTTGAACATAGGGCTGCCAGAGTTACCACCGGTAATGTCGTTGTTGGTCAAGAAGCAGAGCTGCATTTTGCCGCTTGTCTTGTCACGGTACTTGCCGAACGGATTGTCTGAAAGAAGTTCATGTTCGAGGAGCTCGTGCATGATAGGCTCGGCATAGTAGTCGATTACCTTGTCGCCCTGCTTCATTTTCTCAACGATGCTCTCGGCTGTAGTATAGTAGCCTGATGGCTTGCCACCGAGGTCGAAGCCACCTACCTGACCGTAGCTCAAGCGCATGGTGAAGTTGGCATCGCTATAGTGAGGCATGTCTTCCTCCATACGCAACTTGGCTGCACAGAGATACTTCTCCTGCTCGGCAATAGAATCAGATACGGCTCCCATCTTCTCTACGAAGTCGGCGTAAATGTCATTCAGATCCATACTGTAATTTACACCTGGGTCTTTCTCATATCCCTTCTTGTTGAAGTAGAGCTTGGCACCCTTCTTCATGAGGAGTGATTTCTCCCAGAGATAATCTACATATTTTGTATAATCACCTCCAAACTGAGTGTTGATGATGTTGTAGAACTTAGGCAACCACTTGGCATCTACGTGCTCCTTGTAGTTCTTCAGAAGGGTAGCAAGCACCTCCTTGTCGAGTGCCATATCCCATTCATCTGAGTTGTCCTCAAACTCATGATATTGCTTCTTCTTATTCTTCTCGGAACCCTTTACCTCCATACCATTCTGAAGTTTGAAAGCACGGGTAGAGAACTCTACGTTGCTGCGGCGAGTAAATGACTCTGCAAAGTTGGTCCATGCATAAGTTACGTCAGCGCTCTCCTTGTAGAGCTGGGCGAGCTTGTTGAAATCCACCTTGTGGGCGAGGTCGTTTGCAGCTTTGGCTGTATCTTGCCAAGCACGGAGACGAGTCTCGTATTCACGCTTCAGGTTGATGATGCCGATAGAGTCGATGCACTTGTTCATACCGATAGCATTCTTCCAGTAGTTGGAGCTCTGGGCGTACTTGCTGTCATACTTGATGCGCACAGCCTCGTTGGCACGCATGTGCTTCTGCATTACTTCCTGCTTGATGCCGCGTACCTGGGCACGAGGAGCATTTTCTGCGTCACGCATCATCTGGATGCCATAGCTGGAGAGGTATCGTTCGGTACTACCAGGATAACCCATGGTCATCGCATAGTCGCCGTCCTTGTAGCCTTGTAGCGAAACTTGTGCCCAGCGTTTTGGGTGGTATGGCACGTTGTCCTTGCTGTAGGCAGCAGGACCATTGGTCTTAGGGTCGGCATAGATACGGAATACAGAGAAATCGCAAGTCTGGCGAGGCCACATCCAGTTGTCTGTATCGCCACCAAACTTACCCATAGACTTTGGTACGGTGAAAACCAGACGCAGGTCGGTGAAGTCGCGGTAAGTAGTAGCGTACCACTTGTTGCCCTCGTAGAAAGGCTGAACGGTGATATGAAGGGTAGAATCGTTCTTCTTCACCTCCTTAGTCATCTCATTCTCCAGAGAATCGATGAGTTCATCGCGCTTCTTGTTGTCGAGTTTCTCGTATCCGAGGCTCATCACCTTATCGGTTACATCCTTCTGTTCAACCATAAAGCTAACGAACATATTCTCGTTAGGCAATTCCTCTGCGTATGATTTTGCAAAGAATCCGTTGAGCATGTAATCATGTTCTACGGTAGAGTGGCTTCTGATAGCCTCGAAACCGCAATGGTGGTTGGTAAATACCAAACCGTCTGGAGAAACGACCACGCCTGAGCAATAGCCAGAGAAATTAACCACAGCATTCTTCAAGGCATTCTCGCCATTGTAGAGCTGGTCATAAGTCATACTGAAACCTTCGCGCTGCATCATCTCATATACAGCGTTAGGCAAGTTGTAAATCGTCCACATTCCCTCGTCAGCGTGAGCGGTATTGATTCCGCAGAACGCCATGATAGAGGCGATAAGGACCGTTGCTTTTTTCTTCATTACTTGTTTTTGTTTTCTATTTTTATTATGATGTTATTTATTCTTTTTCTCATTCCATTCTTTCCAAGTCTTTGCCAGCTCTGTCATCCGATATTGCTGGCGTGGATGTCTTGGGGTGTTTGGATATTTCCTCTCAATAGCTTTTTCTGAGAGGGCAGCGTTTAAATATAGTTCACTAAAACTTTTTCTGTCCTTTAGTCCGATTGCACCCATAATTTCCGCAGATGTCATATATTCATCGTTAAAGGATAGAATAAGGGTCTCCACATGTTGACTGAACTTATGGGGTGCTTGTGGGGTACTTGAGGATAGCTTGCGGGGTACTTGTGGGGTACCTATTCTTGGCTGCTCTTTCCAATCATCAGTCGGCTGGATATGCAAATCGTCTTGCTCTGATAGTAAGAGTCAATCAGTTTTCTGGTTTCATCCAGAGTGATTTCTCCTTCGATGTTTCGCTTAGCCACATCTATGAGATACGCCGATGGTTGCAGCCCATCTACAGCCTGCAATCCGATAGCCGTCTTCCAGTTCTCGGCACTTTCCTTCTGCGAAGGCTCTCCTTGTCGAAGATACTCATCGAAGGATGCGAACTCGTTGATATTATCTTTATTCATAGATGTAATGCTTGATATTTGACTTTGCAAAGTTACAACTATTTCCCGAAATTACCAATGATTTAGGGCAAAATATTAAAGAATTATACTTTTCATCATTAAGTTTTCGAGTAATTTGGCGAATACTTCTTGTAAGTATCCAAGCCGTTTACGGCTCGTTCATATACATACACAGAACTTATATCCTACAACTCATCGCCCACCAGCTGATATCCGCTTGCACAACAGGTGTTGGGCGAGCGCATAAC
>OQWE01000106.1_pt1 | contig 25780 bp, 19 predicted proteins | sample 1691591 | NCBI WGS metagenome assembly OQWE01 (sample SAMN03418265, study PRJEB22391) | human gut metagenome | biome: human-gut; feature: organic feature; material: feces | host: Homo sapiens | place: Tanzania | collected 2013-01
CTTACGACAAGGAGAAGCTTCAGGAGCGTCTTGCAAAGCTCGCAGGTGGCGTAGCAGTTCTGTATGTTGGTGCTAACAGCGAGGTTGAGATGAAGGAGAAGAAGGACCGCGTTGACGACGCTCTCTGTGCTACACGTGCAGCTATGGAGGAAGGCGTTGTTGTAGGTGGCGGTACTACATACATTCGTGCTCAGAAGACTCTTGAGGACCTGAAGGGCGACAATGCCGACGAGCAGACTGGTATCAACATCGTACGTCGTGCTATCGAGGAGCCGCTTCGTCAGATTGTGAAGAACGCAGGTGGCGAGGGTGCCGTTGTTGTTCAGAAGGTTCGTGAGGGCGAAGGCGACTTCGGTTACAATGCTCGTAAGGACGTTTATGAGGACTTGCGCGAGGCTGGAGTTATTGACCCGGCTAAGGTTGAGCGTGTAGCTCTTGAGAATGCTGCTTCTATCGCAGGTATGTTCCTCACCACTGAGTGCCTCATTTGCGACAAGCCTGAGGAAAAGGCTCCCGCAATGCCTATGGGCCAGGGTGGCATGGGCGGCATGATGTAATTCGCAAAGAACGACATTATATCCCAAATATATAACCAAACAAAAAAGGTTGCAGACCATTATGGTTTGCAACCTTTTTTTTGTGATAGGAGTTTGTGGCGTCCTATGTTTGTTTGATGTTTATTTCTTTACCTTACCGGCTACAAATTCACCGTTAGTAATCTTGTCGAGAGCCAGCGAGTAGAACACCATGTCGTAGCCACCCTTTTGATGAGTCTCCTCGTAGAAGAAGGCGATGTTGCCGTTGTTCATCTGCTCCATAGTAGAGTAGGCAGAATCGGTGTTGCTGAGGCGGAAGGTCTTCCAGCCCTTAGTCAGCAGCTCGGGCGAAGCATAGTCGGCTGTCGAAGCCAGCTCCTTATAGTATATGCCTACATAGTTGCGCTTGGCATCCATTGGTACAGAGTAGAGCAGCACGTTGGTCTTCTTGCCGTCGGCCTTGCGTACAGCGTTTACGATAAGAACCTCGCCATTGCACATAGCCGATTTGTATGAAGGGTCGAGATTTGCAGCGGTCTGCCACTGTCCTTCGGCACGCTTGGCATTGCTATACTTGAAAATATTGAAAATACGGCCGGCACCGCGCTGTGAGCGGCTGCACAGCAGAACGTCACCATTGGGCAGTTCTTCGATTTTTGCCTCGTCGCCGAATTTTGCCGGACGGGCTTCAGCGCCACCCAGCGGAGTCCAGTTGTGTCCGAAGTCGTCAGAGTAGAGCACTACGTTGCCCACATTGGTGCACAGAGCCGAGTAGATGCGGTTGTACTTGCCAGCCTTTATCTTGGCGCTCTGGCAGATGCGGCCTGACGAGAAGAACAGCTTGTGAACGGCACCGTTCATGAGCTTGTATATCTGGTCGGTAATTTCCTCGCCCTTCCAGTTGAATCCATCCTTGCTGTAGTAGCGTCCTACACGGTTGGGATTCTTCAGTGTTGACTGCCAGTACCACACGTTGCCTGAAGCACACATCATGAGCATCTCGCCGGTCTTGCAGTCGGTCACCACTGCAGCGTCGCCGTGAGCCACGTCAAACGGAATATTGTCACCACCGCCCTTAATGACGGTTTGCTCCTTGCTCCAGGTGCGTCCGTTGTCGGTGCTGCGCTTTGCCACTACGTCAATCACACCACCGCCAACGTCGGTGCGGCACGGACGGAAGTCGGTGAAAGCGAAAATGCTGCCGTCCTTAGCCTTAGCCAGTGCGGGGATGCGGTAGCAGGTTGACACTGTGTCGCTCTTGAACAGTACGGTCTGTGCAGAAGCGTCAGTTACGAATAATGCTGCTGCAACGATGGCAGACATCACACAAAGTTTTCTTTTCATAATTCTGAGGTATTTTTTGATTTAGATTTATTTTGAGAGTAGTTGCTTGGTCTCTATTATGTCAGCGTGTTTTATGTTAGCGTGTTTAATTTGTTGGCAAAATTAATTAAATTATTTTATATAACATATATAATTAAGTAAATTTTATAGTTAAATATGATTTGTATATGATTAATAGGCAAGCGTTATATATAATTAAAAACTATATTAGGGTACGTATTTTACGTAATATTTTTGTAACTTTACACACGTTTTTCTTTATACGAACGTAGCAATCTGCACCCTCCCAATGACGAAAAATAAAAATACTATATATAATGTTATTCAAATGGAATTACAAGCCACCTACGAAAGAGGAGAAACAGGCGGCTGACGAACTGGGGGCGAAGCTGAATATCAGCCCGATACTCGCCCAGCTGCTCATGCAACGCGGCATAACAACAGAGTCAGCGGCCAAGCGATTCTTCCATCCGCAGCTGGCAGACCTCATCAACCCCTTCCTCATGAAGGACATGGACCTCGCCGTCGACCGCCTCAACGACGCGATGGGCCGCAAGGAACGCATACTCGTCTACGGCGACTACGACGTGGACGGATGCACTGCGGTAGCACTGGTGTATAAGTTCATACAGCAGTTCTACTCCAACATCGAGTATTACATCCCCGATCGCTACGACGAAGGCTACGGCGTAAGCAAGAAAGGCATCGACTACGCCAAGGAGGCCGGCGTGAAGCTCATCATCATCCTCGACTGCGGCATCAAGGCCATTGAAGAAATAGCCTACGCCAAGTCGCTCGGCATCGACTTCATCATCTGCGACCACCACATGCCCGACGAAGAACTGCCGCCGGCCGTGGCTATCCTTAACCCGAAGCGACCCGACGACACCTACCCGTTCAAGCATCTCTGCGGATGCGGCGTGGGATTCAAGCTGATGCAGGCGTTCGCCAAGAACAACGGCATACCCTTCGCCAGACTCATACCGCTGCTCGACTTCTGTGCCGTGAGCATAGCTGCCGACATCGTGCCCGTAACCGAGGAGAACCGCATTCTCGCCTACCACGGACTCAAGACGCTCAACCAGAATCCGAGCATCGGTCTGAAGGCTATCATCGACATCTGCGGACTCGGAGGCAGAGACATATCAATGAGCGACATCGTGTTCAAGATAGGTCCGCGCATCAATGCGTCTGGACGTATGGAGAACGGACGCGAGAGCGTAGACCTGCTCGTGGAGAAAGACTTCTCGCATGCGCTCGCCAAGGCAAAGCACATCGACGAGTACAACGAGCAGCGCAAGGACATCGACAAGCAGATGACGGAGGAGGCGAACAGTATCGTCTCGAAGCTGGAGAGCCAGCGCCACCGCTCGTCGATAGTGCTCTACGACGAGAACTGGAAGAAGGGCGTTATCGGCATCGTGGCGTCACGACTCACCGAAATATACTTCCGCCCGACCGTAGTGCTCACTCGCGACGGCGACTTCGCTACGGGTTCTGCACGCAGCGTGACGGGCTTCGACGTCTACTCGGCTATCAAGAGTTGCCGCGACCTGCTCGTCAACTTCGGCGGACACACCTACGCAGCCGGACTGACGCTGCGCTGGGACGACATCCAGGAGTTCCGCAACCGATTCCAGCGATATGTAGACGAGCACATACAGCCCGAACAGACAGAGGCGATGCTCAACATCGACGCCGAAATCGACTTCCGCGACATAACGAAGAAACTGCATAACGACCTGAAGCGGTTCTCGCCGTTCGGACCCGGCAACACCAAGCCGCTCTTCTGCACGACAGACGTATACGACTACGGCACGAGCAAGGTTGTAGGACGCGAGCAGGAGCATATAAAGCTTGAGCTTGTAGATTCGAAGTCGAGCAACATCGTCAACGGTATTGCATTCGGACAGAGCGCTTCAGCGCGTTACATTAAATCGAAACGTAGCTTCGATATTGCCTACACCATTGAGGACAACGTCTTCAAACGCAACATGGTGCAGCTGCAGATTGAAGACATACGAGTGGCTGAGGAAGACTAACAACAGAACGTTAAAGAGAAGCTTCAATAAACAAAAAGATGGGTTACGACGACACACTATATCTCAAGATACTGAGAGACACTTGGGGCTACTCCGATTTTCGCGGCATACAGCGCGACATCATACGCAGCATTGCCGAGGGCAAAGACACACTGGGACTGATGCCTACGGGCGGCGGCAAATCGCTCACGTTCCAGGTGCCGGCTCTCGCCATGGAAGGCGTGTGTATCGTCATCACGCCGCTCATCGCCCTAATGAAAGACCAGGTAGACAATCTGCGACGACGCCAAGTGCTCGCCGCAGCCATCTACTCGGGTATGAGCCGTCAGGAAATAGTAAAGACACTCGAGAACTGCGTGCTCGGTCATACAAAGATACTCTACGTTTCTCCCGAGCGCATAGGCTCTGAACTGTTCCAGACAAAACTGGCGCATATCAAGGTGAGCTTCATAACCATTGACGAGGCTCACTGCATATCGCAATGGGGCTACGACTTCCGACCGTCATACCTGCACATTGCCGACATACGCCGCATAAAGCCAGATGCACCAATACTCGCGCTCACTGCAACAGCTACGACAGAGGTGATTGACGACATTCAGGAGCAGTTGAAATTCAAGGAGAAGAACGTGTTCCGCATGAGTTTCGAGCGTAAGAACCTCGCTTACGTAGTGCGCTCATCAGACAACAAGATGCAGCAGCTCATACACATTCTGAACTCGATAAACGGCAGTGCAATAGTGTATGTACGCAGCCGCAAATTGGCTAAGGAGATAAGCGAATACATATTAAACAACAACATTAGCGCTACGTTCTATCACGCTGGACTTGAACACTCTACAAAAGACGAGCGACAGAAGAAGTGGCACGATGACGAGGTGCGCGTAATGGTGGCAACCAACGCTTTCGGCATGGGCATCGACAAGCCAGACGTGCGCGTCGTGATACACATCTCATGCCCCGACTCCATCGAGGCTTACTTCCAGGAAGCGGGCAGAGCCGGACGCGACGGCAAGAAGGCTTACGCCGTATTGCTGTACGACAGGGGCGACAGAACAAAACTCGTGAAACGCATTGCGCAGGAGTTCCCCGACAAGAAGGAGATATGCCGCGTGTATGAGCACGTGGCATACTATCTGCAGATTGCTGCAGGGTCGGGCTACGGACGCACGTTCCGATTCGAGATAGAAAAATTCTGCCGCATCTTCCACCACTACCCAGTCATCGTCAACTCGGCTCTGAAGATACTCACAAGGGCTGGCTATTTGGAATACGACGTCGACCCCGACTCGCGAACACGCGTAAAGTTCACGCTCGAACGCGACCAGCTATACATGCTCCACGACACGACGCCCAACGAAGAAGCAGTGATAACAACGATGCTACGCGAATACAGCGGACTGTTTGTCGACTACCATTTCATAGAGATAGCATTCATTGCACACGCCAGCGGTCTCACACAGCAGCAGGTATACCTGATACTGACGAGCCTGAGCCAGCGACGCATACTTCACTTCATACCCGAACGGTCGGTGCCGCTCCTGACATACACAAGAGACCGCGTACTGCCGGAGGAAATAGTGATAAGTAAAACGGTATACGAGGAGCGCAAGGCGCAGTTCGAGAAACGCATAGAAAGCATTATCAATTATGCCGAGAACGACACCGTGTGCCGCAGCAGACAGTTGCTGCGCTACTTCGGCGAGACACACACAGAAGACTGCCAACAGTGCGACGTGTGTCTTGCGCACCAAAAGACGCCCCAATCGTACAAAAACGCCTTCAATCAAGCGCTTAAAGCGATAAAAGAAATGCTCGCCGACGGCGAAAAGCACTCAATAACAGAGCTTAACAAGATAACACTCAATCAGGACGCAAAAGACGAAGCACTCGAATATCTCGTCAACGAAGAGGTGATAGGAGTGAAGTACAACGACATCTACTTAAAAAAGTAACTTAAAATAAATTAAATAGATAAGATTTTATTCCGTATCTCGCTATTTTTTGTTTACTTTTGCAAAAGAAGCGACGTGTATTGAAACGCCCCACAAAGCGCACACATTAATAATAATAAAAAGAAAAGAAAATAGATATGTTTGAAAATCTTAGTGACAGACTTGAACGCAGTTTCAAAATCCTCAAAGGTGAAGGCAAGATTACCGAAATCAACGTTGCCGAAACCCTTAAAGACGTAAGACGCGCTCTGCTGGATGCCGACGTAAACTATAAGGTGGCAAAGACTTTCACAGACACCGTGAAGAAGAAAGCCCTCGGCATGAACGTACTCACAGCGGTGAAGCCAAGCCAGCTGATGGTGAAGATCGTACACGACGAACTCGCAGAACTCATGGGTGGCGAAGCAGCCGAGCTTAACTTGAACGGACGCCCGTCAATCATCCTTATGAGCGGTCTGCAGGGTTCGGGTAAGACCACATTCTCTGGCAAGCTCGCAAACATGCTCAAGAACAAGCAGCACAAGAACCCGTTGCTCGTAGCCTGCGACGTATATCGTCCGGCTGCTATCGAACAGCTTAAGGTTGTGGGCGAGCAGATCGGCGTACCTGTATATTCAGAGCCGGAGAGCAAGGATGTTGTAAGCATCGCAAACAACGCTATCCGCGAGGCAAAGGCTAAGAGCTACGACGTAGTGATCGTCGATACCGCAGGTCGTCTGGCTGTAGACGAGGAGATGATGAACGAGATTGAGACTCTGAAGAACGCCATCAACCCGAACGAGACTCTCTTCGTTGTCGACTCAATGACCGGTCAGGACGCTGTCAACACAGCTAAGGAGTTCAACGACCGTCTCGACTTCGACGGCGTGGTTCTCACCAAGCTCGACGGCGACACACGCGGCGGTGCAGCTCTCTCTATCCGCACCGTTGTCACTAAGCCAATCAAGTTTGTAGGTACAGGCGAGAAGATGGAAGCTATCGACGTGTTCCATCCGTCACGTATGGCAGACCGAATCCTCGGCATGGGCGACATCGTGAGTCTTGTTGAACGTGCTCAAGAACAGTTCGACGAAGAAGAGGCACGCCGCTTGCAGAAGAAGATTCAGAAGAACAAATTCGACTTCAACGACTTCCTCGGACAGATTGAGCAGATCAAGAAGATGGGCAATCTGAAGGATCTCGCAGCAATGATTCCGGGCGTAGGCAAGGCTATCAAGGACGTTGACATCGACGACAATGCTTTCAAGGGCATTGAAGCAATCATAAAGAGTATGACTCCGAAGGAGCGTACCAACCCCGAAATTCTCAACCAGAGCCGCCGCATGCGTATTGCGAAAGGTAGCGGTACGAACATTCAGGAGGTGAACCGCCTCATCAAGCAGTTCGACCAGACACGCAAGATGATGAAGATGGTTACTGGTACAAATATGGCAAAAATGGCAGGCATGATGAGCAAGATGAAAGGCATGCCAGGTATGCCGAAGTTCTAAAACATTAAAGATATGCAACTGATAGACGGAAAAGCAACAGCCGAGGCTATTAAAGCAGAAATAGCCGAAGAGGTAAAGAGCATCATGGCCGCAGGTGGCAAGCAACCGCATCTCGCGGCTGTGCTTGTCGGACACGACGGCGGCTCTGAGACTTATGTGAAGAACAAGGTTCTGGCCTGCGAGAAGTGCGGCTTTAAGTCGACACTTATCCGCTACGAGGATGACATCACCGAAGACGAACTGCTCGCATGTGTAGATCGTCTGAACAATGACGATGACGTAGACGGATTCATCGTGCAGTTGCCGCTCCCGCGTCATATCGACGAGCAGAAGATAATAGAGGCTATCGACTACCGCAAGGACGTTGACGGCTTCCATCCTATAAACGTCGGACGCATGTCTATCGGTCTGCCATGCTTCGTATCGGCTACTCCACTCGGAATAGTGACATTGCTGAAGCGCTACAACATCGAAACCGCCGGCAAGAAATGCGTTGTGCTCGGCAGAAGCAACATCGTAGGCAAGCCTATGGCACAGTTGATGATGCAGAAGCAGTACGGCGACGCTACCGTCACCGTATGCCACTCGCACACCACCGACATCAAGAAGGAATGTCGCGAAGCCGACATCATCATTGCAGCTATCGGCAAGCCCGACTTCGTGACAGCCAATATGGTGAAGGAAGGCGCAGTAGTGATTGACGTAGGCACAACCCGTGTTCCTGACGCAACCCGCAAAAGCGGTTTCCGTCTCAACGGCGACGTGAAGTTCGACGAGGTAGCTCCGAAGTGTTCGTTCATAACACCAGTGCCAGGCGGCGTCGGACCGATGACTATCTGTTCGCTGATGAAGAACACGCTGCAGGCAGCAAAGGGATGGTAAGATAAAGACAGGCGTCAGCATCCGGCATCACTGGTGCTTACAACTGTCAACGCAACAACATAACACACCCCAACCTTAATAAGTATGACAGCAGAAGACTATTACAAGCTCGGCAACGAGTACAGACGTAAAGGCGATTGGAAGCATGCTATCGACAACTATCTCGAAGCAATAGCTCTCGACCCCGAGTCGCCTGCAGTGGAAGCAAAGCAAATGCTCGACGACATGTTCGCCTTCTACTGTAAAGATATGTATAACCCCTAACTCTAAACAACATATTACTATGGGAAAAATCAAAGGTGCTATCGTGGTTAACACCGACCGATGCAAAGGATGCTCTCTTTGTGTTGTAGCTTGCCCGAAAGATGTCATTGCTCTCACAGCAAAGGCAGTGAACGTGCATGGTTATCAATACGCCGAGGCTGTAAGACCTGACGATTGTATTGGTTGTGCATCGTGCGGAATCGTATGTCCGGACGGATGTATTAGTGTTTACCGTAAAAAAATGGAGGATTAACACAATGGCAGAACAGGAAGTTAAACTTATGAAAGGCAACGAGGCTCTCGCCCACGCTGCCATCCGTTGTGGCTGTGATGGTTATTTCGGCTATCCTATTACTCCACAGACCGAAGTTATCGAAACACTCTCAGAACTCAAGCCTTGGGAGACTACTGGCATGGTAGTGCTTCAGGCAGAGAGTGAAGTTGCATCAATCAACATGCTTTACGGTGGCGGTGGCTCCGGCAAGCGCGTTATGACATCGTCGTCAAGTCCGGGCGTATCGCTCATGCAGGAGGGTATCTCTTACATGGCAGGCGCAGAAGTACCGGGTCTTATTGTCGACGTTCAGCGCGGCGGTCCTGGTCTTGGCACCATCCAGCCTTCACAGAGCGACTATTTCCAGGCTACCCGTGGCGGTGGCAATGGCGACTACTATATTCTCGTGCTCGCACCAAACTCAGTTCAAGAGATGGCCGACTTTGTCGACCTCTCATTCGAGCTCGCTTTCAAGTATCGCATCCCTGCTATGATTCTCTCTGACGGTGTTATCGGACAGATGATGGAGAAGGTAGTTCTTCCTCCGTTCAAGCCACGCCGCACAAACGAGGAGATCATCAAGGAATGTCCGTGGGCATCAACCGGTTGCAAGGGCCGTAAGCCCGTCGTTATCACATCTCTCGAGCTTAAGCCTGAGATTATGGAGCAGCGCAACCTGCAGCTTCAGGAGAAATACCGCAAGATTCGCGAAAACGAAGTTCGCTACGAGACCAAGTTCATGGACGACGCAGAATACATGATCGTTGCGTTCGGTTCGGCAGCGCGTATTGCAGAAAAGACTATCGAGCTTGCACGTGCAGAGGGCATCAAGGTCGGTTTGTTCCGTCCTATCACATTGTGGCCTTTCCCCGAAAAGGAGATTGCAGAGGCAGCTAAGAAGCTCAAGGGTATTCTCGTTGCAGAGATCAACGCCGGCATGATGATTGAGGACGTGCGCCTCGCAGTAAACGGCGCTGTACGTTGTGAGCACTACGGACGACTCGGCGGCATCGTTCCCGAGCCAGAAGAAATGGTTAAAGCTTTAAAGGAGAAATTTCTATGAACGATATAATATCACCGGAGAACCTGGTTTATAAAAAGCCTGAGCTTCTCAACGATACCCACATGCACTACTGCGCAGGTTGTTCGCACGGCGTAGTTCACAAACTTGTGGCTGAAGTTATCGAAGAAATGGGCATGCAGGAGAACACCATCGGCGTAAGCCCGGTAGGTTGCTCTGTATTCGCCTACAAATATATCGACATCGACTGGCAGGAAGCAGCACACGGACGCGCTCCAGCTCTTGCTTCTGCCATCAAGCGTCTGTGGCCTGAGCGCCTCGTCTTCACCTATCAGGGCGACGGCGACATGGCTTGTATCGGAACAGCCGAGAGTATCCACGCATTGAACCGCGGTGAGAACATCACTCTCATCTTCATCAACAATGCCATCTATGGTATGACTGGTGGACAGATGGCTCCGACAACGCTTATCGGTCAGAAGACATCTACATGCCCTTACGGTCGTGAGCCTAAATTGCACGGCTGGCCACTCAACCTCTCTGAGATGGCTGTCACTCTGCCGGGCACATGCTTCGTAACACGCCAGAGCGTGGAGAACGTAGCGTCAATCCGCAAGGCAAAGGCTGCTATCAAGAAGGCGTTCACAGCATCAATGGAGGGCAAGGGTTCTTCGCTCGTTGAGATTGTTGCTACATGTAACAGCGGTTGGAAGATGCCACCGGTGAAGGCCAACAAGTGGATGGAAGAGAATATGTTCAAACAATACCCGAAGGGTGACTTAAAAGACACGACAAACCTATGAAAGCAGAGATAATTATAGCAGGTTTCGGAGGACAGGGCGTGCTCTCAATGGGTAAGATTCTCGCCTACTCCGGTCTGATGGAAAACAAAGAAGTAACATGGATGCCGGCTTACGGACCTGAGCAGCGTGGCGGTACAGCCAACGTGACAGTAATCGTGAGCGAAGATCGCATCTCGTCGCCTATCCTTAGCCAGTATGACGTGGCTATCGTGCTCAACCAGCCATCGCTCGACAAGTTCGAGTCGAAGGTAAAGCCTGGCGGCATACTTATATATGACGGTTTCGGTATCCTCAATCCGCCGACACGCAAGGACATAAATGTCTATCGTATCGACGCTATGGACAAGGCTGCTGAACTGAAGAACTCAAAGGTGTTCAACATGATTGTACTTGGCGGCCTCCTCAAAGTTTGCCCGATTGTGAGCACCGACGGCCTTAACAAGGCTCTTTACAAGACACTTCCCGAGCGTCACCACGGTCTTATTCCTCTGAACATGGAGGCTGTAGAGGCTGGCGGTCAGATTATCGAGAAGGTTTAAATTCGAAAACTTATTTTTTTATAACTCTCTAATTATTGGGGGCGGGCTGCAGTGATTGCACCCCGTCCTTTTTTATTCTTTACAGTTGAGGGTATTTATATTGTTTGCAGTGGTGGGACATTATCATTGTTTGCAATCCAGACTATTTTAATGCAACATACTCTTAACAGTATTTTGTCTATAAAAGTCGAGTACGTGAAAAAATCCTCCATATCTTCCAGAATCGCCGTAACACGCACATTATAAACAACATAAAGACTGGAAGATATTCGACAAATCGAGCTATCTTCCAGCCTATCTTCCAGCCTGACACCGGCATCACCCACAAACTACTGCGCATCGCGATAGATTCCGTCGACAATAGAGTCGGCAAGCGAAATGTTCGGCACGAGAATGGTGTCGCAACAGAGCGACTTCGCCACCATCAGGAATATCTCTGCTGCCGGAACAATCACATCAGCACGGTCTTCCTTCAGATGAAACTGCTCCATGCGCTCGCTGAACGACAAGGGAGCGAGCTGCGTATAAAGTTCCTGCAGACGGTCGACGGGCAGACTGCGCTCCTCGCCCTTCACATGCGAGAGTTTGAAGAGGCGGTTGATGTTGCCACCCGAACCGATAATCTTCGTGCCGGGATACTCCTTGGCGTATCTCTCCAGCACCTTGCACATCGAGGCAAGCTCCTTCTTGCTCACCGCTCCGGCAAGCATACGCAGAGTGCCCACATTGAACGAGTGGCTCTCGGCAAGAATGCCGTCGTGCAGAAGCGAAATTTCCGTACTGCCACCGCCGACATCGACATAAGCATAGTTGCCTACCCCACTGTCGGTGTTCTCCACAAGGTTGTTGCAGAGCAACTGCGCCTCAGCCGCACCGGGTATAATCTCAAGGCGTATGCCCGTATGCTTCTCGATGCGCTTCATCACCTTGCGTCCGTTCTCGGCGTCGCGCATAGCAGAAGTGGCGCAAGCGCGATACTGCTCCACATTGTAAAGCAGCATGAACTGGCGGAACGCCTTCATCATGTGGAACATCATGTGCTGGCGCTGTTTCGAGATCTTGCCGAGCGTGAACACATCCTTGCCAAGACGCAGCGGAATGCGCACAAACAGCAGTTTCGTAACCTTCACCTCACCAGTCTCGTTGTTTGAGTCGAAACTCTTTATCAGCAGTCGGGCTCCGTTCGAGCCGATGTCAATAGCCGCAATGTTCATCACATTGCTCTCTAAAACGTTATCCATCTGTATATCTATTTACCTAAATAACTTTATTCAAACATAAATACTACTTCTCGGCGTACGCCTTATGCAGTTCTTCCTGCGAGCGGAACGGCATTTCGCCTTCTGCCACTGGTTGAATCTCGTTAGTGCCGCGTCCGTCCACGATGCGTCCGTTCGTAGTGTCGCGCAGTCCGTAGTCGATGGTGCGTAGCAGGTCTGCCTTCATGTCCTCGTCGTATACCGACGTGAGCACCTCGATGCGGTTCACGAGGTTGCGCGGCATCCAGTCGGCAGAACCAATGAAGTAGCGCGGACGGTTGTTGTTGCAGAAGATGAGGATGCGCGAGTGTTCAAGATAGCGATCGATGATTCCTATGATGCGTATATTCTCGCTCACGCCCTCCACGCCCGGAACAACCGAGCAGTTGCCACGCACGAGAGCGTCGATACGCACGCCGGCACGCGATGCAGCGTACATCTTGTTCACGATATCGGGGTCGGTGATATGGTTTATCTTCAGCTTCACCCAAGCCGGCTTGCCTTCCTGTGCGTTCTTTATCTCGGTGTCGAAAAGTCGCAGGATGCGTGTCTTCATCGAGTTAGGCGAAACAAGCAGTTCGCGGAATCGCATCGGCGAGAAAGGTCGGTCGATGAACTCGAACACCTTTGCCACCTCAGACACGATGCCCTGTCGCGCCGTCATCATGAGATAGTCGGTGTATACCTTTGCGTTGCCCTCATGGAAGTTGCCAGTTCCGACGCAGGCGATGTCGCCCTTCGTGGTGTGTATGTAGAGCAGTTTAGAGTGAATCTTCAGACCTTCCACGCCGAAGATCACGTTGACGCCCTCCTCCTGCATACGCTTGCTCCACTTGATGTTGCTCTCCTCGTCGAAGCGCGCCATCAGCTCTACCACAGCCGTCACCTTCTTGCCGTTGCGTGCGGCGCAGATGAGCGCCTTCACCACCTTCGAGTCTTTCGCCAGACGATAGAGCGTGGTCTTTATCTCCTTCACGCTGGGGCGTAATGCAGCCTCGCGCAGCAGACGTATGTAGGCGTCGAACGAATGGTATGGCACGTGTATGAAGCGGTCTTTCTTGCGAATCTGTTCGAGCATCGACTCCTCGCTGAGGAACTCCGGTCGCATCACTGGCTGCCAGCGCTCGTACTTCAGTTCGGAGTGTCCGCAGTCGGGGAACGACATCAGGTCGCGGTGGTTCTGGTATCTGCCACCGGCGAGCGCCGTGTCGAGTTCGCGCACGTTGAGTCGGTCGAACACGCGCTTCTGCATTTCGCGCGGCATGTCCTTGTCGTAAATCACGCGGATAGCCACACCACGCTTGCGCGAGTCGACGCCCTGCGCAATCTTCTCCATAGCGCCGTAGTCGGAGAGGTTGTCCATCTCCATCTCTGCGTCCTTTGTGAACTTGAACGAGTAAGCCTCGTAGTCGGACGGCTTCGTGCCGATGAAGATGAGCGGCAGACAGAAGCGTATCACATCGTCGAGATACATGATATTGTCGAAACCGTCGGACGACGGAATCTTAATGAAGCGTCCGTAGACGCGGTCGGGCACCTTTATGATGGCGTACTTCACCTTATGGTCGTCGTCGCGGTGCATCTTCTTGACGACAAGATATATTCGGTTGTCCTCAAGCGTATTGAGGTCGTCGATAGCCGAGAGCCATATAGGATTGGTCGATCCGTTGAGACGGTCGTAATAGAAATTCTTGAGAAACTGCTTTTGTTCGTCGTTCAGTTGTGATTCGTTCAGAAGGCGCACATGATGTTGCTCCAGTTCGGCGAACACGTTGCGTATCACCTTCGTATACTCGTTAGAGTATTCCTCGTTAAGTCGGTTGATTGTCTTCAGCGTCTTGCGTATGGTCTTGCGATGGCGTTCGGGCAGTGACTCGTTATCAACCAGTCGGTTGAGCGAAGCCACACGCACGCGGAAAAATTCGTCAAGATTGTTGCTGTAGATACCGAGAAACGAGAGACGTTCCAAGAGCGGAACAGTAGGTTTTTCGGCTTCCTGCAGAATGCGGTGGTTGAAGTACATCCAGCTCACATCGCGTTCCACGTATGTTGTTTGTTTCTCTTTCTTAGTCATGATTTTAAAGGTATTTATATAGAAAGCACAAGTGTTTCGCTCTCTGATGTGAGGTGCATTTGCTTGCGGAACTTCTTCTCTGTTCCGCCCGGCACGTTGATTGTCGTAAGTTCGAAGTCGTCGGAGAAGGCTGTGCGTGCAAGGTCCTTTACGGCGCCGAGGAACGTCACTTTCTTAAGCTTTTCGCAGCCTGCGAAGGCATACGGAGCCACGGTTGTAACGGATGCCGGAATAGTCACTTCCTCAAGTGCGTCGCAGTCGCTGAAGGCGTCGCGCTCAATGCACTCAAGACCTTCGGGCAGTTGCACCTTCTTCAGTTTCGAACGGCGCGAGAACGCCATGCTTCCGATGGTCTTCACGGTCTTCGGCACGATAACCATTGCCGCATCAGTGAGTGCGGATATCAAACGAGTGCGGTCGGAATTGTAGAGCATCTTGGCTTCGAGGCAGAACGCTTCCGACTGGTTGTTAAGCACCTTGCCGTCGAGTTCTACAAACGGGTTCACACCCAACTCCTCAACCAAGGGCGGAATGCATACCGACTGCAGCGAGAGACAGCGTGCGAAGGCTTCGTCGCCGATACGCTTCACGGAAGCCGGAATGGCTACGTTCTTGAGGAATGGGCATCCCCAGAAAGCTTTGTCGCAGATTTCCTCGGTGTCTTCTCTCACGGTGTAGACACCTTCGATGGTCTTCTTTGCAGCTACGAGACGCTTGCCGCCCTTCGAGTAGTAAACGCCCCATCCGTCGTTGCGTATGTTCTCGAACTTCTTCACAGCAAGGTCCATAATCTGTTTCTCGAACTCGTCATCCGACTTGATGCGCATTTTCAACAATCCTAAAATTACCTTTTTCTTATCCTTCATATTACATATTTTAATACCGCTGCAAAGGTAGGAAACATTGTTTACAGAGATGTTTCATGTTTTTAGCATTGTTGTTACAATGCGGTTACAGCATTTACACCTATTTATATTATATAGCTCGCAATAAATTCTCACGTTTCTTTGTAAAGCGACATAAAAACACTACCTTTGTCTATGAAATTAAAAACCATCTATATGAACAAATCCAAAAGACTTATTTGCAAACTGGCGTTTGCTGCGCTCGGTCTGTTGCCGAACATGGCTACTACGGCGCTTGCAGACACCACCGACTACACAAAGTACGTTAACCCGTTCGTCGGAAACGCCGACAACGGACACACTTTCCCCGGCGCATGCCGCCCGTTCGGCATGATACAAACCAGCCCCGTGACGGGTGCTGTGGGCTGGCGCTACTGCTCTGAGTACGTATACAGCGACTCGCTCATTTGGGGATTCACACAGACCCACCTCAACGGCACGGGCTGTATGGACCTGGGCGACATCCTCGTGATGCCAGCAAGCGGAAAACGCACACGCGCATGGGACGGCTACCGCTCTCACTACTCTAAGCAGCAGGAGTTTGCTACGCCGGGCTACTACTCGGTGTATCTTACAGACGCTAAGGTGAAGGCCGAGCTGACAGCAGCGCCGCACGTTGCGTTCCACCGCTACACGTTCGACAACCCCGACTCTACTTCCGTGTTCATCGACCTGCAGCACGCTCCGGCTTGGCGCGACGAGCAGTATCACTCGCAGTGCATCTCATGCGAGACAAAGTGGGAGGACGCGCAGACGCTCACCGGACACGTACGCAACAAGGTGTGGGTAGACCAGGACTACTTCTTCGTGATGAAGTTCAACCGACCGGTGGTGAGCCACATTGAGCTGCCGAAGGCTGTGGACACAGAGCGCGGACAGCGACTCGTGGCTACGTTCGACATACCACGCGGTGAGCAGCTGCTCGTGAAGGTGGCTATGTCTACAACGAGCGTTGAGGGCGCACGCCGAAATATGGAGGCAGAAGTGCCGGCATGGAACTTCGCCGAGGTGACACGCACCGCACACGACGAGTGGAACTCTTACCTTAGCCGCATCGACGTAACCGGCACCGATACCGACAAGCAGAACTACTACACGGCGTTCTACCACGCGCTGATTCAGCCGAACCAGATTGCGGACGTAGACGGTAAGTATCGCAACGCCGACAACAAGGTGGTATGCGCAAGCAACGGCGAGTTCTACTCTACTTTCTCTTGCTGGGATACCTACCGCGCAGCTCATCCGTTCTACACAATGGTGATACCCGAGCGTGTGGACGCTCTTGTCAACTCGCTCGTTGAGCAGGCAGAGGTTCAGGGCTTCCTGCCTATATGGGGTCTCTGGGGCAAGGAGAACTTCTGTATGGTCGGCAACCACGCCGTGGCTATCGTGGCAGAGGCTTATCACAAGGGATTCCGCGGCTTCGACGCCGAGCGTGCGTTCAACGCCATCAAGCGCACACAGACCGTGAACCACGGCGAGAAGTACGACTGGGAGACATTCATGAAGTACGGTTACTGGCCTACAGACCTCGTAGCTTCAGAGTCGGTTTCCAACTCACTCGAGTGTATGTACGACGACTATGCCGCTGCAGATATGGCTCGACTCATGGGCAAGAAGCAGGACCAGCAGTATTTCGCACGCCGTGCCAACTTCTACAAGAATCTCTTCGACAAGCAGACCAACTTCATGCGCCCACGCCTTGCAGACGGTTCGTGGAGAAGTCCGTTCAACCCGAGCGATGTGGCGCACGCCGAAACCGTAGGCGGCGACTACACCGAGGGCAACGCCTGGCAGTATACATGGCAGGTGCAGCACGACATACCGGGGCTCATCAAACTCTTCGGCGGACCGAAGCCGTTCCTCAAGAAGCTTGACGAGTTCTTCACGCTCAAACTCGTCACCTCGCAGAACGATGTCACAGGACTTATCGGACAATATGCTCACGGCAACGAGCCGAGCCACCACGTGGCTTATCTCTATGCTCTGGCTGGCCGACCGTCGCGCACGCAGGAACTCATCCGCGAGATATTCGACACACAGTACCACCCTACCGTCGACGGACTCTGCGGCAACGACGACTGCGGACAGATGTCGGCTTGGTACATGCTCTCGGCTATGGGCTTCTATCCTGTCAACCCGGTAAGCGGCGAGTATGTGTTCGGCGCTCCGCAGATGCCGAAAATTGTGCTCCAGCTGCCAAAGGGAAAGACCTTCACCATTATAGCCGACGGCATTTCGGCTGACAACAAATACGTAGATTATATCACGCTGAATGGTAAAAAGTACAACAAGACATCTATTTCGCACAGCGAAATCATGCGTGGTGGCACATTGGTCTACAAAATGTGCAACAAAAAGAAGCACGATAAGAACTAAAAAGCTGTAATAAGCAGCGTTTATTAGTCTATTTTTGAGTATTTATAGCTGATTTTTCCTATTATCGCAAAGAAAAAGCCAAATAACTCTGCTGTTATTTGGCTTTTTCATTTATTTTTCTTTACTTTGCAACAGATAATTGAATAGAGAGAATAACAAAATAACTATTATTTAAACAAAAGGATTATGAAAAAGATTACAACTCTTTTCGCAGCTGCTGTGATGGCAGCTTCGGCTTCTGCACAGACAGTTACAGAAAGCAAGACATTCGACAACATGTATTTTGGCATCAACACTGGTGTCTCTACAGCTACTAAGGGTCATCACTGGCTTCAGGACTTCCGTCCGAACCTTGGCGTACGTCTCGGTCGCAACTTCACTCCGGTTTTCGGTCTCGCTGCTGAGAGCAACATCTACTTCAAGGAAGTAGGAAGAAAGCAGGGCGGTCTGCACAAGACTGGCACAGCCGTTAACGGTATCAACACATCACTCCTCGGAACTGTAAACCTTACCAACTGGGTAGGCGGTTACAAGGGTGAGCCACGTTGCTTCGAGGTTTCTGCTGTTTACGGTCTCGGCTGGGGTCACGTTTTCTCTAACGCAGCTGACTATAACGACAATATGAACATGTTCACTTCTAAGGCTGGTCTCGACTTCGCGTTCAACCTTGGCAAGGCAAAGGCATGGCAGCTCTATGTTGAGCCTTCTATGAACTGGGCACTCAACGGCAACGGCTATGAGGGTGTTAAGTACGACATCAACCGCGCTATGTTCCAGGTTAACGTTGGTCTCGTTTACAAGTTCAAGAACTCTAACGGCACACACAACTTCACACTCGCTTCTGGCCGCGACCAGGCAGAGGTTGACGCTCTCAACGCACAGATCAACAGCCTCCGCGAGCAGAACGCTACTCTTACAAGCAAGGACGAGCAGAACCAGAAGAACCTCTCTGCAAAGGATGCTGAAATCAACAACCTGAAGAAGGCTCTCGACGAGTGCAACAAGCGCCCGGCTAAGACTGCTACAGCTACAAACCTCCAGCCGACAGTTATCTTCCGTCAGGGCAAGTCTGTAGTTGATCCGGCTCAGGTAGCTTCTATCGAGCTCATCGCCAACTACATGAAGAACCACAAGGACGCTAACGTAGAAATCAAGGGTTATGCTTCACCGGAGGGTTCTAAGGAGCTCAACCAGCGCCTCTCTGAGAAGCGTGCTGAGGCTGTTAAGGACATCCTCGTTAAGAAGTACAAGATCTCTGCTAACCGTCTGAAGACAACTGGTATGGGTGCTACTGACAAGCTCTTCGAGCAGGTAGAGTTCAACCGCGTTGCTACATTCAACGATTCTACAAAGGACTAATCTTCAGTTCTGAAAAGAACTGATTCCTCAAAGAACGAATTGTCAGTTCTGACAAGAACTGATTCTTAAGATACAAAAAAATCCCAGTGCTTTGGTTCAACCATCGCACTGGGATTTTTCTTTCACAACTATATACCTTTTCTTTTCTCTTATTTTGCTACAAACTTAACCTTGCAGCGGCACACTTCCTTGAGTTCTTCGCCAGCGTCTGGCGTCTGCTTCATCACCTGAACGCAGAACTCGCCTGCCGCAACTTCCTCTACATACAGATGCAGCAAGTCGCCGTAATGCGACTCGGCAACATAGGCTATGTCGAAACGCTTCAGGCGGTTCGTCTTATAGAAGTCGAGCCCCCAAAGGTTAAGGATATGCTCTATGTACTTCACGCTGTTGATGTGTCCGTTCACGTCTACATCGCTGTAGCGAGTCTCTACTATGCGGCGACATTCAGCGCCGTTCTTCGAGAGTTTCACACGCTGGAACGGCTCAATCGGGCATGGCTCGTCGGTTTCAATATACTGCGTGATGATGCCGTCGCGCTCAGCAAGTATGTCTACCGGTTGGCGTGTGTCGGTGTCGATCATCGCCCAGATGCTGCGTCCGTATCCGTAGCGCTTGCCGCTCTTGTCGCGTATAGCGTAGTTGCGACTCGTGAAGAACTTCATAACATTCTCCACCCAGGTGTCAACCGTAATGCGGTCGTAGGCAACAGGCATCTCATCGAGTTCCATGACAAAGCGCGAAAGCACCCATGTCTTATGCACCGTATTGAGATAGTCCATGCCGTAACCACGCTCGTTGCTATGGAAGTCGGCTGCATTCAGCAGGTGATTGCCAAGATGACCAAGGAATATATGATTGGAAAAATCGCAGTGGAACGGTTCCACAAGGAAGTCGTAGCTTCCTATCTTACTTAATAAATTCATAGGCTTATTGTTTATTATTTAGAAAGTTCTGCCCCATCTACAGCTATCACCACAGCACGGGGCTTTCCGTTTGAATCAAATTCGCATGTTGCGTAGGGTTCGGGCAGAAGGAAATAGGCACGGAGTCCTTTCAGATTGCCTTCTGTGTTTGGAGGTACGAGTTCTGTACCGTCGGCACTCACAAAGCGGTAGCGACCGTCTGCGGGTATCAGAGTCGGATCGTAAATTCCGATGAACTTGAAATGGCCGGATGAAAGCAATGAGCTCATCACACTTGGCTTTGTGGCAAGTATGAACTTGTTCTTCACCACCGGCTTCACAATATCGTTCGTCACTCCTGGCAGTATTCGCACGAGATAAGGCTCACCGGCGACGGTAGATTTCACGCTGAGGAAGTGATATACAACTTTATCCTCGTCAACTTCCTCAATATCCTTAAGTTGTTTGAACTGCATGCCAGGGAAAGCCGTGCGCATATCGTCCTCTGTAAGAGCGAACGGCAGGCAGAGTGTGTAATAACCGCCGTCTGCTCTGAACGTACGGTCGATTGTAATGTTGTGAACATAGACATCTTGATAATAAGAAACCAAGTCGTTGTTACCTTCAGCTTCACCCAAAGTCAGATTTTCTACAACAACTGGCGCTACATAACGGCGATATACTTGCACCTTGCCGTAGACATCGTATGCAGAATATCGGGCAAAGCGCACACTCCCAAAGTTATAGTCAAGACAATCCTTCTCCGTATTTTCGATATTCTTGAACACGAAGTGCGCATTGCCTTCATTAGAGAACTTTATATCAATAAGATTACGTTTCTCGGTCTCATTGTCCGAATAGAACAACGAGGAAGCCGGACTTTTCTTCGTACTAAGCAAACCGCTCTTCGCATCCTTCAAGCGCCAACCGCCCGTCACCTTCTTCAGCGTAAAGACAGCCATGCTGTCCGTTTCGCACGAAACCATATCGAGTCCGTCTTCTTCGAAAACAGAAACGGCGCAAGGCAGAATGTATTCCTTCTTTGCGTTCTGATACCTGCTCATTGCCACTCCACAACCGCTGCTCACAATTATCACCTCGTCGCCATCGCGCAACAACGACACATCGGAAACATGCATATACTTGGCTGTTTCAGTATTCTGAGCGTTCGTGTCGAAAGAGAATATCGAGAGCAACGCAATTATGGTGAGAAGAAATTTTCTTGTCATTGAGGCATAGAGTTTAAATGGTTCGTACTTGATATGCAAACTTACAAAAAAAAATCGAATTGCTTGAAGTTGTTCGCAAAAAGATTCGACAACAACAAAAAGAATTGCCCGCAATAAAATAATTAAGAACAAAAGAGAATACAAAAATCAACCCCAACACCACGAGAGTGCTGGGGTCAACGATAGAATATACGGAATTATAACATACGTGTGAATTGCGGAAGAACAAGCGCGTATTTATTTCTTCCAGAAGCGTGAGGTGATGTCGGTGAAGTCGTCGCCTGCCGCGCGCTTGTAAAGTCGCTGGTTTGTGGTGCGCTCCTTAAGGCATCCCAAGTGTTCGATGTATGGACCGAGCTTTATATAGTCGAAGTCGCGCTTGCGCAGAGTTCTCGGAAACTGCTGGCGACCGCTATACCACGCCACCTTCAGCTGCGGATGCTCGCGGTGAAGATACTGTGCGAGCTGGCTTACGTACTTCGGGTCAGCATCGCCACCCATAAAGCAGATGCATGTTATCTCGCCATGATAATTGGCAACGAACTGGTCGAGCACCATCGGAGTCAAAGGCTCGCCGATGTTCTCCCAAAGATACTGACTGTGGCAGCCCGGGCAACGGCACGGACAACCGGTGATGTTGATAGACAGCGTCACCTCATCAGGAATTTCCTGAAATACGATTCCAGTATTAAGATAATTGAGCATTGCTTTAGTTGTTTAAAATATTTTGTTCAGACGCGCCGAGCCGTGATTAAGCTCGGACGCGCTGAATAACATTAGTCTTTGATTTCGTTAGTGCCGTTGGCGTAGAAGCGGCGGCTTGCCTCCTTCTGACGAGCAGCAGAGAAGTTGCTTACGCGCTTCAGATAGCCGATGATGCGAGTCATGTAGTCGACATCCTCGCTGCCGCAATGCGGACACTTCTTGAGATAGCGCTTGTCGATATGTCCGCACTTGTTGCAGATAGTGTTCGGGATATTGAATGTGAAGTAGTTGCATCCCTCCTTAGCTGCAATGCGCAGGAGCTGGCGATACTGAGCCTTCGATAGGTGCTCGTCGAGGTTCATGTGAAGCGCCGAACCACCGGTGAGGTGCTCGATATACGGAGCGCCGTGCATCTTGAACTTGTCGACAACGTTGAGCGAGTCGTCCTCTACGATGTAGAAGTAGCTGTTGTAGCAGTCGCGCGGCACGAAGTAGCCGTCCTCGCGGTCCCACTTTGCGTGCTTTACGCCCACGTTCTCAGCCGGAATCATCTCGCAGTTGAACAGCACGTCCTTTGTGCGATACTGCTTGTTGTATTTCTCAACCAGACCGAGCACCTTCTGTACGAAGTGCAGATAGTCGGGATTGTCGCTGATCTTCAAGCCCATGAACTCGGCAGCCTCCACGAGTCCGTTCACACCAATGGTGAGATACTGTCGACCCATGTTGATGTAGCCTGCGTCGAAGAGCGGCAGCATGCCCTGAGCCTGCAGTTCCTTGAGGTTCTCGTTGTAAGCGAGCTGCACCTTATGGCAGAGGTCGATAACCTCAGAGAGATAGTCGGCATAGTCGAGGCCGTTCTTGACGGCGTACTGTATGCAACGGTTGAGGTTGATGGTGAGCACACTCTTAGAGCCGGTAGACACACCGCCTGCACCGAGCGTATAGCTGAAGCCGTTGTCCTGAATCTCGTTGCGCAGACGACAGCAAGAACTGAGCGAGTCGGCATTGTCGCTCATGTATGTGAAGAACGAGTGACCCTCCGAGTACATCTCAGCTGTGAAGTCGCCCCACTCCTTGTCGATTACGTCGCCGTCCTTTGCGAGCAGCGCCATTGTCTCTACCGGGAAGGTGAGCACGGTCTTTGTGCGCTCTTTGTTGAACCACTTCATGAAGCGCTTCTGAAGCCAAGAGAGTCCGTTCCAGTCGGGCTTCGAACCGTCGGGGAAGATGAACTCGCCGAAAAGGCTCTCGAAGTATGGTTTGTCGTAATAAGCCACGTTCCAGAACACAGCCTGATAGTTGCGCGCGCCGGTGGGCTGGTTGATTGAGTAAACGATCTGCTCGAAGCAGTCGGTGATTACCTTGTCGATAGTGCGCTGCTTTGCAGAAAGGTCTACCACCTTGTCGGCGTGCTCCCAATAGTCGAGTCCGTACTCTTTACCGATGAAGTAGTTGAGGTACATGAGGAACTCCGGTGTAGCGCAGGCGCCGCTCAGCATACTCGAAACCATGAACACCATGTTGACGAATCCGCCGCAGAACGACTTCAGGTTTGTAGGAGCCGTAGAGTTGCCGCCGATGCTTGTTGTGCCACCGATGAGCCACGGGTACATCGTGATAGAGGCGCAATAGTTGGCGAGCGATGTCTCGTCGTTCTTGTAGATGAAGTGGTGGTTGAGCTTGTCAAGATACTCGTTTGCGAGTTCCTTGCCGTACATCTTCTTGATGCGGTCGGTGAGCAGGCGGCGGTTCAAGCGGATGAAGCTCGACTTAGGTAGCTCGCCGATGAGCGTAGCGATGTTCTTGTGCTCAACGTTGGCGTTGGCGTCGTACTTCGAGCCGGTTGCAGCGTTGGCAGCGTGACAATAATCGGTGAGGAACTTGAGTTTCTCGAGAGTCTCGCGGTCTTCCGAGTGAAGCTGGCGATAGATAATGAACGACTTTGCCACGTTGTAGTAGCCTTCTCTCATGAGAGCCTGCTCCACCTGGTTCTGTATGTTCTCAACTGTTACGCCGTCGAACACGTCGATGTGGCTCACAATTTTAGAAACAGAGGCTAAGTCAACATCCTCGTTCACTGACTCGAACGCCTTGATTATGGCGTTCATTATCTTGTCTAAAGAGAAGCGGTCTTTAGATCCATCGCGTTTGATGATTGCAAAATCTTTCATTGTATAGTTTCCCGTTTTAGAAAACTTTTTCAATTTTAGAAATCGAAAAGTTTTCCGTTTTGGAAAACTTTTGTGTGTTCTGTCTTATGAAAAGTTTCTGATTTATGTTTTTGATTACGGCTGCAAAGGTATATAAAAAAAACGATACCACGCTATGTCTTCAACGGAAAAATTCTAACAATTTTAAGCCTCACATACACCATTAGTGTAACGCATTGGATGTAACTTTCAGAGTTTCACCGCACTAATATCGATGAGGTTGTTTACTATCGCGTATATGGTCAAACCAGCCGGACTATGTATCTGCAATTTGCGTGCAATATTGCGTCGGTGGGTGATTACGGTGTTCACCGAAATGCACAAATGCTCGGCTATCTCCTTGTTACTCATGCCTTGTACGAGCGCCACGATGACGTCTTTCTCGCGTTCGCCGAGGGCATCGGCGCCTTCCTGATTCTTGCCTATCATGCTGGAAATCTTAGCAGATACGTCGCTCTGGCGCGATTTCTCCTCAAGATACTTGATGGCTGGGATGAAGATATTGTCCTCTACCTCGGCATGCAGCGCCAGCCACTCCTCATTATTATATATATCGTAGAGCGTAGCCGAAAGCTGATTGTTGCGTAGTCCATCGCTGGGCAGATATTTGATGATGATGCTCTTTAGCTCCTGCAGTTTGCTTGTGGTATCGCCATGATGCTTTGAGAAAATATCGATATTGTAGTTTTGCATCTGCTCGCCTCTTAGCAATGCTTCAACATAAGGGAAGAGAGTCTTCTCCTCGTATTTCATGTGCTGCTGAATGGCGTGAGCATAGTTGTCGTAGAGGTGCAGAATGAGCACGGCAAGGTTGCCACCATTTGAAAGAGCCTCTTACAGGCGCTTACGGATGGAAGGAAGCTGGAACCCAAGGAAATATTTGTGTGAAGCCTGCAGATATGTGAGCAGGGTGCTTACCGAGATTTTTTCGTCGTCAGGGTTAGGGCTATAGCCATTGATAAAGAAGTTTACTATAGCAAGAAATGTGTAGCAATCCACACCTTGCTCTTCGCAAACCTCGCTAACTGTTTTGTCGCCAAAACCAAGACGTATGCCAAAGGCACCAAGACCTTGCAGCACACTATAGTTGTCGCGGATAAGTTCAATCATCTTATCGTCTGCTTCGTAGAGCTTCATCTTTTTCATATACCGTAAACTTTGTTTCTGTGTTAAAAATGGGGCGGGGAAGCTTTCTGACTTCTTCCACCTTATTATATATTATGACGGTGCAAAGTTACGCTTTTTCTTCGATACCGACAATCATATATTGTTGGTATTCTGATTTTTATAATCTTTTATCCTTCATTATATTGTGGTATGGGGCGCTGAAGAGGTGGGTTTAGTCATTATTTCTTGTGGTGTAACAGGCGTGTTTGAAAAGGCTTCTAATTATATGTTGGTAGCGATAGGCTAATAATCATAACTTTTTGGTATTGTGGATGTTATGCTATTCCTTTACCTTTGCAACCGAAATTCATAATATACCATTTTTTAAGTAACTAAAAGGAATAATTAAAGATGAAATCTACAATTGTAATTTACGGCTCTTCCACTGGCACCTGTCAGTCGATAGCCCAAACCATCGCTTCAAAGCTTGATGCG
>OQWE01000107.1_pt1 | contig 25779 bp, 17 predicted proteins | sample 1691591 | NCBI WGS metagenome assembly OQWE01 (sample SAMN03418265, study PRJEB22391) | human gut metagenome | biome: human-gut; feature: organic feature; material: feces | host: Homo sapiens | place: Tanzania | collected 2013-01
AGCCTGAGCGCTGGAGCACTTACTTCATGAAGCTCGACGACGTGAAGTTCCGCAAAAAGGTGGTTCCAGGCGATACCCTCCTCTTCCGTGTGGAGTTGCTCGCACCAGTGCGCCATGGCATCAGCTCTATGAAGGGCTACATGTTCGTAGGCGACCAGGTGGTGGCAGAGGCTACTTTCACAGCACAGATTGTTAAGAACAAGTAATAATAAGATAGAAATATGAATCAGATTAGTCCATTAGCGTTTGTTCATCCAGAGGCAAAACTCGGTGACAACAACATTATCGGTCCTTTCTGCTATATCGACAAGGACACCGTTTTGGGCGATAACAACGTATTGCAGAACAGCGTTACCATCCACGTGGGCGCTCGTATCGGCAACAATAATGAATTCTTCCCAGGCGCCAGCATCTCTACAAAGCCTCAGGACCTGAAGTTCAAGGGCGAGGTGACAACCTGCGAGGTTGGCGACAACAACAGCATCCGTGAGAACGTTACTATCTCTCGTGGTACAGCCTCTAAGGGCAAGACCGTGGTAGGCAGCAACAACCTCCTGATGGAGACCGTTCACGTGGCTCACGACTGTGAGCTGGGCAGCGGCCTGATTATCGGTAACTCAACCAAGTTTGCCGGTGAGGTGGTTGTAGATGACAACGCCATCGTCAGCGCCAACGTTCTCGTTCATCAGTTCTGCCACATCGCAGGCTACGTGATGATCCAGGGCGGTTGCCGTTTCTCTCAGGATATTCCTCCTTATATCATTGCCGGCAAGGAGCCAACCCGCTATTGCAGCATCAACCTCATCGGTTTGCGTCGCCGTGGTTTCAACAACGAGACCATCCAGAACATCCACGAGGCTTATCGCCTGCTCTACAGCAAGGGCATCCTGAAGGAAGGTATCGAGGAAATCAAGAAGAACCTTGAGGTGACTAAGGAAATCCAGTACATCATCGACTTCGTAGAGAGTTCTCAGCGAGGCATCATCCGATAAGGAAAAACGCCCTGAACCAACGGTCACCGGCCGAAGGGAAAGGTAAAGGGCAAAAGCACATAGCCCAGGGCAATCGCCCTGGGTTTATTTATAATATAACGAAGACGCCCTGTAAGGGCAAAAGCATGAATAAGCAAGAAAAAACATTAATCGTCGTTTTAGGCCCTACAGGTGTTGGTAAGACCGAGCTCTGTCTTTCTTTGGCAGAGCACCTCTCTATACCTATTATCAATGCCGACTCCCGCCAGATCTTCGCTGAACTCCCTATCGGAACCGCTGCCCCTACTGCCGAACAGCAGCAGCGGGTAAAGCATTATTTCGTAGGCAACCACCACATCGAAGATTATTACAGCGCAGCCCAATACGAGGCCGACGTGATGAATCTCCTGGAAGAAGACATCTTCAAGAATCACGATGTGGCACTTCTTACAGGTGGCAGCATGATGTATATCGATGCCGTATGCAAGGGTATCGACGATATTCCTACCGTCCGGGATGACATTCGTACCTGGATGAAACAGCGCCTGGAAGAGGAAGGGCTGGAGGCGCTGGTAGAAGAACTCCACAAGATGGACCCGGAGCATTGGGCGATAGTAGATAAGAAGAATCCCCGCCGCGTGGTGCATGCCCTGGAAATCTGTCACCAGACCGGCAAGACCTATACTTCTTTCCGTGTAGCCGAGAAGAAGCAGCGTCCTTTCCGCATCATCAAGATAGGCCTGAACCGCGACCGTGCCGAACTCTACGAGCGCATCAACCAGCGTGTACTGATGATGGTAGACGATGGTTTGGAGGCAGAAGCCCGCAGCGTATATCCACACAAGGGTCTCACCGCCTTGAGAACCGTGGGCTACAAGGAAATGTTTGCCTATTTCGATGGCGAGATAGATAAGGATGAAGCCATCCGCCAGATACAGTCCCATAGCCGTGAATACATGCGCAAGCAGCTCACCTGGTTTAAGCGAGATACCGAAATCCACTGGTATCATCCCGACCAGCAGGATGAAATCATCCGATTCATTGACTCCTACATCTCTACCTGATTCACTATTTCACCATCAAACATATTGATGATTCTATCGGCATAATTGGCATCGTGCAGCGAGTGAGTTACCATCACGATGGTGGTACCCTCCTTGTGCAACTCAGAAAGCAGCTCCATTACCTCCTTGCCATTCTTGGAATCCAGGTTTCCCGTAGGCTCATCGGCAAGAATCAGCTTAGGATGCGGCAGGATGGCACGGGCGATAGCGGTGCGCTGCTGCTGACCGCCCGAAAGCTGCGATGGGAAATGCTTGGCACGATGGGATATCGCCACGCGCTCCATCACATCCTCTGCACGCTTGCGGCGCTCCTTGCCCGAAACTCCCATATACAGAAGTGGCAACTCGATATTCTCCACCACATTCAACTCATCAATCAGGTTGAAACTCTGGAACACAAAACCTATCATGCCTCTTCTTATCAAGGTGCGCTCACTCTCCTTCAGCGTGCTCACATCCTTGCCGTCGAGCAGATAGCTACCGCTTGTAGGATTATTCAGCAAACCTATTATATTAAGTAATGTGGATTTGCCACATCCCGAAGGTCCCATGATGGCAACAAACTCGCCTTCCTTCACCTGCAAACTGATATTACGCAAAGCCCAGGTCTCCACTTCCTCTGTCTGAAATACTTTCTTGATATTATTTAATTGAATCATAATCTTTATCGTTTCTTTAAATTCGTATTATACTTTTATACTTTCAAATTATACATTTTATTCCTTAGCCAGAATCTCCGAAGGATCCACCTTCATGATTTTACGTACCTGACAGGCGATGATAGCTGCAATGAAGCCAATGACTATCACAGCACTCAAACTAATAGGGAAGGCTGGATTGATTTCTACCATATCGAAAGTCTGACTCAGAACGATATGGAACAGCAACATGGCTACCACCGCAAATACCATGGCGATGAGCGAAATCACCAGATAAGTTCTTCCGAAGAGTTTGGTAATATCCTTTGTCAGGGCACCATTCACCTTGCGGATAGCCACCTCCTTTTTGCGGGTCTGCGTATCCAGCATCACCGTACTGAAGATGCTTATCAGGCAGATAGCCAGACTCACGATAGCCAGGATCCACGCAATATTTTGCAGTATTTCCAACGCAAACATGCTCCTTGCCATATAGTCACGCAGATTGGATGACATCGGTTTTACCACAGCAGGCTCCAATTTCTGTATCATTCTATCTACAGCAATCTGCATCTCCTTATATTCACCCGGCTTTGCCACAAGAATATAATGTGTGGCACCATAAGCCTCTTTGGGGTCTATGACTATGAATGAGTATATATCAATTTTAAAACTCCCCTGATAAGGTATCGACTGGAACGTTCCGGCTATCTGATACGAATCCATCTCATCTACGGTCAATATATCATTAGGAGCAACATGATGCTGGCGCATCTGCTTATACAACTCCTCATTTACCAGGATACACTTCTTCCGGTTTGCCTTCGGCTTCCAATTCACCTTGATCTTGAAGAAATCGAGATAGGAGGTATCTGATGTAATCCGAATTTTATAACTCGTCACATTATTATAGCTAGCATAAGGATCGCCTTGCCAAGCCGCCTTGCTGAACTCCTCGTTCTCTGCCAGCTCGTTAACTTGCAAAACTCCCCAGCTATAAGGAATCCATCGTTCCACCTGCGGCAAATGGATGAGCTTGTCTCTAAGGCGCTGACCATTTTCTGCCGCATTTGTCTGCAGATACAGACTTTGCTTGTATGCACGCTCGTCATCAGGAATATGGTTGAAATCTGCCATCTTGCCCACCCAGCACAGGAGGCAGAAAGTAACACCCAGGAAGAACATACTGATCATCACCTGCACACCCAGCATCGTATTGCGGAACCAATGGTTATGGCTTCTTCTCATTCCTGATTCGAGTGCTTGCGTACGCTTACAAATGCGACTCAGCACAATCCAAATGATGGCTAGACATAGCATCATAACCACCAGCCCGATCACCAGACTATAGAGATATAGATGACTAAAAGTTCCTAACTCAGAGGTGATTTCTGCAAACTGAGGCCTTGCTAGATAATCACAAATCCAGGATCCCATCAATACTGCCACCAAATAAGCCCCCAGCACGATCATCACCACCTCGGTAGCAAACATGGAGAAGAGTTGGAGGCGTGTGGCACCATTGGTAATTCGAAGCGAGATTTCACGTCTGCGCATCCAGAACAGCTGCGTCTGCATCCTCAGAAAACCGATGATGGCAGCCAGCAGGATCAACGAGCCTATCAGATAAGTGATGGAACGAGCAATAGCAACGCTTGAATACTCTTTGCTCAACCGATCTTTCAGCTTTTCTGTTTTTACCTTCAACCCCAATGGTTTCAACCTGCCGTTCACCTCTGCTTTCAACTGTTGTGGCGTGCATCCCTCTTTCAACACCACATACAAATTCCCAGCATTAAATTGATCAGAATCCATATCTTCCAACTCACATGGCGAGTAAAAGAGAGCCGAAATGCTCATGTCTAGCTCAGTCAATGATAAGTCTTGATAGACATCCACCAATCTCAACTGATAATTCCCATAGTTCTTAGTCAAACGAATGCTTGCACCCACAGGATTCTTGTCACCAAAGATTTGCTTTGCCTGCTTTTCGTTGATAATGGCATCATGAGGCCCCAGCACCTTTATCTTTTCTCCCGTAATGGCAGAACGGATACCTACAAAGTTGGGGTAATTTCGGTCAAGGGGAACTGCATCCAACTGCATCTTGCGTCTTGTCTTGCCGCTTAGGGTAAACTCAGCCCAGCCGCCTGTAAGCATACCATTAGGAGCATAAGGTCCCTGCTCTATGCAACGAGGTCCCCCATTCGCTTTCACTGCCCTTACGATATCACCATTGATACGAATTGAATTATCCGATTGACGTTTTTGGATGGAATCGAATCTGAGGTTATAAACCCTGTCATAATAAGGTTCATGGTTAATGGAAGCCATGCGGAAATTCAGCAGAAACGAATGCACCGTGGCAAGCGTCACCATACCGATGGCAAGCGACAGGATGCTGCCCAGAGTCTGCACCTTGTACTTGAGAATGTTGCGCAGGGCAACCTTCAGGTTGTGTAATAACATGTTCATATTTTTTAGTCTTTATAATTTATTTACGTGAAATATTGAATTTTATTATCTATGATGGATGATGATTTTTGATAATCCAAGATAAAAGTCTATCTCAAATCTATCTCTTTTTCACTGGCGATTTTGGTATATCCGCTTACGATAACCTTGTCGCCCGGCTTCAATCCGGAAGTAATTTCGAATTGCTGCGGATTCTGTCTGCCTACATTGATATTCACCCGCTGCGCCTTCTTGCCATCGTCAGATACCCGGAATATCCAATATCCGTTGGTCGTTTGGAAGAAATCACCATTCGGAATCACCAAGGCTTGTTCCGGCTTGCCCAATTCCAACAGCACCCGATAACTCTTGCCCAAACGGATATTGGCGGGAGTCTTGCCGCTGAAAGTTAATTCGCAGACAAACTGATGGTCTTTCACCTCAGGAATCACCCGCGATACACGAAGCGGAAACTGATGACCGTCATACTCGATATGGGCAGGAAGTCCGGCGATAACGCGGTCGATGTAATACTCAGCCAGCGAAATCTGCAATTTAAACTGGCTCATCACCTTAATCTGTCCGATGCTCGCCCCGGACGAAACCTGCTGACCTTGGGTTACCCCCAAATAACTCAGTTGTCCGCTTACGGGAGCCCGAACCACCAACTGCTGGGTACGGCCCTTCATTCTCAATAATTTCTTGTTGGCTTCCATCCGGTTGGCAGCAATCATCTCGCGCTTCAATCGGGTAGATACGGAATCATGCTTCAGGTTTTGCATCTGCAAGAGCACCTTCTGCCGCTGATATTCGTAATCTTCCTCAGCCACCTCCAGTTCCGCCTTACTCTTGATGCCCATACGATATTCCTCCCGGCTCTGCTTGAGCGATTTCTTCAAGCTCGCCATCTGATGCTGAGCATCCAAGGCTTGCTGGCGAAGGTTGATGGTCTTCTGCGTCATCTCAATCTCCTGTTCCTGACAGTTGCGAAGCTTACTGCTCCATGCGTCCTGCTCATCATCGATAGAATGATAGAGTTCCGGATTCTGAAGCACCAGGATGGTATCGCCCTGCTGCAGCATGGCTCCTTCTTCTGCCACCACCCGTTCCACGAATCCATTCTCCATCGCATTCACTTGGATGGTCTTGAAGGGATACACCAGTCCTTCTACATCTACATACTCCCAGAAAGGAGCCTTCTTTACTTCGGCTATCACCACGCTATCCGGATCCACCCTTCGGGTTCCCGAAGTAACGATTAGGAAAAGGGCATAGACCAGGATGGCGATGCCTGCTGCACCCGACAGGATTGAATATCGGTAGCGGATATACCACGGTTTCGGTTGTTTCTTTATATCCATATTATTCTGCTGTTATTCATTATTCTATAAGAAGATGATTCTATAGGAAATTTATTCTATAGGAAGTTCTTCCTTCAATTCTTTATTGTGCTCGAAATCGAATCCCGTCATGCTTCGGAGCGTATAGTAAAGACTCCAATAGGTCTGCATGGTCGAGATGTAATTGCGCCGGGCTGCATCTTTCTCGCTGATGGCTGCATTCAGGTCGAGTATCGAGTTGCGACCCATGATGTAGAGCCGGCGCGCCACCACATGTCGCTTCTCGGCACGCTGGTCGGTGAGCGATGCCACATACACCTTTCGGGCTTGCATGTTAAACTGCAACACCAGTTTTTCTACGTTCTGGTAGAAATCCCTCATGCCTTGCTCCACCTGCGTCTGAGTAAGCGCCAGCTGCGATTTGGCTTCTCTTATCCTACCCTTTCCCCGTCCCCAATCCAATATCGGAAGGGCGATGGTGATTCTTGCCGATTGCTGACTCATCGGACTGCGATAGGCGGCACCGATATCTGCTCCCGTCTGCGAGAGTCCAAACTGCATATAGAGATCCGCCTTCAATCCGGCGTTGGCACGAGCCTGCGCCAACCGGCTTTCGCTCTCCTTCTGGATGCGACGGTAATAATCGGGATCCGGACTATTCAACAAAGCCCAATCTATCGCCCGTTGCAAAGGAACCTCAAAGGAAGGCACCTCTTTCGGCATCACCAGACAGATATCCTGCGATTGTTCCAATCCCAGAAACGAACGGATGGTCTGCATCTTCTCCCGCAGTGCCACCTGAGCATCCATCACATTGGTCTCCTCGTTCAGACGGTTGATTTCCAGCTGTAGCATCTCGTTTTCCGAAATCGTTCCATTCTCATATCGCCCCTTTGCCATCTGATAAAGCGTATCAGCAGAAGCAAAGTTCTGTTTTGCCATCTCCCATTCTGCTTGCGCCGAAGCCAGACCAAAGAAATGTTCACAGGCTTTTGCCGAAACAATCTCCAACGTTTCGGCATATCGCTTTTTGGATTCCCGGAACCGGATAGGTTCTATCCGTCGATTCCATTTCAGCGAGTTATAGCCAAAAAGACTCTGCTCATAACCCACGATAAAGGGTTGACTACTATAGGCTGTTATCTTGTTGTGTAACTCATCCAAGCGGTTGAGCGAACTCTTCACAAAAAGGCTACCCCCCGTCAGGGAGATATTCTGGTTGATTTTCAGAGTAAGGTCGGCACTCAACTGATCTTGCTTCAGAAAGAGGGCCGTACCATCCGACTGGGTTATCTTGTTCACCTCCTTATTAATATAAGGTGAAGATGAGAGGGAAAGCGAAGGCAGATAGTTGGCCTGATGATACCGATAAGCCCAGTAAGCAGACAGAAAGGTATTGCGGGCACTCTGCACCGATGGCGACTGCCGCTGCGCCATCGCAATGGTAGCCGCCAGGTCGAGCTGCAAAGTGTCGGCTTGAACATTCAGGGCTGCAAGCGCCCATACTATGAATAGATAATTCTTTTTCTTCATGATGATTTCTTTTGCAAAAACTAACACAAAAGCTATGCCACAAAGATAAAGATATGATTATCAAGAAGATAAGAAATTTCGGATATAAAAAAAGCGTGCGAAACCGCACGAAACGTGTGCGATTTCGCACGGTGCGCACATCCTCAATATGATAGCATCCGTCTCTATCAGGCAGGAAGCACCACGCTAAAGGTGGTTTTATCGCCTGGTTTCGAAGAAGCGGTGATGGTTCCACCATGTAAGGTTACTATCTGCTTGCAGATACTCAACCCGATGCCCGAACCGTTCGTCTTGGTAGTAAAGAACGGCACAAAAATACGCTCCATCACCTCCGGAAGGATTCCCTTACCATTATCAGTAATGGAAATGATGAAATCGCGCTTGTTGCTCGAAAGATGAGTGGTAAGACGGACATAAGGAATCTGATTTTGAGCAGATTCAGCCTCATCGAAAAGACCTGCCGCCTCCTCCTTCATCCGAATCTCCACAGCTTCCTGCGCATTCTTCAGCAGATTAATCAGTACCTGTTCTATCTGCGAACGATCCATCTGCAACCTCTGGTCTTCGTTTTCTATCTCATAATGGAATATCGAATCCGGATAAAGATGCTGCAAATCAGCCACCAGATCACCAATCCTCACATCCTCAAACTGAGGTTTCGATATGCGTTGCAACTTGCGATAGTTCTCCACAAACTGCAACAGACCATTGCTTCTCCGGTTGATAGCCTGCAATGCCATCAGCAGATCATCATGCTCCAGCGTATCCTGCTCCACCCCTTCGCAAAGCGTATCTGCCAAAGAGATGATAGGAGTCAGCGAGTTCATGATTTCGTGGGTCAATACCCTCACCAGCTGCTGCTGCGCATCCGTCTCATTCTTCTGAATCACCGGTTGCACATTCTGCAAGGTATAAAGGCGATAGGCAAAGCCCTTATTAAAGAAGTTGACCACGCTCAATACAAAGTCAGCCTTCCCCGCATGCTGATTTCCGGCATCCAAAGCCTTCTTGCCAGCAGCCCCCTCGCTGGTCTTGGTCTCCAACTGTACCAGTTTCTGCAATCCCGGCTTCAGCTTCATCATCATTTCCGGCAGCGTCTCATCCAGCACCTGCAAGTCGTGCAAGTGATGAATCGAAAAACCGCAGAGTCCATCCACGGCAGCCCGATTCATCCAATGCACCTTTCCCTGTTCATCCGCCACAATGAGAAAGGCATTGATGGTATCGAGCATCGTTCCAAAATACTGGTATTTCGCTTCCTGCAGCAAAGTGGTTTCCCGAAATTCATTCACCACTTCGTTAATCTGCTCTGCAAGATTCCGCTCTTCTCCCCTCAGATGATCCAATGAATACTGAAGCGAGAAGTCACGGGTGCGGATAGCCTCAATCAGTTGGCGCATCCGCTCATTGCTCTTATGATTGAATAAGTTATTGACGATTGACATTGTTTCTAAAATTTTCGTTTTTTCTATCAAAAAAACTGCTTAAATCCCCACACGCCCTGTAAGGGCAGAAGCTCCTAGCCCAGGGCAACACCCTGGGTTTTAACAAGATATATCCCTACGCCCTGAAAGGGCAAAAGCTTTAAACCCCGAGCTTATCGATTTTTCTGTAAAGAGCGAAACGGGTGATACCCAGCAACTCAGCGGCCTGGGTAAGATTTCCATTGCTCAAGGAGATGGCGCGCTTGATGGCTTCACGCTCCAAGGTCTGAAGATTGAGCGAATCTATATTTACTGAACCCGATGCTGAACCTGTTGCAGAATTTGATGCAGAAGTCCCCGATGCTACCACCGAATCCTCCAATCTGATATCCTCTGCAGCCAATTCCGTCTTATCCCCCAACACAATCGCCCTCTCAATGCAATGCTGCAATTCTCTTACATTACCCGGCCAGGTATGTTTCAACAGCTTCTGTTTGGCAGATGCACCCAGCACCACATCGCCTACACTATATTTTCCCGAATAAATCTTCAGAAAATATTCTGCCAGCAGAACGATATCCTCTCCACGTTCACGCAGCGGCGGAAGATGCAACTCGATGGTATTCAGTCGATAGAAGAGATCCTGTCGGAATGTTCCCTCACCCACCTTCTCACGCAAATTAGCATTCGTTGCCGCCAGAATTCTCACATTCACATAGCTCACCTTGTTGGAACCAATGCGCTGAGTTTCACGCTTCTCTATCACCGTCAGGAGTTTCTGCTGCATCGGCAGGTTCAGATTTCCAATCTCATCCAGAAAGAGAGTACCGCCATCCGCCGTCTCAATTCGTCCTTCCTTCGCATTCCTGGCATCCGTAAACGCTCCCTTCTCGTATCCGAAAAGTTCGCTTTCGAAAAGATTCTCAGGAATGCAACCCAAGTCGATATTCACAAACGGCTTCCTTGCCCTGTCTGAAAGCAGATGCAAGGCTTGCGCCACCACATCCTTTCCCGTACCATTCTCTCCAGTAATCAATACGTTGGCATCCGTAGCCGCCACACGCATCATCTGCGCTTTCAGTTCCTTCATGGCAGAGCATTCGCCAATCATTCTCGCAAACACATCTTCAGAAGATGCAATAGACTTGGACTCAGAACTTTGATTCATATTCAGATTCTGCTCCGACTCCTTTTCGTGCCAATCCGAAGAATCCAGATTCCTTTCCCTGCTCAATTCCACGGCACTCTTCACCGTATCGAGCAGTTTATTCCTATCCCATGGTTTCGGAATAAAGTCGATGGCACCCGCCTTGATGGCCCTCACTGCCTTCTCCGTATCCACGTATGCCGTGATAAACAGCACCACGCTCTTGGGGTTATGCGCCAGAATCTTCTTCAGCCATTCATACCCCTCTTCGCCACTGATGGCATCCCGATGGAAGTTCATATCGAGCATGATGACATCAGGCATGAACGAATCCATCATTCCGATGATTCGCTCAGGCGTATTGATAACTCTGATACCCTCCACGTATGGTTTCAAAAGCATATTGAGCGACAAGAGAACATCCTCATTGTCATCCACTATCAGTATCTTTCCTTTTTTCTCCATTGCCATCATTTTTGATTTTTAATTATTTTGCCCACAAAGTTACTGCAAAAAAACGAGATAGCTTCGAAAATCCCATCATTTCTTCCAAAATTCTAAACAAAAACGATCTCCCAACCACTTTATCCCGATATTTCAAAGAAAAAGCGATGATTTTTCCGAAAATATTTGGTGATTTCAAAATTTCGCTTTATCTTTGCACCCTAGTTATCAAGAAATCTCGGGGTTGACTGGATTTGACGGCGAGATGAAATGGTACGTAAGCATGCGGAGGCTCGTTGGCTACCTCCTAAATCCTAGTGAACAAAAAATTAATTGGCGAAAATAACTACGCTCTCGCTGCTTAATCGAAGTACAGTAGATTAGCTTTATTCCGGCACAAGGTGCTGGAACGGGACATCGCTCAACGGATGTAGTTCCGAATCTTGTTGATCAAGCGGTGCAGGCAAATCGGAAATAGTTCATGTACGCCTCGTTGCATGGATGAAATTTTAGAGGATAAGGGTATGATTGGTGGTCCAGGTCTTGTCATACCTCGAAAATTGAAGGCTGGAATAAGCATGTAGAAAGCGTATGGTTTCCTTGTGCGGACGAGGGTTCGATTCCCTCCAGCTCCACCCTATAAGCAAATAAGCAGCTGATTTTTTCAGCTGCTTATTTTTTGTTTTTATAATATTCTACAATCTTTATTTCTGCATTCATACATCCTCAAACATTCTGATTATCAGAAAGTTTAATGTGAAGGCATTTTTTGGAGAAAAGTATGATAGTATAAACACCAGAACCTGATACTTCCAACAGGGGAAGTTCATATTTCCAACAGGGGAAGCTGATACTATCTACGAGAGTAATTCATACTACCAGTTATTGGCTGACCCGGGTCATCCATATAGATGACCCGGGTCAGCTATATGGATGACTCTAGTCAGCTATAAGAACTACTCAAACCAATCGATAAAAGATAGCATCTTTCCGCCTTTCAGCACCTATCATCTCTCCTCACTCCTCATAACCGTTATTCCCTCTTCACACATCACCCACATTCACCCTTCACAATTCTCCTTTCACACTCAAACAACTAAGAAACAGATAGTTAACATAAAGTGTGAAAGCATTTTTAAACAGAAACGCAAAAAGTATAAAGTAATACATAAAAAGGGTGTAGCCTCCTATAAGAAGAAAGCCTAGACTGCATCACAAATAAATGATAATTTACCATGGCTTGACCGTTCATCAGCGATGGCAAAAGCTCGTCGCGCTGTTTAGTCAAAATCTCATTTTCATTAATATTGCGTTCTATCATTTCTACAATAGGACTTGCAACATTATTATATTCATGCAAAACACTTGAATGTGGGTAAGGTATTTCAATAAAAGAAATTTCTGGTACAGTAAGTTGTTGCTGAACAGAACCATTTTTCTTGAATTTCATTCCTCTAATTACTTGATGTAGATAGATGTAAGCTCCGTTTTCTTTTGGCGTAATTGCTAAAAGTCGAATGATAGGCACAAATGGCATCAGTCTTCTTTCACAATATCCAATAGTTCCTCTGGCAGCAACAGTTATGCTATGCCCTTCTATATTGGCTTTATTTGTGAAGCCATAAAGCCCTCTGTCTTCTGTTCCGTTTGAAAATATAGGAATATTATACTCTTGTGTTCTTGTTTTAGAAAATGTAATTGGGCAATCACCACCAGCTTTTATTGTAGCAATTTCTCCAATTCGTTTCTTTTCAAGATATGGACTACCAAATATATAACGTGATGTTATTAGGCGTAATTGCTCCTCTAAATTATCATTTATCTGACGATTGAGTTCTATCTTACGGTCTAATAAAGAAAGAACAGAAACTAACTTTTCTTGTTCTTTCTTTGTTTTAGGCAATACCAACTTTAGTTCTTTTAAACCAGCTTGGGAAAGGTTATCTCTTGCTGAACCAGAACTAAGCCCAACCAAATGCTCATATAATGTATCTATATTGTATTTGATAAATTCTGGGCAATAGTCTTCGTTAGGGAGTATTGCACAAATAGCTTGATTGGTACAAGCCTCCAATTTCAATAAAGAGGCTTTTCCTGCGGTGGCACCATACATGGCTACAAGTACTGTATCTTTAGGATACAATTCTGTACTTGAATTTTCAAACCCTTTTTGTGTAATATAGTTTGAGGTTTTGTAAATATATGGAGAAGCTAACTCTCCACTATTTATCCAAGGAATAACACCACCTTCATAATAACTTTTTTCGGTTGATAAAGGTGTTGAACCCGAAGATGTGCGAAATACATCCCCAAGTTTTATCTCTTTCCATCCTACAGGAATAATTCTTTTTCGTTTATATATCTTCTGCTTCATGCTTTTATGTTAGTTTGTAATTTGGTAAGTTAACTTGCCAAATTGTTTATCTTTATATTTGGTCAAGTCAGACTTGACCTTTTTCACTCTTTGTCAATACTTCCTCCCAGTTTTGCTTCCCATTCCTCTATAGTTGGCATCGTACCTTCCAATTTCTCAGGATAGAATTTCTCCAAGTCATATTCTGAGATTGCTATTGGCTGGCTACTTGATTCCAAGGCATATTGGGCTTGGATGCGGTCTTTTTCCTTGCAGATAAGTATGCCTATTGTTGGGTTGTCTCGACCCTCCTTACGAAGAAGATGATTGCAAGCTACCACATAGCCGCCAAGTTGCCCGACATCAGCAAAGGTGAAGGATCCTATCTTGACTTCCAAAACTATATAGCATGACAAGTTCAAATTATAGAAAAGTAAGTCAATGAAATTTTCTTTCTCTCCTATCTGTAAACGGTATTCCTTGCCTACGTATGCAAACCCTGTACCCAGCTCTGTTAGGAACTTAGTGATATTGTTTAGTAACGCATCTTTGAGAATACGCTCATTATATGGCTTGGTAATGCCTGTAAACGCAAAGTTGTATGGGTCTTTGGTAATTTCTTGTGCCAAATCACTATCTACATTAGGCAATGTGCTCTTGAAATTACTCAAGGCTTTGCCCTGTCGCTCATATAGAGAAGAATCTATGAAGTTATGAAGAACATTTCTACTCCAACCATTTTTTACAGTTTGGTGAACATAGAATAATGCCTTCTGTGGTTCTTTAAAAAACTTGTCTATCAATAGCATATGATGCCCCCAAGGAGTTAAGAATATATCATTTTCTAATTGGTCAGCAACTTGCTGACCAATTTCATGACTACCATTTTTTGCCCCAAGTTGAGGCAAAATTACATTCTCCCCTAATTGGTCAGCAACTTGCTGACCAATTTCAAAGTAGGGTTGGTACATACAATAGAAGTTCTTCATATAAAGAAGGTTCTTCGGCGAAAAACACGTAGTAGAAGGATTCGCTTCTTTCAAATCCCGACTAAGGTTATGAAAGAACTTACTCCCCCAACGATCTTCTGCTTTTAGAGTAACGATATCCCTACCCAAACTCCAATAGAATTTGAGCATCTCCGTATTGACCTTCACCGCAGCCTTGATCTGGCTCTGGCGATAACGCATGCAGAGTCCTTTGACCCACTGCAAGTAATCTTTATCTAATATACTTATCGGCTTATTCATATTTTTATTCCTTTCCTACATTTCTATTAAAGCTAAGACTTCCGAGTTGTTTCATAATCTCCTCTTCCAAACGATGACTTTCTGTGAATTGTTGTGTAAGCGTAGTTTTATAATCGCTCATTCGCTTATTGAACTCTTCTTCCGTAATATCCACATAGTCTATCTTGATATCAAAATACTGTCCGGCAGAGAGGCTATATCCCTTCTCTTTGATTTCATCGTAGGTCACATTGACAGAGAAGTCATCCACAGCTTCCTTATTTTGAAAAGTGCTGACTATCTGGTCAATCTCCTCGTCACGAAGACGAACCTTTTTCAAGCCATTGCTATCTTTGTATTCCTCACCAAGTTTGCTGGCATCAATCAATACCACTTTATCACTCTTCTTTGAATCATCGAAGAAGAGTACAGAAACATTGGTTCCTGTGTTGGCAAAGACATTACTTGGCATGGATACGCAGCCATAAACTATCTTGTTGTCAACGATATGTTTTAGGATTTTGTTCTCAATGCCACTCTTGGCGGTGATGAATCCTGTTGGAATAACAATAGCTCCCTTGCCTGAGTTTTTCTTCAAAGAATTGATAACATGCTGGATGAAGCAGGTATAGATTGCCATGCTGTCTTTTTTCTTCGCTGGCACTTTTGGTACTCCTGCCCAGAAACGAGCAGGAAAGGCTGCTATCTTCTCTCTTGTATCGCTGAAATCCATCTTGAATGGTGGATTGCTTACCACAAAATCGAACTGGCGAAGGCTTTGTCCGTCATCGCTTTTATGGTAAGGTGCAACGAGTGTGTCACCTTGAATGGCATGATCAAGTGAAGATACCAAACCATTGAGCAACAGGTTGAGCTTGAGCATCTTGTTGCTTCGTTGAGAAATATCTTGGGCAAAAATAGTACAGCGGTCTTCTCCGATTTGATGTGACAATGCCATCAGCAAAGTACCTGTACCTGCTGATGGGTCGTAGCATTCAATATTATGGAGGTCGGCATGATCACCCACTAATAATCTGGCCATAATGGTAGCGATGGCATGAGGAGTGTAATATTCTGCATATTTTCCGCCTCCAGCTGTGTTGTAGTCTTTGATGAGATATTCAAAGATATTGGCGAAGAAGTCGTAATGCTCTGAAAATGCTTCCTCAAAAGAGAAATTGGCAAGCTTATCCACCATGGCACGTGCAAATGGTGCTCTCTGAGCCACATCTGTCACATATTGGGTTAATGGCTCAAAGAGAGGTATCTTGGTGTTTTGTGTGGTCTGTGTAGAGAATATGGCAAGATTCTGCTCCGCAATGTCGCTCATCGTATTGTCGAAGATAAAATCAAAATCACCCTTTGCCTGCTGGTTCCAGAGGTTTGCAATCAGATGCTCTGGTTTCAAACGTGGCAGGTCTGGAGACAAGGAAGCCAGCAACATCATGCGCTCCATGTCACTCAACTCACTGTAAGCGGTTTCCCATTTCTCTGCTGTGCAAATTTTCTCAGCATAGCGGTTTCCTGAGTGTTTGATGGCATAGCCAAACTTGTCATTCAAGAATTTATATAGGAATACCTGTGTGATAATTTTATACTCATTGCCGTCATTGCCCATGCCGTATGTCTTGCAAGTTGCTTTCAGGGCATCGATGAGGGCTACGGTTTTTTCTCTTATTGTCATATTTTTATATTTAATTACTTGGATATGTTCTATTATATTGATTGATGTATTGACGAGCTATTCTGGTTTGAATGAAAGTGAAATCGTCCATTTGAGCCTCTATGCTCGGATAATGATTGAGAGATTGGGCTATCTCTGTCATAACAGTACAATCGAAATATTCATCTTTCTTCAGAATGTCTGCACGGTCGTAAACTTTTTGATCTATTTCTGATTTTATGTCAGAAAGTATCGCCACAATATCATTATCATAATAACTGAAGATGAATGGCTTGTGCTCTTTCAATCTTCGTTGGTTTTCTTCGTGAATCCGCTTGTGGACATTGGCAAACTTCGTGTCACCATTATATTTCTTCAGCAAGCGGTTGTTGCTTTCCTGTAATTTCACCAATCGTTCGATGATTTCATCAAGCTCCTTACTTTCTTGGTTAAACTTAGCGATACTGTCAACGACAAAGCCATGCTCCTTGAACCTTTGTAGGAAGGCATCACGCAGAGTGATATATTCAGGATCGTCAGGGTCTGTATTTTCTGTGAATTTGTGAATCACTAAAGCCCATTTTTCCTGTAACTCCTGTCCACCTGCTATCATTTTCATTTCTTCCTCTCCAATTTTAGAGAAATTGAAGCGGATGTCTTGCATAGCTTCATTGACGAGTTGCTTGGTCTCATCAGATATGGCAAAGGCTTCCTTTTGGTTGATGATGTCGATGTGGTGTTGCACTTCCTTTAGCATATCTGGGAGTTTGGTCAGTTCAACCTTACTGAAAGCATCCTTCAAGCTGTCATCACCGAATGTACGTACTATATTGGCACAATCCTTGGCTGAAACCAGCGCTTTCTTCAAGTCGATCAGCACTTGCTTGTCTTCGATGGAAGAAATCTCAGACGAAAAATCCTCTACATTGTTTGTCGTGTAATCAAACAATGTTTGGCGTACATCTTTCATCTGTCGAATCAATTCCTCAGGGTCTTCTATAACCTGTGAGAAAGTATCGGTGGTATGATTGCCATCCACTTCGTCTGGATTGTTGAATCGGTTCAACTCTTTGAGGTAAGCCTCGTTGGTCTCTTCAAAATTTTGCTTGATGTTAGCAAAGTCGATGACATACCCATAACGATTGTTCTTGTATGGTCGATTGACACGTGTGAGTGCCTGCAAAAGGTTATGGTCACGGAGCTTGCGACCAAAATAAAGTCTCTTTAAGCGTGGCGCATCGAAACCGGTCAAGAGCATATTGAAGACAACAAGCAAGTCGATGCTCATGTTCTTCTTGAAGTCCTTGATAATTTGCTTGCGAGTTTCCTTGTCATCGCTATCGTGCAAGATGAGTCCTACTTTCAATGGATGCTTCTTATAACCTAGCGTCGGTATGGCATTGGCTACCATCCACTCTTGTCCATCCATTTTGATTTGGATAGGCTTGGCATATCCATTGTCAAGTGTATTAGCAAAGCCACCATCCGAGAAGTTTTGAAAAGCCTCATATAACTTCCTTGCTTGTTCGCTTGTCTCGCAAATAACCATGCCTCCAAGTGTATCATCACCTTGTATCTTGCGGAATTTGGTTAAGTCGTCAGCAATGTAACGAGCTAACTCCCCGACATAACTATCGTGCTCTATGATTTGTGAACGCTTGATGTCTTTTTTATGTACAAGAGTTTCCAACTTATCGTAAACCTCAGACAGACGTTCCTTATATGAGGTCTCTATATCCTCACGGATAATCTTTAATGTATATCCGTCAGCAATAGAACGGTCATAATAATAAGTATGGAAGTAGCGTTGGAAAACCACACTCGAAGCACAATCTTTCTTTAGCAGAGGAGTTCCTGTCAAGGCTATCTTGATGGAATTTGGATCTGCATCAAAAAGATTGGCTAGAAAACAACCACCAGGTTTGTAACCACGATGTGCCTCGTCCATAATGAAAACACGCTGTAGGTTTGTTGCGTAAGCCGGAAGTTCTACCTTTTGCTTGTCTTCGGCAAAGCGCTGGATGTTCACAACTGTTATCTCTTGCTGTCCACTGGTACCTTCTTGTGCATGATTGTTGCGGAACTGAGTCATTAATTCCGCACGAGTATTGGCTGTTGAAACAACGAGTCCACGAGCCTCAAACTCTTGGGTGGCTTGTTCTAGTAAGTCTATTCTATCTACTATGAAATAGAATTTTGCAACCATATTCTTCTTGGCATAATAGTCGGACAGAACATAGGTGAGATAAAAGGACAGAGCCGTTTTTCCACTACCTTGTGTATGCCATACTACGCCAGAAGTAGCTCCTTCTGAGAGTTGTTGGCGGATAGCGAGTGCGGCAAACATCTGCTGGTAGCGCATGATGTGCTTTTGATCGGTGCTTTCTATTTTACCATCTACTTCTTTCTCCATTTTAACGTATGCTATGCCATACTTGATGATAAAGAGCAATCGCTCAGGGCTGCACATGGAGGTAAGCATACGGTTCGTAGGAGTATTGACGCCAAGATTGGTTTGATACTCCGGTGTATGATGAATAACTTGACAGTTGAAGTCTGCCAAGATTTGTCTTTCTTCTTTTTGGTTGATTCCCTTATATGGATAATTCGCATTATAAGGTGCTATCGGGAGATTGGAAGGATTCTCCTCACGGAAGCAATTGAAGGGGGCGTTTTCTCTTGCAGCAGTGCAATAGAAAGCTCCTTGGATAGGAACTATTCCCCCCATCGTATCGTACTCCATATTATTAGAAAATATCATCAACTGTGTGATGTTGATGAAGCTACGAAACTTTTTGTTTGGGAAACGCTCTTGATTCATTCGCTTGCTTTCAGCTACAATTCCTCCATGATTGTTTGGCTTTTTTACCTCTACGAAGCAAAGAGGCAAGCCATTGACAAACAAAGTAATGTCTGGGCGGAATTCATCTTGCCCATTTTTACAAGTGAATTCAGCGGTAAAATGAAAAGTGTTGTTCTGAGGATTTTCAAAGTCTATCAATTTGATGGGAGATACAGCCTGTAATCTTTTGTAAAAAGACTTACCGAGGTCATCATTCTTTAGTTCTTGGCGAATGGAGCGCAAAATGCTCTTGAACCCATCTTTCTTTGCTGATGGGTTCAACTTATAAAATTGTTCTCTGAAAATTTCAGTCAATATATTCGTGTCAGGGTCATAGACTGTCCCTGCCATATCTTCGCTAATCTTTCCGAAATAAGAATAGCCTAATCGAGTAAGGTGAACCATTGCTGGCATCTGAACTCTTGTTGCTTCGTTGAATTTACTCATTGCTTCATTTTATTGCTTTAGATGCAAATATAGTGATTTCTTTTTATAAATATCTGATTCAAAGCTAATCTTTAACAAGATATAACAAAGAAAGTGAGCAGAGAGAGCAGAAACATAAATTCGTATTCATATGCTATCGAAACAGGCTTCATATGCGATTGAAATAGGCTTCATTCGCCATCGAAGCCTATTTCATTTGGAGCAGAAGGAATCTTTCTCAGCAACAAGTGTTATTTCTGTCAATACTTATAACCAAATTTTGCATACTGGTAAACTTGGAATCTAGCAACGAAACAGGGCGTTTTGAGCATCTCGAATACCCTATTTTCTGCTTCTAATTAATCGAATACCCTATAGTTGTACGACTATAAAGTTGTAGTCGTACGACTATATAGGCTATAGTCGTACAACTGTAGAGTTATAGTTGTACAACTATAGGGGTTATAGTCGTACAACTATAGAATTCCTATTTCAACGCTACTAACTAACAAAATTATAATCCTTTGATTATTAACGTATTATAATTTTCTTCCATATTTTCAATATTCACAAAGAAATAAGAACGGTTTGAAAATACGAGAATCTCAGCAAGGGAAATGTATAAAAATAAAACGACCCGCACATTTGAGCATCGTTGAGAGGCTTGGCGGGTTCTGGCGGGTACAAAGGTACGAAGATTATTCGAAACCGGCAAACTTTTGGGGAGAAATTTTAATTTCGCATGCTAAAAAGTATAAAGCATTTACAAATTAAGCTACTCCGCCCCCATCCGGTAATTCTTCGGCGACAACCCGGTATGCTTCTTGAAGAAGGTGCCGAAGGATGAGGCATTAGGGAAGCTGAGATCACTGGCTATCTGCTGAATCGTCATGTTCGTATTCTTCATCAGATAAATGCTGCGACGGATAATCGCCTTGAAAATCAACTGCTGAACCGTCTTGCCACATACCGACTTCACTATCACCGAAAGATACTTCGGAGTGAGACAAAGCTGGTCGGCATAAAAGGCTACCGTACGCTCACGCATGAAGTTCTCCTCTATCAGCTTCACCAACATCTCGAAAGTCTCTATCTTACGTCGCATCTCCTTACCTTCCTTCTGGAACGAAGCAGAAAAAATGCTGCAAAGACGATAGGTTACCGCCATCAGAAGCAACTTCTGCTCATACAAACTGTAGGTGTCATGCTTCTCCTTCTGCTCTAAATCCAAAAGCATCCGGGCATAAGAGGTCAGCATCTCCTCATATTCCGTATGAGCCACCGTGCACGACTGGGGATAGAGCGTAGAATAAAGCCGCATGCTGACTACGGTATTTCCCAGCATGTGGAGAATCTGTTCCACACGATAAAAAAGCAATGTGTATCGGAAGTCTGCAGAGACTTCCTGCACATGAAACAGGATTCCGGGAGAGAGAAAAACGGTCTCTCCCATAGACGCAACAAAGGATGTTCCATCTACACAGAAACGGAACATCCCTTGATGACAAACTACTATTCCGACATAATCAGAATAGAAAGGCTGCATCAGAAAATGAGGGAAATCATGAGCCTCATATATGATTATATTGTCTGTTATCTCCATTCTAAAAAATTGCTTTAGCTGCGAAGATAACAAAAATATCAATCTCCTCTGATGATTGCCTTGATTATTTATGATATTTTAGCAGAATCCTGCCGCTTCCGGAAGAATCTGCTTTCTTGCCTTTACCTCCTTCCCAGGTTTTTCTCATTCACATTCTTCAGCAGATACTCACGGGTCAGCTCCTTGATGTTGCGCTTGCGCCAAGGTATCACGAGCATCAAGCCGGCACATACCAGACAGCCATAGAAGGTCCAGCCTGCCATCTCCTTGATGGATACCAGCGTGGCCTGAACCTGTACCTTTCCCTTCACACTCATGGCAGCCATGTTCTGCGCCTCGGTCTCCGTCTTGCCCTGATACTGCATGCCTCTTACCGTCTGGTCATAGGTCTTTGCCGTCTCCAAACTGGTACGGTCGTAATCCTGTGCAAAGCGGGTGACGTAATACTGCTGGCGATGCTGAAGCACATTGGTGTAGAGTGCCGAACCGATACATGGGGCGATGACCATACGGACGGTGAGCATGATGCAGACCCAGGTGGACATGAAGCGGTAAGGCATGCGCTGATTGGCTATCGTGGAGATGAGCGAATAGAGCAGCATCATTCCCGTAGAACGGATGATGATAGGCCATTTCATGCGCTCATACATGCCGTCGTTCTGTACCTCGAAGTACATAAAGAGGGCGTAGCCTCCGATAAAGAGGAAGCCCAGACAGTACATCCACTTCAGATGAACATTCTTGGCTCTGGCGATGACCGCGAAAATCAAGCCCACGGTATATCCCACCATCACCCAGTTGCCCAGGGTGGCATTCTGCCAGTTGTCTATCTTCATTCCCACATTGGTGAATACATTCACAAACATGGCGCTGGAGTTGCAGACCATCAGGAGGAAGAACAGCATGATGCCGTAATTGATAACCCTGAGCTGGAACACCTCCATAATAAAATAAGGTGAACGACGGGTTTTCTCCAGATAGATGAACAGGGCGGTGAAGATGAGACAGACCACCGTAGAATAACGGATGGTAGGATCATCAAACCAGTCAAGCGTCTTGCCGAACACCATCACATAGGCAAATGAGCAGAGCATGATGCTGAACACCGTGACATTGCCAAACTTCGACATCGTAATCGGGAACTTCGGCATCGGATACTTATGATAAGGCATGGTGAAGAACACGATGATGATGCCCGCCAGCATGAATGCCATCATGAAATGATACACATACTGCCACTCGTAAGCATAGGCAAGCCAAGCCGTGAGCCAGGTACCCAACTGTCCGATAATCATGAAGAAAAGATAGATGACCGGCTGGGACACCATTTTTTCTGAATCCACCGCATCCCAAGCCTCCTCGGTGGTAGGCTCGCAACCCGGCGTGATATTCTTCGTTGCCTCGATGCCGAAACCATACCGGATGAGTACAAAGAGATGCGCCATCAGAAGCGTCTGGCGAACAAAGCCCATCAGCAGACTGCACAGTCCGAGGATGAACAGCGAATCGGTCTGGGCGCAGACGAAACTGAGCAAAAAGAGAATGGAGAATCCCACGATACACATCATCTTCTCCCTTCGGATGCACACCAGTTCGTAGAAGAACGGCGAGAAAGCCGCCATTCCTATCGACGTGCAGAAGCCCGCAAAGGCGATGTATTCCGACTGGATGCCCAGTCCGCTCATCATCTCTCCGCTGTTGGCGGAATAGACACCACTCATCGTAATCATCGGCACGAAGAGGATGATCATGAAGATGATGCCCAGCGGTTTCGGCACCCAGTCATAGAACGGATAATTCTTATATTCTTCTTCCATATATTACTTCATTTCCTTCTAGCTACTTTTTATTTCTCTCAGCCTTCACAATCACCATCATACCTGCTGCCAGGCGGGCATTATCCTCCTTACTGAGGTTAGTGAAGTCGATTCTTACAGGCACACGCTGCTGAATCTTCACGAAGTTGCCTGCCGAATTATCGGTAGGAACAAGAGAATACTTGGAACCGGTTGCTCCGGAGATAGCGGTAACGGTGCCCTCAAACTCCTTGTTGCTGATGGCATCCACCGTCATGCGTACCTTCTGACCCACATAGAGATTCTCAACCTGAGTTTCCTTATAGTTGGCGATGACCCATTTCTGGGCGTTAGGAAGGATATAGGTGATGGTGGTTCCGGCGCTTACCATCTGTCCCTCTTCCAGGGTGCGGCGGCCCAACTTGCCATCGCATGGAGCTACCACCACGCAATAAGAGAGGTTCAGCTTCGCCATCTCCACCGCAGCCTCGGCCCGCTGGATGGCAGCAGCCACGTTCTGCTTGCGGGTAACCACCTCGTTCACGCCCTTATAGGCAGCAGCCTGCTGTCGCTTTACCGACTCCAGCTTCTTCTTGGTAGCCGCATATTCCACTTCGAGCTGTTCCAGCTGGATAGGTGTAGCCGCCTTTTTCTCTACCAGGTTGCGATAGCGCTCGCAGTCCTTGGCGAGTTTGGCAAGGCGCACCTCTATCTCATCGATGGATGCAGAATAGACGGTAGCCGATGTCTGGGTGGTCTGCTGGGTAGCATCGATGACGTTGGCTCCCGCCTTGGCATCCTTCAAGGCAGCCTCAGCCTCCATCAGTCGGATGCGATACTCACGGTCGTCGAGAACCAGGAGCGTATCACCCTTGTGCACCTCCTCGTGCTCCTTGAAGCAAACCTTGGCTACATAACCCGATGCACGGAGGTTGACAGGAGAGATATACTGTTCTATCTGGGCATCGTTGCTGGTCTCGTTGGCATTATAATCCAGGAAGAGGCAGACGATCTTCCAGAGTCCGAAGGCGAGAATGGCTACGCCGATAAGGCTGGCGATGATCTGACGGATACGCTGCTTCTTCAATTTCTTCTGCATTTCCTCGTGAGAAGTCTGAGTGGTTGCTGCATTATCCTCACGAGCGGTTTCTATCTTGTTGTTTTCGTTCTGTTCCATTGTTATATTCTGATTGATTATTTCTTAATGATTCCTTTGCTATTTTACCTGATCCAATTGTCCGGTGAGTTTCAGGAGCGAGAGGTTTGCCACCTTATATTTATAATAGGCGGTGAGATAATTGTTCATGGCTTCGCTCATGCGCATCTCATCCTGGAGAACGGCGGTCATCGTTCCTACACCTTCCTTATACTGGTCGGCAGTTACGCTATATACATCCTGCGCCAGGGTGTAGTTGTCAAACTGCTTCTTGTAGTTGCGCTGACTGTTGTTCACCTCGCTCACGGCGTTCATATAGTTTGCCTGCATGCCTTTCAAGGCATCCTCGTATCCGATGCGGGCATTCTCCTCCTCCACCTTGGCACGTCTTATCTTGGAACGCTTCTCGAAACCATCAAAGACTGGCACTCTCAGCTGGATGCCGATGCCATTGGAACCATACCAGTGGTTGGATTCGCCCGAATGAATCCAATGTTCAATCTTATCGGTAAAGGCAGAATACATCAGGCTACCCGTAAGACTCACCGATGGCAGGTAGCCATCCTTGGCGAGCTTTGTCTGCTTTTGGGCAAGTTCCTTTCTCTTCTCCAGGAGCTGGAGTTCGTAGAGTCCCGTATTCAGTCCGTTGGCTTTCACGGTCTCTATCTCTCCCGGATTCACCTCCGTTACCTTGATCTGCTTATCCACAGGATAATCTATCACATACTTGAGCATGGTGTATTGCTGGTCGAGCATAGCGATGGCGTTGTCGCGCTGCACGGTGAGATTCTCGATGTTGAGTTTCACACGCTTCACATCCACCTCCAGAGTCATCTGGTTGTCGTAGAAAGCCTGGGTGATGCCATAGAGTTCTTCCAGGCGCTTGATGTTGTCATTCACCAGTCGGATCTGCTCTGCCGTATTCTGCGCCATGTAATACATCTTGGCAGTCTGCACGATGAGGTCTTCGCGCGCCTTCTCGTAAGAGAGCAGGTTGAGATGGTCTGCTATCTTGGCAATGTCGATGGCAGTATTCACCATCTGGTTGTAGAGCGGCATCTGGAGCTGCAAGCCTGCCGAAGCATTATACTGCAGTGTCTTGGTTACATTATAAGGTTTGCCGTAGGCAGAACCATCTGTCACGGAAACGGGAGGCGTAAAGTTGTCGTTCAACTGTGCCACGGCATTGATCTGCGGCAGCAGCTTCGCCTGGTTCTCGCTGATGGAATACTTTCCCTTTGCAATCTCATTCCTGCTTTTCTGCAGCGACAGGTTATTCTCCACCGCCATCTGCAGGCACTGGCTCAGCGACAAAGTTTCCTGCGCCATCATTGCAGAAAAAGCCCCGAGAGCCAGACAAAAACACAATATCTTTTTCTTGTTCATTTTTAATATGTTTCTTATGATATACAATATGATTGTTTTCTGGTGCAAAGATACTGCTTTTCTGTCGATTATCACTATTCACAAAATATCACAAAATGTTCAAAATTGCCGTTTCTTTTAGCGGCGGAGGTTCTGGAAACAAAAAGAGGGTGTGTCATAAGCCTAGATAATGGCAGCCGAGGACGGGCTGAAAGCCCAAAAGCTCCTAGCCCAGGGAGGGCACTGAAAAGGGTACCCAATTTTAAGTTGCATAGCTTGTTTTTGAACTTTAATTCTTGTCCAAGAAGCATTTCATCTTTTAAAAGTGGAA
>OQWE01000108.1_pt1 | contig 25715 bp, 28 predicted proteins | sample 1691591 | NCBI WGS metagenome assembly OQWE01 (sample SAMN03418265, study PRJEB22391) | human gut metagenome | biome: human-gut; feature: organic feature; material: feces | host: Homo sapiens | place: Tanzania | collected 2013-01
GAAAAGGGATTGTTATAAGAGAACCGTCGGTTGTTCGTTGAAGTAGTCTCCGTCTATTTTTTTCACGAGCAGGCAGCCTGCTCCCTGAATACCGTATGCCCCCGCCTTATCCATAGGCTCTCTTGTGGCGATGTATTCGTCTATCTTCTCCTCCGTGAGGTCATAAAAATAAACATCCGTCTTTTCCGTAAACGTTTCGCTGTCCGAAACGGATACAAGGGAAAAGGCCGTGTACACCTGATGCTTTTTCCCTGAAAGCTTCATGAGCATTTTCTTTGCTTCCTCTTCGCTTGACGGCTTTAAAAGAACCTCTCCGTCACATACGACTATTGTGTCCGCACCGAGCACAACCGACCCCAGCTTTGTGACGGGCGGCAAGGACTGAAACACCTGATTTGCCTTTTCAAAGGCAAGTGCTTCAACTCCCTTTCTCGGATTTTCAAGAGAAATACGACTTTCATCAAACTCTGACGGAAGAACGCTGAATACGTACCCTACCGAGGACAGTATCTTACTTCTTCTCGGAGAACCTGATGCAAGTATTAAGTCCATATCTTCACCTATTTCTTTCAAGTCAAAAAAGGCACCGACCGGCTTTGTCGATGCCCCATGAATCTGACTTATTATGCTTCCTCGTCTGCAGGAGCCTTTTCATCCTCGAATTCAATCTCAAACTCAAGCTTTTCTCCGCAGTTCGGGCAGATTGTTGCGCCCTCCTCGAGGATTCCCTCGTCAACACAGATTGTCTCGTGACATGCAGGGCACTCTACTTCATAGTATTCCGTTTCGTCGCCGCAGCATCCGCAGTCACACTCGTCGTAGTCATCACCGCAGCAGCAGTCGTCGTCAAGACAGTCACACTCTCCGTAAATGAGTTCCTCAAGACTTCCGAGATCCTCGTCAACCTCGTCAAGCTGCTCACTCACGATATCCAGTGTGTCATCCAGGTCTGTTGTTGTCTCTGCAATATCCTCAAGAACGTCGATAATTGCGTTGAACATCTTTGTCTCTGCTTTTTCAGCGTTTAAGTTAAGTCCTTCCGCAAGGCCCTTAAGATATGCAACTTTCTCAATAACCGTCATCTTCTGTACCTCCAATGACCGACCGTTATGCACGGCCCATGTATTCACCTGTTCTTGTGTCAATCTGAATTACCTCTCCCTCATCGATGAAGAGAGGAACCTTAACCTCAGCTCCGGTTTCGAGAGTAGCGGGCTTTGTGGCATTCGTTGCCGTGTCACCCTTGAAGCCCGGATCGGTCTGTGTAACTTCAAGTTCAACAAAGTTCGGCGGCTCAACACCGAAAACCTTGCCCTTGTAAGAGAGAACACGGCAAACCATGTTTTCCTTTACGAATTTAAAGTTGTCGGAGAGCTCTGTCTTGTTGATGGGAACAAGCTCGTATGTCTCCTGATCCATGAAGTAATAAAGGTCTCCGTCGTTGTAAGAGTACTCCATGTCTTTTCTCTCGACAAAAGCTGTCGGGAACTTTGCTGTGGGGTTATAGCTCTTCTCAACCACGGCTCCTGTGATAACATTCTTTGTCTTTGTTCTTACGAACGCAGCGCCTTTACCCGGCTTTACGTGCTGGAATTCAACAACCTGAAGAACCTGTCCTTCCTCTTCAAATGTAACGCCGTTTCTGAAATCTCCCGCTGATATCATAAAATAAACCTCCGATTTGCATTTGTATACGCGTACTATTGTATATTAGTCCTCTTATTTTTTCAAGGCTTTTTTGTGACTGAGATGTAATAAATATAAAAACTCAAAATCACAAAATCATAAGCTCCTTCGGCAATGTAACGAAGTTTTCGGCTCCGTCCTCCGTGACATACAGCATATCCTCTATCCTGACCCCGAAGCTTCCCGGAAGATATATACCCGGCTCGACCGTCACAACATTTCCCGGCTGCAGCAGTATTTGCTCATTTGCCACGGGCGAAAGTGCGGGAAATTCATGAATCTCCACTCCAACTCCGTGTCCCGTGCTGTGCGTGAAAAAGCTGCCGTAGCCCGCGTCGGTTATTATGCCGCGGCATACGGCATCCGCAGCTTTCGCCGAAATGCCGGCGCGCAGAGCCATGACACCGGCTGTCTGTGCCTTCAGCACAGTATTGTAAACCCGTCGCTGCTCATCACTAACGGACCCTACCGCAAGCGTGCGGGTGGTGTCCGAGTGATAGCCCTCATAAACCGCACCGAAATCTATGGTTACGAAATCTCCGTTCTTTATCTCAGTATTCCCCGGAACGCCGTGCGGTTTAGACGAGTTTACGCCGGTGACAACTATCGTTTCAAAAGAAATATCCTGCGCGCCGGCCTTTTTCATCTGATAATCAAGCTCAAGCGCGATATCACGCTCACGTATGCCCGGCTTTATGAGCGGTAAAATTCTCTCAAATCCGGTCTCGGCGATACTCTGAGCCCTTGCTATCCTTTCTCGTTCATCTTCACTTTTAACAGAGCGCAAAGCCTTCATCAGGTCATCAAGCTCTTCGGTAAGAGCCATTTTAAAAGAGTCGAGATAAGCCCTGTACTTTGCGGCTTCCCGTACGGTAACCCTGGAAATTTCAAGCAAAACCTCACGCACGTCATATCCGCTCATTATTTCTTTGATTTGCGTTTTGAAATCTCCTGTTCTTCCCAAAACGACCTCACAGCTTTGTATCTTTTCGGTTGCTGCTTCGATATACCTTCCGTCCGTTACAAGAGTACTTCCGTTTTTTGAAACGACAAGCACCGCGTCCGAAACCGCAAAGCCTGTAAGGTAAAGTATACTTTCCTCGCTGAAGATGAGTGCGGCCTTTCCCGGACGCAATTTTTCCGAAAGCTCCTTAATCTTCATCCTTATACTTCCTGTCCTGATAAGCAAAAATAATTTTTTCCGCAGCTCTTCTTATCCGAAAACTCACAACATTTTGTTTTTCCTTTTCATGAGGATAAACATAAATACTCTGAAAGCCCATAAAATTTGCACCGAGTATATCCGTAAAGAGCTGATCCCCGACCATACATATACGTGAAGGTCTTGTAAAAAACCTGAGGATACAGCGCAGATACCCGAAAGGCAGCGGCTTACACGCAAGGCCTACAGCCGGAATACCGTATTTGTCTGCCAGAATCCTCGCTCTCTCAGTCTTGGCGTTTGACAAAAGAACAACCTTAAGGCCCTCGCTTTTAAGGCTCTGTATCCACTCATTTGCTCCCGGAAGCGGGTCTGTTGTTCTGTCGTATGAACTGGTGTTGTCTGCGTCAAGCGCAACCACCTTTATCCCCCTTGAAACAAATTCGTGCGGCTTTATTTCCGTTATACTCCTACGGCGCTTTCCCGTCCTGAAAAGCGTGTGCAAAAAAGGTCCCATATCCTTCATTTTTTTCCCTCCCGTGAAAATTATCACCGGACATATAGTAACACATCCGGAGGAAATAAAAAAGGTTCTCTCTGCCCTGCGGCGAAAAAGAACCTTTTCTCTTAATTATTTGTACTTGCGCTTACGAGCAGCTTCTGATTTCTTCTTTCTCTTTACAGAAGGCTTTTCGTAATGCTCTCTCTTTCGTACTTCCTGAATAACACCGTCGCGTGATGTCTGTCTCTTAAAACGTCTGAGAGCACTGTCGAGAGATTCATTCTCTTTAACTTTTACCTGGCTCATTTATATGTCCCTCCCTCCGAGATGTAGGGTAAATATTATAATTACACGTCCATACAGTATGGACTGTCACATTATACAGCAGCAAGCCGTAATTGTCAAACGGAATTTATGCATTTTCCATATATACGCTTGTACTCGGGAATGCAAAGGAAGCTCCGTTTTTCCTGACTATTTCGGATATACTGTAATTAATTTTCTCCTGTACCTTGAGTGACTTATCAAAGGCCTTGTCCTTGGTGAAGTAGATGATTCGTATGTCCTGGCTGCTTTCGGCAAAGCCCGCAAAGCTTACGGAGATTCTGTCGTCGCTGACTTCCTCATCCTTTTTCAGCATTTCTTCAATATCCGAAATACACTTTTCTATGGTCCTTACCTCTGCGTCATATGTAAGTCCTATCGTAAAATCAACATAACGCTTTGTCATTCGGGAACAGTTAGTTATCGGTTCGTTTACAAGCTTTGAGTTCGGCATAACGATAACCGTATCCGCAACTGTTCTCACGCAGGTACTGCGCATGGTGATATCCTCCACCGTTCCCTCAACGGACGGAGTGATGATATAGTCCCCTACGTCAAACGGCTTATCGGAAACTATGGAGAATCCGGCAAAAAGGTTTGCCGCAGTACTCTGCGCCGCAAGGGAGAAGGTAAGACCTCCGAGACCGAGCCCCGTTATAAGACCGGAGATGTTGTATCCGAGCTCGCTTATTATTATGACGCATGAAAGGGCGATGATTATAACCTTCAGAATGTTGGCAATAAACTTTATCGCCACCGCGCTCGACTTTCTGTTGCTTTTGTCCTCAAACTTTATCACAAGAGAGGTCGCAAATGGTGTAAAGTTTGCGAGAGCCCATGTTATAAGGACGATATTGCATATCCTGAAAACCTTTGTTATAGCTGCAAACACAGATGGTGAAAAGCCTATAACCATTGCACCCAGATAAAAGCCCAGAATCAGGAAAAACGCCTTCAGCGGGCTTTGCACCGAGGTTCTTATTCCCGATCCTATCATGGGATTCTTTTTAAAAAGCTTTGCGAAAATAGCAGAAATATTTTTTGAAAGCCACTTCCTGAAAAGGAAGAAGAGCGCGATTATAAGAACTCCGAAAATTATGTTTGCAAAGTGATTTTCAACAATCGACAAAAGGTCCTTAAAAAAACTTTTTATGTCGGCAATAAAAGTTATTTTTCCAGACATTCAAAAACACCTTAACCCTTTACAACGATATTTACAAGTCTTCCCGGAACATAGAGCTCCTTCACGATTGTCTTGCCGGCAATTTCCGCCGAGATCTTTTCATCCGCCTTTGCAAGAGCAATCGCCTCGTCACTTTCGACATTTGACGCAATCATGAGCTTTGCACGGATTTTTCCGTTTATCTGAACAACTATCTCAACGGTATCCTCCACACATTTTGCCTCGTCATACTCAACCCACTTTGAGGTTGCAAGCATGCCGCCGAAGCTCTGCTCCTCCCATATCTCCTCGGTGACATGAGGAGCAAACGGGTTGAGCATGGTGATAAAAGCCTTAAGCTCTGCAACAGTTATCTTTCCGTTGTCATAAATCTGATTGATAAGAGTCATGAGTGCGGCTATTGCCGTGTTGTACTTCAGGGTCTCGATATCCTCGGAAACCTTCTTTATAGTCTTATGGAACGAGCTTTCAAGCTCCTTTGAGAAGTCGTCGCCGGGAACAAGTATATCCTGAAGGCCCCATACTCTGTCGATAAATCTCTTACAGCCCTTAACGCTTGACTCCGACCAGGGGGCTGCCTTTTCATAGTCACCCATAAAGAGAACATAGGTACGAAGTACGTCAGCACCGTATTCGTTTACGACATCGAGCGGGTCGATTACATTGCCCTTTGACTTCGACATCTTGTCGCCGTCAGGTCCCAGAATAAGACCCTGAGCCGTTCTCTTTGCGTATGGCTCCTTGTAGGGAACCTCGCCGATATCGTAGAGGAATCTGTGCCAGAAGCGTGAGTATATAAGGTGGCGGGTTACATGCTCCATACCGCCGTTGTACCAGTCTACCGGTCCCCAGTACGAGAGCTTATCAAAGTCCGCAAATTTCTCGTTGTTATGCGGATCCATATAGCGAAGGAAGTACCATGAGGAGCCTGCCCACTGAGGCATGGTATCCGTCTCACGCTTTGCATCTGCTCCGCACTTCGGGCACTTGCAGTTTACGAAGGAATCTATCTTTGCAAGAGGGCTTTCTCCGTCCTGACCGGGCTCAAAGTTTTCAATGCTCGGAAGCCTCAAAGGAAGCTCATCATACGGTACGGGAACCATACCGCAATGCGGACAGTAGACTATTGGAATAGGCTCTCCCCAATAACGCTGACGGTTGAATGCCCAGTCCTTCATCTTGTACTGAACACCCTTTTCGCCTACTCCTTTTTCGGTAAGCACTTCAATCATCTTTTCGATTGAGTCTTTCTTATTTGTAAGCCCGTTGAGAATACCCGAGTTCACCATCTCGCCATCCCCGATATATGCTCCCTTAGAGATATCTCCGCCTTTGATTACCTCGATGATATCTATTCCGAATTTCTTCGCAAACTCATAGTCACGGTCGTCATGTGCCGGAACAGCCATGATTGCGCCCGTGCCGTAGCCCATCATTACGTAATCCGCAACAAAGATGGGAATCTCTCTTCCGTCAACCGGATTTATCGCAACAAGGCCGTCTATCTTAACGCCCGTCTTGTCCTTTACAAGCTGAGTTCTCTCAAACTCCGTCTTCTTGGCGCACTCGTCTCTGTATGCGGAAATAGCATCCATGTTGGATATTCTGTCGGCATACTTGTCAATCATCGGATGCTCCGGTGCCATAACCATGAAGGTAACGCCGTAGAGCGTGTCCGGTCTGGTTGTGTAGATGCGAAGCTTTTCGTCGGTATCCTTTACGGGGAAGTTTACAAAAGCACCGGTGGATTTACCTATCCAATTAACCTGCTGAAGCTTTATGTTGGGAAGATAATCAACATCGTTAAGGCCCTCGAGAAGCTTGTCTGCATATTCGGTAATTCTCAGATACCATACATCCTTTGATTTCTGAACAATCTCAGAATGACAGATATCACATTTACCGCCCTGCGAGTCCTCATTTGAAAGAACAACCTTACATGAGGGGCAATAGTTTACAAGAGTTTTGTCACGGAAAGCCAGCCCGTTTTCAAACATCTTTAAAAAGATCCACTGAGTCCACTTGTAGTAGTCCTCCTGCGTTGTATCTATAACACGGGTCCAGTCGAAGGAAAAGCCGACCTTTTTAAGCTGCTCCGAAAAGCGCGCAATGTTCATATCCGTAACCTTACGCGGATGTATGCCTGTCTTTATCGCATAGTTTTCGGTCGGAAGTCCGTATGCGTCAAAGCCTATGGGAAAAAGTACATTGTAGCCCTGCATCCTGCGCTTTCTGGAAACAACCTCAAGACCGGAATATGCCTTGATATGTCCCACATGCATTCCTGCGCCGGACGGGTACGGAAACTCTACAAGTCCGTAAAACTTCGGTTTATCCGAATTGTCCTCTGCATGGAAAACCCCTGCTTCTTCCCACTTTTGCTGCCATTTTGCCTCATTGGCTTTAAAATCGTATGGTTTCATCTTCTATTTCATTCCTTTGAATTAATTTGCAAATTTATCAGTTGAAATCTCTTCCGCATCAGCCCAGAGCTTTTCCAGGTTATAGTGCTCTCTTGCGTCCGGCAGGAAGATATGGACAATTACATCGCCGAAGTCAAGCAGCAACCAATCCGTTGCTTTACCCTCAAGTCTGCCGTTCTCTCCGCGCTCTCCCATCCTGAAGTCTACCTCGTCGGCGAGAGCCCTTATATGTGTAGTGGATGTTCCGTTTGCTACAACAAAATAGTCGCTTATGGCCGTAAGGTCCGAAATCCTGAGAACCCTTATGCCGACCGCCTTCTTTTCGTCAAGAATCTTTACGATATTTTCTGCCTTTTCGATACTTGTCATCTGTGCTCTCCTGTTCTTATCTTAAAAGTGCGCACATCTCATTGTATGCGTCTATTGTGTCCTGATTGATTATTCTGTCATGGGCAAGCAGCTCGTTCAGAGTAAACCGCGTGCCTGTCAGAATAGCTTCGTTTATGTCCTCAAACGCCTTTTTTCTCATTTCGTCAACGCCCGGATAATCACGTTCGTCAGAGATGTAATCGGCGATGTATATAATCTTTTCAAGCATGGTCATTCCGGCTTTTGCGGTTGTATGATACTTTATTGCGGAAATCATCTCGGGATCCTTTATACCGAGCTCGTCACGAACAAATGCCGCTCCGGCGGGCGCATGCCATAGCTTGAAGTTGTCTTTTACAACTTTCGGCAGCTCCTCTCCGAGACTGTTCATATATCTTTCCTGTTCATCCTCGGGTGCGTTTTTTTCAATGTCATGGAGCAAACCGCAGATATACGCCTTTTCGGTATCCGCGCCGTATCGCTCTGCCAGTTTTTTTGCGGCATCCGCCACATTCAGTGAATGAATAAATCTTTTTTCTTTAAGCTTTTCCTTCATTATCGCGATGAATTCATCCTTGCGTTCCAGCATTGTAAAGCCCTCCTGTAATGATATATTTTAAGGTGCCGGCGGAAAGAAAATCTTTCACATCCTCTCCTTTTTCTATCTTGTTACGGATCTCCGTCGAGGAAATCTCTATAGGCTTTGTTTCAAGAAACTTTATTTTTCCCGCGGAAAGCTCTTCCGGGAAATATTCTTCGGCATATTTTTTAAGCTGCTTCACCGAAATCTCGTCGCGTCGCGTTGAGGCAACCACAGTGCAAAGCTTCAGAATATCCTTAGGTCTTCTCCACTCGTGAAGGGACGTGAGCATGTCATCACCGACCAAAAAGAAAATCTGCGCATCCGGATAAAGAGTCCTTAGCTCTTTTACCGTATCATACGTATAGCTTTTTCCCTTCCTTAAGGTTTCCAGCTCCGAAACCTCGAAAAAGTCATCCGTAAAGGTCTCTCTGCACATCTTAAGCCTTGCCTCTGAGCTTGCAAGGAGAGGACTTTCTTTATGCGGTGGTATATATGTGGGAATAATCAGAACCTTTGATAAATTGTATTCCTTTGCAAAGCTTCCGGCAATATGCAAATGTCCGAGATGCGGCGGATTAAAGGTTCCGCCGAAGACACCTATCTTCTCCATTTAAGCTCCTTATCATATCTTCCGCCGTAATTATTGTTTGCGGCAGCTCTTGCTGCGGCACGCTTATTTGCTTCTTTTTTTGCCTGCTTTTCATGAAGCTCCTCGCTGTACCTGTAGAGAATGATTACTCCGCCTATAACGCCGATTATTTCCGCTCCGGTTGCGGAGGCGAGCTTAACCGCCACGTCCTTCGGCTTCTCCGGGCAGCTCTCCAGAAGAATTTTTATCTTTATAAGCTCCTTTGCGGTAAGGACCTCGTCTGTCTGCGCAACAACCGCCTCCGTAACACCGTTTTTTCCTATCTGAAATACCGGTGTGAGGGAATGTGCCTGCGACCTCAATTTTGCTCTTTCTTTACCAGTCATTATTCTTTTACCTCTTCTTTAAGGACCTCATACATCTTATGAAGGGCCCTGCTTCTGTGACTTACCTTATCCTTTTCCTCGGGAGATGTCTCACCGAAAGTCTTTTTTCCCGGTGCGCCGCCCGGATTTGCACCCGATTCGACATCTACAAGAAACATCGGATCATAACCGAATCCGTTTTCTCCGCGCTCCTCAAATCCGATAAATCCGTGACACTCGCCGCGAACTGCAAACTTTCTGCCGTCCGGAAATACGCACGCAACCGCGCACACATAATGAGCGGCTCTTTTTTCAAGGGGAACACCCGACAGTTCTTTCAGAACCTTTCTGTTGTTCTCCTTGTCATCTCCGTTCTCTCCGTCACTTGCACTGTAGCGCGCGGAGTAAATACCCGGCGCCCCGTCAAGATAGTCAATACAGAGTCCGGAATCATCCGACAAGGTCGGATATCCGCTCACCTTGCACCCGCTCTCCGCTTTGAGAAAAGCATTTTCTTCAAAGGTGGTTCCGGTTTCCTCAACCTCGGGAAGGGAAACACCCAGCTCCTTTGCCGTTTTTATCTCCACACCGAGAGGGGAGAGAATTCTCTCAAATTCAAGCTTTTTATGTTGATTGGATGTTGCTATAAGAAAAATCATATTTTTATTCCGTTTCTTTATTACGCCCTGTTTTTACCTCATATGTTTATCCCATATACTCGCCTGAACTGAAAAGGTTTGACCAGAAAGAGGTTTTCTTTGCCTTTTCTTCGGGCTTTTTCTCTTTCTCCTGTTCCTCTTCAGACTCATCGACGGAAGCTTTTTCTTCCGCCTCGGATTCCGGCTTTGCTTCTGATTCGGCCTCTGCCTCAGCTTTTATCTTTTCCTCTGCTTCAGCTTTTGCCTCTGCCTTAATCCTTGCTTTTGCTTCCGCCTCAGCCTTTGCCTCTGCCTCAAGCCTTGCTTTCTCTTCCGCCTCGGCCTTTGCCTCTGCCTCGAGTCTTGCTTTTTCTCCTGCCTCGGCCTTTGCCTCTGCCTCAAGCCTTGCTTTTTCTTCCGCCTCAGCTTTTGCCTCTGCCTCGAGCCTTGCTTTTTCTTCCGCCTCAGCCTTTGCGGCGCGCTCGGCAGCGGCTGCCTTGTCTGCCGCAAGTCTTTCCTCGTTTACCGTGATAACCGGTTCTGCGTTGTCGCCCTCAGGTGTTACATTGAACAAGCTCTCCGCAAAGGTTGTTGCGGAAAACGGCTGAAGGTCGTCAATACCCTCTCCGACACCGATAAACTTAACCGGCAGCTTAAGGTCATTCTTTATGGAAAGAACCACACCGCCTCTTGCGGTTCCGTCAAGCTTTGTAAGAACTATTCCCGTTACGTCGGCAACCGCCATAAATTCCTTTGCCTGCGAGATGGCATTCTGTCCTGTTGTCGCATCCAGCACAAGAAAGATTTCACGGTCGGAGTACGGAAGCTCTCTATCTATAACTCTGTATATCTTGTTAAGCTCTTCCATGAGGTTCTTTTTGTTGTGAAGACGTCCGGCAGTATCACAAATAATAACGTCTGCATTTCTGTTTATACCTGCATTTATGGTGTCAAATACAACGGCTGCCGGATCTGCCCCCTCCTTGTGCTTAACAATCTCAACCTCAGCCCGCTCTGCCCATATCTCAAGCTGGTCAATAGCTGCCGCACGGAAGGTATCGGCTGCTCCGAGTATAACCTTTTTACCCTCGCTCCTGAAATAATTTGCCATCTTTCCTATGGTGGTCGTTTTTCCGACGCCGTTTACGCCTATAACGAGAATTATTGCCGGAGTTGTCACGAAGTCTATCTTCTGATCCTCTCCGAGCATTTCCGCAACAACATCCTTGATAACGGCTCTTACCTCGGAGGGATGCTTTATTCCGTTTTTTCCGACTCTTTCCTTTACCTCGTCCACGATAAAAGCCGAGGTCTCAACGCCAACGTCTCCCATGATGAGAACCTCTGTAAGCTCATCATAGAGTTCATCGCCTATTTCATCAAAAGCATCGAGAACGTTGTCGATATTTCCCGAGAACTGGTCCCTGGTTTTCTTCATTCCCTTGCTTATCTTTCTGTTAAAAAGTCCCACTGGTATCTTTCCTCCCGGTAGATTTTATCTTAATCAAGTCCAAGTTTTCTTGCCATTTCCGCAGTCTTGAGCTCAAGAAGCTTTGAAACTCCCTCTTCCTGCATGGTAACACCGTAAAGAACGTCCGCCTCTTCCATGGTTCCGCGTCTGTGTGTGATAAGAATAAACTGAGTGTTTGCGGTCATTCGACGTACGTACTGTGCGTATCTGGTTACATTGACATCGTCGAGAGCCGCCTCCACCTCGTCAAATATACAGAACGGGGCGGGTGTGACCTTAAGGATGGCGAAGAGCAATGCAATCGCCGAAAGTCCTTTTTCTCCTCCGGAAAGAAGGTCGATATTCTGTACGTTCTTTCCCGGCGGCTGAACCTTTATCTGAATCTCGGATTCGAGTATATCCAACTCGTTTTCAAGAAGAAGCTCAGCCTTTCCTCCGCCGAAGAGCTCGGCAAACGTCTCGCCGAAGGCCTTGTCAATTCTGGCAAACTGCTCTCTGAAACGAAGGGACATATTACTTGTAAGCTCGTCTATGAGTTTTATAAGCTCATTCTTCGACTGCTCAACGTCCGAAATCTGTGTGCTCATAAACTCATAACGCTCGGAGACTTCCTTGTACTCTTCTATTGCTCCTACGTTTACAGAGCCCAATGCCTTTATCTTATTCCTTACCTCCGTAAGCTTTATACGGCTTTCCTTTGGGTCCTCGGCAGGCTCGGATATCTCTCCTGCCTCCCTGCGCGTGAGCTGGTATTCGTCATAGAGCTTGTTGGTCGTTTCATCATACTCGCGGAGCATACCTGCCTTGCGTTCCTCAAGACGTGCAAGCTCTCCGGACAGCTGCTCTCTTTCGCCCATTTTGTTGCGCTCAAACTGGCGAAGCTTATTGCTTTCGGCCTCCGCTTCGTTTCTCTCCGCTGTAAGGTCTTCTATTTTCTGTTCGGAATCTATGTTCTGTTCTTTGAGCTTTACAACCTGCTCTTTAAGACTTTCTATCTCCTCTCTGATTTTCGCGTTTGAGTCTTCAAAAGCCTTTATTTCAAGCTTCAACTCATCCTCTCTGGAAACTGTTGCTTCATTTTCCTCGCTGAGTCTTGAGATATTATCCCTGCAAACCTGAATATCCTTAGACAAGGACATAACCTCAAGGTCAATCTGTGCACTGCGAGCCGTCATTTCCTCACGCTTTTTAAGAAGTTCTTCCTTGCTTCCCGTAAGACCGGCAATTTCATCTTCAATGCTCTTTGACTCAGTTTCAAGCTTTTTCTCTTCTTTTTCACAGGCATCTATTATCTTTTCAAACTCTTCAACACGTACCCTTGAGTTCTTATTTTCGTCTTCAAGCTCGGAAAGAGCCTCCTCCACAGACTTAAGCTGTCCCCGCACAAGAGAAAGAGCACTTTCAAGACGCACTTTCTCCTCATTTGCGTTGGTGAGGTCCGCAGAAGCGGCAACCATGTCCGCCTTTGCCTTTGCAAGGTCCTCGGTCGTAAGCTTAAACGAATCCTCAAAGAAGGTAAGCTTCTTTCTGAGTTCCTCGAGTTCCTTTTTCTGTTCGTCAATAGCTCCCGTTCTCGACAGGATACCCGCGTTCTGAATCTTCGATCCGCCGGTCATTGAACCGCCGGCATTTATAACCTGTCCGTCAAGAGTAACTATTTTAAATCTGTTTTTATATTTTTTTCCTATCGCAATGGCGCTGTCGATATCCTCGACAACTACCGTTCTTGCAAGCTGCGCCTTTATTATTTCCGAATATTTTTTATCGGCTGACACAAGGTTGCTTGCAATGTCGACAAAGCCGAAGCAATCATCAAGTCCGTCCTCGTCAAGGGTTCGTGCCTTTATGACGCTCACCGGCAGGAAGGTTGCTCTTCCCCCTTTTGTCTCCTTAAGATATCTTATCGCCTTTTTTGCGTCCGCTTCACTGTCTACAACAACAAACTGAACCGCTGCTCCGAGCGCAGTTTCGATTGCGGTTGAGTATTTATCCTTTACGCTGATAATCTTTGAGAGAGGCCCGTGAACACCTGAAAGTGCGCCGCGTTTTGCCTCCTTCACCACAGCTCTTACGCTTCCCGAATAACCCTCCATGTTTTTTTCGAGTTCTTCAAGCATGCGTATTTTCTCTTCCTTTGATGAAAGTTCCAGACGCTTTGCCTCAATCTGCTGTTTTTCATTTTCGTACTTTTCGTTACGGGTCTTTACGCGAAGCTCATACCCGTTTATGGAATTTTCAAGTGCGGTTATGCTCTCATTACACGCGTCAAGCTCGTCGGAGGCTTCCTTTTCATGCGCCTTAAAGTCAGAGACAAGCTTTTCTCTCTCCGCTCTGGTCTTGTCTATGTTTTCGGACCGCGTGAGAACCTCTTCCCGTCCGGACAAAGCAGAGGATCTTCTCACTCTGCTTGAACTGAGCTTTTCCGACACGTCGTTCAGTTTCTTTGTAAGCTCGAGAATTTTATCCGCATTTTCATCGTTTGCTTTTACGATAGACTCCGCATCCAGCGAAAGAGCTCCGAGTTCCTCCCTTTTTACGGCAATCTGTCCCTCAAGTGAAACAATCTTTTCTTCGTTTTCACTTATCTGCTGCACGGTTTCAGCACGTTCGCCCTCGGTCATTTCCATATCCTTGCTGATACGGTCTATAGACTGGCAGTTGTGCTCTATCGTATTTTCATCAACGGCAATTTTCGAGTTTATTCCGGACAACTCTTCCTCATACTGTGACATTCCGTGACGAAGATTGTCTATCTCACAGGTTATTTCCTGTGAGTGCTTTATTGCCGCCTCTATTTTCTCTTCAATAATGGCGAGCTCCGCCTCCGCGTCGCTGTGACTTTTTGAGGCTATCTCGATTCTGTGCTCCTGGTCACGAAGCTTCTCCTTAAGAGAGTCGATGGTGTAGAGCCAAAGCCCGATTTCAAGAGTCTTTTTCTCGTCCGCAAGAACAAGGAATTTCTGCGCCTTTTCACTTTGAGCCTTCAAGGGACCGACACGTCCCTCGAGCTCCGCAAGGATATCCCGAAGTCTTATGAGATTTTCCTCAGTCTGTGAAAGTCTGCGAAGAGCGTCGGCTCTTCTGTACCTGAAATGAGAGATACCTGCCGCCTCTTCAAGCATGTCACGTCTCTCTTTAGACTTTGCGGAGACCATGTCCGCAACCTTACCCTGACTGACTATGGAATAGCCGTCACGTCCGAGACCCGTATCCATAAAGAGCTCATTTACATCCTTAAGCCTTACCGTTTCCCCGTTTATTCTGTATTCGCTCTCTCCGGAACGATAGTATCTTCTTGTTATTGAAACCTCATCATTGTCATCTTGAAGTGTCCTGTCCCTGTTATCAAGGCGCAATGTAACCTCGGCAAAGCCAAGTGCCGTTCTGACGCTTGTACCGCCGAAAATGACATCTTCCATTTTTGCGCCTCGCAGGTTCTTTGTAGACTGCTCTCCGAGAACCCAGCGCACTGCATCGGAGATATTGCTCTTACCTGAGCCGTTCGGCCCGACAACAGCCGTCATTCCCTTGTCAAAACTGAGTATCGTCTTGTCGGGGAATGATTTAAACCCTTGCAGTTCAAGTGCCTTAAGTATCATTTCGTACTAACCTCTGTATAAAATTCATTTTTCTCAAGCTTTTCATCAGGAAAAACCTTGCAGAAATAATTTTTATCCCTTAATTTTACTATATTTATTCGATTCTGTCCCGTCATTTTTGAAATTTCTTTAGGATTTACAAAAATTTTATACTCTTTTTTTTCGGAATTATCATACTTTGACAAATCCTCGAGAACTCTCTCGTAAAAGAGCTTACTCTCACAAAGCTCACGAAAGGCCGGATGATACGCTCCGGCAACATATCCGTCCTCAACATTTCCGCCCGAGTGAAGACCGAGCCTTATCACCTTTATTCCGGCTTTTTCAAACATATCGAGAAGCACGGAGCAAAGGTCTACAGCCTCATCAAGAGTCTCCGGCACGTACTCTCCCGCTCTGTAGAGCCTGGAAAGCTCCGTTCCCGAGAGAACAACCGTGGGGTAGATGCGCACGGTAGCCGGTGAAAGCTTTATAATCTCTTTTGCCGTATACACGGCTCCCTCATCCGTATCTCCGTAAAGACCGGTCATCATCTGTAGTCCCAGTTCAAAGCCATATTCTTTTATGAACCTTGACGCATACCTTACATCCTCCGCGGTATGGCCGCGGCGATTGAGAGAAAGGACACGCTCATCCATACTCTGAGCACCGAGCTCGATAGCCTCAACACCGTAGTATTTCAATATTTCAAGAATCTCATCATCAATCGCATCCGGACGTGTAGATATTCGTATTCCCGTGATTGAGCGGTCAAGGACATACGGCCGTGCCGCCTCCAAAAGGCTTATCATATACTCCCTTTCAACGGCTGTAAAGCTTCCCCCGAAAAAAGCAAGCTGGCCGTCATGGCAGCCCGAAGCAAGAGCAATATCCATTGCTCTTTTGACGTCATCTGCCGTGGCGGTCTCTGTTTTTCCGGAAATTATACGCTGGTTACAAAAGCTGCATGTGTTCTGGCAACCGGCATGTGCAACAAATAATGCGATATTTTTATGACTCATAGTCCCATAAGCTCCAACGCCTCGCGGGCAGCCTCCTGCTCAGCATGCTTCTTTGTTCTTCCCTGTCCCTTTCCTATAACATTTGAGTTGAGATGAACCTCAACCTCAAAGGTTTTATCATGGTCGGGACCGCTCTCTCCGACAAGCACATAAGTAAGTGTTTCTTCGGGATTTTTCTGGATAACCTCCTGAAGAATCGTCTTGTAATCCTTAAATGAAACCTGATGGTTTTCCACAGCCTTTGAAACAAATCTTAAAACAAATTTACGAGCGACCTCTATTCCTCCGTCAAGATAGAGAGAGGCTATTACAGCCTCAAATGCATCCGCAAGAATAGATGCTCTTTCTCTGCCGCCCGTCCTTTGCTCCCCTTTTCCGAGCAGAAGGTATTCGCCGAGATTTATCTCTTTTGCAAATTCATACAGGGATTTTTCACATACTGTAGAAGCTCGCAGCTTTGTAAGCTCTCCCTCAGGGATATCCCTGAAATGTTTGAAAAAATACTCGGCTGTTATAAACCCGAGAACGGAGTCTCCGAGAAATTCAAGACGTTCATTGTACTTGTGTCCGTTTCCCTTTTCGTTTGCATATGAAGAATGTGTAAGAGCTGTTTCAAGCAAGGTTATGTCTTTGTATGTGTAGCCGATTACCGACTGAAACTCCTTTATACTCATTCCTCATCACCTGTTTCTTCTAACCCTTTTTCAGAGGATGAAATACTCTCTCTGATTTCTTCGATTGCGCCGCTTTGCGCGTAGTTCACCGCCTGGCGTATCGCATTTTTAAACGCCCTTGCATCCGATGAGCCGTGGGCTTTTATAACGGGCTTTGAAATACCCATAAGAGGCGCGCCGCCGAACTCCTTGTAATCCATCTTTTTCTTGAAATCCTTCATTCCGCCGGAAATAAGGAGATAACCGAGCTTTGTAAGCGCACTTTTCATAAAAATACGTTTTATGTTTCCGAAAAGTACGCCTGCGACACCCTCATACATCTTAAGAATTACATTGCCGGTGAAGCCCTCGCATATAACAACGTCCGCTCCGCCCTTCGGTATGTCGCGCACCTCGATATTTCCCACAAAGTTATAGTCGGCTTCTTTCATTATCTCATATGTTTTGACAAGCGTTTCCGTTCCCTTGTTTTCCTCAACTCCGATATTTGCAAGTCCGACGCGTGGATTTTTCACACCCTCAACCTTTTCCATGTATGTTTTTGCCATAACGGCAAAGGTATCAAGAGTTTCCGGAGAGCATGTAAGGTTTGCTCCGCAGTCCATCATCATAAACTTGCCCTCATCGGACGGCATAAGGCTTGCTATTGCGGCACGCTTCACTCCCTTGATTCTTTTGACAAGGAAGGTCGCTCCGACCACAACGGCACCTGTCGAGCCGGCAGTTACAAAGGCATCTCCCTTTCCCTGTGCGAGAAGTGAAAGGCCGAGACCCATAGAGGAATCCTTGTGAGCCTTCAAAATGGATCGCGGATCCTCACAAACCTCTATAACGTCCTCTGTATGGCAAATCTCCATATCAAAGATATCTACCTGATTTTCCTGCGCACATTCTTTTATTTTATTTTCATCGCCGCAGAGGATTATCTCACAGCCGAGCTCATCCCTTGCCAGTGCGGCTCCCTTAAGTATTTCAAGCGGTGCATTGTCGCCGCCGAATGCGTCTACAATTATCTTCATGTATATACCTCCCTCTTTTGTGGCGATGTATATCTACTCCAAAAATCAATCGTCTTTTGGCATGCTTTCATCAAAATAGCGGATAGATCTGTCGGCAAGTGCGGCATATCTCTCCTTCTTGTCCTTTATGTGTGTCTCAAGCGGCGGAAGAACGCCGAAATTTGCGCCCATAGGTTGGAAATTTTCAACCTGCGGATTACTTATGTAATCCGTAAGAGCTCCCATCATCGTAATTCTCGGAAGAATCACGGGCTCCTCTCCCGAAAGCCTCCTTGCGGCATTGAGTCCTGCCAGAATTCCGGACATAGCGGACTCCATATACCCCTCAACTCCTGTTATCTGTCCGGCAAAGTAAAGACCCGGAACCGAGCGGAAGGAAGAATCCTTTGAGAGAAGCTGCGGTGAATTGATAAAGGTATTCCTGTGCATAACGCCGTAACGCAAAAACTCCGCGTCATGCAGCGCCGGTATCATTGAAAAAACTCTTTTTTGTTCACCGAATTTAAGATTTGTCTGAAAGCCCACAAGGTTGTACATGGTCCCCTCTTCGGTTTCCCTGCGAAGCTGCAGACAAGCCCACGGCCTGTGTCCCGTTTTCGGGTCCCTGAGTCCGACCGGCTTCATAGGTCCGTACCTCATGGTATCAGGTCCTCTTGATGCCATAACCTCTATAGGCATACATCCCTCGTAGACACCTTTTCTTTTGTCAAAGTCATGCTGAGGTGCACTTTCCGCCGATAGAAGAGCTTCGTAGAAAGCCTCGTACTCCTCCTTGTTCATGGGGCAGTTTATGTAATCATCACCCTCGCCCCTGTCATATCTGGACTGAAAAAATGCCTTGTCCATATCTATACTGTCCGCACTTATAATAGGTGCCGCCGCATCAAAGAAATGAAGAGACTCTCCGCAAAGCTTTTCTATCTCTCCCGCAAGAGCCTCGGACACAAGGGGTCCTGCGGCGATAATCACCGCATCCGCGTCCCTCGGAGCTGACGGTATCTTTGTTATCTCTTCCCTGTGTATGATGATATTTTCCTGAGCTTCTATCTCCTCGGTGACCATCTTCGCAAACTTTTCCCTGTCAACGGAAAGTGATCCGCCGGTCGGAGCGGGCTTCGCCGGCTGCGAGGCTGCAATGCAGCTTGCGAGAGCGGGAATAGAGACTCATCTCTACGAGATGAAGCCGGTAAAATTTTCTCCCGCCCATAAGAACGAAAATTTTGCCGAACTTGTATGCTCCAACTCATTTAAGGCAATGCGGATTGAATCTGCCGCAGGCCTTATGAAAGAGGAAATGACATACTTTGATTCAATCTGCGTCCGCATTGCCCTGCAGTGCAGCGTACCGGCCGGCGGATCACTTTCCGTTGACAGGTGCATCCCAAGTGCTGAAGTCACACTCGGGGTAATTACTGCATCCGTAGAAGACAAAGCCTTTTTTTGATTTTCTCTGTATTACATTGCCGCCGCACTTAGGACAAACCGCGCCGGTCTCCTGTATGAGAGGCTTCGTGTTTTTACACTCGGGATATCCCGGACACGCAAGGAATTTTCCGAAACGTCCGGTCTTTATAACCATCATTCTTCCGCACTTTTCACACGGAATATCCGTCTTATCCTCCTCGAGCTGAATCTTTACGCCCTCCATGTCGGCCTTTGCCTTCTTAAGCGTTGCCTCGAGGTCGTCATAGAAATCCGAAATCATTCCCACATACTCGAGCTTACCCTCACTTATTTCATCGAGGTTGGTCTCCATCTGAGCGGTAAATTTCGTGTTTACAAACTTCGGGAACTTGCTCTTTAAGAGAGAGGTTGTAGCCTCGCCGAGCTCTGTGGGTTTAAGAAGCTTTCCGTCGCGTACAACATACTCACGCGAAATTATTGTCGTAATTATGGAAGCATACGTACTGGGACGTCCTACTCCGTTTTCTTCAAGAGCCTTTACAAGAGATGCCTCTGTGTATCTTGCCGGGGGCTGAGTAAAGTGCTGATTTCCGAGAAGCTCCTTGAGCTTCAGCTTGTCACCGACAGCGAGAGCGGGAAGCATTGCGCTGCCTTCCTCATCCTCTGCGTCATTGTCGTAAAGAACTGTGAAGCCGTCAAATTTCACACTGTAGCCGCTGGCTGAAAACGTGCAGTATTCACCGCTGTTTTCCTCGACAGCAGCCTTTATCTCAGCCTTCACGGTATTCTGGATACAGGTTGCCATAAGGCTTGCGATAAATCTCTGCCAGATGAGCTTATAAAGCTTATACTGGTCTGTTGTAAGGGAGGACTTTGCCTCCTCCGGTGTAAGAGCCACATTTGTGGGGCGAATTGCCTCATGCGCGTCCTGTGCGTTATTACGTGACTTGAAATAGCGTGGCTTCTCGGGAACATATTTGTCACCGTAGGTCTCACGGATATATGCATCCGTCATTGCGCGCGCTTCCTCCGAGATACGGAGAGAATCCGTTCTCATGTATGTTATAAGACCGGTCTGACCGTGTCCCCCGACGTTAACACCTTCATAAAGCTCCTGAGCAACCTTCATTGTACGCTTTGCCTGGAAGCCGAGACGTCTTGATGCGTCCTGCTGAAGAGTGGATGTGATAAACGGAGGTGCCGGCTGTTTTTTTCTGGTTCCCTTTTTCACGCTTGAAACCGTATATGCGGCATTTTCAAGACGTTTGAGGTATTTATCCGACTGTTCCTTGTTTTCAATCTTTACCTTTCCCGTCTCATCGCCGACAAAAGACGCCGAAAAAGCTTTACGAGCGGACTGAGGAATAAACTTTGCATCGAGAGTCCAGTATTCCTCGGGACTAAAAGCTCTTATCTCCTCTTCACGGTCAACGATAAGTCTTACCGCAACACTCTGAACACGACCGGCAGAAAGACCGCGTCTTATCTTCTGAGAAACAAACGGGCTGAGTCTGTAGCCTACAAGCCTGTCAAGAATACGGCGAGCCTGCTGAGCATTTACAAGATCCATGTCAATCTTGTGAGGATGCGCGATACCGTTCATTATTCCCGTTTTCGTTATCTCGTTGAAGGTAACACGGTTAGCCTCATTCATGTCAAGACCGAGAAGGGTTGCGAGATGCCATGAAATTGCTTCTCCTTCACGGTCCGGGTCCGTTGCGAGATAAACTTCGTCAGCGGCTTCAACATCCGCCTTCAGCTCGCGGACAAGATTTTCCTTTCCCTTTATTACTGCGTATTTCGGCTCAAAGTTGTTTTTTACGTCTACATTGAGCTTTGCGGCAGGAAGATCTCTTACATGACCCATTGATGCCACAACATCATAGTCCTTGCCGAGATAACTTTTTATGGTCTTTGTTTTTGTAGGTGACTCAACAATAATAAGTTTTGACATGTATTGTTTTCCTTCCTATATGAGTTTGTATTTTGTGTTCGGCAAAAAGGCGATGTATCCGAGAAGTTCAAGTTCGGTCAATGCACCGAAGATTTCACTCGCGGGCAGGTTCACCTCTGCCATGATTTCATTTACTGTTTTTTGTTTATAATCAAAGACTTCATACACCTTTGACGCCTGATAAGAGGCTTCTTCCGAAAGCACTCTCTTTTTCGGGATTTTCTCTTCCGAAAAAGCGTCTTTCGAGACCCATTCCTTCATCATCACAGGCGTATCCGATTTTTTAAAGTCCTTTTTTATCTGTTCTGTTATTTCTGTTATGAGATCCGGATAAGCATTTACCCCATAGGCTGTTATGCTTTCCGAGAGATCCGTTTTTTCGTCAATTATTATCTTATCGGGAAATCTGACAAGGTATTCTTCAAGAACGTCGAACGAAGTCCGTACTGTCTTCGCACCGTCTCTTATGAGCTCCCTTGTGCCCGTACAGGTGGTTCCGAGCAAATCGGACGGCACGGCAAAAACATCCCGTCCCATCTCATTAGCATACCTTGCGGTTATGAGCGAGCCGCTTTTTACTCCCGCTTCTATGACAACCGTACCCTCGCAAAGCCCCGCAATTATCCGATTTCGCACCGGAAAAGAGCCTCTTGCCGGCGGCAAAAGCGGAGGATGCTCCGAAACAAGAACTCCGTTTTTTGAAACGGCTCTCCTGAGCGGTTCATTTTCCGAAAGATAAGAACTGCCTATTCCGCACCCCAGCACACAAACGGTTTTTCCGCCGGAAGCAATCGCTCCGGTATGTGCTGCCGAATCGATGCCGAGTGCTCCGCCGCTGACAATGAGAAAACCCGAAGAGGAAAGCGTTCTTGAGAGCTTTTCCGCCGCAAGTCTGCTGAGCTCGCTCGCCTTTCTTGTCCCGACGACGGCAACAGGTATCCTGTTTTTAAAACAGGTCATATCTCCCCTCGTGTAAAGCACCAGCGGGAAGTCTCGGATTTCAAGAAGCCTTTTCGGATAAAGCTCCGTGTCCGGCGTTATCACATCCACCTTTTCCTTGCCGCACACGGACAATATTTCGTAGGTTTTTTCAATATCCGTTTTCTTTATTTTTTCTATCTGACGCGCCGAAAAAACACCGGAAAGCTTAAGTGCCTTTTCATCTGACATAAATATCTCTTCCGGAGAAGAAAAGAAAGAAAATATTCTGTCGGTTACGGCGCCTGCGCCAAGCGCCTGTTGAAGCCATATATAATAGTTACTGTTTGTCATTTCTGGACATCACCATTTCCCACATAATTATAGAAGCTGCCGCTCCCGCATTAAGTGATTCCGCTCTGCCCGTCATTTTAATTGTAATTCTCTCATCACAGCACAACTGGACCTCTTTTGAAACGCCGTTCGCCTCGTTCCCTATCACACACACTGCGCCGCTTGAAAAATCGGCTTTTGTGATTGACAAAGCCTCCGCACTGGGAGTAGAAGCATATACCTTCATTCCGAAAGCTTGCAAGTCGTGTATTGTTTTGATTACGTCGTCAGTCAGCATTATTTGCACCCTGAGCAATGCACCCATAGATGCCCTCAATGCTTTTGGACTGTATATGTCGCACCCGCCGAAGACAATGAGTCCGTCTATACCGAGAGCCTCCGCCGTTCTGCTTACGGCTCCGAGGTTAGCCGGATCCTGAATGTTTTCCAGTAGTATGTACCTACCGTCTTTTGCGTTTATTTTATTACCGTCATTCCGTTTGTCAAGGGCGTTTATAACACAGAATACACCCTGAGGATTTTTTGTGTCCGACATCTTTACGGACACGGCATCGCTTATTTCAAACACCTTTTCGGATACTGCAATAAGCTTTTCAAGTTTTTCTGTATTTTTATCGTAAATTTCCTTTGTAAAATAGAGCTCCTTTATGCTTCGTCCGGAGCGGAGAACATCCTCCACCAGACGAAGTCCCTCAAGCACGAACAAGCCCTGCCTCTTCCGCTCCTTTGCGGAGGAAACCAGAGCACAGTATTCTTTTATTTTGGGGTTGTTCACACTTGAAAGTATTTCCATAAAAACTCCCTGTTATAGCAAAAAGCACGCCCGCGTACGCGTATACGTGTACGGGCGTGTAAGCTTTTTAATTATTTAGCAAGTGCAGCCTTTGCCTGCTCAGTGAGAGCCGTGAAAGCTGCAGGGTCAGCGATTGCTATCTCTGAAAGCATCTTTCTGTTAAGGTCAATACCTGCTTTTTTAAGTCCGTTTATGAATGTCGAATAATTCATTCCGTTAGCCTTGCATGCAGCAGAGATTCTTGTAATCCAAAGACGACGGAAATCTCTCTTTTTCTGCTTTCTGCCGACATAAGCATAGTTGCCGGATTTCATTACGGCTTCTTTTGCCGTCTTGAAAAGCTTACTCTTTGAACCGTAGTATCCCTTTGCAAGCTTTAAAGTTTTATTTCTTCTCTTGCGAGTCATCATTGCTCCCTTAATACGAGCCATAACTTAGTACCTCCATAAAATATCAAAGTTTTCCTCTTATTTGTAAGGAATAAGGCGCTTGATCTGCTTCTGATTTGTCTTGTCTGCAACTACCTGCTGACGGAGACCTCTTTTACGCTTTGTGCTCTTCTTTGTAAGGATGTGTGACTTGTTTGCATGCGCAATCATCGGCTTACCGTTCTTTGACATTTTGAAGCGCTTTTTCGCACCGCTGTGAGTCTTGATCTTAGGCATATCTTATTTTCCTCCTTGAAATAATTACTTTGTCGTTTTCGGGCTCAAGAACATGAGCATCTGGCGACCTTCAAGCTTGGCTGCCTTCTCAACCTGCCCGAATTCAGCGCATGTTTCCGCAAATTCCTGCATAGTGGTAAGTCCGTTTTCCGGATGAGCCATCTCTCTTCCGCGGAAGCGAATAGAAACTTTTACCTTGTTTCCGGCTTTAAGAAACTTCATAGCCTGATTTGCTTTTGTCTCAAAGTCATGAGTATCAATCTTAAGGGAAAGTCTTATTTCCTTTATGTCTACTACTTTCTGGTTCTTTCTGGCTTCCTTTTCACGCTTCGACTGCTCAAAGCGATACTTACCGTAGTCCATAATCTTGCATACAGGCGGTTTTGCCTGAGGAGCAATCTTTACAAGATCAAGATTTTTTTCCGTAGCGATTCTGAATGCATCCTTTGCAGACATGATGCCGAGCTGCTCGCCGGTCGCACTGATGAGACGGATCTCGCTGTCCCGGATCTCTTCGTTGATCTGATGCACGTTGCTGCTAATACCGAAGCACCTCCGTTTTTCATAAAGAATTTGGCAAACAAAAAACGAGCACAGAACATTCTGCACCCGTACCATGACACAAAAAAGCCCGAAGGCTTTGTTTTCCATGATTGACCCCTTCGCTTTGCTGGGGGTGAGAACGAATGCACCGCTCTTCTTTGTTTTGCGTAGATAGTATATGCTCTATCTTCCGGTTTGTCAACAACAATTTGCGAAAATAAGCAGAAAATCCGCGGTATATTTTTACTTTCCGCCGTCAACACTATGCTTGCAGGCAAAAAAACGGAAGGGAGGCGACGGGCGTGAAGGAACGCAGCAACCAGAACAAGGCCAAAACCCAGGAAAACACCAACCAGGATCAGAACCAGAACGGCAACCAGAACAACCAGAACAGAAACAACCGCTGACCGTACTCAGGGATACAGGGCTTCGAATGCTTTCGGGGTCCTGTATTTTTTATCGAACCTTAATGTATCGACCCTTGCATGTCTTTTGCTTTCATGCTATGCTTTTACCGAAAATTCCGCACTACCGCATTTCCATCATCAGAAAGGAGCGTCATGCTGGACTCCCTCTCATACTGGCTGCACGAAACGCCGCTCGGCGAAGCGCTGCTCACAATGTTCATCTCCATGCTGCCCGTTGTGGAGCTGCGCGGCGGGCTGCCCGCAGGCGTTGCAATGGGGCTGCCGATCCCTGCGGCGTTTTTCTCTTCACTCGTTGGCAATATGATCCCCGTACCGTTCGTCATTCTCTTCGTCCGCCCCCTTTTCCGGTGGGTGCGCATACATATCCCAAAGCTAGGGCACTTCGTTTCAACGCTTGAAGCGCGGGCGCAGGCAAAGAGCGTAAATGTTGTCCGCTATCAGACGTGGGGGCTGCTGCTTTTCGTCGCCATTCCCGAAACGCAGGGGCTCAGGCGAAGCCATGTACACCGCAATTGATTGTGCAGCGCGTGCAGTTCTTCAAGCACCAGTCCCGCAATGTAAGCCTTTCTCTGGGGGATATAAAGGGGGTGTTCTCTTTTGCGAAAGAGAACACCCCCTTTGCCCCCATCTTTGCAAGCGCAGCCTGCGTCATATCGTTGTCTTCCCGCAGGTCTCTCAATCTCGGATACATCATCTTCACCCCAGGAAAACTATAAAGCAAGCAACTTCTTAACTTGCATTTTAATCTGTTTCAGGTTATTATAATCCCAAGGAGGGATGAAAATGCCTGATTATGAAAAGATGTATCACCTGCTATTCAACGCGATCACCGACGCACTGACTCAACTGGAAGCACAGAATTACGGCGATGTTAAAGACGCCCTCATCTCCGCCCAACAAAAAGCCGAAGAAATCTATATTACAGCAGAGGCCTAAAAAAGAAGCAAACCTGAACGCGGCGAACGCAGCAATGCCGCCTTGGCAGGCAGCAGCAAGATCGTACAAATCCAAAGTAGACGGAAATTAGGCTGTACTTCTACAAGATGGCGCAAAGCTGTATTAAAAAAT